>Ga0065705_10104930_pt1 | contig 10188 bp, 7 predicted proteins | sample SwibulcommuniRL2_FD_59092 | JGI IMG/M metagenome (GOLD analysis project Ga0065705, IMG submission 59092) | Bulk soil microbial communities from switchgrass field near Rose Lake, East Lansing, Michigan, USA - RL2 Bulk Soil v2 (version 2) | ecosystem: Environmental > Terrestrial > Soil >... | reverse complement strand
TTCTTCGTCGTGGTCTTCTTGGACATGTTTCTCTCCCGAGGTGCGTGATACATGCGGGCGCTGCGACCTTCGCATCGCCATCGCGTGTGACACAGTTACCTCGTGTTTCGCCCCGCATCCAGCGTTAACGGGACAATTCCGAAAGAATTCTGCAGGTCAAATGCAGTGCGGCGCTGGTGTATGCGCTAAGGCAGAATGCCTGAGAAATTGGGGCAGGCTTGTTTTCGATTCGGTCAGCAAAGATCAGACTGAGGTTAGAGGTCCTTGGTCATTGGTCCTTTGGTCTCGGCAGGGGTATCCAAGGTGTGGCGTCCCAGACCGCCAGGCTGCCGTCATTGATGATTCCAGCCAGACGCCGGCCGTCGGCACTAAAGGTTAAGGCCGTGACACCCATACGATGCGTCGGCAGTTCGAGGACTTCCTCGCCGGTCGCAGTGTCCCAGATGACAACTGCGGCGTCGAAACCACCGGTGGCCAGGCGGCTGCCATCGGTGCTGAAGGCGATGGCGTAGAGGATTTTTCGGCCCCAGCGATTCTGGATGGCCAGGCGCTGGCGGCCCGTCGCGACATCCCAGAGGCGGATCAGGTCTTCATCGCCGCCAGCAGCGAGAGTCTGGCCATCTGGACTGAATGTGAGGCCGTAGAGCTTGTCGGTATGTCCGCGCACCACGGCAAGTCGCTTGCCGGAGATTGGCGCTCTGACCTCGATCGCAAAATCTTCGCGCGACACAGCCAGCCGCTGGCCATCGGCGCTGAAAGCCAGCATGTCGACCGCGCCTTCTGCCCGCCAGGTGCTGATTGACCGGCCTGTGGACACCTCGCGGATCGTGATCGTCTGTTTGTCATCTCCGGAAAAGGCCACGTACTTTCCCCCTGGACTCAAGGCCGCCGTTCGCGAAGCCTGCGCGTTTTCCGGTAGCGTCCGCATTGGCTTGAGCGAGGTGGGGTCCCACTCGGTAATGCCTCCAAATTTATCGCAAGCCACGAGACGGCTGCGATCGGCAGTCCAGGTCAGCGACCGGGAGACACCGATCTGATCCGGTGCTGTGGTCAACGCAGTGCCGGTGGCCGGATCCCAGGCCTTGAGTGTGTGATCGAGCGAGGCAGAAATCAGCTGCCGGCTGTCGGGACTGAAGGCCAAAGCTGTGGCGAAATTGGTATGACCTCGGCAGATGACTACCTGGGGATCGCGCGTGGTGTCCCAAATCTTGACCATTTTATCGCTCGCCGCAGAGGCGAGCAGTCGACCATTACCGCCGAACTCTACGTGTCGGATGATAGAGCTGTGGCCAGGCAGCGCCTGGACGAGTTGCCCCTTGAGATTCCAAATCCTCAGGTAGCCTAGCGAGTCAGCCGATGCCAGCCGCTGGCCGTCAGGCGAAAAGGCCAGGCACTCAACCCGGCCTACATGCGCGTTAACGGAGAACAGCTCTTGGCCGCTCTTCACCTTCCAGGCCTGGATCGTCCCGTCATGGGCCCCAGAGGCCAGGAATTCACCGTCGGGACTCAAGACGAGCGTTGAGGAACCCAGCCGGTCAGCAGTTGGCCGATCCAGGCGTTGTTCTGCGTGGGTCAACGGATTCCAAACACGAATCGTCTGGTCCGGAAGCGCAGCCGCAAGCCAAGCGCCATCGGAACACAACGTTACAGCGATGTCGATAGCCTTCGGTGTGCTGAAGGAATGGAGTTGCTCGCCGGTCTTTGAGTCAAAGACTCGAACTTGCGTCGGCGGCACATCGACGCTGGCGAAACGGTCGCCATCGGGACTAAACGTGGGCTGGCAGCCCGGCAACGTGTGCAGCATCTGCCCACTGCTGGCGGCGAAAACGGTCACCAGGTTGCGCGTATGGTCACCATAGGCGAGACAGTCGCCACGCGGGTTATAGGCGAGTGAACGATGCCTAACTCCACCTGTGGTGGGCACCGGAAAGGTCCAAAGCACCTCCCCTGTTGCCGCGTCCCAGACCAGTCCAGCTCCGTCGTCGCTCACGGAGGCCACTCGCCGGTTGTCCGGGCTGAGTGCAACGTCCCGAACGATGTTGGCATGGCCTTGAAATGTGAATTGCTCGGCGTGACATTGGCGCAGAAGGTAATGCCATTCCCAGCCGCGCAAATCGCGCTCGCCCGCTTTGGGCAGAGACGCTTCCAGATTGCGCTCGGCCTGTCGTACGTTGTTCACCGCGAGGGATGCCTGGGCCAGGCGAATGCGATGGAAGTAGAGGGCTTGCCGCTCGCGCTCCAATGCACTGGTGAGGGTATTTTTGGCTTGGGTCTCCCCTTTCAGAGCTGCTTCGGTCTCCCGGCTTTTCCGGCGGATGTAAAGGTCGCTACCCACAAGCAGCGACAAGGCCAGCAGGCTAACGCCAACCAGGGCTGCGACCGCCGGCCGCCGCCTGGCCCACTTGGCCACCTGGCTCAGGGGGCCGGTCGGTCGCGCGATGATCGAGTGGCCGCTCAGGTAGCGGCGCAGGTCCTCTTCCAGGGCTAGTGCCGTAGCATAGCGCCGCAGCGGATCCTTCTCGAGGCACTTGAGGCAGATGATTTCCAGATCACGTGGGACTCCCGGCCGCAAGCGCCGCGGTGGAATTGGATCCTGATTGCGAACCTGCTCGAGCGTGTCAAGCACCGTCTCGCCCTGAAACGGTGCGCGGCCGGTTAGCAGTTCATACAGAATAGCCCCCAACGAGTAGACGTCGGTCGCCGGCCCAATCGCGCTGGCGCTACGTCCGGTTTGTTCCGGGGCCATGTAGCACGGAGTGCCGGCAATCGTTCCAGTGCGCGTATTTGCCCCTTCATGTTCCAGATGTTTGGCCAGCCCGAAGTCAGTGATCTTGGGGGCAAATGACGACAAGGAGGGCGGCTGATGGACGGACCCCGGCGCGTCGCCCCAGTCACCACCCAGCAGCACGTTCGCCGGCTTGAGGTCACGGTGGATGATTCCCTGCTGGTGCGCGTGGTGAATGGCGCCGGCCAGCGTGGCCAGAAAAATGGCGATTGCCGGGCCGGGGACCGAATCGACGCGCCGCCGCAACCAATCGTGCAGCGTGAGACCCGGACAATAAGCCAGCGCGATGAAACCGACCGAATCGACCGTCCCAGCTTCATAGACCGGCACAATATTTGGATGGTTGAGTCCCGCGGTCGAGCGCGCCTCGAACTCGAATCGACTGCGTAGCTCGGGATCGGCGAGCACGTGCGCGTGCGGGATCTTCAGCGCCACCTCGCGACCGAGCAGCGGGTCGTATGCCAGGTGGACCACACCGAAACCGCCGCGGCCGAGCTCCCGACGAATTTCGAAGCGGCCCAACCGAGAGCGCTGCAAACGATCGACAATCTCCCCTTCGCTACTGTCCGCTCCCCCGACCTCCCAGCGAATGCCCGCGGATATTGGTTCTCCATCCACGGAGGGGCGGCTAAGGAGCGTGGGGGCCTCGTGAGCCGCAATTGTCAGGACGTGCTTGAGCCAGCCTCGTTCCAAGTCGGGGAAGCGGGCCAGATAGTCGTCGGCTCGTGCGGTATCGCCTACTCGCTGGCGGGCGGCAATCTCGAACTGAACTAATTCACGCACGAGGACCAAGCGCGCTGCCTCGGGAACTTGATCGCGAAAATCTTCGATCCGTGGTTGATCGTCCGCCCGACAGGCCTCCTCGAAGCGATCGCAGGCCTCATCGACGCTCTGGGCGAGGGCCGCCCCGAGCCGCTCGTAGCCCGTGTCAATGACCATGCTCATGCGGTGACTTCCTCGGACCACAAGGCACGAATCCGATGCAGTTTGCGCTCGACCGAGCGCAAACCGCAACCGAGCTTTCGTGCGATCTCGTCGTTCGAGTGCCCCTCGACTTTCAGCAAAGCAACCGCTTCTAGCCGCGAATCGCCCAACCGATCGAGAAGACCGCGCGATTGCTCGACCAATTCCGCCGCCAGTTCGGGCGACGGTTCTTCGCTCAAGAACTGCTGCACATCTGCTTCGCCCGTTTCGGGGCGTGCCCGCTGGCGGCGCGCCAGATCGATCGCCTTGCGGACGGTGAACAGTGCGAGCAGCCGCCACAAATCGTTACGGTTATTCAGCCTGGGGAAGCTACCCCGCTCGGCGCCCAGGCAAAGGCTCTTGAATGCACTTAAGGCCACGTCCTCGTCGTAACCGGCCAGCTCGGGCCGCGAGCGCAACCGGGAACGAGCCAGTTGCACCAGTCTCTGAAAATAGCGCTCCAGCAGCCGCTCGACAGCTGCCCGTTCGCCCTCTTTAAGCTGGTTGATCCAAACAGTGACGGCGTCGTCAGACGGCATCGGAAGACACCCGCACCACCGGGAGGTGGAAACATCGGGCCTCATTCTACTAGCGCCGATTCCTCCTTCTCAGGGAAGTACGACCGAATTGCGACTTTTTCTCCACGGACCTGGCGGGTTCGGCGCCCCGGCTGCGATTAACGCTGTGAAACCGCTCACCTTGGCCAGCGCCGCGAGCGGCGCGGCTGGCATTTCCCTTTGGCAAATGCCACCGCATCCAGCCGGTAGCCCACTCTTGCATTCTGTCCTTGGAGTTTCCCATGCCCTGGTTCCGATCGCTTCGTCAATGGCTAGTCAGCAGTGCTTCTCTGTCCCGCAATGGCAGACGCTCCCGGCTGGGCAAGTTCAGCCAATCGAAGAAGCGCCGTCAGCAGTCCCTGATCCCGCAGCTGGAAACGTTGGAAGGCCGCTATGCGTTGGCGACACTCGTCAGCGCTACAACGCTGTCCTATCAGGACGCCGATGGTGACAACGTCAGCGTGGTCTTTTCAAAACCGATTCTGAATGCAGCCAACGTGAATGCCATCTTTACGTTCGAGTCCGGAGCTGGCGCTGTGAACGGCAGCAACGCCACGAAGGAACAGCTGGAGAAGATCGACCTGACCGCCGCAGCAGGCGCCGCTGGGACGACCATCACCACCAAGGCCAGCCCAAGTGCCGTAAATGGCGGGGATGGCTTCGCGGCGCTGGGTGAAATCGACGCGCTCTTAATTGATCTCGGCGCAATCGTCATCGACGGCGACCTGGGGAAAATTGAAGCCGGCGACTCGGATGACGCGGTGTCCGGCCTGAAGGGACTGACCGTCCAATCGATGGGCCGCTATGGCACGAATACGGGCGCTGCCGACCTCGATTCGACGGTTCGAGGTAAAGTGGACTTTCTCACCATCAAGTCGGACTACAAGGACGCCAATTTTACGGTGCTCAACAGCGGCGGAGTCGCCATTGGGAAGATCAGCATCGGCGGGTCGATTCTGGGTGGTTCGGGAGACGGCTCAGGTGCAATCGGAGTGTTTGGCGACATAGGGCCAGTGGCAATCAAAGGAAGCGTCATGGGAGGAAACGGCGGTGCCAGCGGAGTGCTCTTTTCCGACCAGAAAATCGATAGCGTGACGATCGGCGGCTCGCTGCTGGGCGGTTCGGGCGGCAACAGCGGACAACTCATTTCCAAGGGCAACCTGGGATCGATCAAAATCGCCGGCAACTTGGCGGGCGGTGGCGGCGTCAATTCCGGTCACATCGAGAGTGACTCCCTCATCACCAGCGTCACCATCGGCAGCTTGCTCCTCGGCGGCGCCGGCGAGCGGTCAGGTCAAATCCAATCGCAGGGCAACATTGGCGCGGTAACGATTGGCGGCTCGTTGGCGGGAGGCACGGGCGAGATCAGCGGCGAACTCTTCGCCGAAGCAGGCCTGGGTACGGTAAAGATCGGCGGCAACCTCCAGGGGAACGCGTACCATTCCGGCGTCATCCGTACCAACGGAACCCTGGCCGGCGTCACCATCGGTGGGTCGATCATCGGCGGGTCCGGTGAGAGCAGCGGTCAGATCAATGCCAATGGCGATCTGGGCCCAGTAAAAGTTGCCCTGGACGTTGCCGGCGGTGAGGGCGACAGTTCAGCCACGATCTTCTCAAATGCCAAACTGGCCAGCCTGTCGGTCGGTGGCTCGCTCCTGGGAGGCAGCGGCCACGGCAGCGCTTTGGTCGGAATCCAGAGCGATACGGGCGCCATCACAATCGGCGGGGACATGGCCGGCGGCCTGGGTGAAAGCGCGGCAGTGATCCGTTCCTCCGGCAAGATCGGCTCCGTAACGATTGGCGGTTCCCTGATTGGTACGGGCTTTCATACGGGATCCATCGAATCGACGGGCGATTTGGGGTTGGTGAAAATCGGCGGCAGCATCGTCGGCGGGACGTCCAACATGGCCGGGGCAGTCACCTCGGATGGAAAGCTGGCCGGCATCACCATCGGTGGGTCGCTGCTGGGCGGGTATGAAAATGGGGGCGGCTCGGCAAATCTGGCCGGAATCATCGATGTTACCGGCGACATCGGACCGGTCACCATCAAGGGGGACGTCATCGGCGGCCATAGTAGCCTCACCGGTTACATTGAAAGTGACGGCTCGATCGCCAGCGTGTCGATTGGCGGCTCATTACTTGGACGCTTTGGCGAAAACAGCGGCCTGATCCATTCCGGCGGCGCCATGGGCCCGGTCAAGATCTGCGGCAGCATCGGCGGCGCGGAGGGCGCCAATAGCGGCCAGGTGCAAAGTGACGGTGCTCTGGCCAGCCTGACGATTGGCGGTTCGCTGCTCGGCGGCGAAGGGAACGACACTGGGCAAGTAATCTCGCTCGGGGCCATGGGCCCGGTCAAGATCGGCGACAGCGTCCGCGGAGGTGTCGGCGCAAATAGTGGCCGCGTCCGCAGCGAAGGCGCTCTGGCCAGCCTCACCGTCTGCGGCTCGGTCTTGGGGGGCGGCGGCGACGTCAGCGGCCATGTGGAATCCGGTGGCGATATGGGAGCCGTCAAGATCGCAGGTTCATTGGTTGGAGGGGACGGACTGCACAGCGGCAAGCTCGTCAGCCACGGAAAGCTCACCAGCCTCACCATCGGTGGCGCGATTACAGGTGGCGATGGGGACGACAGCGGCAAAGTGCTTGCCGAGGGAGACCTTGGTGCTGTGAAGATTGCCCGCGATGTCGCCGGCGGCGATGGATTTGCCAGTGGCGCAGTGTCTGGCCTGGGAAAGATTGCCAGCGTATCGATCGGCGGCTCGCTCCTGGGAGGCACTGGCGAGTTCAGCGGCCGGATTGCCGCCCAAGGCAACGTCGATTCCGTCAACATTGGCGGCGACCTGGTCGGCGGTAGCGCGACTGGCAATGACAACCTGACGCAATCGGGCTTTGTCCTCGCTCAGCGAATCGGCAAGCTCGCGCTTGGCGGGTCGCTCATCGCAGGTGTGGACGCCACGTCGGGTGTGTTCAAAAACAACGGCGCGGTCCGTGTAACCGATGATCTGGGCAGCGTTACGATCAACGGCAATCTGGTCGGCAACAACACCAACCTGGCAGCTATCTCGGCACGGGGCCAGGCGGTTCCCTCGGCCACGGCCGATCTGGCTATCGGCAAGGTCACCATCAAAGGGCGCGTCGAAAACGCCCAGATTTTGGCCGGCGTCGATACGGCCGGCGACCCGGCGAATGCCGACGCCCAGATCGGACCAGTCTGCGTTGGCGGCGACTGGATCGCCTCCAGTATCGCCGCCGGCGCCGATCCGGGCATCATCGCCTTCTTCGGCAACGGCGACGACACCAAGATGTTGGGCCCCGGCGTGAAGGACGAAGCCGGGCTGTTCTCGAAAATCACGAGCCTAACGATCGGCGGTCAGGCACTTGGCAACTACGGCTTTGGTTATTTCGGCGTGGTCGCCGAGAACGTCGGCTCGGTCAAAGTCGGAGGCACACAGCTTCCACTCTTGGCGGGCAACAGCAACGACGAACTTTTTGTCGGCATCACCGGCAACTTCAAGGTCAGGGAAATTTGAACTCTTTCGATAGCCGCGATTCGCCCAAACCTCGTCCGGGAATTGCCAATTCCCGGCGAGGCATAATTGCCGACTTGCCAGCGGCTGCGCAGGTTGGGCAGCGTTCGACGGAAATCGGTTCGTCCGGTCCATTTGCGATAAACGAGAGATGGCCATGACAAGTGCGAATTGGTCGCAAAGCCTTCGTCGCCGCAAAAGCCTGTGACGATGTCGCACGCCTCGCGCCATTCTGCAGCATGACAGCCGGCCAGAAGTAATTCCACAAGATGTCCGAGCCACCGCCGCCGAGGATCGGATGAAGGGGCGGACGGCTGAGTCGTACCGCTCCGTCCACTGCGGGCGCAAAGTAAGGGTTGAGACTAGGGCAGGCGTGATGCTCTTGGACGCGGCTTGTCAGGCCATGTAGCGATGACAACCGCCGCCACGATCAAGTAGGCTACCACTCCCTCGACAATCGGCATCAAATCTAGCCACCATGCCACGGCGAGTAGCGGCGGACCAATAGCTGTCGCGATTAACAATGTGCGGAGGCGGAATTGCATGGTGCTAAAGTCCGATCGCCAAACCGGCCCATCCTAAGATCGCAACGACAACAAGCCACGCCGCACTCACTACCAGCCAAGTCACAGTGAAAAACCCTCTTTCGGCGCTTCGTAAGGATTCGGCTCCATGTCCCAATTGTAGCCGGCGGGGAGGGGCGATTGAGCGCGAGCGTGTCGCGGTGCTTAGGTGTGGGGTCGGTCCAAGACCCGCCTCGCCAGAGGCAGAGCCGCCAAGAGGCCAATCGCCACGCCGGGAAACATGATACCGATCTTGCGAAAGTCGCCCCGCAAGTATTGAGCGGCGACAGCCCAAAGCGTTGCACCAATCAGCCCGCCCGCAAGCAATATGCAAAAGGCGGCGATTTGGCGCTTGGACATCCCGCCATTCTCCCCCGCCCGAAAAAGCCCCGCCAGAGCAGCCGAACGATCTGGAATTTACCTAATACTAAGATTCCATTCATGGCCCTCGTCATTTGATATTTCAAGTAACTCGTAATCGCCGAGGACTCTGACTTTATCGCCGTTAAACATGACGAAAGAAGCAAGCGTTGTGAAAGCGGCTTCGCGAAGAACGATGCCACGTTTCAATTGCCTACGGTCAATCCACCACGCCACTCCCATCGCCACCACCAGCGTCAGCAGCACCAATTCGCGAATCGTGAAACGGAACATAGGCTCCTCCTGCGGCTTCATGCGATCGTGGTTGTCGCGGTCGTATTGACTCAACAAGTACTGGAGTTTGCCAATGGAGGGCATTAGCGACCGAGCAGGATCAGGACGCCCGCAGCAATGGCCAGCGCGGCGAATACAAGACCCATGTGGGGGAAGGTTACCGAGAGTAACGCCGTCGCGCCCGTCGCAATGAGCCAGATGCCCAGCAAAAGGAGTCCCAAGTTTTTCGTCCCGATCCATTTCATTGTTTCACTCCCTCTGGCCATTGCCGCTGACCCCACCATTGTCCCCGCCCGAAAAAGCCCCGCCAGAGTGAAGGCGAGGCAAACACCATCTCTGGATAAGGTGAGCAGCCGAATCGTGGCCACACTATAATCGGCTCGGATTTCCGTGGTCGCCGAGTCGCCCGCCATGTCCGACGTCACCCGCATCTTGTCGCAGATCGAATCCGGCAATCCGTCGGCGGCCGAGCAGTTGCTGCCGCTAGTTTATAACGAGCTGCGGAAGCTGGCCGCAGCGAAGCTCGCCCATGAGAAGCCGGGGCAGACGCTTCAGGCGACCGCTCTAGTGCACGAGGCGTATCTGCGTTTGGTCGGAACCTGCGACGAACAGCCTTGGAACAGTCGTGGCCACTTTTTCGGCGCTGCAGCCGAGGCCATGCGGCGCATCCTGGTCGACAACGCAAGACGCAAACAAAGTCTTCGCCACGGCGGCGCTATCGAAAGGCATGACCTGGATTCTCTCGCCCTGTCGTCCCCGAAAACCCCTGACGAATTGCTGGCCTTAAGCGAGGCTCTGGACCATCTGGCCGAGACAAACTCCCAGGCGGCCGAGCTGGTCAAATTGAGATTCTTTGCCGGCTTGACGAACGAACAAGCCGCGGCGGCGCTCGGCGTTTCGCCCCGAAAGGCAAACCAGATCTGGGCTTACGCCAAAGCCTGGTTGCTGGAGAGTCTGGGCCATGTGCCTCTCTAATAATGCGGTCTGCCGGTAGCCGGACAAAAAATCCGAGAATCCCGTGCGCAAATTGCTCGCGGGCATCGCACTGATTTATGGCGTCGGGCCTGAGCCGACAGGAGCGGCGATGTGAACGAACAGACCATCTTCACCGAAGCGCTGGAGCGAACCGATCCGCAGGAGCG
>Ga0065705_10003170_pt1 | contig 10193 bp, 7 predicted proteins | sample SwibulcommuniRL2_FD_59092 | JGI IMG/M metagenome (GOLD analysis project Ga0065705, IMG submission 59092) | Bulk soil microbial communities from switchgrass field near Rose Lake, East Lansing, Michigan, USA - RL2 Bulk Soil v2 (version 2) | ecosystem: Environmental > Terrestrial > Soil >... | reverse complement strand
AATCTGTCGTGGAGGGTTGGACCGATCTTAGGGTCATATGACCCTGGAATGTGTCGCGGGGGTTGGACCGATCTGAGGGTCATATGACCCTGGAATGTGTCGTGGGGGTTGGACCGATCTTAGGGTCATATGACCCTGGAATGTGTCGGCGTTGGTGTCGGAGTTGGCGTTGGTGTCGGCGTTGGTGTCGGCGTTGGTGTCGGAGTCGGCGTCGGAGTCGGGCCGGCACAAGGATCGATCGTTCCTACGGCTATCCAGCCGCCGCCCCACCGGTACCATTGTGAATCGTTGCCAAACACATACACGATGTGATTGCAGTAAAGAATTTGAGAACCACTGCCGCTGGTGCCTGCACCGTTGCGCAAGATCGCTCCATTAGTAGAACGAGTCCAGACAGCACCGCTGCTATCGACAATCTCAGTACCTGGTGGAATGCGCGTATTATTCGGTGACTCCGTGCCCGGTGTTGGTGTTGGGGTAGGTGCCGTGTCCGATGTCGTAAAGCGCCATGTTGGTCCAATGGCAGTTTGATTTGCCATTGTCTTACCAACAATCCGCCAGTAATAAGTGACTCCCGTCTGTAACCCGGAGACGGTATAGGTTTCTGAACCGTCTGTTCCGAGAGTTCCAGTGATCAAATCAGTCGCAATGGGAGTCATGTTCACGTCGCTCGTACCGAGATACACGTCGTATTTGTGTGCCCAACGTCCTCCCTCCCACACCAGCGTTACCGGACCGGCAGATACAGTTGTGTCACCACCGGGCGAGAGGTTGATAGGAATGTTTGGCGCCTGCGGCACGAATGGCTCGTACTCTGTACTTGAGTTCCACTTTCGGTTGAACTGATCCACGAACCATTGAAAGAACCAGCCCTTCGTAGTGAAGTAGTTGTGCTCTTCCTGATAATTGAATGATTCCCAAGACCAATTTGAAGAGCCGAAGATCGTCAAACCACGGCCATACAATGAGACCGATTTCTGATGATTAAGTCCAAGATGCTTTCGCATACGAATCTGGACGCCGGCCGCATACATTCGATCTATGTTGTAAGGCCCGGTGAGTTCTGCTCCGAGCCTGCTTGCGTCAAAGCGATATTCACGAGGTTCAGCTAGCAACCGCACGGGTACACCACGACCAAGGGCTCTAATTAGCGCATCACAGATACCGATATCTGTCACCCGGTACATAGTGAGGTCGATTTTCTGCGTTTCGAGATCAATCTGTGCGATGGTTCGCGCGCCGTAATCCTCTGCCGGGTTAGCGTTGGGCAGTAGGTTCACGCTCGGATCGATCGGAAAGGTGGGATATTTGCGCGTCAGTGGACCAGAAATGTTTGCATAGTTTCCATAGGTAGCCGTGTTCGTCCACACGTCGTCATAACGTGTTTTAAAACTGTTAACTACCGCCGGGTCATCACTGAAGTACCATGCACCATCGACATAGTTCTGGAATGGGACGTAAGGTGCAACGTCCGCCTCACCAAAATTAGAACCGGTGAAGACCACTTTATTCTGACTCGCGAAGATCATGACCTTCACATGAACAAACGCGTCCGCAAGTTTGTACCGCATCGGGATCCCTGCGGCCTGGAACCTATCCAGTAAAGGTTGGTTTTGCGGAAACTTCAGATTTGCGCGGGGTTCGACGGTAATACGAACCGGCACACCCGCTTGATGTCTCGCGATGATGGCGTCAGCAAGCGATGGGAGCTCGATCATGTAAAACTCAATGTCGAGTCCGAGGGTCTCATTTTGTACGAGATCGATTAGAGGCGAGTAACAGTTCTCGAATGATGGGTCGCATAGTCGTTCCTGAGCCGTCGCTGGCTGCGAAGTCAGAAGTAAAAACGCGATGATTACTAAGAATATGCCCTTAGAAACGATATTAACCTTCATTGCACNCCATTCTGAGAACCGATGANACCCTTTACTCGTTACAGATCGATTGCATTCGCTTTGCCCCGTTTTGGTCTTCGCAAATAAACCGCACAACCGGGAGTTCCTTTTAGGGAGTGGTAGTGTGATGCAAATGTTTACCAACATTGTCTCGCAGATATGAAAATAAGTCTGCTAACTTCAGGCGGTTAAGCTCCCGCGTGTCTGTCTCAAGCGATCCGATCAGACTCTTGGCGTTCGAATTGTGAAGAGGAACCTCTAATCAAGTAGCTGTTTATAACATCAGTACCGTGCGCGGCAAGCGGATGCCCAGCACTCAACGTGATGAGCAAGTACGAAAAACTATGAATACAGATCTGAAACACGCTGACTCGCGGGCGCTGCATGAATCTTCCCTGCCACGGCTGAGCGAAATCGGTCCCAACGCAACGTTCACCCGCAACACCTCGCTGTCGGTTTGAANGAACAACAGGCCGGAGTCGTGNTCATGACGANCAGCGGCAACGGGCTGGGAATGTGCATANGAACGACATTAAGGGCGCTTGGTGCGACGNACATGACCTACACACTATCATTCTCATAAAGACTCGACCGCNTGACTCTGGTGGGAATGAATCTCTCGTTGCGTATTCACCTTTGAAACATTTCGTATGAATAAGATTTTCTTGCGCTAGTATTAGCGGCTGGGCTAACCCTCAAAACGAGGCCGCGCCTGAGGAGGCAAATGACCAGTCGCCGAAAAATCTGGGCCGGGGCCATCGTGCTGTTGGCATTGGTGGCCTTTGTTCTGTTTACTCGAGGACCAGAAACGCCAACACCCAATCCACCGGGAACATTTTCTTTCGCCGTGCTCGGTGACGCCCCTTACGACACTTGGGAAGAAATAAAATACCGCCATCTACTCGAGTCTTTGAATGCTCACGATCTCACCTGGGTGATCCATGTCGGCGATATTTTCTGGCGACCCTGCACTGACGAGCATTACAAAGAATCGTTGCAGCAGTTCAACAGCCTTCGGCACCCGTTGGTTTATACGCCTGGCGACAATGAGTGGGCTGATTGTTGGGAAAGCCAATCAGGAGGTTTCAAACCGACGGAGCGACTCGAACGCATTCGGCAGATCTTTTTCGTCAATCCTACTCGCAGCCTCGGCCAAAACTCTCTTTCGCTGATCAGCCAGGCAGGTCATGAGCCATACGGGGAATTCGTTGAAAACGCTCGCTGGGTTCATAAGGGAATCGTTTTTGCGACTCTACATCTCGTCGGAAGTCGCAACGGAATGAAACAGTTCCCTGGAAGGACGGTTCGCGATGATGAAGCCTCGAAGCGAAGAACAGAGGCAGCCACAGTATGGTTACGTGAGACTTTCATAGAGGCCAGTACTTCGAATGCGGCTGCCGTTGTTATCAGTTTTCATGCTAGTCCGGATTTCGACGCCTCTNCGGATCATCCAGATCGCCAGCCATTCGAACCTCTACTCAGTGCCCTTGAAGAAGAAGCCGAACGCTTCGTGCGACCAGTGTTGATTGCGCACGGTGACGATCATACTTACACAGTCGATCACCCGCTTATGCGCTCGTCAACACAACGAAGGTTAGAGAATGTCACTCGGCTGGAAGTGCCCGGTTCACCTCAAGTGGGGTGGGTGCGAGTCGTCGTAACTCCAGGCGCTGACAATCCCTTTGCATTCGAGCCACATGTCATACCGCGCTGGAAGTTTTGGTAAGAACTGCAGCATTGGCCCAGCAGTTAAGGCCGTTCAAGCGTGACTAACTTACGTCGATAATAGATCGTCACAACGAAGTCTTTGAGAAACACGTTGCCGATATTTATGCCCCAGGGCTTTTTGTCTCGGCCTGTTCCTTTGCCTAAGAACACGACTTCAGGCGCTTCAACAGATCTTCCGCCCACCGTTACGTTCGTGAGTTTCCCTTCCTGTTGAGACGACAAATCCTAGCGTAAGAAATAACAACGAAGTCAACGACCTGGTGATTCTAGTCTTCATATCTCGTCACTATGTCTGATCGGTCCCCGGAAAGTCCTGAGCAGCACGGTCAATTACTTCTCAACGAATCTTCAAACGCGAGATGTCGCAACGAACAGCGGCCTTTTGTCATCAACTCCCTCGAAGCCAGCGTTCGTTTCTATTGATCACTTTCATTGAACGGAAACACAAAAAGGGCGTTGCTGGTGAAGCAGCGCCCTGCGAGAGCCTCCTCACCACTCCGTCGGTCCTTTAACTTCTCTGGAATTCATGGAATGATTCCCGACACTTAACTCCCAGAAACGTTGATGGAGTGGTCCCGACTGGCAAAGCTTCATCGATACTCTCACAGCCTCGTACTCAACGACTGCATTTTGATCAACGATAGGAGAGACATCTGATGAAAGACACTCCAGCGCTAAGAGAAAGAGTTTTCAATTTGTTCCCTTCGTTCGCCAATGCTGGACATGATGTGCAAGACGAGCTCTTTGAGTATGGCTCGCTGGTTGAAATTCCGGCACATCAATTCATTTGCCTGGAAGGAAGTACTTGCACGGGCATTCCGCTGGTACTCGATGGTCGGGCACGAGTCTATAAGCTCAGCGAATCCGGACGTGAAATAACTCTGTACCGCGTCGAGCCTGGTGAGAGTTGTGTTTTGACAGCGTCATGCATCATGTCTGGTGTTGAGTTTCCGGCCTTTGCGGCCACCGAAACCAAGCTCGATGCGATCATTATTCCACCTGAAACTCTCCAACGCTGGGTGAGTCAACACAAAGTTTGGAGCGAGTACCTGTGGGGTTTGCTGTCCTCACGTTTAGCAGAAGTCATCTCGCTCGTTGAAGAGGTCGCCTTTCAACGCGTAGATAAACGGACAGCTGAGTATCTCTTGCACTTGGCTGATGCAGACGGAAAGATCACGAAAACCCACCAGGACATCGCCGCTGACCTTGGAAGCTCCCGTGAAGTAATCAGTCGTATCCTGAAGGAATTCGAACATCGGGGATTGATAAGCCTTTCGCGTGGCGAGATTCATACCGAAAATCTGATCGCTTTACAGGAGGCGGCATCAACGTAAACTTTCCCTCCGTATCGTCTAACTACCGTTAAGACTGTTTCTCGAGTGCGTCTTTGAGTCGTTCGAAGACCGCGATTCCAACTCATCATCGCGGAGTGTGGACTTCAATCGCCGCACAGTTAGCAAAAAATTCTCGGGTTTTCTGTGACTTTGTCACAGACGTAACCCTCTCTTCTGCTCAATACTCGACAATGAATAAGACTAATTTCCCGACGACTTTGCCGCTTGTATTAAACGCCCGTAAAGCGCGGGAGAAGGAATGAACATCATGAGAACTTTATTCTGCTTGAAGCACATCTTACATCTGTTAGTTGCGATTACGTTGTTGAGCCTCGTACCGTCCGTTAATGCCCAACCCACTCAGTTTTTAACGGAAGATTGGCGCGACTCTGACTTCAATTTCTCCGCTCGAATGATGGCGTCCGATGCAGCCGACAACATCTATGTTCTCGGGGATACGGTCGTAGGCGATTTCATTGTAATAAAGAAGTTCAGTGCCACGGGTGTTCTGCTCTGGCAAACCTCCTACAATCCTGCAGAACGTCTGAGGGGAGTTTGGATAGCTATTGATCGTAACAACAATCCCGCCATCCTGGCCGCGATCGTCACAGGCAGTAGCGCCGATCCAGCCGGTTGGCTCACGCTAAAGTACGACACCAACGGGACGTTGCTTTGGTCAAACAGTCTGCCAGGCCCGTTCAGCGATCCTCGCCGTCTGGCGATTGATGGAAGTAACAACGTCTTCGTTGCCGGGCGGATGTGGCTGAACAATTCTACCGCCAATATCTCGCTCGACTCTGTTTTGATCAAATACAGTCCAAACGGTGCAACGTTGTGGAGAGCTTCGTTCGACAACGGTAATGGAACTGCGGTTGATGAACCATACTCTCTCGTCATCTCACCGGATAACAGCCGAATTGGTGTGGCTGGTAAGAGCGGTAATCTGTTTATGGCTCTTATGTACGACACCAATGGAAACCTGCTCTGGTCCAACACAAACACAAATCTGGACCCTTCGAACGATCTCGCTTTTGGCCCCGGCAATGTCACTTACTTTGCGACAGGAGTCTATCTGCCTTTCGACCCCAATCCGTATCGAATGGCGATCGCAAAGTTCGATTCAGCGGGCAGGCAGTTGTGGATCAAGAATTACAGTGTGGGAGATAGGACGTATCGGGTAAAGACAGATAGTCAGGGTAACGTTGTGGCAACTGGTATCGACGCGCCTGGATATTACAGCGACTGGATGACTATTAAGACCGATGCTAATGGCAACCTGCTTTGGTCCCAACGGTATGACGGCGGGCGGAACAATAGCGAAGTTCCCAATATGCTGTTACTCGATGCGTCCGACGCTGTTTACGTAACTGGGACGGGTGGGCCAAACCCAAGCACAGGCACAGTGTCTTATCTCAAGGGTGTGATCGCTAAATACAGTGCAGCGGGTACGCCGCAATGGGCCTTGTGGGATATTTATGCTAACGGTAAAGCTCTTACTCTGGGCTCCGAAAATACTCTGGCAAGCCTTGGATTTGGTTATCTGGTAACCGCTCATTACACGCAAACAGGTCTTCCCGATCTAACTCCAGCGGCGCCTACAAATCTTGACGGCGCCGTTTGGTTCACCGGCTCAAGCTACGTGGTCAACTTAACCTTCGCCGACAACGCCAGCAATGAATTTTGGATTGATGTCGAACGCTGTATCGGTTTCGATTGCACGAACTTTTCCAAAGTTGGTCAAACGCGTGGCGAGAATTCTACGGGCTTCAGAGACACAGATGTCGCACGCGGGACCACCTACACTTACAGAGTGCGAGCAGTAGGCTTTATGGGTTCGTCGGCTTACAGCAACAGCGTCGCGGTCACGTTACCACCAGCGGATCCCTCCACGACGCCACCACTCGCTCCCAGCAATCTTGTTGCTACAGCATTCAGCAAGAGTCAGATCAGTCTCTCCTGGATAAACAGCGGCAGTCAGGATGGCGTGAAGATTGAGCGCTGTGCAGGATCTGGGTGCACAAACTTCAGTGAGATCGCCGTCCTCACAGGCAGCGCAACGTTTTACACGAACGCGGGTTTAGCAGCGGGAACAACGTACCGATATCGACTGCGTGCGTATAATTCAGCTGGGAATTCGCCATACTCAACTATTGCAGCAGCAAAAACGTCAAGAAGATAACGCGCCGCACTTCAGCGTGGACAACGTTATCTAATCACTCAGTTGCGGCCGAAGTTGAGTTGACCTGAAAGAACTATTCTCCAATGTGATCAGGACGGTTGTTCACGTCGTGACGCGAATCTCGCAAAAGCGTGCCGGAAGGGAGGGACCTCCGGTTCCGGCACGCCCATAGCTTGCAACCGGTTTTAGACGGTCCGGTTGAAGCTGCCAAGGCGGTTAGAATGGACTCTTCTTGTCGCACTTGGCAGCTGGACTTTATCAGAAACGCTTGAGAAAAACTTGAGTTGGATTGGCCTTGAACGTTTTGACTCTCAGTTGTGTACAAGTTTTGACAGGTACGAAAGCAGATCACAATTTACCTGCAACCTTGTTTCGATACCAAGCAATATACTTTGCATACCCTACAAAGCCTGCATGGCCGTTGCTCGGAAGCGGTGTCAGGAAGTACAAGCCCCCTACAATTGAAATGTCGCAAGGATAAGTCCCCGTCTGTCCAGTAGACGGCTGGCAGCGAGGACTAGATCTATTCATCGATATCATTAACCGGTAAAGGTGTGAACCAAGGGAGGGACGATAAATGAAAAGAACATTGGTATCGCTGGGCCTTATTCTGGCCCTAATCAGCATGGGAACTCTGATTCCATCAAGAACCCATGCATCAACTCTAACCACTGCCACTGCGGCTGCAGTTCCGCCGGGCGCAATTCAAATCCCAATTAATTTTGCTAGTCCGAACGGAAACTTCACGGGAGTCTTCAGTCTTTCACGTTTTGTTCTCCAAAACGGCCAGGTGGCCGCAGTCGGAACGCTGACTGGAACAGTTACAAACGCTGCCGGACAAACTGTCGGGGCGATTGTCCAAAACCTGACGCTGTCGCTCATCAATATCAACGCGACATGCGACATTCTGCACTTGGAGCTAGGTCCGATTGATCTCAATCTACTTGGCTTAGTAGTACACGTTGACAAGATCGTCATTGATATTGATGCACAGTCGGGGCCTGGAAACCTGTTGGGCAATCTTCTCTGCGCGGTCGCTAATCTGTTAAATGCGAACGGTCCGTTGTCGCAACTGGTCAACTTGTTGAACCAGATTCTTGCGTTGTTGTGATGGCGCGGGAGACTTAACGGCTTCTCTTTGGAGGGCATAGCAGGAAGGGCGTTGCCGATTAGAGCAACGCCCTTCTTCTTTCATCTCCGCATGATATTTTAATAAATGCGGACATTTAATCCTCACCTCATTGAGAAGTACAGGTTGCTTCTACAAATTTGAGAAATGAATAAGTTCACATAAGATGTGCTCCACTTGAGTTCGGTTCGGGAAAAGATGACACGCAGTCTCAGAAAATGGCCACTCATATTTCTCATCCTAAGTGTTTCCGTGAATGCGAACGCTACGGTGCTATACGTCCGATATAGTTCCGATCAAATAATTATTGCCACCGACAGTAAACGCACAGCAGAAACGGGTCAGACTGTCTGCGTCTGCAAAATAGCGCAAATCGGCGACACGTTTATTGCCTCAGCGGGACTAGCCGAATTTGGAGAATTCGATCCAAAAGAGTTCGCTCGAGAAGCGATTAACACTTCTCGAACGCTTATCGAAACCCGCGCAAGGTTTGAAGAACTAATTAACGACAACCTCATCGATGTGCTGCAAAGAATCAAAAAGAAAAACCCTGATCGGTATGAGGTCTTCAAACAGGGTGCGGCAGTCAACATGGTGTTCGCCAGGTTTAAGGAACAGCCCGAACTTGTGACCACGGCTTTGATTCCAAAGGATGGTCCAAATGGCTCAATTGTTTTGACGACTCAGCATTTCACGTTGATTGGTCAGAATAAGACCAAACGGATTTTTGTGGGCATTAGTAAAAGAGTGGAAGTCGTTCTAGACCGCCCAAGTTTTTGGGCCAAAGGAGTGATTGCCGGAGTTCATCGCGCGATGCAGATTTCGATTGAGGACAAACGCGACGCCGGCGAGCCAATTGATATTGTGCAGCTCACAAAAGGCTCGGTGCGCTGGTATCCGCGCGAGCCACAGTGCGACGCTCGAAGTCGGCGTATTAACGACCAGCCTCCAACATGCAACTCATCTGGTTGAACCGCAAACTCAGTACATCCAATTGGTTTCCTTTCACCGACTAGAGCTGCGAACGTCAGGTCTCCAGGGGACTAGTCCGTGGGCATCTTTAACTACCAGTCAATCTCACCAACCCCGTGTTATCTCGCACCAGAATGTCTGAACCAAGCAACACAGGCGTTGCCCACGTCGGACTCTTCGCAACTTCGTAACGCTTGTCGGGCTCGAACTTCGCTGTCGCACGCTTTAGTACGATCAATTCTGCGGCGTTCGTCAGGAAAACCACATGCGTCGGTGTGAGAAGTATCGATGCGTGTTCNCCTGCTCTTCCCTCGGTCGACCACTTCACAGCACCAGTCGCAGCGTCCAACGCAACGAACTGGCCTTTGCGTTTTGATGAGTGCGCGTAGAGCAAGCCGTCGCCAAAAACAGGCGAGCTCATGTACATCGCAACCTCAGCATTCTTCCAGCTCTCAGTCGCGCTCCATTTGCCGGCGGTCTGTTGCAGCTTGTATGCGTGAGTACCCTGGCGAGTGCCGGAAACGATCAGATGCGAGCCGGTCCAGATCGGCGTCGTGATGTTTTCGTGCCACTCATCCGGAAACGCAACCGACCAAAGCTCCTTACCGGTCTTGGTGTCTAAACTAACGATCGACTCCTGCGTGAGCGTAACGAGCTGCTTGCTGCCGCTGATGTCAATCACAACCGGAGAGGCGTAACCTGGTCCAGGACCAGTCCACTCCCACACGGTTGTGCCAGTCGCGGGATCGAGACTCATGATCTTTCCGCCGTGAATATCGCTGCCGACCTGCACAACCACACGACCGTCGACTGCAATCGGAGAAGCGGCGGTACCACAGAACATCTTGGAGGTATCGATCGTGTTTGAAAAATCGCGACGCCACAACTCGCGACCACTCGCGGTGTCCCATGCGGCAAACACTCCAGACACACCGAGCGTAAAGAGACGATTCGCC
>Ga0065705_10104929_pt1 | contig 10194 bp, 5 predicted proteins | sample SwibulcommuniRL2_FD_59092 | JGI IMG/M metagenome (GOLD analysis project Ga0065705, IMG submission 59092) | Bulk soil microbial communities from switchgrass field near Rose Lake, East Lansing, Michigan, USA - RL2 Bulk Soil v2 (version 2) | ecosystem: Environmental > Terrestrial > Soil >... | reverse complement strand
CGGCCCAGGTCACAGCCCTTTCAAGGCTGTAGCGCGGGTTCGAATCCCGCTGGGGGCACCTGGGCGGTTAGCTCAGCTGGGAGAGCGCCTGCCTTACAAGCAGGAGGTCACTGGTTCGAACCCAGTACCGCCCATCTCAACCCTGTGATGCGCCGATACAATGCCTCGCGCGCGGGGGCGTAGTTCAGCTGGTTAGAACGCCGGCCTGTCACGCCGGAGGTCGCGGGTTCGAGTCCCGTCGCTCCCGTCTTTATCCTCAGAGGAATGTGTGGGCGTGGGCTTGGCTCGCGTTCACACGGCATTTGGAGACTAGACTCGGTTGGTGGCGACCTGTTCCGCCTGCGGCAAGGAACTTACGGGCGAGTTCCGCTTCTGCCCGTTCTGCGCTGCACCGCTGAGCGAGCAATCGCCCGCGCCGCTCCGAGAGGAGCGCAAGATCGTGACGGTGCTCTTCTGCGATCTTGTCGGCTTCACCGCTGCCTCGGAAGCGGCCGACCCGGAAGACGTCCGCTCGCGCATCCGCCCCTACCATGCCCGCCTCCGGCAGGAGATCGAGCGCCACGGGGGCACGGTCGAGAAGTTCATAGGAGACGCCGTCATGGCCGTCTTCGGAGCGCCCATCGCACACGAGGACGACGCCGAACGCGCCGTGCGCGCAGGTCTCCGCATCCTGGAGGCAATCGTCGAGTTGAACGAGGCCGACCGCGCGCTCTCCCTTCAGGTCCGCATCGGCATCAACACTGGAGAGGCCGTCGTCGCCCTGGAAGCACGCCCGGAGCAGGGCGAGGGAATCGTTACCGGCGACGTCGTCAATACTGCTTCCCGCCTCCAGGGGGCCGCCCCGGTGAACGGCATCGCCTGCTCGGAACAGACCTACCGGCAGACAGAGCGGATCTTCGAGTACGAAGAGCTCGCGCCCGTGCAGGTGAAGGGCAAGGCTGATCCGCTTCCGCTCTACCGTCCTCTGCGCGCCCGTGCCCGCTTCGGCTCGGACGTGACCCGCACGCATACGACGCCCCTTGTCGGCAGGGAGCTCGAGAAGCCGCTCTTGATCGGCATCTTCGAGCGCGCAGCGCAGCAGCGTTCCTGCCAGCTCGTGACAATCGTGGGGGAGCCGGGGGTCGGAAAGAGTCGCCTCTCCGCCGAGCTCTTTGCCCACATCGACGAACGGCCGGGGCTCGTGACCTGGCGGCAGGGGCGCTGCCTCCCCTACGGAGACGGAATCGCCTTCTGGGCACTGGGGGAGATCGTGAAAGCGGAGTGCGGGATCCTTGAATCTGACTCGCCGGAGGAGGCAGAGGCGAAGCTCGAGCGTGCCCTGCCCCAAGGTGATCCCGATTTCGCCTGGCTGAAGGCGCGGCTCGCACCGCTCGTAGGCGTGGGCGGGGAGCCGGCCGGGCAGGAGGAGTCGTTCACCGCCTGGCGGCGCTGCCTCGAGTCGTGGGCCGACAGGCGCGAGATGGTGCTCGTCTTCGAGGATCTGCACTGGGCCGACGAAGCGCTGCTCGTTTTCCTCGAGCACCTCGCGGATTGGTCGCAGGGCGTGCCCCTCCTCCTCGTCTGCACGGCACGCCCCGAGCTCTACGAGCGGCACCCCGCCTGGGCGGCAGGGCTCCGGAATGCGACGACGATCAACCTTGCCCCGCTCACCGACGAGGAGACTGCCCGCCTCATCGCGGCGCTGCTCGAACAGGCGGTCCTGTCCGCGGAGACGCAGCAGGCGTTGATCGAGCGCGCGGGCGGTAACCCGCTGTATGCGGAAGAGTTCGTGCGGCTCCTCTCCGACCGGCACGAGCTCGCAGAGGCGGTTGAGGTCCCCGACTCGGTGCAGGCGCTGATCGCCGCGCGCCTCGACACCCTCTCCCCCGAGCGCAAGAGCCTGCTCCAGGATGCCGCCGTGATCGGGAAGGTGTTCTGGGCAGGCGCCCTCGCGAGCATGGCGGGCCAGGAGCTCCGAGCCATCGAGGTCGCGCTGCACGAGCTCGCCCGTAAGGAGCTCGTACGGCCTGCGCGTACGACCTCGATGGAGGACGAGCAGGAGTACGGCTTCTGGCACGGGCTGATCAGAGAGGTCTGCTACTCGCAGATCCCGCGCGCCGCGCGGGCCGCCCGCCACCGCGCCGCTGCGGCCTGGCTCGAGCGCAAGGCCGGCGAGCGGCTGGAGGACATCGCCGATGTCCTTGCGTACCACTACCTACAAGCACTCGATCTCGTCCGCCTCGTCGGGCCGCCGGAAGACATCGAGGATCTGCAGGAAAAAGCGCGGCGCTACCTGGCCCTCGCAGCCGAGCGGGCGCTTCCCCTCGACGTGGAAAGCGCCGAGGCGAGTCTGGCCAAGGCTCTCGAGCTCGCCCCTCCGGGCCATCCCGCGCGACCGCGCATGCTCGAACGCTGGGCGCAGGCCGCGCAGCAGCAATACCGCCTGCAAGAAGCAGAGGAAGCCGTCGAGGAGGCTCTCGCCCTTTACCGAGAGCGGGGCGAAACCGTCAACGTCGCGAGGGCGCTGTGCGAGCTTTCCATTCTCTCGCAGCACGCTGGCGGACGGCAGAGTGAGGAAAGGGTCATGGAAGCGATCGCGGTGCTCGAGGCGGAGCCGCCCGGCCCGGAGCTCGTGGCCGCATACGCCGAGCTTTCCGGAGTGCATTCCGTCCACTCCGATCAGACTGAGGCGATCGAAGCCGCCGACCGGGCGCTCGCACTTGCTGCGGAACTCGGCCTCCCAGAGCCGGTGCGCGCGCTCGGGTTCCGGGCCAAGGCGCGCGCGGCCCTGGGGGATCGGGACGGTCTCGAAGGGATGCGCCGCGCGCTCGTGCTCGCGGTCGAAGAGGGTCACGGACGTGCCGCCGCGGTGCTGCACAACAATCTCGCCTTCGCCACGGTGGAATACGAGGGGCCCGGCGCAGCCCTCTCTGCGTGTCGAGAAGGGATCGACTTCAGCGAGCGACGCGGCATCACTGAGTTCGCGGTGATGATCGGGGCAATGAGCACCGGCTTCGCAGCCGACTGCGGATTGTCGGATGAGGCGCTTGCACAGGCCGGGCCGATGGCGGAGCGCATGGAGGCGGCGGGCGACTTCTCTTTCACCGAGCCGCGCTCAGTGGAGCTGCGCCTGCTCGCCGAGCGCGGAGCACGCGGCTACGCGCCGGCGGCCGACGCGGTTGCCGATTCCGCTCGCAAAACCGGGGTTGCACAGATGGTGGTGATGGGCCTTGCGGCCGCTTCCCAAGTGCTGGCCGGGGAAGGGCGGCCCAAGCGGGCGCGGGTGCTGCTGGCCGAGCTGGCGCAGCTCGATCGGCACCGCACCGACGTCTACTACGGACAAAGCCTTCCCCAACTCGTTCGAACTGCCCTCGGGCTCGGAGACTCGGCCCTCGCGTCTCGCCTCATGGCCGGCGTCGAGCCCCTCACGCCGCTGCTCGAGCACGGACTCGTGGCTTGCCGTGCCCAGCTCGCCGAGGCCGGCGGGGACGAGGCCGAGGCGACCGTCCTCTACGCTGAGGCGGCCGAGCGCTGGCATGGGTTCGGAAACGTGCGTGAGCGCGCGTACGCGCTGCTCGGCCAGGGCCGCTGCCTCGTCGGGCTGGGCAAGAGGGAGGCCGAGGCGCCACTCAGCGAGGCGCGCGAGCTCTTCGCGTCAATGGGGTTCGAGCCGGCGCTGCTCGAAACGGAGGCGCTGCTCGGGTCTGCCGACGCCGCTGCCCTCTAGTCCGCCTCGTCACTCGATGCCGATGAGGATGTTGCAGGGGTCTGCATGCTCCCAGGCAGCGCGCTCGATCTTCTCCGTGTCGAGTCTCCTGGTGTGAACCGTGTTCCCGCCTCGGTAGGTGATCCACGTGTTGTCACCGTGCGCGAAGAGAATGCGCTTCACCTCGCACGAGCGAATCGCCTGAACCACGAGTTCGGTGCGCGACGGCCGCGGCCGGGTCAGAGTCGTGGCGGGCGCAGTGGTCGCCTCTCCGCTCGGCGTCGCGACGTGTCGCTCGGGAGCCCCATCGCCGAGATCGCAACCCGCCAGGGCGAGAACCGCGAGCATCGCGGTGAACCGGCCGGCCATGTCTCTTCAGACAGAGATCCGCGAAGGATTGTTCCCGATCGCGCACAATCTGCTGACCCGAGATGACCGCCGACGGCACAGACGGATCGCAGACGACCGCCAAACGCAGGAGGTTCACATGGCGGCACGCGCTCGGCGTGGGAGTAGCAATCGCGGTCGTCGTCGCGACGTTCGTGTTCATCCTCCCGAAGATCGCCGACTACCGCGACGTGTGGGGAGTCGTCAAGGAGCTGTCGTGGAAGGACATCGCGCTCCTCGTTGGAGCGACGATCCTCAACCTCGTGACGTTCGCGCCGCCTTGGATGGCGGCGCTGCCGGGCCTCCGCTTCAGGCAGGCGTTCGTCGTCACCCAGGCCTCGACTGCCTCGACGTACGTCGCTCCCGGCGGTGTCGCGGTCGGGATGGCGCTCTCGTTCGCGATGCTGCGCGCGTGGGGCTTCGTCAGCGCGGCCGTCGGGCTCGCAGTCGCGCTCACGGGCGTGTGGAACCAGCTCTCCATGCTGGCCTTCCCGACCCTCGCGCTCGTGTTGCTCACCTTCACCGGAGACGCCCACACGGCACTCGACACGGTCGCCTTCCTCGGTCTGGCGATCTTCATCGTCGTGGTCGCGGCCTTCGCCGCCGCGCTCAGCACACCGAGGCTCGCCCGACGCATCGGCGACCTGGCGGCGCAGATCGTGTCGTGGGCCAAGCGTCTGATCCGCAGAGAGCCCGTCGGGTGGGACGGGGAGTCGTTCGTCCGCTTCCGCGACCGCACGAACGCCCTCCTCAAGCGCCGCTGGCATGTGCTCACGCTCGCCACGTTGGCGGGCCACTTCACGGTGTTCCTCGTTCTGCTGACCTCGCTTCGCGTGCTCGACGTTTCCGGCGGCGAGGTGAGTGCGGTGGAGGCCTTCGCCGCCTGGTCGCTCGTTCGCCTGCTCGGCTCGATCCCGATCACGCCTGGCGGGCTCGGCGTCGTGGAGCTCGGTCTCACGACTGCGCTCGTGGGCTTCGGCGGCGGCCAGGTGGAGGTGGTCGCCGCCGTTCTCGTCTACCGCTTCCTGACGATCGTGCCCACGCTCGTGATCGGGCTTCTCGCCGGAGTGACGTGGAAGCGCTACCGGCCCGAGGAGCTCCCGACGGAGAGTCCTCCCGCCGCCAGCGCACCCCCGCCCGGCGCCTCCTTGTAGGCAGGAAGCGGCCGCCGGGCGCGGCCCTCCCGGACGACGTTCAGGAGGATGAGCGCCAGGTTGCTCACCGCGATTGCGCCCAAGATCGACGTGACGAGGGCGAAGAGGTCCGTCGCTGCATGGAAGCCGAGCCAGGCGCCGAGCAAAGCTCCGCCGACACCGGCGATGAAGCCGATCAGCTTCGTCCGCGCCGGCCAGCCGCGATCCAGCCACGCGTAGTAGACGCCGAGGCCGATCGGCAAGCCGACGGAGATCGTCGCGAGCCACGGGTCGTCGAGCGGGGTGCCGGGCATCGTCGTGATCACGAGCAGGACGCCCGCGAACCACCCGCCAAGACCAAGGACGATCGCGTAGAGCGACCGCAGAATCGGGCTCGTCTTGCTGCCGAAGCGAGGCTTGCGGCGGACAGCCATCCAGAGGATCGAGAGGACGGTCAGGGCTGCGAGGCCGATCATCGCCCCGGCGATGCCCATACCGAGTGCCGTCTGGGTCACCTCGGGCGTGAAGTCGACCGGCTGCGGTTTGTAGAGGGAGTCGTCGACCCGACCGGTGGACAGGAAGGTGTTGATCAACCTGGTGCCGGCTGCCCGCTGCTCCGTCCAGATGCTGGTCGAGTGCCCGAACCCCCGCAGCACGACCTGGTGGCCGTTCGGGAGCATGGGAAGAAGCTCTTCGGTCGCGGCCTGCGGCGGCGTCGCGAAGTCGAGCTCCCCGCTGATGAGAAGGGTTTCGACATTCGACGGCCGCACCACGGCGTACTCGTCGTCACCGGGCACGGCGGGCCAAGCGTCGGCGAGTTGGCCGCCACCCCAGATGAACGCAGTGGCCGCGTACCCGAGGTTCGAAGTGTCCCCTTGCTCGCCGGAAGAGAAGTACGTCCTACTCGCTCGAGCGTCGATCGCCGCAGCAGCGGCGTAGTCGCCCCAAACGCCCAACGCGGGGAAGGCGAGGTCGCCCAGGAGCGACTGGAACCAGAACCCGCTCGCATCATCGTCCGTAGCGGAGAGCCACGAGCTCAGCGTCATCGGCCCGTTGAGCGGCGCGCTCTCTGATGTGGTCTCCATCAGCCCGAAGTAGGAGGCGACAGGGACGCTGGAGTCCTTGACCGGGAGGAAGAACCAGTGATCGGGCACATCCGTCCGTCCCATCAAGGCAGCGAGATCGTTGGTCCGCTTGCTGCAGCTGGCGTCTTTCGAGCAGTAATCCGAGTAGCGCCCGATCAGCTCGTTCGTCGTCTTCGGATCCCAGAGGAAGTGGCCGGGCGGGTTCACGCTCATCATCACCGAGCGATGGATGCTCTCCGGGTAGCGCCAGGCGTAGATCATCGCCGTCCGCGTTCCGACGCTCTCGCTGAGTAGGTCGATGCGGCCATAGTCGAGGGCTTTCCGCACCGCTTCGAAATCGTCCACGCGGTGCGGAAGCGTGTAGCCGGCGAGGTCGACACCCTCGTCCGTGAGTCGAGCTGCGCAAGCCCGGAAGCCGGCGGTATACGAGTCGAAGAATTTCTTGCTGAGGATGTCCGTCGAGTGCTTGACAGCGGACTCGACCTCCGGACAGTCGAGCACCGAGGAGCTGTCAACTCCGCGATAGCCAACGAGGACGACATCGCGGTCCTCGGCGAACCGATTTGCCCAGGGGAGTTGCATGTTTGTGAGACCGGGGCCGCCCTTGAGCCAGAAGAGCGGCTCGGCCGGGTGATCCGAGAGGGACCGGATCCGCGTCACCGGAAGCGCGATGAGCCTGGAATGCGGATCGGCCCGGTTCTCCGGGACGACGAGCGTCCCGCAGTCCGCTGCATAGCTCCCGTTTTCGGTGGAGTAGGTACATGGATCGAGGAGCAGGTCGCCGGCGAGCGCGCCTTTCGGGACAGACACCGTCTCCTCCGCCGTTGCGAGCTTCACGTAGGCAAGCCCGAGAAGCGCCAGCCCGATGAGCGTGAGAGCGATGATTCGTGTGGTTGTGAAGCTCTTCATGGCGAGTCCTTTCGGGTTGGCCCCCGGGGCCCCGCGAGGGCCCGGGGGCCAATCAATCGGTCTAGATGGAGATGGGCGCGGTCTCGGGGGGGCGCTCGGTGTCCTCGTCGAGATGCGGGAGCCATTCGAGCCAGCTCGGCAGATACCAGTTCCAGTCGCCGAGCAGCTTCATCGAAGCGGGCAGGAGCACGGCCCGGACGATGGTCGCGTCGAGCAGGACGGCGACCGCGAGCCCGACGCCGAACTGCTTGAAGAACATCATCGAGAGCGTCGCGAAAACGGCGAACACGAACACCATCACGATCGCGGCGCTGGTCACCACACCTGCGGTGGTGCGGATCCCGTACGCGATCGCCTCGTCGCTTCCCATCCCGCGGTTGTACGCCTCGCGGATGCGGCTGAGGATGAACACGTGGTAGTCCATCGAGAGGCCGAACAGGATCACGAACAGGAGCAGCGGAATCACCGGGTCGATCCCGGCGGTCGAGCTGAACCCGAGGAACCCCTTGCCCACGCCGTGCTGGAACACGAGCACGAGGACGCCGTACGCCGCGGCCACTGACAGGAGGTTGAGCACGATCGCCTTTGCCGCGACCACGAGCGAGCGGAAGGCGAACAGCATGAGGACGAACGCGAGCAGAAGCACGAACGCGAAGACGGCCGGAAGCTGCGACTTGACCTCGTTCTTGGAGTCGATCCACGCGGCTGTGAGCCCGGTGACGCCCGCTTCCGTGTCGGGCAACGCGCCCATGGTCTCGGGAACGACTTCACGCAACGCGGCGAGAGAGGCCTCGGAGCCCGCATCGGTGCCCTTGCCGTCGATCGGGATAGTGATGTTGGCCACCGTCCCGTCCCGGTTCACGTCCACGGTGATCGGCTCGTGCGCGCGGCCCGTGGCGACAGCACGCTCACGGAGCTCCTCGATCGCCGCCTGCACCTGGGGTGAGTTGACGTCAGGCGCCTCGACCACGACGTTCGCCGGCAGGGCCGTGCCCGGGAAGGCCGCCTGCATGTGGTTGTAGGTCTGCATCGCGGGCAGTGACTGGGGGAACGAATCCGGGCCACCTGTCTGCAACCGAAGCTGGGTCGCGGGGATTGCCAGTGCGATCAGCAGCCCGGCGGACAGGGCGGCCCAGAGCACCGGCCGCCGCATGACGCGGTCGACGATGCGGGCCCAGAATCGGCCCTGGCCGTTCCCGGGCCTGCGGCCGATGAACGGAACGCGCAGCCGGTCGACCTTGTCGCCCAGCCTGCACAGGAGTGCGGGCAGCACGGTGAGCGAGCCGAGCACGGCCATTGCGACCACCGTGATCGTCGCGATCGCGAGCGACGCGAAGATCTTGTCGCCGGTCAGGAACATGCCGGCCATCGCCGTCATCACGGTCAGGCCCGACACGAGCACCGAGCGGCCGGATGTAGCGGCGGCTGCTTCGACCGCCGCGTGCACGCTGCGCCCTGCGGCGCGTTCCTCGCGTGCCCGCTTCAAGTAGAACATCGAGTAGTCGACCCCTACTGCCAGCCCGATGAGCAGCACGAGTGCGGACGCCTCATTGGCGATCGGAACGACGTGACTGGACAGCGCGACCAGCCCGAACGTGCCGAAGACTGCGGTGAGCGCGAGGAGCAGCGGAATGCCCGCCGCAATGAGCGACCCGAACGCGATCACGAGGATCAGCAAGGTGATCGGGAGCGAGAGCTCGCCCGCTTTTCCGAGATCCTCGCCGTACGCCGTCACGACGGCGTCCTCGGCGCTTGCGTTGCCGAACTCGCCGATGAAGTACGCGGGGTGGATCTGTTGCGCGACGTCGACGCGGTCGAGGATCGGGCCGATGTTGTCGACGGCGTCGTCGGGATCGCCACGAATCTCGAACTCGACGAGCGCCGCGTGCCCGCTCGCCGCAATCTGACGGGCGTTGTCCGGGTCGAGCGGCGATTGAACGTTCTGGACCTCGCCGAGCGTCTCGAGCCGGCGGACGACGTCTTCGATCACCGCCGTGAACGCGGCGTTGTCGACAGCGACTGACGTGTTCTCGATGAGGACGCTTTCCCCAACGGGCTGCTTGAAGCCCTCGTCGAGGATCTTCTCCATCCGGCCGGACTCGCCGGGCCCTGGCTCGTTTTGGTCGATCGACTTCGTCCCGGCCATCCCGCCGAGAGCAAAGACCACGAGGACGAACGCGAGCCAGCCGAACGTCGCCGTCTTCCAGTGATTGGCGCTCCAGCGCCCCATCCGTGCAGCGAGGTTGTTGGACTTGTAGGTGGACATGGCATCCCTCCTTGCCTGCGTCGAAATTCCGCACCCGACGGTATGAGGGCTGCGACGCTGCGTCGTCGTCACGAAGCCGGATTCGCCCTCAGCCCGGACGACGATTCGGACTCCTCCTCAAGTAGGAGGCGAGTGGCGAGGCCGTGAGATACGTTCAGCTCATGAACCGGGACAGAGCCACCCAGCTTGCGCGCGAGTACTGGTTCGAACTCCTCATCGGCGCGCTCCTGATCTCGGCTCTGCTCGAGCTCGTCATCCAGGACGATTCGCCCGGGGCACCGCCTTCGAGCCTCTGGTTCGGAGTGCCGGCGCTCGCGCTGGCCGTCTGCCCGCTCTTCGCGCGCCGGAATTTCCCGTTCGCGGCGCCCGCTGCCTACTGGCTGACCGCAACCGCGATCTCGTTCGTGGACGGCCAGCTGATCCCGTTCATGGTCGCGCTCTTCCCGGTCGGGCTGGCGTCGGCCTTTCTACTCGGGAACCAGAGAGATGTCAGGCGCGGGTGGGCCGGGCTTGCGATCGTGCTCGGAGGCATCACGACGATCGTTTACAACATCCCCGGCCACGCACACGCCGAGATCATCTTCATCCCAGTCGACTTCGCCATCGCCTGGGCGGCCGGTTTCGCGCTCCGCGAGCGGTCGGAGCAGGCGGAGGCGGCGGAGCTCCGCGCGGCGCAGGCCGAACGGGAGCGCGAGGCGGCCGCCCGCGTCGCTGTCGCCGAGGAACGGG
>Ga0065705_10104928_pt1 | contig 10197 bp, 7 predicted proteins | sample SwibulcommuniRL2_FD_59092 | JGI IMG/M metagenome (GOLD analysis project Ga0065705, IMG submission 59092) | Bulk soil microbial communities from switchgrass field near Rose Lake, East Lansing, Michigan, USA - RL2 Bulk Soil v2 (version 2) | ecosystem: Environmental > Terrestrial > Soil >... | reverse complement strand
CTCCATTTCCTGTACTTTTTTGTGACTGCGACTGGGGAATTCATCATGCGCATTTCGATGGCCCGAATTCAAGTCGGTTGCGGTGGCGCCCAAGTGGCAGCGGCGCCTGGCGCTGACCAGCAGACATATGCTCCGGAATACACGGCCACACCCAAGAATTAGGTCTGCGCGGAGTGGCCCAGGTTGCTGTTCAACTTCGGACCTGTACCATGCCGAAAACCCTCCAATGCGCGGAATCCTGAGAATCGAGCAGTGCCGCGTCAATCAAGCGGATGGTCAGGTGCCAGAGGCGATCTAGGGCAGGGGTGATGGCGTTTGAGCGTTCTCAGTTATGACTTTCATTACTCGTTCCCTTTCAGCCGCGTTGTATCGCGTCTCCTCGACAACGTAGAGCGCGACCATCGTCAGATATGCCAGTAGCGGTAGCAGGATCGCGGCGGCAATCAGCAGGGGGCGGTTGCGGAGATGCCGAAACGGGTCTTCGACTGGTGGACGGTCGCTTGGGAATCTCGGCGCTTCGTAAGGATTCGGTTCCATTCCCCTGATTGTCGGTGGCACGCGGCCCGCGCGGCAAGCAGAATCAGTTGCTCGCGAGATTTGCATGGCCCGGAATGGCACCGCACAATGGTCACATGTCCGATGTCACCCAGATCCTCTCACAGATCGATTCGGGCAATCCACAAGCCGCCGAGCAACTCTTGCCGCTCGTCTATGACGAGCTGCGGAAACTGGCCGCGGCCAGACTCGCCCACGAGAAGCCGGGGCAGACGCTGCAGGCGACGGCGCTGGTGCATGAAGCGTATTTGCGGCTGGTAGGCAGCGGAGAGGACATAGGACAGAAGACAGTGGACAGAGAGAACGCATCGGGTATGGGCAGCCTGACCTCTGTCTCCTGTCCTCTGTCTTCTGTCTCCTTCTCCTCCCGCGGCCACTTCTTTGCCGCAGCCGCTGAGGCGATGCGGCGGATTCTCGTCGAACAGGCCCGCCGCAAAAAGCAGGTCCAGCGGGGCGGTAATTTCGAGCGCGTCCCCCTGGAGATCGCCGAGCCGGTGGAGGACAAACCGGGCGAAGACCTGGTAGCGGTGGACGAATCGCTGGCGCGGCTAGAGGCTCAGGACCCGCTGGCCGCCAGCGTGGTCAAACTGCGCTATTTTGCGGGCCTGAGCATGCCCGAAACGGCCGAGGCCCTGGGGATTTCGCTGCGAACTGCCGAGCGCAACTGGACTTACGCTCGCACCTGGCTGCACCGCGAACTGGGCTGATCTCGGCCCCAACTGGCCAGCGACCAGCGGCTGCCCAAAAGTTTTTTGAGAAAAGTGCCAGAATTTGTGGCGGGGTTGGTCCGCCAGGTTCGCACTGTTGGTAGCCTGATTTCACCTTCGGTACTCGTGCAATGGATTCCCCGTCCACTACCGCCAAAACCGTCTTTCTGGAGGCGCTGGAAATTGCTTCTGCCCAGGAGCGCCAGGCGCTCCTCGACGCCCGCTGCGGCCCAGACGCCGAGTTGCGCCGGGAGGTGGACGAGCTGCTTGCACATCATGGGAAGGTGAGTGGCTTTTTGGAAACGCTCCCGACCGCCGTCGCGGATCTCGCCGATACAGCCCGCGAGGCGCACGCCACCACCGCTCCCACTCTCTCCTTCTTGCTCCCCTCGCAGCATTCCGGATCGCTTGGCCGACTTGGCCACTATGAGATCCTGGATATCATCGGCAGCGGCGGTTTTGGAGTTGTCCTCAAGGCGCATGACGAGAAGCTCCAGCGCGTCGTGGCCATCAAATCGCTGGCAGAATCGCTGGCCGCCTCGGCCACGGCCCGCAAGCGGTTCGTTCGGGAAGCACAGGCCGCCGCAGCCGTCCGCCACGACAATGTCGTCGGCATCTTTGCCGTGGAGGAGGCGGGTCCGATCCCCTACCTGGTCATGGAACTGGTGGATGGGATTTCGCTCGAGGAAAAGCTTCAGCGAGAAGGTCCACTGGAGCTGAAGGAGGTGCTGCGAATTGGCCTGCAAATTGCCGACGGGCTGGCCGCGGCCCACAAGCAGGGCCTCGTGCACCGGGACGTGAAGCCGGCCAACATCTTGCTGGAAAACGGCATTCAGCGGGTGAAGATCACCGACTTCGGCCTGGCCCGGGGAGTCGATGACGCCTCGCTCACGCAAACGGGACTGATCGCCGGAACGCCGGCCTACATGAGTCCCGAACAGGCGACCGGCCAACGAGTGGACGCGCGATCCGACTTGTTCAGCCTGGGAAGCGTCCTCTATGCCTTGTGCACCGGCCAGGTTCCCTTCGCGGCCGGCAGCTCGCTGGGCGTCGCCAAGAAAGTATGCGAGGAAACGCCGCGGCCGATCGCGGAGCTCAATCCGGCCATTCCCCCGTGGCTCTCCAAGATCGTCGAGCGGCTGCACGCCAAGGATCCGGCAAAGCGGTTTCAATCGGCTGAGGAAGTCGCCGGGCTGTTGGGCAGCTACTTGGCGCAAGTGCAGCAGGCATCGCTGGGGCTGCCGGCGATCGTGACGGCGCACCGCAGCCAGAAGGCCCAAGAACTTCGGCGTCGCTGGCAGCCTTCGCCCCGTGTCCGCCGCTGGATAGCAGTTGTCGCAGCCGCTCTGGTGCTGATGGGGGCCATGCTGGGCTTTACCGAAGCCCAAGGCGTAACTCATCTGGCCGCGACCATCATCCGCATTTTCACACCCGACGGGACGCTACTGGTCGAGGTCAACGACCCTGCGGTCAAGGTCACCGTCGAAGGTGACGGCGGCCTGGTCATCACTGGCGCGGGTTTGCACGAGGTCCATCTCAAGCCCGGCAAGTATCAACTCAATGCCAAAAAGGGAGGCCAGCGTGTGCCGCTAACTCAGGAGCTGGTCACAATTACCCGCGGCAACAAGGAGATCGTGCGCGTACGCCTGGAAACCACGCCCCCCAGCCCGGCGCCGGCTCCGAAAACCGCAGCCGGCCCATTCATCGTTCTCAGTGGTGGCCGGGAAGTTGGAACGTTTGACACGTTGGCCGAGGCGGTGCTGAAGTCCGGCGACGGCGACACGATCGAGATTCGCGGCAATGGGCCGTTCGCGACGGAACCGATCCTATTGTCATCCCGCCGCACGATTCGGGCTGGCGAAGGGTTCCGGCCCGTTATTACGTCCCAGGCGCTCACTTCAACTGCGGGACGCATCGGATATCTTTTGGAAGCTCGCGCGCCACTGGTCGTGGAGGGCGTGGAATTTCGTGGCAAGGTCGAATCGAACTGGATACCTGGCATCAGCTCCCAAGGAGCCCCGCTGTATGTCGCGAACTGCCGCTTTACCAATTGCGAAGTGATGGTCCAGAGAACCCCATCCTGCCAACTGCGAAATTCTCAGTTCAGCAACGCCCAAACTTCGTATGTGGTTCGATGCATCGAAGGGTCAGACTTCGTGCTTGAGAACAACATCCTGGCGAGCGGCGGCGCGATCGTATCACCCCTCGCCCTGTTGTCGCCTGAGAATGTTCAGCGGATGGAGATCACGCGAAACGTTTTCACGGCAGGCAGTGCTACGGCTGGGAGCGCTTCGGTTGGGAGCGCTTCGGCGGGGAAGGCTGGAATCTTCCTCTCTCTCAGATCACCCCCCAGCGCACAAACCACCGGTCCATCACCATTGAGGTTCTCCCAGAACATTTTGAGCGGCATGGGGAGCATTTTGTGCTGCAGTCACTCGAGTACGCAGGGTGAATCAACGCAGTCCTCTCTGGCGGCATTGGATGAACTCCTGCTGCGCGAGCGGATTTCCTGGCACGACGAGCAAAATCTCTATCCCACGGGGACGATGCTGCTGTCGCTGTCTCAGCCTCCCGGTCCAAAGACGAAATTGGTGGGGTCGATTAGATCGCTCAAGACGTTAGCCGAGTGGAATCAATTCTGGGGGCAATCGAATACTGGGTCGATCCAAGGAGTAGCCCGTTTTCAAGGGGGCGACGCGGTGTATTCGGCGCCCAATACGCTCGGCCCCGACGACTTCCGCCTGCGAGCCGACAGCGCCGGCTACCGCGCCGGCCAGGGCGGCAAGGACCTCGGCCCCGATATCGACCTCGTTGGACCGGGCGATGCGTACGAGCGCTGGAAGAAGACGCCGGCCTATGAAGAGTGGCAGCGCAGCATTGCCCAGTCCTTTACAGCCAATCCGGCAGTCGCAGTGCCCGCTCCGCAATCACAGCCGTTCGTGATTCTAGGCGGTGACGGCCGAGCCGAGCAGAAGCTGTCAACGCTGGCCGAAGCGGTGCAAAAGTCCGCTAGCGGTGACACGATTGAAATTCGCGGCGACGGGCCGTTCGTAACGGCGCCGATTCAATTATCATCTGGCCGCACGATCCGCGCAGGTAAAGGGTTTCGCCCAGTCTTTACGATGGATGCGGCCATCTCAAAGGCAACACGCGTTGCGTCGTTGCTGGAGACTCACGCGCCGCTGGTTGTGGAAGGCGTGGAGTTTCACGGCGCCGTTGATCCGAAAGAGATACAAGAGATTGCCATCAACTGCGTGGGCGCGCCGCTCTATCTCGCGAACTGCCGCTTCAGCCAGTGTATGGTGGGGGTCGCATCTTACCCCGCCTGCGAGCTGCGAAATTCTCAGTTCAGCAATACCAGAAGCTATGCAATTCGCTGCAGCACGGGGTCAGGCGTGGTTGTTCTTGACAACAACATTGTGGCAACAAGTGGCCCGCGCGTGATGCCCCTCGCACTGTTATGGCCTGAAAACGTCCAGCGGGTCGAGCTCACCCGAAACGTTTTCACGGCAGAGATCGCGAAAATCGGCGTCTTTCTCAGATCACCATTCGGCGGAGAAACCACTGGCCCCACGGCCTGGCGCCTCTCCCACAATATTTTCAGTGGCTCCGAGGGCGTGCTGCGATGCAATCAGTCCGCTGCGCAGGCTAACTCGCTTCCTTCCCTGCCGCTCAAGGCGGCGGAACTTGAGGCCCTGCTCCGCGAGCGGACCTCCTGGCACGAGCAGCAAAACCTCCATTCCACGGGCACGCCGCTGCTGTCGTTGTCGTCAACTCTGAGTGGACCGGTCGTACCGATCGAGCCGGCGCAACCGCTCAACACGCTCGACCAGTGGAATCAATTCTGGGGCCAGTCTGAGACAGGCTCGATCGAAGGAGTTGCGCGTTTTCAAGGGGGCGACGCCGTGTATTCGACGCCATACACGCTTGGCCCCGAGGACTTCCGGCTGCGAGCCGATAGCGCCGGCTATCGCGCCGGCCCGGACGGCAAAGACCTCGGTCCCGATATCGATCTCGTCGGACCAGGCGCGGCCTATGAACGTTGGAAGAAGACCGCGGAATACGAAGTGTGGCTCAAGGAGACGGGCGTCGGCGGCTTGGCTGCGATCGATGCTGCCCGGCGCAACCTGCAGGTTGCGCAGCGCAAGAAGGATCTGGATACCTATCTGGCCCTCGTCAAATCCTTATATGAAGCGGGGAGTGGTTCCCAGCCGGTCGAGGTGGCGGCCCTGTACCGAGAGGCCCTTCGTACCTTTCCAAATGAAGGCGTTTTGCACATTGACCTGGGCAGACTCCATGCACGCTACGGGGAATGGGACCAGGCGATTGCGGCCTATGGCCGTGGTTTGGAGCTGTGGCCTACTCACCACGATGCGTGGTTCCACTCAGCGCCGATTTACCTGGCTCTGGGAGACGAGCAGGGGTTCCGCGCCCATTGCCGCCAGATGCTCGAGCAATTTGGTCAGACGAAGGATGAGGAGATTGCGGAACGCACGGCCATGACGTGCATGCTTGCTCCGGACGCCATTGATCTGAAATTGGTTGAAAGTCTCGCCGAACTGGCGATCACTCGAACCGAGAAACACAAAAACTATCGCTTCTTCACGCGGGCCAAGGGGCTCGCCGAACTTCGCGCAGGCCGCCCGGCGGAAGCTATTCGCTGGTTCAATCGTTTTCGCCCAGCGGTGAGTGACGGACCTTTTGGTGCCGGGGTGTTTGCAGCGCTCGCCATGGCGCACCAAGGTCAGGGAAATCCCGACGACGCTCGGGCGGCGCTAGAAAAGGCGAAGACAATCATCAAGGAGCAGATGCCCAATCCAGCCCAGGGCCGGCCGTTCGACGCCTGGCACGACTGGCTTCACGCGGACATCCTGCTGCGCGAAGCGGAGGTTTTGTTAAAGAAAAACGAAACTACCGCACCTATCAATTGAAGACAAAACCGGCCGGTGAGGCCACGCCTGCAAGCTGTTTCCTCACCGGCCTAGAGCATGCCCCGGCGCCTGGTCTGCGCGCTGACGGCCGCCGTATCCATTGTAACGCAGACCATCTCGAAAAGGAGATGGATCATGAACTCGCATTTTCGCAAGCTGGCCGTCGAATCGCTGGAGGGCCGCAGTGTGTTGAGCACCATGGCCCTGGCCAACTTCAACGGCGACCACGACCCGGACGTGGCGGTGATCACAGACCCCAACGGGTGAACGCCGGCTCTTGACTGTAGTCCTCACTGACTTCCATGCGGCCACGGCGCTAGGTCTGCGCGCCCAGAGTTGCCGCTTTCCAACGATCGCAGACCCCCGGAGACTCTCATGAACCTTTTCCATTTGCTACGCCCGGTCGTCGTCCTGCTGGTCGCTGTGGGCAGCGTCATTTTCTCCGCCCGCGCGTCGGGAGAGGAGCGCGATTATCGCTCGCACAGCACGGCTGTGTTAGACCTCGCAACCGGCGACTTCGTCGCTGCGGGGAACGGAACCCACCTCGGCAAATACACCGAGTCCGGGAACGTCTCGATTGTGGGCGGCGGCTTCCCCGTGTTCCTCGTCGCAGGCTCAGCGACTCTCACAGACAAGAGCGGCGATGAACTCTGTGTGGAAATCACCGGTGTGCTGGACTTCTCGACCGGGACGATCACCGGGACGATCACCTTCGTGGGTGCCCCTACCGGCCGCTTCGTGGACGCGAGCGGCTCCGCGAGTGTAGTGGCTCCGTTCGAGACCGACGGAGTAACGGCGACGATCGCGGTCGTCGTCGAAGGGACCATCGACTACTGAGCGGTGTCCGGAGTCAGCGAATAGTCGCACGAACGAAGACGGCCGGTGAGGCCACGCCTGTCAGCAGTTTCCTCACCGGCCAGGTCTGCGCGCTGGCGGCTACCTTTTCATTGTAACGCAGACCATCTCGAAAGGAGATGGATCATGAAATCGCGTTTTCGCAAGTTGGCGGTCGAATCGCTGGAGGGCCGCAGCGTTCTGAGCACCATGGTTGAAGCCGACTTCAATGGTGACCTCGTCCCTGGCCGAATAAATGGGCTTCAGTCTGCCTTGGTCAGCAAGCGTGAAGAGGACGTTCAGCTTGCTCTCATCTGCGGCGTTCCCCGGTTGGGTAGCCACGATTCAGTACACCGTTCGTTTCGCTCGGACCCCCACCGAAACGAACTGGTTTGGCGTAAGTCCGCTTCGCCAAAGTCTTTTAGGTCAATACCGCGAACCGAGAGCGCTCACGAAGAGGGTTTGGCCCGGGGAGCCTTTCCGGTTCGCGGAATTTCCGCCGACCCTGTGGTTAACACACGACGCGGAGAGTAAGAGCTCCCGGCGTTTGTCGTTTTCCCGCCCATTTGGCAATGATTTGGTTGGTGGCCCCGCGCGGTGAGAGTTCTCTGCGAACGGGCGCGAACGCCGCCAACGGCTCTCCTGGCCCCGCCTCCGGCCCAAACTCTCTCGCTCTCTGCCCCAGGCAGCGGTTTTGGTTATCAACCTGGTTCGGTTCGGACCCTGGACGGAATCCATCGCGGAATACGCACGTCGTACATCAGTCCCCGCACCAAGTGCCAATCGGGAATTCACTTCGGTTCGAGGGCGATTCGATTCAACTCGTCTTGAATTGCCTGGAGGACCGACCGATCTTTCTGCTCTGACAACAGCGAGTTGAGGGCCTTGGCGGCTTTCTCAGTTCCAATGTGGCCGAGTGCCAGGACAATTAGCCTGCTCATCTCGTGGGGATCGTCTGGGATCTGAGTCGTGCGCATCCGAATAGCTCTCATCAATGGATCGATACAGGACTCGTCGGCCACTTTGGCCAGCGACTCGGCCGCCGCAATTCTCACTTGCGGCTCAGCGTCTCTCAGACAAGCAAGGAGAGCCTTGAGGTCTTCTGGCTTTGCAGGTAGTAAGCCCATAATTGAGGCCGCAAGAGCTCTGCTAGCCTTGTCTTTCGACCTCAACAAGTCAGCGACGGGAACCCGGAATTCGTCCAGTTCAGATTCCGTGAGTTGCGAATTCCCCGCGCTGTTAGTGCGGGCGATGCATATCAGGGTATCCATCGCTGCATAGCGAATCGCTTCCGACTTGCCTCTCAGCGCCTGCTGGCTCCAGCCCGAGATCGTGTCGAGCTTTGTTTTCGTCAGGTCCGATACGTCCCCATCAGGGGCAACGAATGCCTCGCCTCGATTGCCATTCACATGGAAAAGCCCTGTGAAGCGTCGCGTGTTCGGCTGCGGGGGCACAGGCGCCGGCGGTACGATTCCCGTCCGCTGCTCTACCTTTCGGCGAATCCTGTCGCACTTGTCGCGCAGCGAGGGTTCGTCAATACGCCCCTGAATACTCATGATTGCAATGTTAAGGTCATACGCCGTTGCATGGTCAAACCGAAGCAAAGCTTCATCGATGACAAGTGAGGCAACATCCACAAACGAAGTTGCGCTTTCGGGGGTAACTATGGACGGTTCGCCGTCGCTCAGCAACTTAGACTTTGTGCTCAGCGCCTCGACGAATTGCTCACGGGCGAGATCATCGATTACATCGCACATTAATTGGAACTTTCCCGCCTCCCGAGCTGCTTCGGCTGCCCACATAAGAAGCGTGTATCGAAGTGCGGGTTCCTGGCCCCGAGCCTGCTGGATCAACAGCTGCGCGATAGCATACGGCTCGGCGCTCGCGTGCTGCCTAGCCTTGGCAAGGATCGCGTCGGCAGTCGCTTTGACGGCCAACAGGTCTGCCTCAGACGGCATCTGCAAGCGAGATTTTCTGAGTTCAGCCTGGAGCGAACCACGCATCGTTGGCAAATCGGGCTTCGGCAGCGGGGGCGGCTTTGACGGCTCCGAAATTGATGGCTGAGCCAATTTCGGAGTGGCGGGCGTTCGCTGGACCTTCGTGTCCGCCGCGGGCCTAACCGGCTGCGGCTGCGGCAACTGAGTGACCGGAGTGGGCTGTGATGGACTTGGTTGATCGGTATGCTTCTTGACTACAACTGGCGGCTGGCGCTCGGGGAGCGAAAACAGTTGTGAGACATTAATGCCGAGCAGGTAATGCATCGCGAGAAGACTCAATACGATGCCCGTTGCGCCGCCGCCCACAATTTGCAGGAGTTGGCTAACCGCACGCATCGGCTTCCTTTGGCGTAGCCGAGCGACGCTATCGCCGCTGCCAAAGTCGGAAGTCGCGATGCCTCCACTTGCAGCTGGAGTGTCTGGACTCGCCGGGTAAAGCAACGCTGATTGCGCCGCGACATCCCCCAATCGCAATTCTGACGGCGCATAGTTTGTTACGGAGAGCGGAATTTGTGTCGACGCCTCCTGCCCAGGAATCTCGACTGGCACGGCCGCAACGGCGCTGAGCGATCTGGAAAGGCGCAGCCGAAGATGCGTGTCGTAGGACCGCCGCTGGTCAAGATCGAGAAGACAATTGCGAGCAAACGCCAGCTCGCTCAACAGTCGCTGAGAATCAGCTGCGTGCGGTCCAGACTGGAAAGAATGGACGTGCGCCATCTGGCGATCCGCCGCGTTGTAGATCGCCTCTTCGTTTGGCTCGAACAGGCTCAGGCCAAGCAGTCGATAGTGATTCGGCGGCTGTTCGGACGGCGGGATTCCAAGCCATGAATAGTAGGGGTCAAACGACACGGCCTGAGTCCCCACGAATCTCGCAAATTGGAAGGCAGCGCATCATCCCACCGCGGGAATCGGGCGTCAATCTGCACACGAATCGTGCCCGCGCAGTCGCGAGGGCAGTGAGCCACTGCCAGGGCGAGGCATCGCAAAGTGCAGCGAGCGGCAACAAGCTGCGAGGCGGGGAAACTAAACGAGCACCCCTGAGAGCACCACGACGACATCGCCTTTCGCCAACTCTTTGGCCCATTTGGCTTTGCGGAATTCAAGCGTCGGCCTCCGAAGCCGAAGGCTACAGGTTCGAATCCTGTCGGGGATATTTCTCTCGCACCTGGCCGC
>Ga0065705_10104927_pt1 | contig 10198 bp, 9 predicted proteins | sample SwibulcommuniRL2_FD_59092 | JGI IMG/M metagenome (GOLD analysis project Ga0065705, IMG submission 59092) | Bulk soil microbial communities from switchgrass field near Rose Lake, East Lansing, Michigan, USA - RL2 Bulk Soil v2 (version 2) | ecosystem: Environmental > Terrestrial > Soil >... | reverse complement strand
AACGCCGAAAGCAAGCTGCACACCACGATTCCGTCGAAAGTCCCCGCTCCGCCGATCGAAAGCAGTCCGGCCGACAGCCGCTCGAATCGCCGCAGGTTGAGCAGGTCCGCTCCAATCAGCGGGCCACTGACGCCCGCGATAAAGGCGACGGGCGCGCGGACGTCCTGATACTGATTCCCCGCAAGCAACAGCCAAGCCGAGCCGACCGCCAACATCACGGGGATGAATGCCGGCAGGGCGATTCCCAGTCCGGGAATCGGCCGCGCGAGCCAATAGCAGGCGGCCACGTTCACGAGCACTGCCAGGATCAAGGCCAGCCTCGCTTGCGGCGCCTCGTGCAGCACAATCGACGTCAAGTACGCGGCCAGCGTTGCTGGGATGAGGCATCCGCCCACATTCAGCGCGACGATCGTCTGGGTCCGCGAGCGCTCCATTGGCACCCAGCCCTGGCGGGTGCGAATCCAGCCCATCGGCACTGCCTGCGGCCCGTTGCGGTTGACGCGGTACAGCGGCACGTTGATCAGGCTGCCCGCGAAGATTCCTACAATCGTCAATGTGGCAGTCGCGGGCGCGAGGTGGAGCTTCCGGAGCGCATAGCTCATTCCATCTACGATAAGGAAGGGAAACAGACACATGCTCACGAGCACGAGCAGCACCAGCCCGCAGCCGATCTGCGGCAGGTACGGATCGAGACTCGCTGGGCGCCCAGACATGGGAATTCCTCGGCCCGGTCATGGTAGCGGGCTCGCGGCGCCGGCGAAACCAGCGCCAGCGGCTCGGCGCGCCATTCAAGCGCACGAGCCTCGCCCTGCTGCGCCTCGCGCCTGCGGCCCTACTCTTCGCCGTCGAGATAGTCGAAGCGGATCGACAGGACCTCGAGCTCGTACGAGCCCTTGGGCGCGGGAATTTCCGCCTTCTGTCCCACCTTCTTGCCGAGCAAGCCGGCCCCGAGCGGGCTGGTGGTGAGAATGCGGCCCTGGTCGTAGTCCTCCTCGCCCGCGCCAACGAGCGTATAGACCTCCTCGTCGCCGAAGTCGGGATCCTTGACGGTGACCGTGGCGCCGAAGCAGACCTGGTCGCGCGGCATCGTCGTCGGGTCGATAATTTGGGCCTTGGCGAGCTTCGTCCGAATGAGGTTCATCTTGGCCTGCACGAGACCCTGCGCCTCGCGCTGGGCGTGGTACTCGGCGTTCTCGCTGAGGTCCCCTTCGCTGCGCGCGGCGGCAATCTTCTCGGCGATGCCCGGCATCACCACGTGGTCGAGGTGCTCCAGCTCGGCCTTGAGCTTGTCGAATCCCTTGCGGGTCATGGGATAGGTATCGTCCATGGCGGTTGTCGCTTTGTCGCGTGTTCGATTCGTCAAGGCACACAAAAAACGCGACCTCCGAAGGAGGCCGCGTGGGTGGATCGAATTGGTTTGGGTGAGGCTGCTTACATCAACCCAGTTTTGCGAATTGTCTGCGGAGTGTAAAGATCGCTTGCCAACCGCGCAATAAAAGCGGCGTTCCCGCATGAATTCGAGGAACGCCGCGAATGGCTTGCCAATTCTGGCGGCCCAGTGCCTGGCGGCCGAGTGCCTGGCGGATTATTCCTTCGCCAGTGATTCGATCGGCTTCGATTCGCGCTGCGACTCGATTTGCTTTTGAGCGGCTCGGGTCGCGGTCAAGGCCCGCTCCAAATTGGCCGGCGTGAAGTAGGCCTCAACGGTGCCGTTGAGATGCTTGACGCCAATCTTCGTGGCCAGCTCCTCCCACGTCAGGCCATTTTGCAAGTGCCAACAGGCAGCCTGCGCCGATTGCTGGTCGAGCTTGCCTTTGACCATCAGCTTGAGGACTTCCGTTACCGCGGGGTCCTTGGCATATGATTCGATCGGCACGAGTTCGTAGGGGACGCGCGGATTCGGATCCTTCTTGCCATGATCCAGGCAAACGGTGACTAACTGGAACTTGCCAACTTTGTCAGCCGGCACGTTGAAGAAGCCGCCGCCCATGCCGCCCATGCCGCCGCCCATGCCACCCATCATTCCGCCCATGCCGCCCATCATGCCGCCGCCAAAGCCCTGATTGCCTCCTCCTCCTCCTCCGTAGCCGCCATTGTTGGCGTTCCCGGCCCCCGCTCCGCCAATCCCACCCAAACCCTGAGCCAGCACCGGCACGCCAGCCAGCACCTCGGGCACCTTGATGGTGAGCGGTTTGCCTGTGTTGTTCTTGATGGTGACAGTCCCTTCCTTGGCATCCTTGGGAATCACCTTGACTTCGATGTCGCCGGACTTGATGCCCGCGAACAACTCGACGACCTTGGCGGCTTCTTTTTCTGATTTGCTTGCCGGTGACGCAGCGAGCGCCGCCAGCGGCAAGGCCGCTACCAGTGCCGCCATCCACCATCCGCGCAAAATTGAACGTGCCATGCGAACCACCTCTTGCTGCAAAATTCCTGCGCCCTGCTGGCCCGTGACAACTGTTTGCTCGCAGTCGTCCGTCGTGGATCGGCGTTGTGCGTGACTTGCCAGTGCGCAGTCCGCCGCTTCACCGGTACGGTGTTCCCACGTCCCATTTAGGATAATCGGGCAAATTGGCAATTCCAAGCACGAATTCGCAAAAACCTGCAAGTGTGCGGACTGCCAACCGCCCGGCACGAATTCGCTAACCTGGCAACGCTCGTGTAGTGGTCAAAAGGCTACGCCTAAGGCCTCGACGGCGTTAGCGTCCTACTTAACCGGCCGCCTTGAGTTCCGCCAGGTGTTGTGCCGTTCCGACAAGTCGATCCCAATTCGCCTGGATGTACTCCGGCGGGCCGCCAATTTGGGCCACGTACTGGGCGACGTGCTCGGTCGGGACCATTTCGATCGCGTTCCACGGGCAAACCGTCAGTTCGTACGGGTTGGTCTTCTTCTGTGGAATGTGGACGCACACCTCGCAGCCGACGCACCGTTCGATGTCGATCTCGCACCAGGCCTGGCTCCCCTTCACGGCGTGCTGCATCTCCTTGAGCACGATGCAATCGACCGGGCAGACCTCCAGACACGACTCGCAGCCGGTGCAGTTGTCGGCATTGATAACCGCCACTTCCTTGGGCAGCTTTTTGCGGGGTCCAGCTTTGGCCATAGGTCGAAGCCCTTGGTTGGGCGATTGTTTCGCGATCAAACTTCCCGATCCGACTCGCTCCGTCAGATCGACGGACTTGCGAGCAAATCTGTGATTTATTTCACAAGCCTAATCAGATTATAGGCGGCTCGTCGCCCAACGCCAATTGGCCGGCAAACTCGGCCCTCCAGCCGTCACCCCAACCGCACTGTCACGAAGCTCTAAAGCCCTGACCGACACAACACCCCGACCGATGGTCGGGGCTTTGATTAGTCGGCAATGGCGTCTGCCAGGCCACTGGCGCGATTAAGCCCCTGGTGCCCGTCCGCCCGTGGCTTGCTTGGCCGCCTCGCCGCCCATCTTGATGATCCCTTCCTGGATCTCGAACCGCACGTGCGTGCCGCGGGCCGAGCCCTGGCTGGTGATGATGATACGGTCGTTGCCCGTCCGTTCGAGCGACTGCACCAGCACCGGCAAAATGGGATTGCGCGGGTCCATCGAGGCCGAGAACTTCATGATCGGCAGCAGGGCCACGTTGAACTGGCTCGGGGGCACCGTTTTGCCGGGGCTGGCCGCCGACTGCTCGATCACCTTCTTGAGCAGGCTCTCGGCACTCTTGCCGGCCGAAACATAAATGCTCTGCGGGCCGATGCCGAGAATCACGTCGAGCTTCTCGCCCAGAATCTCGCGCGCTTCAGACTCGCTGGGAGGGATCGGAATCGCCGTCTTGTGCAGCGTGATGTTGCCGATCTTGCCGGCGCCAAACTGCACCTTGGGGACGTTCGGCTCGTTCTTGGCCAGTTCTAGCGCCTGCTTGAGGGTCTTCTCAAAGGCCGGCCCATCGGCCACGTAGCCGCCGAGCACGAAATTCACGCTCTTGGGTTCGAGCACCAGGGCCGCGCCGCTGTCGAACTTGCCCGTCTTGGCCGTTTGCTCGAACACATCAAGCAGCTTGGACAGCACGTCCTTGGCCACGTTCCGCTGGTCGGCGGTCAGATTCGGGTCGTCATCGATCTTCGACGAGAGCTGCGTCCGCAGCGTCGCGAACATCGAGCTGAACTGGGCAATGTCCGACTCGCTCAGCTTGGCCGCCACGTTGATCGTGACCGCCGCTTCGGGCAGCAAAACGCCCGCGAAATCGGTCTTCGCCTCGGCATTCAGGGCCATCTGCTTGGCCAGTTCGGTCCCCTCCTTGGCCGTCACGTCGATGTCGAAATATGTCTTCTTTGCCGCCGCATCGATCGCCAGGCCGATCGTCAGCTCGTCTGCTTCGTTGAAGATCTGCTCGATCTGTTTCATCGCGTCGCGCGACGTCTTCTCGAGCGCAGCACGATCGACGTTGCCCGGCTGGTTCTCCAAGGCCCGCTCGAGGCCGACCTTGATCTCGTCGATCGCCGTCTGCCGCAGCTCCTGCGGCACGTTCTGCACAAACAGCTTGCCGGCAACGTTGTATTTCTTGGCCAGATCGCCCAGGAGCAAAGACGGGTCCTTCGGCAATCCGGTGAGGTGCTCGGAGCTTTCGGCCACAAAGGCCCAGCCCCCTTGCTCCTTGACGAACGCGCTACGGTCCATGCCGATTTCGAGAATGCCGTCGCCGGCGTCGCGGGGCTCGCCGATGTATTCCTTGTGAAGCTCCAGGAGCTGCTTGAGGTCGGTTACGGGAATGAACGCGATCGCGTGGAAGTCGCCGTCCTTGGGAACGACATACATTCCCGCAGGCCGCTTCTTGTCCATCCCCTGGGTCAGAGCTTTGCCAAATATGCTGGCAGTCTTGCCCGCGTCTTCCATGCCCGCCGCGGCGGTGATATAGCCCACATCGGCCAGCATCTCCTCGACGCTGGCGATCGCCACAACCGCCACCGGCTTGATTTCCTGGGCACGGGCGTTGTGGACGAGGCCCGTGGCCGACGCCACCAGCGGGGCCAAGGCGGCCAGCGCCAGCAAAATGGTCTTCCGCATCAGTTTCACGACAATTTCTCCTTCCGAGCGATCTGGGGCACGCGGGGGCGGCTACCAATGCGGCGCCGAACATTCGCGGGCAAACAGTGAGTGGAAATAGAACCCGCCAACTGGGCGAGCGGTTTCAGGGCGTGCGTTTTCAGGGCGACCGCGCACGGCTCGTCCTTACCCTGCGAATTCGTTGCCAAACCTTAGCACGGCGGCAACTTGCGGTAAATCAGACCGGCATCGTCGTGCCGGCTGCTGGCGTGGCATGGTACGGCACAGCGCCCTTGTAATCCCTCCTGGCCGCATGCGTTCCTTCGATCCTGAACAAGCCCTAAACAGGTGGTTTCCACTCAAACTCTGACTTTCTCCCGCTGCAATTTCGCGAACAGCCGGTGCTTTTATTTCTGCCAGACCTTCCCACAAATCTCCCTGATGGAATTTCGCAAATCATTGCAATTAAACAGCTTGCGACAATCATAATCCACAGCGACCTAATGGAATATAAGCGCTGGGCTGGACTTGGCCCTTGCTTATAGAACCACACTTTCAAGTGGTTGGGTTGCGGGCGATAAAAGGCCCCGAACAGTCCACTTCATCTCCTCCATCGCAGTTCCCACTCCACATGAAATACTCGAAGACTGGTATTCACAGACCGAGCCAGGGAATTCGCCATTTGACCGCGAGCTCTTGACAACCTGCCAATCTGACAGCCCCTTCCCGAACCGACAACGACAGTGCAAGCCGCGTGCCAGAATTGGAATATCTGTACACATCTCGGTGGCTGACAGGTCACATTGGCAGAATCCCCGTTCCCAAATTCGGAAGGTGATTCGCGGTACATCTGTACTGACGCGCCGGACGTGCTTGTTATGGCCGGGGTTGCTTTGCCTGCTTGCTTTGACAAAATGGCGCGAACCGGATACCCTCCCTCCTAGTAGTAAATTCGCCCATTCGCGGCGAAAGGGAGGCCCCGATGGGAAATTGGGGATTCATAGGCGGGCTATTGCTCGGCGTCGCTCTGGGGGTTGTGGGCCTGGTGCTCGCAATGGCTGCCGGGCTGTTGGACATCAAACGTCCGCCCGGACCGTCGCCGACCAAGGAGTGGGGGGAATTCCTCGGCTCGCCCCCGAAGGTCGAACTCTTGGAAGATGGCCGGAGCATTCGTCTGCTGGCGGACTTCACTTACGTCGATGCGCGCCAGAAGGTCTGGCTCGCCAAGAAGGAAGCCGTGGCCAACGGCGCCTCGATTCCGCGCGTTTTCTGGAGCGTCACGGGGGGGCCGCTCGAAGGGCAATATCGTGATGCGTCGATCATTCACGACGAAGCGTGTCGCGAAAGGCTTGATTCCTCCGGCGACGTTCATCTGGCGTTCTATGAAGCGTGCCGCTGCTCGGGCGTGCCCGAAAAGCAGGCCAAGATTCTCTATATGGCGGTCTATCACTTCGGCCCCCAGTGGGAAGTCGAACGGGTCATGGAGGCGAAGGAGAGCATCGACAAGAAGGGCAAGAAAGTGCGGATTCTTGTTGGCAAGCGCGTCCCGAAGGCCGCGCCGCAGCCGCGGGAGCCCGACAAGAGCGACCTGATGAAGGTCGAGGGCTACGTTGAGGCGCAGAACCCATCGCTGGAGGAGATAAGACGGCGTAGCCCGAGCGAGCTCTAGGCCGTGACATTGCCAGCCCCGCTGCGGTTACTCAGAATGAAGGTTTGGCAGCGCTATTTGGTCCAAAGCAGCCTTTGGCAATGCGAAGGTGCGCCCTTTCGCGGAGCGAAAGGCGACACTACCCCGTGCACATCACCCGCAATCCCACCCGCACCGTCCGCATCGGCTCGATTTCAATCGGCGGCGAGAGCCCGATTGCCGTCCAGAGCATGACGGCCACGCACACGCAGGACATCGATGCGACCGTGGGCCTCGTGAATCTGCTCGACCAGGCAGGGGCCGACGTCGTCCGGATTGCCGTTGATAGCAAGAAGGACGCCGAGGCCCTGGCCGAAATCCGCCGCCAGACGCGGGCCAATCTGTCGGTCGATTTGCAGGAGAATTATCGCCTGGCCGAGCTGGTCGCCCCGCACGTCGATAAGGTCCGCTACAACCCGGGCCACCTCTATCACCACGAGCCGTCGCGGCCCTGGCAGGACAAGGTGCGATACATCGCCGGCGTCGCGACCGAGAGCGACTGTGCCCTGCGGGTCGGCGTGAATTGCGGCAGCGTCGATCCGGCGAAGAAGGAGAAGTACGACGAGGACGACTCGATCACGCCGATGCTCGAAAGTGCGTGGGAACATTGCGACCTCCTGGATTCGCTCGGCTTTACGCGGTACTGCGTGTCGCTTAAGGACAGCGATCCAAACAAGGTGATCGAGGTGAATCGCCGCTTTGCCGAGCGGCGGCCCGACGTGCCGCTGCACCTGGGCGTGACCGAGGCGGGATTGCCGCCGGACGGCATTATCAAAACGCGGATCGCCTTCGAGCAGCTCATCAGCCGCGGAATCGGCGACACGATTCGCGTTTCGCTGACCGTTCCCAACGACCGCAAGCCCGAGGAAATCGCGGCTGGCCGGCAGATTCTGGCCGACATTGCCGCGGGCCGCGTGCGGAGCGTCGTGAACTACGGCCTGCCGACGCTGAACATCATCGCCTGCCCGAGCTGCTCGCGGGTCGAGAACCAGGCGTTCATCGACCTGGCCCAGCAGGTGAAAGAGATGACGCGCTACGCCGAAGAGCACGCGATCACGATCGCCGTGATGGGCTGCCGCGTGAACGGGCCGGGCGAAACCGACGACGCCGACCTGGGCCTCTGGTGCGGCCCGAATTTCGTCAATCTCAAGAAGGGGAGCGCCGAGCTGGGAGCGTTTCCCTACGACCAGATTCTGCCGCGACTGAGGGCCGAATTGGATACCCTCATAGCAGCCCGGTCGGCTTCGTGACGCTCGCCGGTCATGAAGTGAACGTCCTCAGGCAATCCGATTCTTGAGACGACATGGATACCTTGTCGCGTGATGCGGCCGAATTGTCAATTGGTTTGCGCCTGGGTCTCGTCCCGCAAGCCGAAATAGTGGCCTGGGCGGACGACGCCATCGCGAGGCTCAAGGACCCGCCATTGCCGGTGATCGACCTCGCGCTAATGAGCAAAGCGCACTCTCAGGACGTACTTGGAAAGTTATCGGAGTTGTCGGGCGGCGTCCCGCCCATAGATGTGTTGCCCCAAGCCCTCGGACGCTACACCGACCGCTTGCGCAAGTGTCCTGAAGCGGGTCCCGTTGTTGCCAAAGGTCTTTGGGACATTTACGTTCAGTCCGACTACAACGTGCCAAGTGAACTCAGGACGATTGCTTACTTTGATGATGATTATTGGCTCGCGCTGAACGAAACGTATGGAACCGAGAGAGACGTTTACGCCCGCTTGCTGTCATTCTTCGAACGATTCGAGCATGTCTGACCCGGGGTAACCCATATGCCTCTCCTTCGCTGGAGTTCTCCAATGCGCCGAGTACGCACGGGTAGGCTAGTGGTCCTGGTCGCAGCGCTCGCGTGGCAACCCGACCTCCGGCCGCGGCGATCGCCTGGGTGGTGCAGCACGGCGCGTGGCTGTGAGCCGCGAAGCGAACCACGGTGAGCAAGGTCGCGGGGCAACAACGGGGTCAGTTTACGAAATGAGGTCGAACGTCGTGCTGCCATGGTGGGCTGCGCCGCCCACCGCCACCCAGGTTAGCGCCGTCCACAGCCACTCAGTCTCGTGATGCGGTGACCTTCTGATCGCCAGTCCCTAACGGCGTGAGGGAACTACTTTCAACTTTGGCGTTCACACACGCGCCGCAGTACCATGTGAGAAGAGGACTCATTTGACCTAAAAGCACCCTGACAGGCGGTTACCCATGTCCACGCTCGACCTGAATCATCCGCGGCGGCCCACCAAGGCTGCTGAGCTGGTGAGCGGCCAAACGGATGTCGCCCGCTTTACCGCCACCACTCCCTGGAGCGGCCAGCGGCCAGGCGCGCTGGTCGTGTGCTGTTCGGACGGCCGCTGGCACACGCAGGTCGAGGAGTTCATCCGCACCTTCGTTTCGGACCGGCCGGATCTGTACGTCGTGCCGGGCGGTCCGGCAGGACTGTGTGTGTGGAGCTCGTCCTTCGACGAGGCCCATGTCGCCGAGCGGTCGTTTCGCTTCCTGGCCGAGCAGCACCAGCTCCAGTCGGTCTGGCTCATCGTCCACGAAGATTGCGCGTACTATCGCACGAAGTATCATCCGCACGGCCAGGACTTCATTGTCCGCCGCCAGCTCGAGGATGTGAAGCGAGCCGCCGACACCATCGCCCACTGGTACCCGCAGATCGAAGTCCACCGGGTGTTTGCCCAGCGCCAGCACGACCGCGTGGTGTTTTCAACGCTCTAACGCGCTGGCCGCGGACGAGTGGCTGTGGGTCGGGGAGCGAACCACTGCGAGCGCGGGTGGCTGTGGGTCGCGAAGCGAACCACGGCGAGCGACGGGGCGCCGGCAGAGTCAGGGGTCAGGGGACAGGAGACGTGCGTATCTGCTACGCGGAACGCCGCGACAGAGCGCTACCCCTTGTCGCCAGTGAACGGGCCGGAACTGCTCAAAATGTCCGATCGCAAATGCTTGCGAGGCAATTACTTGCGGCAACCATGTAAAAAATGTATAGGTTGACTATTGCTCCCTAATGGCTGCTGGTCTAAACTACACCACCTAGACTCTGTTCATTTCAGCAGGCTGACAGGAGGGCCCTTCCATGGCGCATCTCACCGATACTCTCACGACGCGGCAAATGGCCGTGTTTGAATTCATTCGCGACAAGATTCTTGCCCGCGGCTATGGGCCGACCGTTCGCGAGATCGGCGAGAATTTTCAGATCAGTTCGCCCAACGGCGTCATGTGCCATCTGCGGGCGCTGGAGAAGAAGGGCCTGTTGCACCGCGTTCGCAAGGCCGACCGGGCGATCGCCCGCGCGATCGAGCTGGCCCCCGAAATCCTGGCCGAGTCGAAGGGGTTGCCGCTGGCCGGCACCGTCGCCGCGGGAATGACCACACTCGCCTGGGAGCAAAGCGAGCGGGTCGATTTCGCCGACATGTTCAACAAGAAGAACCTGTTCGTGCTCAAGGTCACCGGCGACTCGATGATCGAGGCCCACATTTCCGACGGCGATTTCG
>Ga0065705_10104925_pt1 | contig 10203 bp, 4 predicted proteins | sample SwibulcommuniRL2_FD_59092 | JGI IMG/M metagenome (GOLD analysis project Ga0065705, IMG submission 59092) | Bulk soil microbial communities from switchgrass field near Rose Lake, East Lansing, Michigan, USA - RL2 Bulk Soil v2 (version 2) | ecosystem: Environmental > Terrestrial > Soil >... | reverse complement strand
GACGAGCTCGACTCCAGACGCAGTACGCTCATCGGTCCCGCAAGTCTCGTTGGTCGTTCGCCTGACGGCGGAGAAGTTGCAGGCGGCGAATTTGCACATCACCACCGCCGACGTGGGGCCGATCCAGCAAACCCGTTCGGTCCCCGGCGCCATCACCTACAACGCAGCGAAACGGCTAACGGTCACGGCACCGGTTGATTGCGTGGTTGTTCAGGTCTTGGTCGAGCCCGGGCAGCAGGTGACCGTTGGTCAGCCGCTGGCGGTGCTCTCCAGCAGCGCCGTGGGCCTGGCCCGCGACGAGGTCCTCAAGCGCAAAGCCGAGCTAGACCTGGCAAGGTCCGAAGCAGCCTGGACCGACGGGGTGGCAGGCAATGTTGAACAGCTGCTCTCGCAATTGCGGCAAAGGCCGAAGCTGGAACAACTGGAACAGAGCCTGGCCGGCAAACCACTGGGAGACTATCGCGAGAAGATTGTCGCGGCCTATTCAAAACTGGTTTTGGCGGAGCTGAGTGCCGCCGAGCTGGCGCCCTTGGGCGAATCGGGAGCCCTGAGCAAACGGCTGGTAGAGGAGCGCAATAGCGCTCGTGAAGTCGCCGCTGCACAATTCACGGCAGCTTGCGAGACGGCGCGCTTCGCGGCAGTGCACGCGCGCGACCATGCCCGGGCCAACGCCGAGCAGGCCCAGCGACTACTTGCGGTGGCGGAGGAAGCCGCCGCTCGGCTAGTCGGGCCCCAAGCCGACAAGACACAGGCGATCGACGGCCCGCGGCTTAGCGAGCTGGTTCTGATCTCACCGCTGGCTGGCCGGATCGAAGAGCGGCAGGCCGTTCAGGCCGCCCGCGTGACGGCCACGAGCCCGCTGTTCGTCGTCGCCGATACCTCGGTGATGTGGGTTTCTGCCGAGATTCACGAGCGCGACTGGCCCGCCTTGAAAACTCTGGAAGATCCAGGAGCATCGATCGACGTGCAGGTTCCGGCGCTGGGCGAAGACTGGCTGCAGGCGGGCGTGCGCTTTGTTGGCGGCAGCGTGGACCCGACAACCCGCTCCGTCCCGCTCATTGCCCAAATCGACAATGCTGCAGGGCGACTGAAGCCGGGCATGTTTGTCTGGGCGGAAGTGCCGATGGACGTCCCGCACCAGGGGCTGGTCGCACCGATCACGGCCGTCATGCGTCACGAGCAGCAGCCGTTTGTATTTGTGTCTCTGGGCAAAGACTCCTTTCGTCGCGTGGACGTACAGCTGGGCCTGGAAAACCGCTCGAACGTCGAGATTCTGGCTGGACTCCAAGCGGGCGACCGCGTCGTAGATCGGGGTGCGTTCTATCTCAAGTCGGAATTGCTCCTGGAGAGAGAGAAGTAGATCCCATGCTCACCGCCTTGATTGACGCCTCGCTCAACAATCGGGTTCTCGTGCTGTCCCTGTTCGTGCTAGTCGCTATCGGCGGCGCGTACAGCGCGGTGTCGATCCCGATCGACGCGGTGCCCGATATGACCAACACGCAAGTGATTGTCCTCACGGAGGCGGCTGGTCTGTCTCCGCTGGAAATCGAGCAATACGTCACCAATCGCGTCGAAAACGCGATGGCGGGGCTTCCGGAGTTGATGGAAATGCGCAGCGTCTCGAAATTCGGCATTTCGTCGGTGACGCTGGTTTTTGAGGAAAACTCCGATATCTATCGGGCGCGCCAACTCGTCAACGAACGCATCACTGCGGTCCAAGGGGAACTGAATCCCGGCCATGGTCCGCCCGAATTGGGCGTGCTGGCGACGGCATTGGGCGAAGTCTTGCAATTCGAGGTGCGCAGCATCGGTGCCAGCGGCAGGCCGGCCCGCGACGCTATGGAGCTCCGTTCGCTCTTGGAATGGCAGATTGCCCCCCAACTACGGCAGGTCAAAGGAGTCACCGAGATCAACTCGATCGGCGGTTACTATAAGACGTTCGAGGTGCGGCTCGATCCCAATCGTATGGCCGCCGAGCGTGTCGGGCTTGATGAAGTGCTGGCGGCTCTGGCTCACAACAACGCCAATGCGGGCGGGGGATACATCGTCCACGAGGGTGAGCAGCGCTTCATTCGAGGAGAAGCGCTGCTGCGCAGTGGCGAGGACATTCGGAATGTCGTGGTGCGTGCCAGCGGCGACGACCTGCCGATTCTCGTTAAGGACGTGGCCGACGTCGTCATCGCTCCGCTGACCCGCCAAGGGGCCGCCACGCGCGACGGGCGCGGCGAAGTCGTGACCGGCATGGTCATGATGCTCCTGGGCGAAAACAGCCGGACGGTCGTCCACCGGGCAAAGGACCGCCTGGCAGAAATCCAAAAGACGTTGCCAGCGGATGTGCGGATTGAAATTCTGTACGATCGGGCCGATCTGATTCAGCGTACCCTGCACACCGTGGTCCACAACCTGTTCGAAGGCGGCGTGCTCGTGGTCGTCGTGCTCCTCGTCGTACTGGGGAGCTGGCGGGCCGGCCTGATCGTGGCGCTGGCGATTCCGCTGTCGATGCTATTTGCCGCCAATGTGATGTTGGCAACCGGTATTACGGCGAGCTTGATGAGCCTGGGCGCCATCGACTTCGGTCTGATCGTCGATAGCTCGGTGATCATGGTTGAGAATTGCATGCGTCGGATCGCAGCGCCTTCCGGCGGAAAAACGCACTTGCAAATGATCCGCGAGGCAGCCCTCGAAGTCCGCAAACCGACGATGTTCGGCGAACTGATCATTGCCGTCGTCTATTTGCCGATTCTGACTCTCCAAGGAACCGAGGGGAAGTTATTCAGGCCGATGGCGCTGACGGTGCTGTTCGCTTTGGCCGGATCGATGTTGCTGTCGCTGACGCTGATGCCCGTGCTGGCCTATACACTCCCCGCGTCGCCCGAAGCAAAGGATGTCTGGCTGATCCGGCTGCTCAAGCGGTTGTATCGGCCGCTAGTGGGATGGGCGATTGCCAATCCGATATTGACGGCGGCGCTTGCCGTTTGCCTGGTTGCCGTGAGCGGGCCCCTGGCAACGCGACTGGGAGGTGAATTCATGCCGCGGTTGGATGAGGGGGACATTCTGATCGAGGCGAATCGACTGCCCAGTTCGACGCTGGAGGACGCGATTCCGATTTCCACTCAAATCGAGACCATTTTGGGCAATTTTCCGGAAGTCAAAACGGTGTTTTGCAAGACGGGCAGGCCGGAAATAGCCAACGATCTGATGGGCGTGCAGCAGACGGACGTTTGGGTGATGCTGAAGCCAGAGCGCGAGTGGCCGGCGCCCAAGTCGCGGGAGGCCCTGATTAAGGAAATGTCGGCCCTGCTCAAAGAGCGCGTTCCCGGCACGGGGTTCGGATTTACGCAACCAATCGAGATGCGCGTCGATGAGCTGGTGGCAGGAGTCAAGGCCGATGTGGCAGTGCTGCTGTACGGGGACGATTTGCGCGTGCTCGCCGACAAAGGGAAAGTCATTGAGCGAACCTTGGCGGGTATTCGTGGAGCGGCCGATGTTAAGGCCGATTACCAGGCCAATATTCCCACACTTTCTGTCCGGGCGCGGCGCGAACAGCTGGCCCGCTATGGAATTGCCGCGCAGGAACTCCTGCAAACGATCGAAGCAGCTGGAGGATCGCAGGTGGGCCTGATCTTCGAGGGTCGGGCGCGCTTTCCCATCATCGTCCGTTTTCCCCAGTCATGGCGCGAAGATGCCCAGCGCCTAGCACGATTGCCCGTGCACGTGCACGATCGCCAGATAGTTCCCCTGGGTGAATTGGCCGACATCGTGCTGGAAGAAACGCCGCCGTCGATCGAGCATGAGGCCAACCAGCGGCGAACCTTCATCCAGTGCAATGTCCGGGGGCGCGACGTGGCTAGCTTTGTGCGCGAAGCGCAGGCGACAATCGACCGCCAAGTCAAGTTGCCGACTGGATATCGGATCGAGTGGGGGGGCGACTTCGAGAATCTGCAGTCGGCCAGCCGACGCCTGGCCATCATTACCCCGATCGTTCTGGCCGTCATCTTCCTATTGCTGCTCACGAGCCTCCGATCGGCTCGGCTGGCACTACTCATTTTCTTGGCTGTACCGATGGCGGCCTCGGGCGGGATCATGGCATTGTGGCTGCGCGACTTGCCCTTTAGCATCTCCGCCGGCGTCGGCTTCATTGCCCTGTTCGGCGTGGCTGTGCTCAACGGTCTGGTCTGGGTCAGCGGCGCCGAGAAGCTGCGCGAGGACGGGCGCGACCTGGTCGCTGCGGCTCACGAAACAGCCGAGCAGCGTTTCCGTCCCGTGCTGATGACCGCCTTGGTTGCCAGTTTGGGTTTCCTGCCCATGGCGACGTCAACCACCGCGGGGGCCGAGATTCAGCGTCCGCTGGCGACCGTGGTGATCGGCGGCCTCGTGACCTCCACGTTGCTTACCGCTCTGGTCGTGCCAGCGATTTATGCCTGGTTTGCGCCGGCATCGAAGGCGGAAGACAAGCCCGACTAAAGCCGCACGACCATCCCCGCGCCAGCGAAGTAGTCGTCCGAAGCGTCGCTCAGCCCGACGCCGGCCCGAATATCGAACTGCAGATTGTTCGTCACCGGGAATATGAATCCGCCGTCGAAATAGTGCTGCGTCTGGGCGACATCAGAGCCCGACGGCACTAGCACGAACCACTCGGTGTAGCCGCCCCAATGGTCGGTGAACGAGTAGCCAATAGTCCATGACTGAGCGAACTCATAGTAAACCTCATCGAGGTCATCGACCGCCTTGTTGATCTGTGTGCTGCCGGCCGTCGAGAGGGAGTCGTTGATTTCCCAGCCGTAGAGCCAGTTCACTCCCGGGAGGACCATATCCGCCGTAAGCTGGCTGTGGCCGGTCGGAACGGTCCACTGCGGCATGATCGACATCTCAGGGAGAATGCCCTCCTGAGGCGTGAGCATCAGCTTGAAGCCGAGGTACAGGTCTTCGGCCCCTGTGAAGTTGTTGAGGGGGAGTTGATCGAAATCTTCGACGACGGAAGCGTTGTTATAGGCGATGCGGAATTCGAGCCAGTCCGCGAAGAGGCCGATGCGCGCGAGCAGCTCTGGGTAGGAATGATTATGCGTGTGGTTGGGGCCGTCATCGTCGGCGAAGTACGTGTAGCCCATTTCGAGCTGAATGACGCCGCGGCCGACCGTGCTGCTGGCTTCGGTGAAATCGGGCCGGTCGGAAGCGAGCGGCTCATCGAGTCCAGGCGGTCCGCCAGTCGTGTCCCCATAGCTCCAGCGCAACAGCGTTCCCGGCGGCTCGCTGGCGGAGAGCCAGTCGTCGGGTTCCGTCGCGTGAGCGATCACCGCCAGGCAACTGAAAATTGCCAGGCTAGCGAGGCCAGCGCGGAGACGGAGACATGGATGGGACACGGGTTTGCGTGGGGCAAAGGGCCTGGGTCAGGGCGAATGCGAGGCGCAATGTTTTGATCGACCAAAAACAGGTTTTGATTGATCGAAATCAGTGCTGCCAAGCAGGGAGTGCTAGCAGCAGCTCGATTGCAAATGCAGCGGCTCTCTAAACAACATCGGCTGGTGAATGCCTGATTTCACGCGCAAAGGGCAGTTTTGGCGCGGAGTTGCGCGGCTATGGAAACTGCTCGAGCTGCAAAAGATTGCCCAGATCGGCGGCCGCGTCCCAGCGGGCGGCGTGGGCGTCGATATAGCCCAGGTTGACCTCGTTCAGCGTCTTCTGGGCTTGGAGCAGGCGGAGAAAGTCGATTTGCCCCTGCTGGTAGAGTCGCTGGGTCAGCTCGACCGACTCGCGCGACTTGGGGAGGATCTCCTTTTGGTATTTCGTCACGAGGAACAATGCGGTGCGGTAGCGTCCGACCGCTTCAGCCGCCTGGCCGGCGAGTTCGACTTGTACGCGGCGAACGTTCGCGTCGGTCTGGCCGACGTAGGCCTGCGCGGCCGATATGCCACCCTGATTGCGGTTCCAAACCGGCAGGGTCATCGTCACCTGCAATACGCCCATGTTCTCGACCCCTTCGAGCTGCCGCATGTAACCGCCCATGGCGTTGAAGGTGGGGTAGGGCTCGACGGTTGCTCGACGGAGCAAGATGCGGGCCCTCTCGGCCTCGGCCTGAGCAATGCCCGTTTGAGCGTTGAGATACGACGCGTCCTCTTGAGCCCGGTCGAACTCGATCGCCAGCGATTCGGCGGACAAGTCGCCATAGAGCGTGTCGATGGGCAGTCCGGGCGTGCCGGCCGCGGCGGCGAGGCGGCGTTTGAACGCTTCGAGATTGGTCCGGGCGTTGCCCAGCGCGACTTCTGCCCGGTACAGCTCGATTTCCAGGAGCAGCGTATCAGTCTTGGCCCCTTCACCCCCTTTGAAGAGCGCCTGGCCGATCTCCTGCGAACGCTTGGCGATCTTGACCAGATCTTCCAGCACGGCGACGCGATTCTGGGCCGCCAGCGTTTCGAAAAAGCGGCGGCGGACAGCGGTCAGCACTTCAAAGCGAGCACGCGTCAGTGCCAGTCGCGCCTGTTCAACTTCCTGGCAAGCGGCAGCCTGGTCGAGCCGCTTCTTCTTCCCGGTAAGGATGTCCTGGCTGAGGAAGACCATGTGCTGCGATTCGATGCCACCGAGCTGAGGCGCGCCATAGCCGACCAATGGATTCGGGTATAGTCGTGCCTGCCAGGCCTTCCCTTCGGCAACCTCGACCGCTTGTGCTGCGGCGACTAGTTGGGGGTGGTTGGTCAGCGCGGTTTGCTCGAAGTCTTCCAGCCGCGCGGGGGCGAGTTGCAGCGTCTCGCGCTGCAAAAGCGTCGGCTGATCGGGCTGCTGTGGTGGTGCGGCAGTTGGCGGCGGCAGCGGCAGCGGCTGCGGATCGACGACCACGGGCCGGGCGGGCTGCTGTGCGTGGAGAATTGGCGCAGCCGACGCGACCGCCGTGAGGAGTAGCGCAAACACTGCGCCGCAACGCGCCCGGCGAGCATCGCCAACGCATTGTCCAGGTCTGGCGCGGCGCGGATTGCGATCCATGCAAAGTTCCCCCACTTCGGATCATCGGCACGAGCGATAAAGGCGGATGAACCAAAAGGGTTTGCCTGGATTGCCTGAAATCAAGCGGAGCTGACATCGAAATGGGCAATGGTCGCGGGAGACTCGGACACGCGAAGTTGCCTAAGTTCAGGTAAAACAAAGCTTTGGGGCCAAAACTGCGGGAGCCGATGTGCCGGTTTTTGGCATTCACTGGCGCTGCGGACTGACCTACCCTTGCCGAGTCCCTTGCAAGAACGGGTGCTGGCGGGAGAATACTTCCCTAGCGCGCCATCGCCGCCAGTGCGTTGAAACGACCCCTTGCTGGAGGGGTGAGCTTTGGAGTGCCGCCCAACTTTGGCCTTGGCATCAGGCGGCGGTGAGTTCTCGTGCGACTGAGGATTGAGTTCTGTGGATCAACGCCGGTTTATCGTCTTTCTCATCCTGACGCTATTGCTCTGGACGGGATTTATTGTGGTGCGGATTTTCTTCGCGCCGCCGCAAGTCATTCAGAACCCGAACGTCGCGCAAGGGCAACCTGCCCAAGGCGCCGCTGCCCAGCCCGACAAGCCGGCCGACCAGGGTGACGCCGCCAATGCCGAGCCAACCAAGCCGGCTCCTGCCAAGTCCAACAGTCCACGGATGTGGGTCTGGATCGGCTCGCTCGACAAGAGCAGCCCCTACAACATGGCGGTGCTCTTCGACAGCCGAGGGGCGGCCGTCGAACTGGTCGAGCTGGCACGCTATAGCGACGTCGCGGACCTGAGCGGTTACTTCGGCGATCTGGCATTGGCCGACAACCCGGGCGGCGGCGTTCTCGTCAATGCGGTTGCTCCGGGAAGCCCGGCGTCCGCGGCGATTCCAGACGATCCGTCGCTTAGCGCAGGCCTCAAAGCGGGCGATGTGATCACCGGCATCGGCAAGCTGACCGTCGCCAGCCAGGCCGACTTCGAAGGCTTTTTCAGCCGGCACGTGCATCCGTCGGAGCAGGTGAGCGTGACCGTGCAGCGTCCGGGCGTCGCCAAGCCGATCGTATTCACGACGACACTAGTCCGGCGGCCGCTGGCGGTGGTCCGGCCGGAGAATCACCGCTTCAAAACCGACGCGGGCGAACTACTGCAACTGGACTACGATCCGCTGTCGCTGCTCTTGACGCTCGAAAGCGTCGGCAGTCGCAGCGTGCGCTCGGGGGCCAAAGAAATTGGCGGGTTGCCGTCGCTATTGCACGGCAATTGGGACCTGGACGCCAGCGGCGAGGATTTCGCCCAGTTTAGCTATACGCTCGACGAGGCCGCAATGCAGGCAATCGGCCGCCAGGGATCGCTGAAGATCATCAAGCGCTACACACTGGCGAAGATACCGGATGATGCGGTCAACGCTCAAGAGAGCAAAAGCTATCACCTGACATTGCACGTTGAGATTCAGAATCTCGGCAAGGAACAGGAGATTGTGGCGTACCGGCTGGGCGGGCCGACGGGCTTGCCCCTGGAAGGATGGTGGTATTCGACCAAGCTGCATCCTCTGATGTTCCACGGCGCTGGCGCGCGCGACGTGATTTATAAGCAGATGATCGGTACGCAGCCAGGCCGCCACCGCCTGCGTGGCAATCCAGAGATCGTCAGCGAGTCGAAGAAGCTCATTCAGAAAGACGAGCCCCCGCTCTTGTCGCTGCTGGATGGGGACGAGGCGGCGGGCCTCGAATACATCGGCGTGGATGCCCAGTTCTTTGCGGCGGCAATCCAGCCACAAGCCGTGGCCGACGGTGAGCCGATCAAGTTCCGCCGGGCCGAGGCGCTGCCCGTGCAGGATGTGATGGTGATCCCCAAGAGGCGCCTGAGGACGACCAATGTCTCGGTGCAACTGGTGAGCGATGTGGCGCGGATCGAACCGGGCAAGCCCCTGGTGCACGAATACCAGGTGTTTTTCGGACCGAAGGACCCGCAGGTGCTCGAGCTTTATGGCATGGAGCAATGGATCGAGCTGGGCTGGCCAATCTTCGCCTACCCGTCGCGCTGGCTACAGGGGGTCTTGAATTTCCTGCACAACCGGACCTTGAACTATGGCATCGCCATCATTCTGCTGACCGTGATCGTGCGGAGCTGCATGGTGCCCCTTTCGCTGCGGCAGGCCAAGAGCGCGGCGATGATGCAGCAGCTTGCCCCTGAAATCCAGAAGATCAAGGACAAATATCCCGACGACGCGATGAAGCAGCACACGGAAGTGCAAGCGCTTTACAAGCAGCACAACTTCAATCCGTTCGGCGGCTGCCTGCTCGTCTTTATCCAACTGCCGATTTTTATCGGCCTGTATCGCTGCCTGGCGGTCGATATCGACCTGCGCGACGCGCCGCTGTTTCCGGGGTGGGCGTGGGCTTCGAACCTGGCTGGGCCCGACAAGCTGTTCTTCTGGCGCGAGTGGCCGTTTTTCTCGTGGGACGTCATCAGCGACGAAGCGAACGGGTGGTTCGGGCCGTACTTCAACGTCTTCCCGCTGATCACCGTGACGCTGTTTCTGATCCAGCAGAAGCTGTTCACGCCGCCGGCGACCGACGAGCAGACCAAGATGCAGCAGCAGATGATGACCATGATGACCGTGTTCATGGGGATCGCATTCTACAAAGTGCCGGCCGGGCTCTGCCTCTATTTCATTACGTCCAGCCTGTGGGGCATTTGCGAGCGGAAGCTCTTGCCCAAGCCGAAGCCGAAGGGCCAAGGTGGTGACGGTGGCTTGGGAATTCCTGCCCTGCCAAAATCGACCAGCCCTAATGGCTCGGCCAAGCCGGCTTCCACCAAAAAGAAGAGCCGGCGGTAACGACAAACTCGTCCTCCTGTGTCCCTCGACCTCGACGATACGATCGTGGCGATTGCCTCCGCGCCCGGCGGTGCGCCGCGGGGGATCGTGCGGCTGAGCGGGGCGGCGAGTGCGGCCTGCGTGGCCAAGGTCTTTGCGCCCGACAGTGCAGCGGGCGCCACATTCGATCGCGGAACCGCTCCGTCGGTTGTTACGGGCAAAGTCGCCCTGTCCCGCGGCTTGGGTGAAATTCCCGCGCGGCTCTATCTCTGGCCAAACCGCCGCAGCTACACGCGCCAGCCAGCCGCCGAACTGCACACCCTGGGCTCGCCGCCCCTGCTGGAGGCGCTGCTCGAATCGCTGTGCCAGGCCGGCGTGCGATTGGCCCGGCCGGGAGAGTTCACCTTACGGGCCTTTCTCGCCGGGCGGCTCGATTTGACC
>Ga0065705_10000365_pt1 | contig 10207 bp, 14 predicted proteins | sample SwibulcommuniRL2_FD_59092 | JGI IMG/M metagenome (GOLD analysis project Ga0065705, IMG submission 59092) | Bulk soil microbial communities from switchgrass field near Rose Lake, East Lansing, Michigan, USA - RL2 Bulk Soil v2 (version 2) | ecosystem: Environmental > Terrestrial > Soil >... | reverse complement strand
GGTTCGACAAGCGTCTGAAAAAGGACCCGTTTTTATGCAGGCCAAAAAAATCACCATTTTTTACTCTTGCTTAGTCCAAAAAACGTAATACCTTTTTTAACTGTACGTAAATTTCTTGACCTATGCAATTATCAAGGTTCTGTTAGAAAATATAAGATGAAATATTCGCTTGGATACTTGCGAGTCAGCACCGATGAGCAGACCGTCTTAAATCAGAAACTAGCGATAGAAAAGTGGGCGGCCGACAATGATTACGAAATTCTTGATTTTTTTGAAGATTCTGCAATAAGCGGTAAGATCCCCGCAATTAATCGACCCGCATTCAAAGAGATGATGGATCTCGTTAGAACCGACAGAGTCGACTCTGTTCTTGTTTATGAATTGTCGCGAGTTGGTAGGACATTTTGGGAAACACTTGACGCCATAAAATCAATAGAAGTATACTCGCCATTGATTTCATGCTCGCCTAAGGAGCTTTTTCTACAAACAACGGATACTAGTGTTCGGAAATTAATGATCGGCATATTGACCTGGGTAGCAGAAAGAGAAAGAGAAATGCTGATTCAAAGAACAAAGGATGGGATGATAAGGGCAAAAATGTCCGGCAAAAATATCGGGCGGCCGAAAAAAACACTCGATAAAGACACCCTGATTAAGATGTTATCTCAGAACATACCAAGAAATAAAATTGCTAAAAATCTCGGGATATCCAAGGCTACACTTTATAACCAAATTCGTATGATTTAGCCAAAATAAATATCATCGATGCCGTCTTATTTTTTGGTCAAGTTTTTGTATTATTTCATATTCAGTATCAACTATCCGTCCAAGATCATGCTTTTCCATTGCTAATGGCGGGATTATCGCAACTATGTTTCCTAGAGTTCTGAGGTACACTCCTTTTTTTAATGATTCTTTTGCAATGAAGTGGCCAATCGGAATTTTATCTATGTTTTTGATCGGTATCCCCTCTTTTCTTAATTCAATTCCGCAAAGTAGACCCTTGGATCTTATGTCATAACATATTTCCAATTCCGAGAATTTTTTTAAAAGACTAGTTAAAATCACTGAATTATCCCTTATTCTTCTAATTAGATTTAGCTTTTCGTAAAGATCCAAATTTGCCAGTGCCGCAACACATCCAACAGGGTGACCAGTAAAAGTGTGACCGTGAAAAAGTTGTTTTTTAGCCCAATAGTCTCCAAGAAATTCTTTAAAAATATCATTTGTTGTTAGTGTTACTGCTAGTGGAAAATATCCTCCGGTAAGGGCTTTTGCGTAACAAACAATGTCAGGCTTTGAGTTTTGTGCATCATATTCTATAATATTGCCAAGTCTTCCAAAACCCGTAGCGATCTCGTCTAGGACCAGCAGAACGTTGTATTTTTTACAGAGTTTGCTAATTTCCCTTTGAAAATTCTTTGGGTAGATGTTTATACCTCCTGCGATTTGAGCTCCGCTTTCCATTACAAATGCAGATATTTTTGATGATAGATTCTTTAGTATATTTTCAATCTTGACAATATGCGAATCATAGTTTTGGGGACCGAATTTTTCATGCCTTATAGTGGGCGAATCTACTCTTAATGTTTTGAGAAGAATTGATTTGTAGGGAGAAAAGTAACCATCAATATAACCTACTGACATGCAACCAATCGTATCGCCATGGTACCCGTTTTTTAAACAAATGAATGTTTTTTTCTGCGACATCCCTTTATTCTTCCAATATTGGATTGCGATTTTTAGCGCAGCTTCGATTGCTGTTGAGCCGTTATCCGTGTAGAAAACTCTGCTCATTCCCTTAGTCATGGTTGTAAGACGTTTTGCCAATTTTACCGACGGATGATTTGTTAGTCCAAATAGTGAAGAATGGGGCAGAGTGTCAAGCTGCTTTTTCATCGCATCAATTATTTCTGGCCTATCATGTCCCCAAACATTACACCACATATTACTAATTCCATCAAGATATCTTCTATCTTGTGAATCGACAAAACTAAAACCGTTTCCCGATTCAATGACGATATTATTTGATCTGTTCCAGAGTTTCATCTGAGTATACGGATGCCAAACATATCTTTTATCGAGATTATTACTATTCAATAGGAAGAGCATGAGCATTGCACTATTTGTACATTAGCCTGAAAAAATTTTCTTGATAAAGTTTGTTCTTAACAATAAGACAAAAATATAATTGAGGATTCCAAACTTATGTATTTTGTTTCGATTCGCACTAATTATAATATCATATCAATGCGGTCATGTGAAAGATTCTTGAAGAGTTTTTCAAAATAAGTTTATTAATAATCTGGCATACCCTTTAGATAATGAGAACAAAAATATCTATAATCTTGCTTTTCATTTCTCTTGTATTACTAATAATATATGGTGCTGATGTAATGGCCTCAAATGCGTCTTCTGATGATGCGAAAAGTGGTTTTCTTCACTTAAATGCGGCAGTTAGGGGTGGCGTCTTGGGTGGAGGTGCAGTAATCCTATCTATTATCGCTTTTGCAATTTCATTTAGGGAAAAATCTGTACTCGTATCGGTGCTCCTTTTTATCAACGGCGGATTGATAATCGCGGGAATGATAGGAATGGCTGCTCAGGACGGAGCAAGGGAAGGTTCTACTTTGTATAGTACAACCGGATTGGGTATATTGCTAGTGGCATTGGGCGTTGTAAAANTTATTATTACAAGGAAGAAATAGCTTNTTCACGACTCCTATACAATATTTCATAATTCGAATTTAGAAAGTTTTTATCCCGGACATTNATTTAGCATAACATTTATTTAAAGTAATAATTTCTGTAAAACATGCGCCGCTGTAGCTCAGCATGGTAGAGCAAATTCAAAGGTTAGTAACTTTGGAGCTTAACTGGCTGTTAACCAGTGGGCCATCAGTTCAAGTCTGATCAGCGGCGCTTAAATCTGGTCTGCACTAGTTCTCGCGAGATTATTCAAATCTTGACGGTTGGCACTTGAATGTTACTAATTTTTATGTCAACATGAATGCAGCACAATATTTCATAATTCGAGTTTAGCAATATAATAATCCTGAGCAGCAAAGTATTTCTTGACGGTTAAGATAATTAATGATTAAAGTTGTATTATATCAAGAGCTATCGCGTTTGCCAACAGGTCAACATGTCTTGAAGCAATTATGTAACCATTTTTTATTTCTATTTTTTGAAACCCATCGGTTAGTTGAAGACCATAGTCTTTCTTTCCTAATTTTTTTTTCTAACTCCTCAAGATCCAGTTCCTTTTCTTCGATTTCTTGTGTATCTGNCTTTTTCATTGTCAGCAGGACCTTTCTTACCAGAATTCTGCTCCCAAACCTTTGTGAAAAATCTCTAGCCGATTCATCGTAGTCAAGTAGTTTAATCTTAATCTGCAATCTGTTTAGGACGTCTCTGCTCGTCAGCAGTCTGTCGTCAACAAATCTATCGTATGACATCTATGTTTCTAGTTAGAATTATTGAATAATTAAATCATACAGTAAATCATGTGTACATCATGTAAATGAGAATTCATAGTAGGGAGAATTGTCCTTATCCAGACCACATCTGGTTAATTTTACCGGGCTACCGGGAGACATATTCCCTTGACTTAAACTTCCTATAATCCTGATTCCCGATATCTCGACTAGTCCTAAATTTTTTCTCTCCCCGATGAATGATTGTGTATGCTCGATTAACCTGCCCTTCGAATCTAGTTTTGACATTCTAATTTTTCTAGAAAAGCAATAGCTACAAATATTAGATGGTGGCCAAACCTTTTTACCGCAATTATCGCACACTGGAATTCTGAAATCGCCGGTACTTAGATAATAGAGAAACTTTTTCATGACATCGTCCACGATAGTTTCATAAGTGAGCTTCTTAATATTGATTAAATAATATGCCTTTTTTTATTTGGTACTGAATAAGCAACACTTGTGCTCATATCATGAAGGTGTGAGAACTAAGAAAGTATGAGAACTAATGAGGAAGAACCTGCTGCTGACATATTATGCACCAAACCATTCTTGCATCGTTTGATCTGTCTTTTTCCAGCCTTTCCCTTTAATTGCTGACAAATTTCTACCGTTTGTGCTACACCTGTGGCTCCTAACGGATGACCCGTTCCTAACAGTCCTCCACGAGGATTGATCGCAATGCTTTGCTGCGATACAAACTTTCCTCCTTCACCTTTTTCACAAAGNCCCAAGTCTTCATATGCAAGAATCTCCATTATTGTGAATGCGTCGTGAAGCTCAACAATATCTATTTGTTTTGGTTTAACATTAGCCATGGCAAAAGCCATGTTAGAAGCCTTTCNAGTAGATTGTACATGTGANAGATTGGAGCTGACGTTACCAAAACTTGCAGCTTCGACCGAACTACCTATCCCTTCTATCCATACCGGACGATCTGTATATTGTTTAGCCTCATCTTCGTTTGTAAGTAACATTGCTGAAGCCCCGTTACAGATATTCGAACAATCAAGCAATTTTATTGGTTCCACAAGTTTCTTTGAATTCATTACATCGTTGACTGTTATTTTTTTTCTGAACAAAGCATTTTGATTCAAGCAAGCGTTTTTCCTATTTTTTACTGCAACTGATGCCATTTGTTCTTCTGTTGTACCATATTTACGCATGTGAGCTTTTGCAAATAGGGCAGCCCAGTAAATAGGTGAGGTAAAACTTCCCCTTGAGACATCCCAAGCTAAACGAGATCCTTTGGTTTGTTTCATGTCGGCTCCAACAACCAGCGCAGTCTTGCACAAGCCAGATTTTATTAATGAATATGCGGAGACAATTGCGTTGGTACCAGAATTGCATAGATTATCCAATCTTTGAGAAATAGTTGGTTTTATTCCCANATATTCTGAGATAATGGTTGAGCCGTATTGAATATCGGAGGTCGTCGATAAAATAACTGCATCAATCTCAACATCAGCCTTTTTTGAATTTTGCAAAATTGTTCTACAAGGCTGGCAGGCCAATTGTTGAAGTGACATTGATGTATCTTTTGTGAATTCTGTGAATTCTGAGGTTGACTCATCAACTATGGCTATTCTAGACATTTTCTATTAGAAGGAGAGAGTCATTGATTGATTGCTCATTGTCCTTAACGGGATTTACTTGTAAAATTGGAAGAGAGATACCGCACGAAGCAAATCGTTTTAGAGATTTGATGCATTCCTCAACTGTACCATTGATTGTCAGTGAATCAAGCATTGAATCTGGCACGTATTTAATGGTACTTTCAATACCATTTTTCTGATATTCTGTTGTTATTTGTTTTACTTCATCTTCAAATCCATGTGAGGATAAAAATTTGTTATAGTATTGACCCACAGCCACATAAAACGCCAGCGTCTTTGCAGCTCTGCTGCGTGCCAGATCAGGATGCTTGTTTGAAACCGCCGTGATAAATACAGAACAGATTTCAAAATTAGATTTACTGGACAATACTGATTTGATGAATTCTGTTGTTTTTTTAATCTCATCTAATGGACGAAGATATAAAATTATCCCGTCTGCCTCTTCTGTTGCTAGTTTAATCATTCCTGAATTTACTGCACCAAGATAAACAGGAATTCTTTTTCTTGATGATGGGTGTAAAATCCGCATGTTTTTTAACCTGAAAAATTCTCCATCAAAGTTTATTGTTTCTGCCCTGGAGATGATTTTAAAGCACATCAAGTATTCCCGCATACGCCTAAGTGGATGNTCAAACNTTATTCCATGCCAGTTTTCAGCAAGTACCGNTGTGCTTGCACCAATCCCAATTATTGTACGATTTGAGGAAATATTNTCCAAGGTGGAAGCGGCCATNGCCAATGTAGCGGGTGTTCTGGAAAACATGCTTACAATCGAAGTTCCTAGCTTTATCTTTTTAGTAATGGCCGCAATGGCTCCTAACATTACGAAGGCTTCGCGTCCCCAAGACTCAGGAATCCATATCGAACTNACATTTGGTCTAACGTCTAATNATTTACCGATTTTTAGAATATCTTGAGCGTTAAACAGGCTACTTGGGTTNTAGCCGATTTGACCGATCTTCTNAGTCATTTTTTAAATACTTGTTCAATTTCCTTGGAGGCTTCATCAACATCCTTGTGGGAGTCTATTGATCGCCAATAATTATTTGAAAACTTTTTGGCCTTCAATTTTTGTTTCTCTACTAGCATAGGCAAGGTAACAGTTTCTAGGTTCCCTTTATCAGGGAGGTAATCAAAAATTTCATTTGAAAAATAATATACTCCCGCGTTAATCCACATATCCTCAATGGATGGTTTTTCTATAAACTTTGATACAAGATCACCATTTGTTTCCACAATACCGAACGTACTTTTCATAGGAACTAACGCAAGTGTCATTGATCCTTTCTCGGATATCGTAAAAGGATCTAAATTGGTCAAGATATCTCCATTGATGACAAAAAACCCGGGATCAGAGTTTCCATTTTGAATTATATGGTCTTTTGCATTCTTCAATGCACCGCCTGTTCCAAGGGGTACGTTCTCTTCAATATAACTTATATTGACTCCAAATTTTTTACCATCGGCAAGATGATGCTTTATCTTCTCTCTGAGATGACCTACCAGTACGATAATATCCGTAATTCCGAATTTTTTTAACCATTTTACTTGCAATTCTATGATCGGTGTATTGTTAATTTGGATCATAGGTTTTGGCCTATCTGACGTTAAAGGTCTTAGTCTTTTTCCCAGACCGCCAGCAAGAATAACTGTTATCACTTAATCCTCACTTGCACAAATATTCTATATAAAAGTCATCCTGAATTTATTGGCGGAGGTACATGTTATTCTATTCTCTCGAATAAACGTATACACCGTCAAGAAAAACTCTTTGATCCTTGTTTTTTACTCTAGTTGATAACTCTATATTGGCAGCTGTCTGCGAAACATGTTCCAAGTNAGGGCCAGTAATTACTATNTCATCACCCTCTACGACTACTTTTGTAGAATCACCCATTATCTTTGAAATTCTCGCCTTTCTCTCTCCAAAAAAATTCTCTACGTATACTTTGCCATCTTTAACCTTCACAGTTATCGGAAAGTGCGCAAAGACCACTTTCATTTTATACTTGTATCCGTTCTCGACGCCCTTTATCATATTGTTGATAATGCTTTTTGTGGTTTTCGAAATGGCGAAATCTTTTCTCCTTGTTCCATACGGTTCAATCCTTACTAGATTATTCTCTATTGCTAAAGACGCTGGAAGTTTAGCAAAATCTTTCTTTATGGTGCCCAACTTGCCCTTCACTGATATTGTCCTATCTTCCAAAGTTACAGAAATGCCTTCTGGAATTTCTAACGTCGAAACATATTCTCTAGTAGACATACCCAACTAACACTCCTCCTATTCCCATTTCCTGTGCTTCATGGTGAGTCATGACACCCTTGCTAGTTGAGACTATCAAGATACCCATGTTATACGCGGGTAAAAATTGTCTTTCCCAATTCAGGTATTGGTTTTTTCCAACGCTGAATTTTGGAGTTATTATTCCACATTTGTTTATCTTTGCCAACAATTGAATTTTGAATTTGCCGGCTCTGGAATCATCAATTTGCTCGAATTCTCCAATGTATCGATGTTTCTGCATAACTCGCAGTACTTCACTTGAAAATCTAGAAGATGGACTAACTATGCATTCTTTTTTCCTTCTAACTTCGTTGTTATACAGTGTTGTAAAAAGATTTGATAAGATATTTAATGCTGGCAATTCATTCACCCATTTTTCTAATCATATTTCTTGAAACCTAATTTTATTGCTACTTCTCTAAAGCANTGTCTACATAGCATGATTTTATAAGCCTGGATNAGCCCAGAATAGCAACCACATCGCTTGCACCATCTAGTACCTTTTCCGTGGATACGTTGTTTTCTGCCAGTGATATCATATTCTCTTGGCTTTGGCATTAGATCATCTCAACTCCTANGTTCTTGAAAAATTCAATTGCTTCTTCCTTTGAAATTCTGTGTTTTTTNCCCATTTTTNTTGGGTTGCTCTTTTTAATTATTCTATATCCAGGCCGCGACAATGATATACAAACATTCATTCCGAAAATTCCTATATCTGGATTGTATTTTGCCCCCGGAATATCAATGTGTTCACGAATTCCTAAGGAAATATTCCCAAAGTTATCAAATGACGTTTCTTTTAATTGGTTATTCTTTGATTGTATTATTCTCTTGGTAAATTCCATAGCCTCATTATTTCTCAAAGTGACTTTGGCGCCAATTGGCTCACCTTTATGGATTCCAAAATCTCTTACGTTATTTTTTGCACCACATTGGGTGGGTTTTTGAGATGTTAATTCTTCCAGAGCGTTTTTGGCTCGTTCCAGTGGTTCACCTGATTTTCCAACTCCGATATTTATTACGACCTTTTCCAAATTGATTTGTTTCATACTATTTACTGTACTCATATTAAATGCTCACCTGAATTAATGAAGAGTCTATTCCAATAGCCATGACAATTTCAATTGGTAATTCGACAGTTTTTTCACCCATCGAGACGAGTACCCTTTTAGGAAGTGAAAAAGATCCAGTCTTGATTTCTTCAACCTTGCCAACATTACCAGCATTCTCGCCTCTAGTAACGATCACACTACATCCTTCCTTGAGCGGCACATGATTCTTGATACCAAAATCAGTTAATTCAACCAAACACGTATCATTCACATTATATGATGCATCTGATAGAAATGTTCTCCCATCATGTAGACAATATTGATACAAATTCTTCTTTGAAGAAACTTTAGATTTGATTTTTCCCAACTTCAAGTTTTTTTCCTTTGAATCTATTTTTATTGGAAGTAATGGAAGTCCTTTTGAAGGTACAAATCTATATAATTCATTTGAAGGTATTATTTCTACTGTGTCCATTAAACCAACTGGGAAGTTTGGATGACGAACCATTTTACCATCTACGCTTACCAATCCTTTGTTTAACGAGCTTTTTACTTCACGGATATCAGCGCAAACATGCAATAGGTCACGCAACACTACCCCAATCGGATACGAAAATTTTCTAGTGTGAGGGCCTGGCATCGTATTGAGAATAAACCTTGCGCTTTTTCTATTAACCTGCCAGTAGCGAGGCGCAACTTGTCTTTTTAGTCTCTTATCTCCTCCCTTTTTTGCCATGTTTACATTTCTTCTCCTTTCACTATTTCNNTCGTCTTAGCAATTGATTTTTTCGTTTCTTTTTCTTTTTTTACAGTTNTGTTTTTATNTTTTGTTTTCTTTGTTCCTTTCATTCTGTATTCGTCATCTGTGTTCAATGAAATTATCTGAACATTTGAANCGTGAATNTGTACTTTGACGTTTCCGCCACGTATTTTTTCTCTCTGAACACCTTCAATTGACANTGTTGATCTCNCTGTATTCACCTTCTCAACTTTCCCTTCTATCCCAACATACTCGCCTCTTAATATTCTAACAGTATCGCCCTTGATTACTCTCATGCNTCGCCTGCTGTGTTGCTCTCTTAAGTTTTCAGACAGATTAGCTCCCAAGAACTTGTCTCTTTTATGCTTTGAAATCAGGTTATAAAACATNATTATCACTCATATTATTAAAGATGCAAGATTTGCTATCCTAGGCCACTTTTCTGCAGCTTCAGCCGCAACAGGTCCTTTTATGTCCGTTCCTTTTATTTCTCCTTCGGGTGTAACTAATACTGCTGCATTATCCTCAAATGATACCCTAACCCCATTTAGTCTCCTTATTGCGTATTTTTGTCTGATGATTACGGCTCCGAACATCTGTTTTCTTAGCTCTGATTTTCCTTTTTTTACAGTAACATTAACAAAATCTCCCACGGCCGCAGACGGCATTCTGGAGTGCCTGCCCTTTATACGTGTCACTTGTGCAATCCTTAAGATTTTGGCGCCTGTATTGTCAGCACAAACTAAGTTTGCGGCTATCGGTAATGCCCTTGTTATATAAGGCTTGAATTCCTCTACTCCTTTTGCAGAAACAGCTCGACTCTTAGACGCCACTCTTCATTACCTCCACAGTTACAAACGACACTGTTTTTGATATTGGTTTACACTCGGCAATCTTGACCTCATCACCTTCTTTTACGTCAATACATGAAGGCAGAAAAGCATGTACCTTTGAGCTACTTCTCTCATATCTTTTGTATTTTCTCACAAGTCTAGGATACTCACGGGAGACTACTA
>Ga0065705_10104923_pt1 | contig 10208 bp, 22 predicted proteins | sample SwibulcommuniRL2_FD_59092 | JGI IMG/M metagenome (GOLD analysis project Ga0065705, IMG submission 59092) | Bulk soil microbial communities from switchgrass field near Rose Lake, East Lansing, Michigan, USA - RL2 Bulk Soil v2 (version 2) | ecosystem: Environmental > Terrestrial > Soil >... | reverse complement strand
TTGCGGCCCGTAGCGGGGCCGGGATTGCGTCACAGGAGCGGCTGGAGACGTGGGCATGGGACTCGATCACATTTGGGGTGGAGGTACGGCGGCTGCGGAAGAAGCGCGGTGTGAAGCTGGAGGCTATTGTGGAGGCGCTGGGGATGAGCTTGAAGAGTCGGAGCGCTGGGTGGCGGTTGGAGTGGGGTTTGCGGGGCACTTGTCCTGGTCCGAAGGCTATGGCGGGTCTGGCGGTGGCGCTGGGGGTGCCTGTGGGTCATTTGTTAAGGGCTGCCGGGTACGGTGTGGAGTGCGGGTGCAAGGAATGCAAGGACTGCAAGGGCGGCAAGGACTGAAATGCGGCAGCGGATCGTTGGCTGGAACCGGATGAGTAAGGCGGAGCGGGTGGCGGCGTCGCCGAGGTGGGCGGCGTTATTCGGTCACGAGCCGGCCGGGGACAGGCGGAAGGCCTTGTATCGGTATCCGGGTTGGCGGCGGATGACGGGACGGGAGCGGCTGGCGACGAGCACACGATGGGGTCAGCGCGGCAGCGGTACGGGCTGGGTGGCGGTACAGGCGCGTTGGTTGGAAAGGGCGGTCTGCGAGTGGTGTGCGGTGCGGGAGGCGGAGATTTTGGAGGCGGAGGGGTTGGCGCCGCGGTACAGGGACGAGCCGGTGTCGTGGCCTTACTACTACCTATAGTAGTATGGGGAGGTGCGTGGGGGATGGTGAAGGAGCGGGCGCGGCTGGCGTTTTTGGGTGGGCCGTTAGATGGGAGTGTGGAGGACAGGGACGAGGCGCCGTTGGTGGTGGTGTGGCGAGTGGCAGCGGAGGAGCCGGAGGGTGAGGAGTGGCACTGTTTGATACACAGGTACAGGCGTGGGACGGACTGTGGGAAGGGCGGAGGGAGAAGGTTTTGGACGTACGTACACGAGGGCAGTGTGTTGGCGTGACGATGTGACGATGGGAGGCGGATGATGAAACGCATGGCTTTGGTGCTGGTGGGTCTTCTGTTGCTCGCGGGTCTTCTGTTGCTCGCGGGCGTGGCTGTATCAAAGCAGCCGGACAGGGTGAGGCTGAAGGGCAAGGTGGCAGTGTGCCATTTCCCGGAGCCGGATTCGTTGGGGGTTGCGGAACCACCGCACGTGATAGTGGTGGCGGGGCCTGCCGTGGATGCGCATCTCCGTAACCACGGGGACTGTGTGCTCGCGGCGCCTGCGGACACGTTGCGAGCTGGGGCGCCGTGCGATTGCGGCGCTGCGGTGCCGCAGTTCTAGCGGGAGGGCGCGGCGGTGAGCTTGATAGAGGCGATATGTGACGGAGTGATCATCGCCGCGCTCCTCGCCAACTTGGCCTTGCTGTACTGGACTGGCGCCGACGTGGAGCAGCTACTCCGAGAGGTGAAGAAACTGCGGGGGGAACGCTCGACCCATGATCAGAAGCATGCTAGATGATATCAGGGATCTCGCTGGGGACGAACATATCGAGGCCGTCGTCTTCGGCAAATGGGATACCGGCTGGCCCGAGGAAAAACCGTCATCTGGTTTTCCGCCGACTGGACTGCTGACGATTGAGCAAGCGGAACCCTATCTTGCACTCAGGTACGATTCAGGTTTCGGTTGTTTTCAAGGATTTCACTTTACGGCGTGGTCGAAGTCATGGGTGCTGTTCTGGTCTGTGTATGACGGGGCGCAGCGGATCCAAGCCGTACCGAGGAATCCCTGCACTTTGGCCGTTGAACCAGTTGGAGGTGGTTGACCGTGGAAGTGAAGATGGAAGTGAACGACAGGGCGGCGGGGGCGTGGGTTGAGGACATAGCGCGGCAGTTGCAGTACGCATGGAGCGAGACGAACGCTATCATGCGGAACATAATGAACATGGCGCCGCCGAAGCCCATCATGGACCAGGTGAACACGTACTTCAACGACACGAGCTATCAGTTCCAGGACGTGATGGAATCCCTCGCGGCCCTCCACCGCTACCACGAGGGCGAGGGGGAGTACGTACCGCCGGCGAGTCGGGCGGTGGCGGAGTCGCCATGAGACAGCTAGTGCTCGATCTGGCGCTGGCGAAGGAAGCTCGTGACCAGGCACTCGAAGACGTGGCGCGCCCGGTGCCGGAATGGATGGACGAAGCGGAAGATGTGGTGCTCCATGTTGCACGCGCGTTGCATGTCTTCACGTCAGACGATGTCTGGGCGGCGGGACTAGAGAAGCCCCGGGAGCCGCGGGCCTTGGGTGCAGTGATGATGAGTCTTTCGAACCGCGGGCTGATTCGGAAGACGGGACGCTATGTAAGGTCGGCGCAAGTGAGCCGGCATAACGCTCCGATTGCGGAATGGGTGGAGACATGAAGACCATGAAGGGGAACGCGCACCCTAGCGGCTGGTACTCGGCCAAGGCGGAGAGCGGGTATACCAAGGAGTCGAAGGCGCACTTCTTTGACAACGACGAGCGTGCGAGCGTGTGCGGCATGCTGCAGTTTCAGAGGAAGATGAAGAGGACGCGTGACCCGGTGATGGTGGACACCTGCAAGCTGTGTCTGCGCATGGTGCTGGCGTACAAGGCGGGAACATGACTCAAGACGAATGGCGGCTGCTAACGATAGCAAGCCGCGTATCCGAAGAGGTCATCGAGCACGTCATGCGCGAGCACCGCTCGGCGTTCCGCCCGTGGACTCCGGGGCCGCCGATAGTGCATCCGCCGCCGACGATTAGGCAGCGCATGCGCTATCGGTGGTGGCGGTTCACGGATCGTCTGCACCGTTTCGAGCCGTTCCGGCGCGTAGTCCGGGCCTGGGACGCGCTCTGCGGAAGGGAATATTGATGACCGTCTACCTCAAGGTCCTCTGGGCGGCGTTGCTGGGCCGCCCGATCATCGCGCGGTGCTGTTTCTTGGAGCGGGTGGTGTTGGGTAAGAGCAACAGGAATGTGCTCGTGATCGGCAACTTTTCGCAAGGGATCGGTCCGCCGCCGGAGTGGCAGACGCCCAAGCTGCCGATCGCGCCAGTCCGGCTCTCGTGGATGGGCTCGACAAGTACCTGGCCCGAGGTGGAGCCGTGACGGCGGAAGAGCGGCTGCAGGCGCTTATCACCGGCGCGGAGTACGAGAATATGTCGGCCGGACAATACGGCGAGTTCGCCGTTCTCGCCGCGGACGCGATCAAACTGCTGCGGCGCATCCAGGAATGGGACATCCCCGAGCACGAGTGGAATTGCCAGACCAAAAAGGGCCAGGGGAACGATGGGGTTTGGCCATCTTGCACCTGCGGCCTAGTGCAGTTACACGAGGATCTGGATAAGTTCCTGGATGGGGGAGGGAGCGATGAACTGGATCGAGTTTCCTGAAAGCCCTGGACGCGGAAGGCGATGGGCCATGGGCTTTAAACCCGCGACAATTGCCGACTCTGATGCAGATGGTTGCATCGACATCCTGATCGCTGGTGGCAATGATGGCGGTAGCATGGTGACATTCACCATGACGAAGGAAGCGGCGAGGGATCTAGCTGATATGATTCTGACGCACCTGGACGTGGCCATGAGAAATGCGCTTGAAAAGTTTCGGCATGAAGGCAGTGCCAAGGGAAAGGTCGTTTTCGCCACCGGCCATGCGCTTCAGGGAGAGCCGTCATTACTGATTAATCTCGCCAGGGAGGCTATCGAGTTGCTGCAGCTGGCTACAGATCCCGGATATAACGATCCTAAGGTCGGCCGTAGGATCGACAGATTTTTGGCTGGTGAGCTATGAGGGCAGAGGAGCGAGCCCATGCATACGAACACGAGGCCTACGATACTCCGCAAGAGGTTTTGGCGGAATTGCGCGCCGCTATCGTGCTGCTGCGGGAGCTGCAAGAAGACTTGCAGGTCGAGCTGCTGGAGCTGGCGCACCGGGGAGTCAAAGTCAGGCCGGATGCGCTGGACCTCGAACGGCGCGTCAACAAGTTCCTGGACGGCGAAGGCGGTGGCAATGCCGTGGAATGAATACGAGGCCGAAAAGGTCGAGGATCTCGTGGGGCAACTCGGCTGCGAGGAGATGGGGGCATGCGTTGATTGCGGGATTTCTGCTGATCACATGCAGCGCCTTGTCGTAATGGCCGAGAACGCGATCATACTGCTGCGGCGAGTGCAGGAGCTTCGTCCTACTGAGGCGGATCTGAAACTCCGCGATCAGATTGCAGCGTTTCTGGACGGCAAGCCGGAGGAGGCGGGGGAATGAGTTGGGACCGTAAGCTGTGGGGCGTGCTGTTCACCAGCAAAGACAGCAGCCCCACGTTAATCGGAAACGCTTGGTCCGACCCGTTCAACTCCAGGTATGAAGGCGAACCGTCTAGGGTGCTTTTATTTACAACGCGCCGCTCTGCACAAGAGTGGTGCAAGGAAAAGAGAGCGCAGTACAAAGACAGACCAGATTCCTGCCGTTACTGGAAGTTCCGTCCGGTACGGGTGCGGGAGACTGTGAAGGTGTCGCGATGAACTGGCTGGACCCGAAGCAGGTGGAGGAGTGGCTGGCCGGTGATTCTCCCTATGGAGTCCACGGCTTGGCGCTGGAGCAGTTCGTCCGGGCGCTCGCTGCCGGGATGACTCCTGGAGAACGCCATTTCTAAGAAACGGCAGCAGAGCTAGCATCAAAGCGGGCTTCTGATATTCGTGTGGCCCGCCTTCTGGTCGCCGCGATGGAGGGGAAATGATGGATGAATACGGATTTCCCGACGGATTTCCGATCTACATAGACGATCCGGTAATCGCCGAAGCGCTCATAGAAGCGAGGAAACAAACCATCCACAATCTGGCCGGCGAGACCGAACGGATGATCCTCGCGGGCGGCGGCGCGGTGGGTAGTGTCAAGACGGGTTGGCTGCGGGGCAATCTCAGACGCATCTTGAAATGGAGGACAGAATGAAGACGTACCTAATGGCCTTGGCGACGTTAATCGTGCTCGGTGGTTTCGCTCTCTCCGCCGCGGCAGACGAGGAGGCCTACGGTTACCTGGCGCTGGAGCCGTACTTCGCCTACTGGCGCTTTGGCGACGTGGACGCCACCATTCGCACGCCGGACAAGACGGAGAGCCTGGACAAGGACGCCACCAGGCAGCATGTCGCTGCCGGGGTCAAGTTCATAGTGCCGGCGTCGGAGCGCGTCAGCATCCGCGGCCTGCTCGCCTACGCCTACGAGAAGGAAGAGGTGAAGGGCCCGTTCTCCGGCAGCGGAATGACCGGCGCCTGGCAGGAGGAGGCGTCCCGGGACGGCTTCCTGGGCGAGGTCTCCGTGCGCTACTGGTTCGGTGGCGAGGCTCCGGGCAACTAAGCAATGGGGCGACGCCGGCGGCGACTGACGATCCGTTGGTCTCCTCGCCGTTTCCACGGATCATATCCGCCGGCGTCCCCCGCGCAGTGTATAGTGGCCTGTCCAGGGAAGGGGCGGAGGTGGGGCGGCGATGGCGGACGACAGGCGGATAGTGCCGTTGTGGGAGTCGAACGGGGAAGAGACACACGGCGGCGAGAACAACGGCGGGAGTCGGCGCGTCTTCTGCCCCGCAACCGGCAAGTACTCCTCCATGCGTGGGCTCTCGGACTGGGCGAACGTCAGGGCGTTCGGGTTCTTCGAGAGCGGGAACGGAGCGGACCCGCCGCGGGGCGGCGGGAGCGCCGGCCAGATCAACTCCGTGGACTATATGACGGGGATGCCCGACCTTAGGACAGAGCATCTGCACGCTATTGACCTGGTCACGCCTGACGGCAAGGGATTCGACCGCTGCAGGATCGTGTGGAAGGGCGAGTGCATCGACTACGAGGGGTTATTCATCGACTGGCCGAGCGTGCCGGACTCGACGAATAACCAATGGGCCGATGAGGTCTACGCCTGCGCTTGGGGCGAGGAGTGGATCAATCCCGACAAACCCTATATGAATTTTCCCCCCGCGATCTGGGCCAATGCGAACGACACGCTGGCCGGCGAGGGTATCGGGTCCAACTTCGCCAGCAACCAGGTGCTGGCGAACAACGCGCTCACCGGCGGCACGAGCTGGAGCGCCGCCAACGGTTTCGTGGTTGGCGGCTCAAATACTGCGGTCTATACGCACAACGCGAGCGGTGGCACGCTCACGCAAACCACGGGCAACTTCGTCTCGGCGGTTGTGGCCTCGAAGCGGTACATCCTGACCTACCAGGTGACCGCGTCCACGATCGCCGGCACGCTCTCGCTCGGCACTATTTCCAGCGCGCCCGTCTCGCTCCCGATCACCGTCGCGACTCACACTGTCAGGTTTACCTCAGCCGCTTCGGCTGGGAACTTCGTGATCACGGCGGCATCCTCCTCCGGCGGCATCACGCTGGACAATATTTTCCTCACCATCGACATGCAGCCTGGCGCCGACAAGCGGCCGCGGCCTATGATCACCACGTCGGCTAACGGCGGCTTCTTCGACCCGTTCACGCTTATCGCTCCGTCGGGCGCGCTCGCCATTCGTGGGCACTCGTTCCTTCCTGGGGCTGACGACCCTGGCCGCGGCTACGGATTCACGCGCGCGCCTTTGGGACTTCCGAAGAGCGGCCAGCAGGTGGCCTGGGGAGCCCTGCAGTATGGGCGGACGCAGAAGATTGGCTCCAGCCCGTACGGCAAGCTGCCAACGAACGGTGACCGCTACAAGGTGGTTCTCGACATAGGCATTCCGACCTTCGCCTCTCCGGGCACAGGAGCGCCGTCCATCTCCCAGGACACTATGCCGATCGATCTCAAGGTGAACGGCCTGGAGCGCATCTACTTCGCCATGTGCAGCGTCGGCGTGGCGTTCGCGGCGAATACGCCGCCGGGGCTCACGCCGGAATACCTGTACTCTGCGCCCGTGGGTCCGGCGACCGCGCCGCGGCAGCATGTCAAAGGGACCTTGTTCGCCGTGCTAACCAGAGACTAGGAGGAGAGCGTGCGCACCATTTTCAAGACCGGCATGATACTGGTCGCCGTGGCCGCGGCCATCGCGGTGGCCGTCTGGGTGTTCTACGCCCAGCGCCAGGACGACATCGAGGCGGACAAGGCCGAGGGCATCGGCGCACCGCTCACGGATTCCCTGGCCGCGCCAGCCGACACAGCGGCGGCCTGGAGCGACACCACGGCGACGAGCGGGCCATGACTCCGATCTGCATGCGCTGGCTCCCGATTCAATCGGACTGGTGCCGCAAGCCGGCGAAGTGGAAGGGGAGCGGCGACTGGTACGCCTGCGACGAGCATCGCCTGAGCGCCGACGAATATCTGGGGGGAACCGATGACCCATCCGGACATGGGTCCGTACCGGACGCTCTTCCGGCGGCGGACGCTGAACCCGAAGTGGGGGATCCACCAGGCCACGACCCCGATCGAGGAAGAGGAGGATGGCGTAACCGTAGAGGGCGAAGAGGTCCTGAGCGATGATGCCGCCTTCTCCAGCCCGCTGATCATCGCCCTCGGCGGCCTGCTGATCGTCGAGGGTCTGCTGGAGGTGCTATGAGCCGCATACGCCTGACAGAGCAGGCCGACCCGTCGACTCCGCCGGCGAACACGGCGGAGATTTTCGTGTCCGCTGGCGCGCCTGGGAATCTGAAGGTCAAGAAGGACGACGGCACGGTGGTGGACCTGGAGGCCGGCGGCGGTGTCACGGATCACGGAGCGCTCACTGGGCTCGGTGACGACGACCATACGCAATATCAGCTCAGGACCGAGAAGAACGCGGCGAGCGGCTACCCAGGCCTAGACGGCAGCAGCAAGTTGACTGGCAGCCAGCAGGTCTACGGGAGCGGCGCCAACACCGCTTGCCAGGGCAACGACGCTAGGCTCTCTGACGCACGCGCGCCGACCGCCCACGCGACATCGCATCAGCCTGGCGGTGGGGACGCGATGGCAGTGGACGCCGCGGCTGCCACGGGCTCCCTGCGAACTCTCGGCACTTCTGGGACCTCCGCATGCGCTGGGAACGATGCGAGGCTCTCGGATGCTCGGACTCCAACGGCCCATGCGACATCGCACCAGCCAGGCGGCGGGGATGCAATGGCCGTCGATGCGGCCGCTGCCACGGGATCGCTGCGCACGCTTGGGACGGCGAGCACAGCGGCTTGCGCTGGCAATGATGCAAGGCTCTCGGACGCAAGGGCGCCGCTCGCACATGCAACCTCGCACCAGGCGGGCGGCGGGGATGGCATCAAGCTGGATGATCTCGTCGCGCCTGACGACAACACGGATTTAAACGCCACGACGGGAGTGCATGGGCTGCTTCCGAAGCTGGGCGGAGGAACAACGAACTTCCTCCGCGCCGATGGCGCGTGGGCAGCCCCGCCAGGTGCTGGCGGTGGCGAAGCCAATACGGCCAGCAACGTCGGCGTCGGGGGAGTCGGGCCCTTCAATGCTAAAGTCGGTGTCGATCTCCAGTTCAGAAACATCAACGTAGTATCTGGTTCGAGGCTAACCGTAGCTCTCGATGATCCAAACGATGAGATCGATCTCGACATCCCAACGAACGCAATCGATGATACGAGGCTCCGGGATTCGGCCGGCTTTTCAGTGATCGGCAAGGCTAGCACTGGAACAGGGGACCCGGCCGATATCACGGCGGCGGATGAAACAGTGCTGGGCCGGACTGGTGCCGGGAACCTTGCTTTTGCTCAGGTCGCTACGGGCCAGATCGCGGCCGGTGCTGTTACCTATGCCAAGATACAGGACGTCTCGGCGACCGACAGACTGCTCGGGCGAGCGACGGCCGGGGCCGGTGATGTGGAAGAGATCACTTGCACCGCGGCGGGGAGGGCCATCCTCGACGACGCTGACGCTGCAGCGCAGCGCACCACGCTCGGCGCCGCCGCTTCCAGTCACACGCACACCTTGGCAGACATCACCGATGAGGGCGCGCTGGCTTCGCTCAACACTGTGGGCAGCAGCCAGATCGACAACGATGCCGTCACCTATGCCAAGCTGCAAAACGTCGCTGGGTTCTCCGTCGTAGGCAAGGCATCTACTGGGTCAGGTGACGGCGCCGATATCACGGCAGCGGACGAGACGGTGCTTGGCCGCACGGGCGCGGGGAACCTGGCGTTCGCTCAGGTAGCTACGGGCCAGGTTGCAAACGATGCGATTACCTACGCCAAGATTCAAACCGTGACCGATGCGCGTCTCCTCGGCCGGAGCGCCGGTAGCAACGGAGACTGCCAGGAGATCACGGTGGGTAGCGGCCTCTCGCTCTCGGGGGGCGCTCTTACGGCGACCGGTGGAGGTGGCGGGGACGTTGTGACGGTGAATGGCAGCGCCGTCACCGATGCTGACTTTGATGATGCCACTCCAGCTGCTCCAGCGGGTGGTAGCAACGTCAAGTGGCAGACCTCAGGGAGCGGACCTGCCGACGTCTCAGCCTATCTCGACTGGGGCGCCGTGATGAATGGGTTCCGGAGGAAGCCGTTCTTCTATACTGACTTCCTTGAAGCCTCGACCTCAACCACTCTCTCACAGCCTCCTTGGGCGCGCAGTGCTACCTCGGGGACGATGGCTGCAGTGGCAGGTGACGGTCAGCATGATGGGATCCTACGGATCATTGCCGCTGCTGGCGCCAATACCGGCGGGGCGATCACTAGTGCGGCGACGGCGATCCTGCTCGCTGGCGGGGAGCAGTTCGAGGCGATCATCAAGATCGACACTCTCACCAACACGACGATCCGTCTGGGCTTCTTGGACAGCAGCAGCGGCGCGCCCATCGATGGCGCCTGGATAGAGATCCCTTCCACGGGCGCGGCTGTTGGGAAGACGAGCAGCAACTCGACGGTCACAACGTCCTCGACCATTGCCACCCTCTCGACGGCCACTTGGTACAGGTGCAGAGTGGACGTCAACTCTGGCGCCACGAGCGTAGCGTTCACGATCTGGACCGACGACGGCACTCAGCAGGGGACGCAGAGCAACACGACGAACATCCCGACAGCGGCTGGGCGAGAAGTTGGTTCTGGAATCTCTTGTCTGTCGCAGAGTTCAGTGAACATCGCGCAGCTCGACTGGATGGCGGTGTGGTTTGAGGATCGAGCGCTGACGAGATAGGGGACGGGAGGAGCGGGGATGGGCGATCCTGGGGACCTCAGCGTCAACCTGAAGAGCGGCCTGGTCGAATACGATGACGGCGTTGTCATCCGCTCGTCCCTCAACGCCGACACCTTCTGGCCCGCTCGCAAAGTCGAAGCTATTCCCGATTCCGGAAGCGATATGACGGCGGCCATACAGAGCGCGCT
>Ga0065705_10104922_pt1 | contig 10210 bp, 10 predicted proteins | sample SwibulcommuniRL2_FD_59092 | JGI IMG/M metagenome (GOLD analysis project Ga0065705, IMG submission 59092) | Bulk soil microbial communities from switchgrass field near Rose Lake, East Lansing, Michigan, USA - RL2 Bulk Soil v2 (version 2) | ecosystem: Environmental > Terrestrial > Soil >... | reverse complement strand
GACTCCCCGCCTGGAGCGCGCACCCGCTCAGCCCGGCAATCGTGCCAAACGTCTGGCAATTAGTTAAGTTAACAAACAGTACTGCGCCTACATTCGCCGGGCATTGATTAGTGCCGGGCAGCAATCCACAATTGAACGCATGATCGTTCGTATTGTCTACCATTAACGACTTACTAACCACAAACGCCGGATAACATGTTCCGATAGTGCCATTATCACAAAATGGACCATTTAGCCCGGTTTGCAGGATGCTGTTTTTCAAGGTCAGGTTTGTGGTAGGCGTATTCGCATCGCCGCGCAGGTAGTTGCCTGTTTGAATTACCGTATTATGATTAAGCGTAACCGCGTTACCTCGCGTAAGCGTGACCCATGCGGTTGAATCTCCAAAGTTTGACCGCTCATTAATCACGAGGTTATTAAAGATCGTAATTGGCCCGCCAATAGGCTCACTTGGCCGCTCATTATCCTGTAGCTGAATCCCAAAAACATTGTTCTGGTATCCATTAATCAGGTTAGACTGGAACGTAACATTTTGCAGCGCCACCCAGGGAAATGAGCCAAACTGATTACGCACCGTTAAAGCAATTGCGGTCCCTATTCCGCTATACAGCATATTGCCAGTTACGTTACAGGTTACACAACTCTTAAACTCAACATAACTCTTATAAGCATTCGGGAATCCGGTGTTAGTCACTTCTGGCGGGCCGTGCAGCATAGACGTGCCCCAGGCGTCCGGCTTGGCTAACGTGTTATGCGTAATCGTTACGTCGTGAATATTGTCGCCATTCCACTGCGCCGTGCCACCATTACTCGGCGCTTCAATTGGCGGGCTAAATTGTCCCTGCGTAATCGTGAAACTCACATTATTACCGCTAATATTCGTAATCGTTCCCACTTGCCAGCGCTCATTTGCCGCTACACTTGGACACGCGCACGCCATTGCTACCATATTGCCTAACGCCAGGTTAGTGACATTCGAAAATGTTCCGCTGGTAGTTGTCATTGCGGACATAGTAGCCGTATTCGCAGACTGCAAGATCCCGCCACCTATAAAGATATTATTAAACTGCGCCTCAATATAGCTGTCATCAACCGTTAGCGGTCCCGGTCCCGACGGCGATGCAACTCCGTAGCTATCCCAGCTTTCCGTAGTTGCGCCAATTTTCCCCGCGTATCCGGCAACATAAGACTTTTGGAGTGTAAAATTACTGACGTTTGCAAGTATGCCCCGGCCAAACTTCCTTCCAACTGGCGTTGACGGTGTAAGGTTTCCGGCGCTAATTTCTCCAGCATGAACGAAGCACCGATCAATTAACCAGTTAGTCATTGCAATGCGATCCGTGCGATTGGTATTCGTGCCGATATCCCACGTGTCACCGCCTACAGTCGATCCGTTGTCCGTAACTTCAAGCCCAATGAACTGGTAATGATTAGCGCCAACGGCGGTATCAATCGCCGGGCTACTACTTGACGTTTTAATCGTTGCCATATGGCTAATTGCCGCTGGCGGATTTACCCGGTTTGTCGGCAACCCTGCCGTGTCATCCGTCTGAATAACGATATCGCTTGAGCACACGCCCACATTGCGAATAACAAAACCCGCTGAGGTAAACGTATCCCCATGTTTCAAGTTAACCGTATCACCGCACGCCACAGCATCAAGCGCATCCTGAAAATTCGAGTAGGCGCAAGCCTGCCCGGTACCTGAGCCTGGATAAGCCGCATTCGTATGCCCAGTACATTGCGTCGTCGTGCCACCATCATTGCGCACATACCAGATCGAGGCCACTGCCTGTGTAGGCGTGAGACGCGGAACAATAATAAGCGCCAGGAATACGACGCTTATGCTAATGAAGACGGTTGGTAAGGCTAGCGGCCAAACAATAAGGACTCTACGCATTTAGTTATTTTTTGCCGTACACACGTAATCGATCACCGTCACAGTTAGCCCGTTCGATGTAGTTGTAAAGCGCGGCGTTACACTGCACACAGGCGTTGCCGCAATTCCGCTAAACGTTGCCGAGCCATTAACCGTAATTTGCCCGGCAAAAACGGTAGTGCCTGGCGCTGGCGCAACGTCTGACAATAGCGCCATAGTGCCCGCCTTAGTTGGCGCTTGCACGGTCACTGCCGGATTAGCCGCAGGCACATTAAGCGTAAAGGTGCCCACTTGCAACGATGATGCGGTCTGCCAGGACCGCGCCCCTTTAACACCCGCAACGATTAATAACGAGATAACGATTGCACAAAAGAAAAGTTTTTTCATTGGTTTAATATCCAGAATTGTACTCGCGTTTCTGCGGTTGCGGCGGCGCTGGCAAACATCGTGAAGCTTCCTGCCGCTGGTACACACTGTACGCTTTTAAATGTAGCATCATTCGTAGCGACGGTACAGGTTACGATTGAACTTGCCGTGACCTTATTCGAGGTTACAACTAAGGACGTAGCGCCCGCCGCGAAATTAACGCTACCCGCGCTCTTGTCAATCGTTTGCGCACCTACCGTACCGCCTGCGGTTATTGTGGCATCAAGAAAAACCTGTCTAAACCCAAGACCAAACGCCAGGCTACCTAGATCCGTAGTTCCATTAGTTGACGGTGAAAGATTCGTTGCGCCATTTAGATAGACATTGCTGCCCGGAATATAGGTTGTACTAGACGTTTCATCAATCTGAAAGACTAAGCTATTAGCAGCAAGCAATACACTAGGCGACGCGCCGCCCGTTAAAGTTAGCTGGCTTGTAGATCCTGAATCATCGGCAGCAAGGTAAACGCTTTTAGTAGTATCGTCTAGAATTAATTGCGTCCCATTATTAATGTCGTTATAGTCGCCAAGTTTAACCGATCCGCCGTTAGTTACCTGTGCGGTTATGTCCGTACCGTCATCAGTAATCCGTGAGTTTAATAAATTTCCTGCGCCGTCACCTTTCTGAATTGTATCCAGCGCACACGCACCACAGGTAAAGCCGCCGCCCACCGCTGCCCAGGTAGTAACCCCACTGCCGTCAGTCTGCAAAAACTCGCCTGCGCCGCCGTCTGTTGTTGGCAACGTCAAGGTCCACGTACCCGCCGCCGCCGCTACGCTAACAGTTACCGTGCCCGAAGTACTCCCGGACAGATCAATAGCGCCACTCACACCGCCCGCGTTCCCAGTAGTCACACTGCCCGGCGTTGAGATATTTCCATTGGCTAAGAGCGTCGCCGTTGCCGCTGGCGTTTGCGCCGCCTGGAGTCCTGCGCCTGTCATCAGCGCCGTACTCGTCAACGCCGCCGCACTCGTTACACACGTCGGACAGTTATAGCTAGTATTGCCAACCACGCCTGAGCCATTTGTAACCGTCAACGGCAACGAGGCAGCAAACGTACGCGCCGTGTCAGTGTTCAAAGCCGTGCGCACCACATAACCATTAGCGCCCGGATCGGGCAGTCCCGCACCCGGCACAATCGGAGTCCCATTAATCGTCACGCTACCACCCGGACACGGCGTAAGATTAATATTCGTTGTCGTCACGATTACGCTGCCCGTCGCGCTGCCGCCGCAAGGTCGTAGAATGCGATCTACAAACTGAAAAGCGCTTGCGTTGCGTATCGGGCTAACCGATAGACTGATTGCGAAGATCAACGCGAGTGGGCAACTTATGAGTATATTTCGCTTCATGTTTTCGGTATATTGCGCGTCCGGCAAAGAAAAGGATCAAGGCTTGCGAGCCATAGATCCAAAGATTAAGAAAATACTGCGCCAAAAACTCTTTCACTGCTTACCGCCCTTTCGTTTGCGATACATTAGACAAGTAAGATTGCACGATCCCGGCACAGTATCTTCAACCGTTAATACCTGAATAGTGGCGTCTATACCTGAACCGCCTGTTACCGGATAGATTTCATTGACGGCAAACAAGGTGCCGCCAGTCACTAAGGTTACGCTTAGGATCTCGCCTACCACTCTGGTAATATTAATTGTCGCGCCCGCACCTGTGCCGCCCGTCGTGTTCTTTACTCCCAATGTCGCTAGCGTACCTGGCGCTGAAATTGTAAAGGTCAAAATTGCGCCGCCGCCGTCAACTGTATCAACCGTGATCTGTGTGCCGCCTGTGCCTGTTAGCGTTAACACATCACCAACCGTATAAAGCGCACCGCCCACACCTAGTACTGCTAGCGTCGCTGCGCCTCTGGCTGTTGTCACCGAAACCGTTGCATTGTTACCGCCAGGACTGTCCAGCGTAAGCACGTTACCTGTTGTATAGCCTTCGCCACCATCGGCAACGCCAACGGTTAAGATAATCCCATTCGGATTAGGAAACGGAAACAGCAGCTTGACATAAACGTCCTTAAGATCCTCTGCGTAATAAATCGGGCAATCCTGGCCGGGCAGTAAAAGCCAAATCTGATTCGTTGAATTACCAAACCATATTTGCGCTTCGTTGCTGGTGCCGTCAACATTTAACAAAGGATTCTGAAAAATCACGGCCACCATTTCGCCGCGCCCCAGGGCAGACGGATTCGGCGTAACCACTTTAGGAAACATTACTGATTCCAAGTTATCAACAATTGGACCCTTATTTATTCCCAGCATTCGCGCACAGTCCTTTTACTTTTTGAATACCAAAAACGCCGCTAAACCTGCCAGTAACAGTTTCGTCCCTGGCGACAACTCAGCCAACTTAGCTACAATCCCGTTCGACCCTAGCCGCTCGCCTTCTCGCAATGGCCGCATCAATGGAAAGTCATAAGGTGTAAACGCGCCTTCACCATATGGACCAAACGATAACCCAGCACCCGGCGCAACGTAAGGCGCAAGCGCTGGCATTGAGTAAGTATAAGCATACGAGCTTGGATAAGAGTAGCTTGGCGCAGGCGCATAACTCCACGTGCCCGTACTACCACCGCTCGTCGCAGTACTTCCCCATGTTCCTGTACTACCGCCGCCGCCGCTGCCCCAGGTTCCTGTAGGCTGCGTGCTTGGTTGAACATTAGCACTCCATGTTCCGCTGAACATTAAAACCCTCTCACACCGAACGACAAAGAAAAGTTATGTAACCTTCCCCGGTTGATCTGCCTTCATTGTTAGTCGTATTCATTGTCTGCGTAAATGTTCCCGTTAGACCATCCGAGCGCAAGCCGTTAGTTAGCTGTACCTGCAAAGCCGTATTAGGCGCTAACAAGTGCGGTACTGGAAACATATTATACGCCTCGTGATAGGTTAAGTCACCATTGCAGGAAGGTACATTGATCGGTAAACCTTGAATATTTCCATAATTACCCGGAACAACTGCGCCGCCATTGACCACTGTCTGCGGTACGGTAGGCGACACACAAAAGCGCCAGAACACAGAGTTATCAAATATCTGAATCTGCGCGCCATTGATATTCGTTGCAAACCCTAAGATTAGTAACGGTCTTTCCTGTATCGGGGTATTCAACGTCACTTGCGCGCTTGCGGCGGGGAAGTCTGTTAACGGCAATTTCTTAATCAGGTAAAATGTTTCTGTATCATAGCGCTTGATGTAGTTACACACCTGCTCTCTTAGCTTACCGCATAACTGCCCGTAAGCGTCTTCCTTGCCAAGCACCTGGATACCCCGGATATCAATTTCAGGGTTAACCTGATCGCGCGCCACGCCTACATCCAAAAATTCCCAAATAACTTCAATAACCTCGTTCGGTTGGAGTAGGTATGGCATGAAGTGTTGCTTAACACTAGGCGCATCGATGTTATTAGTTCGATTGCTCTGGTAGTGTCCAAGTGTCATCAACGAATCAGTAAGATTGCCTGCGCCAAAAAAGTCTTGTTGCAATCCTGCACCACTGGTAAACAAACGCACTAATTGCCAGACCACGCCCCAGTAAAATCCAGAGCGTACTGGCTCATCAAAATTAAGGATATCTGTAACAATGATAGGCGCAGCAAAAGGTTGTGTTTTTGCCTGTACAACTGTGTCTGCCGGAATTGCGCCGCCGTCGCTGGTAACAACTGGACCCATAGCGTTAAAAAAGATGTTGCGACAACGCCGAGCGCGGATTGCGTCTTCATAACGTCCGGCCAGAGGAATATCGCCCGCACCTAACTGCCGATCAATTAAGTACCGAAACGCTTCGCGTGCTCCAAGTGTTACGCTCATACACTCACCGCCAATAATTCAATTTCGCCCATATATTGCTCATCTAGCGTTTCGATAGTCGAAGTTATTGACAATGACAACGACGCGCCTTTTTGTAAAAAGTGTGGCACTGCAAATCTAAATGTCGCATTATCCGGCGTCGTAAAATACTCAAACCCATGCACCGGGATCTCAACCCTGGAAAATGCTTTGCCACCTGTCACGACTAGTCGTACATTAGTCGGTGTCCACGCGCCTGTATGTGGACCCATGCCCACAATTACCCGCCGCCAGCCGAGAATAAGCATATGTTCCGGCACTTCAATTGTATTAGCTACTGCGCGCTCGTCACTGCCGATAGTTGGCAAAACGATTGTGCCTGCGCCTTGATCGGTTTTTAAATGCAGATAGCGCGGCTTTTGAATGGGCGTTTTTAGGATCTGCTCTTTTACATCTTCAAGGATACTCGGATCGCAGCGTAACTGCGGATCAACTGCTACTCCATAGAAGTTAACCGCATAATATTGATCCGTATTATCGGTTGCGCTTGCCTGCTCAAAATTGCACTGGATAATCTCATTCTTATCTAACACCCAGGGAATTGGCCAATCAAACTCCCATTTCTGCCCGGCACCACACGAAAGAAACTGTGTGGAAAGCATCGACTCTAAGCTTAGCTGCGCCCGATTGGAGCCACTGCGAAAGATTTTTATATTGATTGAACCACGCGAAGGCGCGTCAACCACAGGCGCATTATTCCCAATGATTGCCGCATTCGTACCACCGCCGCGAATAATGATCGGACGCTCCAAAGGTAAAGTACGATCAACACCAGTCACACCCGCCGCGCCACTCTCATTAAAAAACAGACAGCTTAGGAAATAATTTTGCGAGCGCAACGCCAGGACCGCCCGGTTGTAACGTGTACGGCGATAGCCTTCCAGCGCCTTGTTTCCCGTACCTTGCAGAGTGCGGAAACATTGATCAAAGATTTCGTTATAGATAGCCATTGTTTTAAGTTACGGCGTTATACATTCCCATACAAGGTACTCAGGGTTGAACGGATCTTGCTCCGCTTCCGGCGTTGCCAAGTGCTCAGTGAATAGTGTTGCGCCTGGTCTAAGCAAGTGTGGCACAGGAAGACGAAAATACGAGTAATACGGACCACGATAGAGTGAGTGGATAAATTCCTCTGGATAAAAAAGCGAGTGCGAATAAATAAAGTCACCCTGCGTAAAGCTGTATCCAGTGCCTGTATCAGTAATCCTAATCGACTCACCGCAGGCTGCCGTTGAAAAGCCTACCACCAAAAGCGGCACATCGGCTTGTCTGGTTTCACTGCTGGTAAGCGTGCCTTTCGTTACTGCAACACTCGATATCCCCGGCGGCGTGTAGACAACCATATTGCTTATACCACCCAGGAAAGGTGAGTCAGTCTGCGATGTTACTGCTATTGACCCTTGCGTTGCCGAGTTTAGCAATACCCGGCGCTGGTAGTCGGTTTCGTTTACATAACGCGCTGCCCGGTCAAATAGGTCCGCATCATCCTGATCAAAACAGTCTTTCACACTTGCACAAAAGAAAACAATTTCAACACGCCCGGTAGTTAATGGCTCGCCTGCCTGCGGCGCATTCCATCCAAAATCGACCTGTATCTGTTCTGAGGCTTTCAGAATAAACGGCGCAGGAAACAGAACAGAGTAGGTTGCAGGCGCAAAGCCTAAAGCCGGAAAGATGTAATTTTGCGATAAGTGCTCTAGCGGATTCGGCAAGCGCACGCGAAACTCGCCTGTAATGCGATTGTCCTGGCGCTCGTCTGCGGCCATTAGCGAGCACCCCATCACAATAACATCGCGCTGCAATGGTTTCGTGTAAGTGGTAAAAGTAGCGTTAGAATCAGTTAGCGGAAAATTACCAGACGCAGAGGCAAAAACATTCGTACAACCCAGCGCCCGATTAAGGGAGTTGATACGCTTCTGCTTAAATTGTTTGGCTACGTCAAACGGCGGCGTCATTCTGCCGCTGGCGAGCGCCTTAATCATTGCATCTAATTGAGAATCGTACATAGTTGCTTTTCTTAAAAGCCGTTACGCTTGTATTACGCCGACAAGCTAACGGGAAAAGAGGCAGAGGCTCAGACTTGAAAAATCGTCAGATTTTTCAAAGTAAGATTAGCCGACTGGCACGTACAGCGCACCCCACAAACCAACCTTGAGACGGCAAGAAACAGGAACCGTCAAAGTAATCAGGTTTGTGATATCGATTTTAAAGCGCTGCATTTCACGGAGATGTCGTGGCCGTGCAAGCATCCGAGGAAGCACACCACCATTTTGAGCAATACCGCCAGCGCCGCCGCCATTCCAGCCCGAATAACCAAACCCTTGCGGGAAATAGTCAATCGTGCCGTTCTCATAAAGGCGCGTGTCGTCAACCCAAAACGCCAGAGTGGTGTTTTCGGTCATTGCCAGGACTTGCGTATCCGCGCCATCGCCCACCAACACCACGGTAACAACTGGAGTGGCATTGATGATTGCCGTGTTATTTAACGGCGTGGTGTATTCGTTCTCTGCTACGGCAACCTTCACCATGATTGACTGGACCGTGAAAAAGTCACCGTTCGGCAAGGCACCACCCTGGCCAACAAGGTTAGTATCGGCGGCAGTTTTCAGATAAGTGTTTGCTGCCACGTTTGCAACTGAGGTTTGCTGCCCTTGCGGAATACTGAACATGGGAAACGTGTACGGTGCCCATGCAGTTGCCGCCGTAAAGCGCAAACTATCGTACAGGATATGATCCCGCACATTTTTCAGTTTACCTTTGATTTTCGCAAACTGCTCAGCCGTGGTGTTATCAAGATTGATCCCAATCAACCGCCCACTCTGATCACGTCTTGCGCCTTCAAGGTAAACAACATTTGGTTGACCCTGATTCATTTTTCTAAACTCCGCTCAAGCCCTTTACCTTGAGCTAAACTGCCGTCGCTCGCTATTCACAGCCTGCGTACAATTTGCGGCAGAGGTAAATTTCTGAATTGATTTCCGACTAGAAAAACCGTAGGGCTTTTCTAAGTAATTAAAAGCCGTAAGGACTTACCGCCCCAAAGCCTGCGGCGTCCATGTCAACATCGTACACGTCGCCTAAGCCATTAAGCGCACCAAAGCCTGCCGCGTTCATATCAACGTCGTACACGTCACCCAGCCCGCCACCTTGAACCGGATTGATTGCGGCCTGTGGTGCCGTCTGGATAGGTGCGCGAACGATTGATGTTAGCTGGCCTTGAATGTTGGGAAGGAACTTATCAGCCAGGGACAACCCAGCGGAGATAAGACCGCCCAGCATAAGGATATCGCCCTGCGATGATCCCAGGAACCGCTTGCCAAGATAGCGCACGGCGGTTGCGGCCACTGCTGCCTGGAGAATCGGATCAACAAACGGAGATCCGCTGAAAGCACCCGGCACAAACCCTGAGACAAGCGATGTACCTGCTCGCGTAAGGATTGCACCGCCCGCACCGTAGATCATATCCTTAGCGATTTGACCTATGCGGAGTGCCGATGGATTACGGCGGCGGCTTATTCGCCGTCGTCTGGTTGAACGTCGTCGCGTTGCACGCGCCACAAAAACCGGATTGCGGCGGCGTGAATGGCGGCGGCGTCTGCGTCGCGGATTCGCCACGCTTGCTACGCGGCGTGTCCGGCGTTTAGTTGTTTTGCGTCGTCGTCTTGCTGCCATTTTTGACTTACTACCTTTCTTTTTTGCTATCGCAATCCTTGACGGATTGTGAACACGTACTAGCTTCATGGGTGTTTAGCCCCTTTCTTGCCTGAAAAGCCCTTGTCTTACCCTGTCTTCGCTTCCAAAAATCGTTTCTAGCGCCTTTAAATGCGTTGAATTTTTCGCTTTTAGCGGTTTTTCGCTAATAAATATCCGGCAAGCAATGCCCCTACTACAAAAACAACGGGGTTTTCCTTTATTTTCTGCTCAAAGCCAGATCCTGCCCCTGATTGATGACAGGCACAATCACTTGCCGGGGTTTCCACTACCACCGGATACGGAAACCCACCACCCCAACCACCGCGCCTGCGCCGATATCCACCGCCACCGCTGTACGGA
>Ga0065705_10003184_pt1 | contig 10213 bp, 9 predicted proteins | sample SwibulcommuniRL2_FD_59092 | JGI IMG/M metagenome (GOLD analysis project Ga0065705, IMG submission 59092) | Bulk soil microbial communities from switchgrass field near Rose Lake, East Lansing, Michigan, USA - RL2 Bulk Soil v2 (version 2) | ecosystem: Environmental > Terrestrial > Soil >... | reverse complement strand
TGGAATATTTCACAATACAACCGCAACAGGAAGTTGCAGAATTCCTATTTCGATCTCACCAAAGATTATGACAGCGTGGCTTTGCACCTGACGGAGATTGAAGACGAAATCGCAATGATTTCATTAAACCCGAATGTAAAGATGGCTTCAATGAAGGGGATGGAAGTTTCGCCGGCATCATTCGCCACCGTTTATTGGGATACCACATCCAGGGACGTTTATCTGGTTGTCAACAATCTTCCTAAACCTGCCTCAGACAAACAATACCAGTTGTGGGCACTGCTAAACGGCCAGCCCATTGATGTGGGAATGATTGATAATGATGTGTTCATTGGACAGAAGAGACTTTTACTGCGGATGAAAAATGTCAGCGGGGCGCAGGCCTTTGCTATCACATTGGAGAAGAAAGGTGGCAGTGAAAAACCGACAATGGACAGTATGTACGTTATGGGAAATCTTTAATCGCGCTAATCCAATCGTTGTTTTCTGTCGTAAATATCTTAAGAAACCATTATTGCTATCGGTGATTTTGGTTCTATAGTTGGTTAAAAGAGGGACCTCGTTTGAGGTCTCTTTTTATTTCAAAAATATTTTCACTTCAGAAACTTGGCATTCCCAACAAAACAAAAATACCATTATCATTGCAACAAATTTTTTAGTTGAAAAAGGGCGTTCGTTTTTTAATTCCTGCGTTTGTGTGGCTGATCACATGTACTATCCTGTTAACACTTCCCGCATCGGCTTTTCCCTCTGATAACTGGTATACAAAAATTCCAATGTGGGATAAATGGATCCACATCGGTCTTTTTTCAATTTTATCCTTTCTTTTTTGCTGGGGAATTTTAAAAATTGGAGTGTGCGAGTATAACCTCAAAAAGAATTTTATTCAAACAGCAATTTGTTGCCTGCTCTATGGCATCCTGATGGAGCTTGTACAACGTTACTTTATTCCTAACCGGAGTTTTGATAGCGGAGATATAATAGCTGATGGAGTTGGCTCAGCTGCCGGGTTAATCTATAGTCTTAAGAGATACGTAAAAAAATAGACCCCTGTAGAAACAGGGGTCGCAACCAAAACTAACTGCTTATGAGAAAATTGTCTGCTTTTATATTTGCAATAACTTATAATCTATAACGCAAATTTACTGCCATTTGTACAACGCTCGCTGTTAACGAAAGTGTAAAAGCCAGCCTGCTGTTTTTTAACCCCAATCACGATTTTTCGGGCGACATATTGGGGAATATTTTCCTTTAGAAACACTGCTACTCCCTTCTTTTGTCGCCACGAGCTACTATGAAGGTATGAACAAATCATACCAAACTTTCCTTTTTGCCCGGGATGTTACGGTTAAATTAATGGTTCAACAAAGATTTTTATGCATTACCCGAAAAACAGAAGTAGCTAGTTAAAAAAACCCTTAATAAGGTCCATTAATCCACCTTCATTCGTTGCCGCTTGTTGCTGTTTTTGCTGCGCGCCCTGGGTCACCTGGCTGATGATGTCTTGCAGATCGGGGCCTCCCGTACTGCCGTTGCCTCCTTTTGTCAGTTGTTCCAGTATTCCGTTTAGGTTGATACCACCGCCCGTTGGCCCCGTCGCGGTACCGCCGGTGAGCGAACCAATTAAATCATTGAAATCAAAATTTGAATCTGAAGGAGCAGTACTGTTTGTCCTCGTGACGAGTTCATTCAAGACATTTGGGACCAGGTTGTTCGCTACATTGCTGGCCTGGGAGGGGTTCATTCTGAACTTACTCACCAGTTTACTGATCAGGTGACCGACCATCATTACAACCACCGGGTTTTTTAATAATCCTCCAATCCCACCACCCCTGGAATTTTGGCCCTGGTTTTTTCCCGTGAACATAGAGATAATATCTTCAAGGCCTCCCCCGGCAAGCATGTTTTGCATACCACCTGCAATAGTGCTGGTTGCCTCTGCCAGCACCGCATTATTTTGATCGTCGGGAACATCCGGATTTTCAACGACCGCTTGCTTCCCAAACTGTTTCACCAATTCTGAAATTTGTTCGAGCATGACGATGTATTTTAGATAAGAAAGGTAGATGATTTTTTATAGGCTGCTCAAACTGTTGAAAACTCTAAACCTGGTTTGCCATCTTTTCGGAATTTTCTGCAAATTGAAGCGCATCAATAAATTCCTGGATATTGCCGTTCAGAACATCATCGAGATTATAGACGGTCAGGCCGATCCTGTGATCCGTAACCCTGCCCTGGGGAAAGTTGTAGGTCCTGATTTTGGCGCTCCGGTCGCCGGTACTTACCAGGCTTTTCCGGTGTCTTGAAATTTCTTCTTCCTGCTTGCGAACCTGTTCTTCGTATAATTTAGTCCGCAACATCTGCATGGCTTTTTCGCGGTTGCCCAACTGCGACCTTTCGGTTTGACAAACTACCACAGTGCCGGTCGGGATATGGGTAAGCATCACCTTAGTCTCCACTTTGTTCACATTTTGACCCCCTGCTCCACCACTTCGTGCAGTCTCCATCTTTACATCCGCAGGATTCAGCTCAAAATCCACTTCATCCGCTTCCGGCATCAGAGCTACGGTGGCTGCGGAAGTGTGCACCCTTCCGCTCGCTTCAGTGTCTGGCACTCGTTGCACACGATGCACACCACTTTCGAATTTCAAAGTGCCGTACACGTCATCTCCGGTTATTTCCATTTGGACCTCTTTATAACCGCCAACAGTTCCCTCACTTTCACTAAGTATGGCAGTTTTCATTCCCTTTCTTTCGCAATAACGGATATACATACGAAGCAAATCACCGGCAAACAGGCTGGCCTCGTCACCCCCTGTACCAGCACGAATTTCCAGTATTGCATTTTTTTCATCCTGGGGATCTTTAGGTATTAATAGCTGCCGAATATAAGCTTCTGCCCTCTCCTTCCTTTCGTCAAGGGCCGGCGCTTCTGTTTTTGCCAGTTCCCGCAACTCTTCGTCATCGCCATGAAGAGCTTCTTTATAGAAAGAGATATCGTCCAGTATCTTCCTGTAATCTGTATAGGCATTCACAATCTTTTCGAGACTGCGATATTCCTTGCTGATTTCTGCAAACTTTCTGTTATTGTTTACAATTTCCGGGTTAGTAAGCGCAACACCTAACTGATCAAATTTTCCTTTTATCGCTTCAAGTTTATCTATCATAAAACAAATGCTAAGTTTGAAACCGAAACTTAGTTTTAATCTTTAAAATTAGCGTCGGCAAAGTTAAAGAAATACAAGCATGGCATTTCAGAAGTTCAGGGCAGACCAGTTGTTTGACGGCTCACAAATGCTGGACGACGGGCACGTGCTTATCACATCGGAAAGCGGCTCCATAGAAGAAATTGTTGATGTTGGCGAAGCGGGCGATGATATCAGGGTTTTACAAGGAATACTTTGTCCTGGTTTCACTAATTGTCACTGCCACCTGGAACTTAGTCATATGAAGGGGCGTATTCCCGAAAGAACAGGTTTAATAGAATTTGTTACACGCATAATAAAAGACCGCCATTATTCAGAAGAACAAATTTTGTCAGCAATAGAAGAGGCAGAATCCGAAATGATAAAAGAGGGAATTGTCGCAGTTGGAGACATATGCAATAATACACTCACCATAACACAAAAATCAAAAGGTAGAATCCTTTATCACAATTTCATTGAAGCGAGCGGGCTTTTAGATGATATGGCGGAAGTAAGATTTGAACGGGCCTTAAATATTTACAAAGAATTCGGGCAACAAAATCTTCCGGGTTTTTCTGGTTCGATCGTGCCGCATGCTCCATATTCAGTATCAGAAGAATTATGGAAAAAGATCGTGCATTTTCCAGCGAATAAGCTTATGACGATTCACAACCAGGAGACAAAATCGGAAAATGAGTTGTTTTTCGCCAATCGGGGAGAATTTATAAATTTTTACAGGGAGCTGAACGTTGATCCGTTCATCATCAAACCATCAGGCAGAAGCAGCTTGCAGACTTATTTACAAAAATTCTTATCCGACCAACAATTGATCCTGGTTCATAATACATATACGTCCATTGAAGACGTCTCATACTGTACTTCTTTCAACAGGAGCAGTGCTACCTATTGGTGCCTGTGCCCGAATGCAAATTTGTATATCACCGGTGAATTGCCGGATCCGGCGTTATTTGATTCATCCCGCGTAGTATTAGGAACGGACAGCCTTGCCTCGAATCATCAGTTAAGCCTGCTGGCTGAAATGAAGGTTTTGCGTCAGCATTTCCCGGGCATCCGGACTGAGCAGCTATTGGGATGGGCAACTATTAATGGCGCCAAAGCCTTGCAACTGGATAACATATTAGGTAGCTTTGAGCGGGGAAAAAAGCCCGGTTTGGTTATTTGCGACGCAACTTTGTCGGCCTGCGGGCGTCTATTGTAATTATATCCGGAATAAGCAGTAGTACAACACAATAGAGCTTTAATAATTGTGTTTTAGCCTAAGTTGTCCGTCCTTTAGAAGCTACCATATCAAATGAAGATTTTTTTGGTCATATTAATGCTTTCTGCAGTACTCCTTTGCCTGTCTTTTGGGCTGCGGCAAAAGAACAAATACAAAAGCCAGTATATGACCTCCCTTGGCGATCTCAAACAGGCACAGACTCAGTTAAGATCTATTATTGAACATGCGAATCTTACCAACGAACGTGATATCAGGAACATTAAACATCAGATAAACTTCAACCGAAACAAGCTCAAGGCAATTGATCTTTGGTTGCGATACCTGGAACCGATTGCCTATAAGAAAATAAATGGCCCCCTGCCGGTCGAGTGGGAAACGGAAACATTTGAAAAATATGAGCCGCCGTACAAGCGCCAGGGAGGAGGACTCACCCTGGCTGAATTGGCACTGGACGAACATCCGGTCAGCAAAGAAACGCTGTTAACGTACATCGACACATCACTGGTTGGCATTAAAACGTTTGAGGCGGATTCCATCACAAAACAGTTAGAATCTTATCATCATTTCTTCTTAGCAAACAGGCTTTACCTGCTCAATCTTGCAGCAGTTTATACTACGGGTTTTGAATGTCCCGATATGAACGAAATCATTCCTGAACTTCGGAACATGCTTTCTGCCGTTCAGAATATTTATTCAGATTTCAATTCGGGATTTTCTTCAACACGTCTTTCGGATGAGTACCTGGAATTATATGATAAAGCAATAAAGTTTGCACATACCCAACCAGCTGACTTCACACTGTTCGATCATTTTACTTTTATCAGGGATTTCGTAAATCCTCTATTCAGATTGAATCAGCAATTTATTACTCAGTATGATGTAAGGACAATCAGTCAACTGGATATTGCACTGGAAAATAATGCACGTTCCATTTTTGATAAAAGACTCTTTAATTCTCAAAACGCCCGGGGAATATTTTCTCTCGTAGACGATGAGAAAACGCTTGGAGAAATCAAATCAATAGGAAAGCTGCTCTTTTATGATCCCATTCTTTCCGGGAACAATAGGAGAAGTTGTGCTTCGTGTCACAAGCCGACGGAATTTTTTACGGATACAACATTGGCGACTTCATTCCAATTCGACCAGCAGCAGCACCTTCCCCGAAACACGCCATCCCTGGTAAATTCGGTTTTTAATCATCTTGTGATGTTGGACGGAAAACACATTGCGTTGCAGGGCCAGGCAAGGGACGTCATCCGGAATCCGAAGGAAATGAACAGCACTGAAAAGGAACTGCTTCAAAAAGTAATGAGCTGCAAACAATATAAGACTGCATTTAAAAAATTTGCGCGTTATACTCCGGAAGAAAAAAATGTGTCACTTTCCCATATTGTAGCTGCCATTACATTTTATTATGCCGATTTCAGCTATTACAATGCTCCGTTTGATGATGCCATGAACGGTAAAGCNGTGTTAAAGGAAGCNGAAAAAAANGGATTCAATTTATTTATGAGCAAAGCTCAGTGCGGCACNTGTCATTTCCTGCCGCAGTTTAATGGGGTGAAGCCTCCGTATACGGGATCTGAATTTGAGGTGATCGGGGTTCCTGAAGACAGCAACTATAAACGCCTGAGTCCCGACAAAGGCAGGTTCGAAATAAACCCGGTAAAGGAAATGATGAATGCCTTCAGAACCGGGACTGTGCGCAATGCGGCCCACACCAAACCGTATATGCATAACGGCGCACTTCAAACGCTTGACCAGGTTATAGATTTATATAATGATGGCGGGGGCGCGGGAAAAAAGTTGGTTGTTGAAAATCAAACCCTTTCTACAGACCCGCTAAATCTTACACAGGAAGAAAAAAACAACCTGCTTGCCTTCATTCAATCCTTAAATGAAAATATTATTTTTGAAGACCCACCTCATGCTTTACCCGTTTCTTCGGATAAGAAACTGAACAAACGAAAAGTTGGAGGCGAATACTAAACTAACTATGAAACTCATCATTGCCATATCTGTACTTGTGTCCGGCGCGACTGCATTCCAGCAATGCGGAACCCAACAGAAGGCAACCGAATATGAAATTCCTGATCATGTAACAAAGGAAAACCGGCAACTATTTCTTGAAAAATGCGAGAAGGGAAAAGTCCTGTACAAGATTCATTGCGGCGGCTGCCATGGCATTTTTACCTCAGGGAAGGATGGCGTTCCGAATTTTACCAAAACACAGATTGATAGTTACCACGCAGCCGCTTTAATTGGTATCGATCCCAAAAATCACGCTGTGGCAAAAAAAATGAGCAGCGATCAGATTGACCAGATTATAACCTTCTTACGCTTAAGAAAAATAGACTAATAATTCTCCTTCTAAACAGCAATTGTCCTAGTTTAATATTTCTTTTAAGACAGGCAACGTTCTCATCGTGCCAAAATCCTGTATATGCAATTTATAATAGGTTTCATAAGTGAATAACAATTGACGTCGGAAATCATGATTCAACCGGACATCTTCAAGCTCTTCGGGTTGTTGTACTTTCAATATTTGTGATGTAATAAATGCCTGGCGGTCCTCAAGAAAATGCGGATGCGCGGGTTGTTGTCGTACAAATGTTCCTTCCTGCAGATCGAGAAAGCAGCGCTCATCAGAATAATTATCATTTATTCGCAATCCAAAAAATACCGGTAAATGCAATGCAAAAAATAATGGAAAATTTGCTGCCGCTGTATCAGAAGAATTATCAAGCCGTAAAAACGCATCTTCTGCAAATTCAAAAAGTTCAGCGTTTGGCTCGGGCTGCTTCAGGCATTTGGTCAGCAATTCAACCATGAACAATGCAACGGCGTTTTTCCTCACATCCGACAGGATATGCTGGTACAAATGGGCCCATTTAAATTCCCTGATACGTTGCAGCTGTTTCAGTTCATTATGATACACCACCATATCCAGGATTGCAGACGGCTGAAACAGGTTAGCTTTACCACTTCCCTTTTTTGTGGCTATCCTTACGCCGTTTACCAAATAGGATTGTACTCCGAATTTCTCTGTAAAAGCGGCAACAATAACACTTGTCTCGCCATACTTGACCGTACGAAGTATTATCCCTTTTGTATGGTTCAACTTATCAGGCACAACTACTTATTGATGAAAACTATCCTTGCTGCTGTTTTCTCGGTTCGTTCGTCATTGCTGACAAGGACCAAATAGACACCTGTTGAGATCTTTCTACCCTTATAGTCCTTACCATCCCATACCGCCTGTCCTCCGGCAGCACGGGTTTGATAGACCAACCTCCCATTCATTTCAGTTATCTTCACAATTGCATTGTTCACCAGGCCCTTTATGCCAATAGTTCCGCTATAACCTGGTGGTACAGGATTGGGAAACACAACTACATTCTCATTTTTCGATCCTCCCTCCGTCGCTGTACTGCGAAAAGAACAAATACCTTTTGACGTTGCAAAATAGACTTCACCCGACCTTCCATCAATTGCAATTTTCCTGACATCATTACTAAGCAACGGGCTATTTTCTTCCGTAAATTGATAAATCACCTTTTCGCCCGTAGCGCTTAAAAGCCATGTGCCGTTTTTTGTGGCAACCCATTTCCTGTCGGCGCCGTCAACTGCAATGCTATTAACTTCTTCACCCGAAAACAGGTATCCTGAAAAATTTCCGTGCTGGACAATTGGCAAAACTGCTTCGCATCCCTGGGCAGCAAATACATCCTGGGTACATTGAATAACGCCAATTCCATTTGCCGTGCCCACCCAAATAAATCCATTTTTATCTATTGCAACACTTCTCACGTCATCAACCGGTAAGTTGCCGTTGCCAATACCGGACCCATATCGTTTCCACCGGTCATCGCCAGTGCTTTCAACCGATGCCCCATGGTCAAAGCAAATCAATCCACCTCCTTTTGCAGCTACAATCCATTTGTAGTTATTATCATCAATGACAATCTGGTTAAGCCCATTCTCCGGAACTTGAAAAGGAATTGAAAATCTTACATTGGTCCCATCATCTTTTCGCACCAGGAGAGGGTGGGTGGCCCCATAGTTCGATATCCATAAGTTGTGTTCTGCATCAAAAGCCAAACCCGAAACCCGGTAACTTAATGGATCATTAACAGCGGGCGCTAATAGGTTTTGTTTAAAGATCTCAAAGGACTGATCCGTCTTCATATGCAGAAGCCCCCCGCCAAATGATCCTATCCAAACCGATTCATCCGTTGGGCCTGCGGCAACACTAATGTAATCATTCAACGAATCAATTTGGGAATGATGCCTTCCGTTAATTGTTGTCCAGTCTTCACCTTTAAAAATGTAAACGCCGAGAGTGTTTCCTTGAGGCGTCCACGACGCATCAACGGTGCCTGCTGCAGCAAACAAAACATTATCATCAACTACCATTTCACCGGTGGCAATACCTTCAGGCGAATCCGGCTGAAATTGTTCGAATGAAGCGGCATTAGCCNGNAANAGTCCGCCAGTNTGGTCAGCAATCCAGGTGTTTCCCTGCTCAATAATGGCTTTACGNGGGGATGATATAAAAGAAGGTTGGACAAATGTTTTTTCAATGATGCCGTCACTGTTTAACACGGTTACTTTGGCTTCACCCCCTGGTTTTCTTTGGCAAAGGCTGATCTTGTTTTCTGTACTGGTAGTACTAATGATAGGCCAGCCATCGTGAAAAAACAATTGCCAGGCTGAACCATTTAGAATAAAAAGGGAGTCACTTTTTTGAACAATCACTTTGTCCAGAACGGTTACTACATTTTGACAGCTACCATCGGCCAGTCCATTTGCACCGCTTAGTAATTGCCAGTTATGATAATCAGCAAGATTGTTTGATTTGGAGCCCTTTTTTAATCCTTCCTCCGTGGCAGCATAAAAAAAACCGTTGTCAGTGGTGAGTCCGTTGACCTTTACCTGGGCTCCACTGACGCCAATCATCCACGACTCCTTAACCTCATACCGTTGCCCGTCTACCACCACAATTCCCAGGCCTGTGGAAAGGTAATAGGTGCCGGGCAACGAATAGACATTATAGATGCTCTTATCCCCTGGCAGATTATCCCTTTTCAGATCGGGTATATTGATTACATCATTCCTGTAAATGATATCGAGGTTGCTGTTTGTGTATGCAATTAAGAGTTTTTCGTCTGTCTTATTGTAGTGTATAACACTTATTCCCGTTTCGCTTAGGCCGGAAGTTCTGCTCAATCTTTCGATACTTTGGTCGCTTGTTGCAATGCTGAACAAGCTGTAGGGAGTGGCACAATAAATTTTTCCAGTGCCTGCCTCCACGTCAATTGCGCTTTTGTAAGGTAGATGATCCCTCCAGTAACCGACAGGAGGAACCGGCTGCTGGGCAGAAAGGCAAAAGATACAAGGAGCCAGCAATACTGTAATGAAGAAAATTTTCACCTTTCAAAAATATTGCAAACATGCCATAAGCCTCAAAACAACCGCCGGCTATACAGTCATTCAATTCGCAGAACGTGTGCCCGTATCCGCCGATCGTAGTAGCAATGGTTGTCTTTTTTGTGTTTCTTTGCATCCGGCCTGAAATTCGCAACCCTTACAGAAGACGTCGGAAAAACAAAATAGTATGTGGAGAAAAACCGGACAATTTATACTTGCAAATCGTATCCCTCTCCTGGTAGTTCTCATTTTGTCGACCCTGCTAATGGGTTATTTCGCCTCGAAGGTTCAATTGAGTTACGAGTTTTCAAGAGCGATCCCCGCCAATCATCCAGCCAATAAAACCTACCAGGCATTT
>Ga0065705_10104921_pt1 | contig 10219 bp, 7 predicted proteins | sample SwibulcommuniRL2_FD_59092 | JGI IMG/M metagenome (GOLD analysis project Ga0065705, IMG submission 59092) | Bulk soil microbial communities from switchgrass field near Rose Lake, East Lansing, Michigan, USA - RL2 Bulk Soil v2 (version 2) | ecosystem: Environmental > Terrestrial > Soil >... | reverse complement strand
CGCCACCAACATCAAGAGCGGCGGGCGCACCCCCGTTTCCGGGATGATCCATGCCGTGACCCTGGCGCTGATCCTGATGTTCTTCGGCCGCTGGGCGGCTCTCATCCCCATGACCACGCTCGCCGCCACCCTGCTGATCGTCGCCTACAACATGAGCGAGTGGCGCGCGTTCGTGAAGCTGTTCCGCTCGCCCAAGAGCGACATCGCCGTGCTGCTGGCGACCTTTTTCCTGACGGTGCTCATCGATCTCACGGTCGCCATCCAGGTAGGAGTGATGCTGGCCGCCTTCCTGTTCCTCAAGCGCATGTCGGAAGAGACGCAGGTCAGCGTCATCACGGAGAATCTGAGGGATCGGGACGAAAGAGAAGGCCGCGACATCTCCAAGCTCGCGGTGCCGCCGGATGTGGAAGTCTTCGAGATCTACGGCTCACTCTTCTTCGGGGCCATCGACCGCTTTCGCGACGCCATCCGCCGAATCGAGAAGAAGCCCCGGGTGCTGGTGCTGCGGATGCGTCACGTCCGCTCCATCGACGCGACGGGCCTGCAGAGCATGGAGGAGCTGCTCTCCAGCTGCCGCCGTACTCACATCGCTCTGATCCTCTCCGCCGTCGCAGCCCAGCCCAGGGAGGCGATGCGGCTATCCGGCTTCCTGCAGCGATTGGGGGAGGAGAATGTGGTCAAGGACATCTACGAGGCCCTGGATCGGGCCACGCAGCACGTCGAGACTCCCCACCCAGGCCCCTGAAACCCCCTGAATCGATCCCGAAGTAGCAGAGTGACGCTCAGTTATCTTGTTGTCGTGCGATTTCAAAACCCCACCGCAGGAATAGCCTTGACGAGGTGATCCTCAGACCGTATAAGAAGATCAGTGTACGAATCACCAATCTGGGTCAGCTTACAGTGGCGAAATCCGCACACGAGCAGTGACCCATCCCCTCTTGGGGGCGGCTCAGTGAGAATACGCTGGCCAGGTATCCTCCTCTCCATCAGCTTCTTCTTCGCAGCGGCACCCTCGCTGGCGCGCGAGCTGAGCTTCCAAGACAGGGTTGCCGCCCAGGAGGCGATCGAGCGCGTCTACTACTCCCACCAGATAGGCGCCGCGAAGACGTTCGAGGAAACGGTCCCGCGGTCGGTTCTCGAGGACAAGGTCCGAACGTATCTCAAACAGAGCGCAGCCCTCATGGAATTCTGGAATACTCCAGTGACCAACGAAAGGCTCCAGCAGGAGCTCAAACGTATGGCGGCTGGCACGAGACTCCCCGAACGACTGCTCGAACTGTACGATGCGCTCGGGAACGACCCATTCCTGATCAAGGAATGCTTGGCGCGACCGGTCCTTGTCAATCGTCTCAGCCGGAATTTCTTCGCGTTCGACACGAGAATTCATCGGGAGGCCAGGCTGGAAGCCGAGGACCTCCATGAGAAGCTGGCTGACGGCAGGCTGGACCTGTCCTCGAATACCTACCCAGGGCGTTTCGACATGCAGTTGACCATGGAGAAGCCGGCTGGCCAGCCTGGCCGGACGCACACCCAGGGAGCACGGGACGATCGTCCCGGCTCCCGGAAATTGTCGCCGGAGGAATTCCGCAGCCAGCGCTCGCGCTGGCCGGGCGCGGTGCGTCAGCCTTCGAAGGTCGGGGAAGAACGTGATGCCTTCGTCATCCGTGTCGTTCTGAGCGAAACGGATGAAGAGATACGAGGGACCCTTTATCGGATACCAAAGACGACATGGGAGGAGTGGTGGAGCAAGCTGCAGGACCGGCTGGAAGACGAGCTGGTAGTGCCGGCGGCACGGAAAGCAGAACGGCTGCCGCTCCCGGCAATCGATCGATCCGCGCCGGAAAGCAGAGACGAGACCGAAGACAACATCAGCGCATGGACGGCGGCAGAACCCCCCTGTGGCCCCCCCGACAACACCTGGGACAACGGCATTCTCGATGACATGCCCGATCGGCGCAGCCGGCACACGGCAGTCTGGACCGGCAGCCTGATGGTGATCTGGGGAGGCTACGACGGCGCCTATCGCAATACCGGCGCTCGGTACGATCCCTCCACGGATTCATGGACGCCGACCTCGACCATCAACGCGCCGAGCCCCAGGTACCGGCACACCGCGGTCTGGACCGGCAGCCTCATGCTGGTCTGGGGTGGCGCGGGAAGCGGCGGCAATGTCAACACCGGGGGGCGATACGACCCGTCAACGGACTCATGGTCGCCGATTTCCATGGTCGGCGGTCCGAGTGTGAGGCAAGACTTCACGACCGTCTGGACCGGCAGCCTCATGGTGATCTGGGGAGGTTTCGGCGGCCCTTATCTCAATAACGGCGGGAGGTACGATCCGGCCACGGATTCTTGGACGCCGACTTCCGTGGTCAACGCCCCGAGTGGAAGGGGACTCCATGCGGCGGTCTGGACCGGCAGCCTGATGGTGGTCTGGGGAGGTGCCGGCCCCGGTGGTGTTTCCAATGACGGAGGGAGGTACGACCCGGCCACGGATTCTTGGACGCCGACTTCCGTGGCCAACGCCCCGAGCGCCAGATACCTGTCCACCGCGGTCTGGACCGGCAGCCTCATGGTGGTCTGGGGGGGACAACAGAACAGTATCTATCCCGATACCGGCGGGCGATACGATCCGGCCACCGACACCTGGACACCAACCTCGACCCTCGGCGCGCCGAGTCCAAGGCGCGAGCACACCACAGTCTGGACCGGCAGCCTCATGGTGGTCTGGGGAGGCGAGGTCAATGGCTCCTTGGTGAATGTCGGTGGGCGCTATGATCCGACCACGGATACATGGACGCCAATCTCGACGGCCGGCGCTCCAAGCCCGAGGCATCTCCACACGGCAGTCTGGACCGACAGCGCACTCATGGTGGTTTGGGGAGGCGTTGACCAGAGCGGCATCAATTTCAACACGGGGGGGCGGTACAATCCCGCCACGGACTCGTGGACGCCGACGTCCACTGGCAATGGGCCGAGTGCAAGGAGCGGCCACGCGGCGGTCTGGACCGGCAGTCTCATGGTGATCTGGGGAGGACAAGACGGCATCGGTTTTCCAGGCCATGGTGGAAGATACGATCCGGCCACGGATACGTGGACCCCGACCTCGATTCAAAACGCACCGAACGGGAGGCAATCGCTCACGGCGGTCTGGACCGGGAGCCGCATGGTGGTCTGGGGAGGCTACATCGGTGGCACCAGCTACCTGAATACCGGTGGGATTTATGATCCTATCTCCGACACCTGGGCGCCTACCTCCACCGGTAACGCTCCGAGCGCAAGAGGTGAGCACACCGCGGTCTGGACGGGAAGCCGCATGGTGATCTGGGGAGGCCATGGCGTCGGTTACCTGGCCAGCGGTGGCCGCTATGATCCCACCACGAACACCTGGACGCCCACCTCGACCGTGGGCGCCCCGACCGCGAGGATCAACCACACGGCGGTCTGGACCGGGAGTCTCATGGTGGTGTGGGGAGGCGTGGGGGGGCCTGGCTATTTCAACACCGGCGGCCGGTACGATCCGGTCTTGGACTCGTGGACGTCGACCTCCGCCTCCAATGCTCCGAGCGCCAGGGCCGAGCACACCGCAATCTGGACGGGCAGCCAAATGGTGGTTTGGGGAGGGTATGGCGGGAACGGGAACTACTTCAACAGCGGTGGCCGGTACGACCCAGCTTCAGATAGCTGGACGCCGACCTCGACCGTCAACGTTCCCAGTGCCAGAAGTAGGCACGCGGCGGTGTGGACCGGCGGCCTCATGGTGATTTGGGGCGGAGGCGCTGATACCAGTGGAGGAAGGTACGACCCGACCACCGACAGCTGGACGCCGACCTCGACCGTCAACGCTCCGGATCCCCGGACGTATCCCACGGCGGTATGGACCGGCAGCTTCGTGATGATCTGGGGAGGGGGGGGCAAGAGCAGCGGCGGGCGTCTCATCATCAGCGAGTTCCCCGACCTGGATGGAGACGGCTACCCGGTCTGTGCCGGCGACTGCGACGACGCGAAACAAAACGTCTATCCTGGCGCACCACAAATCTGCGACGGGGAAAACAACGACTGCAATGCGCCGGGATGGCCTTCGCTGGTGGGCACCAACGAGGCCGACAACGACCAGGACAGTTTCAGCCCGTGTGCCAACGACTGCAACGACGCGGACTCCCAAGTCTGGCTACTGCCCATGGAGGTAACGAACCTGGCGTTGGCCACCTCGGTGCCGACCATTCTCACGTGGGATGACCAGGGCGCCATCGCCGGCCCTGGAACCGTGTATGACCTGGTCTCCGGAGGCCTGAACAGCGTGGGTGTCAGCTTTGCCTCTGGGGTTTGCCTGCAGATAGCAGGAAGCCCGTCATATAGCGACACTCGAGCCAACCCCGCTCCCGGCATCGGCTACTGGTACCTGGCGCGAGGGAAGAATTCCTGCGGCTCCGGGACCTATGGCACCGGACAGAGGGACGTCTCCATCGCCGCGTGCCCTTAAGGCGAAAAGCAGGTTTCCCTCAATGGGTTGACTCCCCAATCCTGACGAGGTTGATGGCCACGCTCGCCGTCACCCTCCTGATCGTCGCTGCCTCGGGATCGATTCAGGCTTCCCGCCCTGGTCAAAAATCGGCGGGGCCGAAGCGCTCCCGGGAGCCGTCGAGCTTCACGATCTCAACGAGCACGGAGCTGGAACCCTTCAGCTGGCCTGCGTCAAAGGTGGCGCTGTAGCTCCCGCCCCTCCCGGTGGTCCCTTCCTTGGCGGCGATCAGTGACTCATTCAGCTTCACCTCGGCCCCGTTCTTCTTGGTTCCGATGACGTTGAATCCGGCGGTCGTGAGCTCGATTCCGGTTTCCCAATCGACGGTGCCTTTCCCTTGGCGCTTGCTCGCCCGAATCGAGGTGATCAGATCCCCGACCGAAATGGAAGAGGGGTGGACAGGAAGCGGGTTGATCGACACTTCCGGACTTATCACCATCTCGCCCAGGAGGGTGTTCGCGGGCGGATTGATCGCTAAGTGGTTGTCGTCGAGACCGACGGCGAGGGCGAGGTAGATGCAATCGGTCGATCCGGGGACTGCCGGGACGAAGGCGGAAGTGTTGGCGGGATCCAATCCGGGGATGATAAAGGGATCCAGCACCCCGTTCAGGGCGCCCCCATGGGTTCCATCCTCGCCGGCGTCCAGCACGCCATTCAGATTTCCGTCCTCGTTACTGAAAACCAGCCAGTTCGGGATCACGTTCAATGTACCGCTTGCCGGCGCGGCCGGGTAAACCCATACCCGGCGATCGAAGCCGCTGGCAGTTCCCGGCGTGCATGCCCCGTGCTTGAACATCAGAACGCGTCCGACGTAGAGATTTCGCGGGCAGTTGACGGCCTTGTCTTCCGCGATGAGGCAGTCATCCAGAATCGGGATGCCGGCGGTCGAGCCGATTTGCAGCTGGACGTTCGCGCCCGCTATCGTGGAACTCATCCCGGTGATGGCTGGAACGGGGATTGGCGTGCAGTTCACCGGAATGGGAATCCCCGAGAACGCATCGTCTCCGCAGGGATTGCCGTCCACGACCGGCGCGCCGGCATTGTCCAGGAGGTAGCCGGTGATGAGCTCGTTCCAATCCACCGACAGGACAGCCATTCGCGCGACGTTCGGAGCCGCTGGGTCCACACCGGCGATGACGAAATCCAGCACCCCGTAGTCGGTTTGGCCGGTGCAACCGGAGGGATTCTCAGGGATGTTGAGAATGCAGCCGTCCCAGCCCAGGTTGTAGAAGTCTGCATCTGCCAGGTAGGAGCCGTTCGCCGCACCCCCGTTGGGGCCCTCCTGGAACATGGGATCCGACAGGGTTTGGAGCCGACCGCTGTCGTGACCCGAAGCCTGATTCCCAGAGTTGGGGGCGTTGTCGGCTCCGATGATCCGCTGCACCGCCCGGCCGTGGAACCAGCCAAAGCCGACGGCGTTGGGACCGCATTGCTCGAAAGAACTGGTGAATCCGTGGACGGGGGTATAGGTGTTTGGGCAGCTGGCAAAGCTCGTCCCTATGGAAAACAGCATGCACAGAACTCCCGCTGCGAGCGCTGAAAGCGTCATCCGATTCCCAGTCATACAGCACCTCCTTCTGCCCGGGATTTCCCGGGCCCTCGCCTGTGCACGACCTTGATGAATAGAAATTATACGCCCCGGCCTGGATGTCCGATAGGTGCCATTTTCTGAACAAGAGGCCTTGGGGGAGAAGGAGAGCGCTCTTCGCGGCCGGCGACAACTCCAAGCAGCCGAGAAGGATAGGCCTTGGCTTCGTTGACAGCCGGCGCGCTCGAATGTTAACCTCCGCCTCCGGCTTTCAAGTCATTTCAAAGAGCTAAACCTCTCCGGGGCCCCTATCGGGCCTCTTCACAAATTCAGGGAGAGACCTTCGGGTGGCCGACCGCCTATTCCCGATCTTCTTCCAGCTTGTCATCGCCGTGGCCATGGCCGCGGGAATGCTGGCCCTGTCCTGGCTGCTCGGCCTGAAAGCGGCCAAGCGCGGGCGCACCGACCTGAGCCCCTACGAATGCGGCCTGCCCCCCTTCCAGGAAGCGCGCAACCGCTTCTCCGTGAAGTTCTATCTGGTGGCGATGCTGTTCATTCTGTTCGACATCGAGGCGGCGTACCTGTTCCCCTGGGCCACGGTCTTCCGGCAGCTGGGCGAGCCGGCCTTCTGGGAAATGATCGTCTTCATCGGTGTGCTGCTGCTGGGGTACTTCTACATTCTGCGGCGCGGCGCTTTGGACTGGGACTGAGAGCATGGGATCCGAGCCGCGGGAAGTCGAGAAAGTCAGGGAGCGCTTCGGCGCGGCGCTTAAGGAAGTGGTTTACTTTCGCGGCGAAGACACCCTGGTGCTCGCCCCCGAATCGATCCTGGAAATCTGCCGCTTCCTGAAGGAAGACCCGGAAATGAGCTTCGACCTGCTGGTGGACGTCACCGGCATTCACTATCTGGAGCGGGAATACAGCTACGAAGTCGTCTACCACCTCCTGTCGCTGGCTCGGCGCCGCCGGCTGCGGCTGCGGACGCGGCTGGGAGAGGCAGGGGAGATCGACAGCGTCACGTCCGTATGGCGCGGCGCCGACTGGCACGAGCGGGAAGCTTTCGACCTGGTGGGGATTCGCTTCAAGGGGCACCCGGATCTGCGGCGCATCCTGATGCCCGACGATTTCGAAGGGCATCCGCTGCGCAAGGACTTCGCCCTGGAACAGTAGCCTCCCTCGCGGGGAACGGGGACATGCACGAAATCGAAGACAAAACGGCGGCTCCGGATCCGCTGGCGCCCGAGACGGTCACCATCAACATGGGACCGTCGCACCCCAGCACGCATGGGGTGCTGCGTCTGGTGGTGGAGCTGGACGGGGAGGTGGTCAAGCGGGTCATCCCCCACGTCGGCTATCTGCACCGCGGCATGGAGAAGATCGCCGAGAGCATGACCTACCACAAGTTCATCCCCTACACCGATCGGCTGGACTACCTGGCGCCGCTCTCGAACAACGTGGCCTTCGTGCTGGCGGTGGAAAAGCTGATCTCCCTGGAAGTGCCGCCGCGCTGCCGGGCCATCCGGGTGATGTGCTGCGAGATCGCGCGGATTTCGGCCCACCTGCTCTGGCTGGGGACGGGAGCGCTGGATTTGGGGGCCGCCACCGTCTTCTTCCACACCTTCCGGGAGCGCGAGACCCTCTACAACTTCATCGAGATGATCACCGGAACCCGGCTGACCACCAGCTACCCGCGGGTGGGCGGGCTCGCCCGGGACATCCCGAAGGAGCTGATTCCGCAGCTGCAGCAGTTCCTCAAGACCTTCCCGGGCGTCATCCAGGAATACGAGGAGCTGCTCACCCGCAACAACATCTGGCTGAAGCGCACCGCAAACGTCGGGACGATCTCCGCCAAGGATGCCATCGCCTGGGGCCTCACCGGCCCTAACCTGCGCGCTTCCGGCGTGGAGTACGACCTGCGCAAGGCATTTCCCTACTCGGGCTACGAGCAGTACAGCTTCGAGGTCCCGGTGGGGAGCACCGGCGACTGCTACGACCGCTACCTGGTGCGCATCGAGGAGATGCGCCAAAGCGTCAAGATCCTGGAGCAGGTGATCGCCACGCTTCCCTCGGGGCCGGTGAACGCCGACGATCCCAAGGTGGTGCTCCCGACCAAGAAGAAGGTCCTCACCAGCATGGAGGAGCTGATCCACCAGTTCATCATCGTCACCGAAGGGTTTCCCACCCCCAACGGCGAGGTCTACCAGGCCATCGAGGCCCCCAAAGGGGAGCTGGGCTTCTACCTGAAGAGCGAGGGGGACAAATCCCCCTACCGGCTGAAAATCCGCTCCCCCTCCTTCGTGAGCCTGCAGGCGATTCCCCAGATGGCCGAAGGGATGATGGTGTCAGACCTGATTGCCATCGTGGCCAGCCTGGACCCGGTGATGGGGGAGGTGGACCGATGATCCCGTCGCAGGCGACCCAGCTGCAGATCGACGCCGCCATCCAGGAATATGGCCGGGCCCGCTCGGCGCTGCTCGCGGCGCTGCACCTGATCCAGCAGGAGCGCGGCTACATCACGGTCGAGGACGAGGCCTGGGTGGCCACCCGGTTCGCTCTGCCTCCGGCGGAAGTGGCGGGAGTGGTCTCGTTCTACACCATGTTCCGGACGAAGCCGCCGGGCCGGCACCACATCCAGGTCTGTCGGACGCTCACCTGCCAGATCCGCGGCTGCCGGGAGCTGATCAAACACCTCGAGAAGAAGCTGGGGATCCAGGACGGCGGGGTGACTCCCGACGGCCGCTATTCACTGATCACCGTGGAGTGCCTCGGCTCCTGCGGCACCGCCCCCATGATGCAGGTGAACGACGACTATCACGAGAACCTGACGGTTGAGCGGCTCGACGCGCTATTGGATTCGATGCAATGACAGAGTATCGCCCGCTGCTGTTGAAGAACATCCACCGGCCTGATTCGACCAGCCTGTCCGCCTACCGGGAGTCGGGAGGCTACAAGGCGCTGGAGCGCGCGGTCAGGGAGATGACTCCGGAGCAGGTCCTGGAGGAAGTGAAGGCCTCGGGACTCAGGGGCCGGGGCGGCGCCGGATTTCCCACCGGAATGAAGTGGGGATTCCTCCCCAAAGGGCCGGGAGAGAAGTACCTGGTGCTCAACGCCGACGAGAGCGAGCCGGGCACGTTCAAGGACCGCCTCCTCATGGAGCGCGACCCGCACCTGGTGCTGGAGGGTTTTCTCATCGGCTGCTACGCGGTGGGCTGCAACCGCGGCTACATCTATATACGCGGCGAGTTCGTGGAGCCGTGGCGGATACTCCTCAAGGCCGTGGAGGAGGCGCGCGCCGCCAACCTGGCCGGCAAGGGGATCCTGGGAAGCGGCTTCGACTGCGAGATCACCATCTATCGCGGCGCCGGGGCCTACATCTGCGGCGAGGAGACGGCGCTGCTGGAATCGCTCGAAGGCAAGCGCGGCATGCCGCGCCTGAAGCCCCCGTTCCCGGCGCAGGTGGGACTGTACGGCAAGCCCACTTCCGTGAACAACGTGGAGACGATTGCCAACGTGCCGCTGATCGTGGAGATGGGCTCCACCTGGTACGCCGGCATCGGCCGGCCCAAGAACACCGGGCCCAAGCTGTACTGCGTCTCCGGGCACGTCCGTAAGCCCGGCGTCTACGAGTTTCCCCTGGGCATTCCCCTCAAGGAGCTGATCTTCGAGCACGCCGGAGGGCTGCTGCGCGAGACCCGGCCTTTGAAGGCAGTCATCCCCGGCGGATCGTCCGTGCCGATCCTGCCGGCGGACAAGTGCGACGTCCTGATGGATTTCGATTCGCTGGCCGCTGCGGGCACGATGCTGGGCTCGGCGGGGGTCATCGTCCTGGACGATTCCGTCTGCATGGTGGATGCGCTGCTGAACCTGGCGCGCTTCTACGCCCACGAGTCGTGCGGCCAGTGCACCCCGTGCCGCGAAGGGTGCGGCTGGTACGTGCAGATTCTGGAGCGCCTGGAGAAAGGCGAGGGACGCTCCTCCGATCTGGATCTCCTGCTGGATCTCAGCGACCGGATCCAGGGGAACACCATTTGTCCCCTGGGCGATGCGGTGGCCATGCCGGTGCGCAGCTACGTGACGGTGTTCCGCGACGAGTTTCAGTACCACGTCGATCACAAGAAATGCCTGGCCGAGCCCGCGCCGGCGCCGATCTGAGGAGAGCATGGCGGATT
>Ga0065705_10003189_pt1 | contig 10222 bp, 7 predicted proteins | sample SwibulcommuniRL2_FD_59092 | JGI IMG/M metagenome (GOLD analysis project Ga0065705, IMG submission 59092) | Bulk soil microbial communities from switchgrass field near Rose Lake, East Lansing, Michigan, USA - RL2 Bulk Soil v2 (version 2) | ecosystem: Environmental > Terrestrial > Soil >... | reverse complement strand
CCTTTTTCGACCGCCAGGGCAAGCGCCGGGGCGCCGTCGGTGATCAGGTTGAGCCACAGGAGTTGGATCGCCGTGAGCGGCACCGGGAGCCCTGCCAGCGTGGCAAGGAAAATGATCATGATCTCTGCCACATTCGAGGAAAGCAGGAAGAACACGAACTTGCGGATGTTCGAATAAATGATGCGTCCCTGTTCCACGGCGGAGACAATGCTGGCGTAGTTGTCGTCGGTCAGCACCATGTCGGCGGTCTCTTTCGCCACATCGGTGCCGGTGATGCCCATCGCAACACCGATATCGGCGCGCTTGATCGCGGGCGCATCGTTGACTCCATCCCCCGTCATCGCCACGACTTCGTCATTTGCCTGGAGTGCGTCCACGATCCGCATCTTATGTTCGGGCGACACGCGGGCAAAGACAGCGGTATCTTCGATCACATTTTTGAGTTCTTCGTCGCTGAGTGCATCGAGCTGCGCGCCTGTCATGACCGTCCTGCCATGTTGGAGCATGCCAATGGTTTCAGCTACGGCGCGGGCTGTGTTGGGATAGTCCCCTGTGATCATGATCGTACGGATGCCAGCCTCACGAGCATGCTCAAGCGCCGGCTTGACCTCGATGCGCGCCGGATCGATCATCCCGACCAGACCAACGAACACCAGATCCTTTTCCAATTCCTCGGCGTGTATGTTTTCCGGGTTATCGGGGACATCCTCTTCGACCCGATACGCCAGACCCAGGACGCGCAAGGCATCCTTTGTCAGCGCATCGTTGGCAGCCAGGATCTGCTTGCGGCTCTCGTCATCCAGGGGTTTCGATTCATCATGGATCGTCTGGTAGTGCGAACATAGATCCAGCACCACATCGGGTGCCCCTTTCACGGCGATCACGTCCCAATTGTGCATTTTGAAGTTCTTGAAAGGTGAGAGGTCATTGGGATCGGGATCGCTCACGCTGTGGATCGTGATCATGCGCTTGCGTTCCGAATCGAACGGCACTTCATTCTCTCGGGGGTAAGCCTTGTCAATGTCGAGATGTTCCGCGCCGGCTTTCGTCGCAGCAACCAGCAAGGCACCCTCTGTGGGGTCGCCCACAATACGATAGGTTTGAAGATCTTCCACAGAACCTGTGGTTTCGATCTCGGCATCGTTGTTCAACACACCGATCCACAGCGCGGTCAGCGCGCCCGGATATTCCATCATATCCACCACCCTGCCATCGATAATAAAATCGCCCTTCGGAGCATAGCCTGTCCCGGTGATTCTGATGAATTGTCCATCTACCCACATGCGTGTGACCGTCATTTCGTTCTGGGTCAACGTGCCGGTTTTATCAGAGCAGATCACCGTGGCGGAACCGAGTGTCTCCACCGAGGACAACTTGCGGATGAGCGCATGACGTTTGATCATCTCGCGCATCCCCAGCGCAAGCGAAATAGTCACCACTGCAGGAAGCCCCTCGGGAACCGCGGCAATCGCCAGGCTGATGGCGATGATAAAGGTGTCTGTGATTTCGGCTAGATATTCCTGAAAATATGCCAGTGGACCGGTAAACAGCTCGTTGATATTTGTATTGTTGATCAGCGCGACGACAAAGACAATTGCCACGAGGAATAATGCTGCAACGCTCAGGGATTTCCCGAGCTGGTCGAGCCGGCGCTGGAGTGGGGTCTCCTCCGACTCGACGTTTTGCAGCATCGTGGCGATCAAACCCAGCTGGGTGTGCATCCCCGTGCTGGTGACCACGCCGCGTCCACGCCCGTAGGCGACCACCGTCCCCATGAAGGCGGTGTTCTTGCGATCGCCAAGCGGCACGTTCTTATCCAGAACGGTCGCGGCGTTCTTTTGTACGGCGAGTGATTCTCCCGTGAGCGAAGCCTCCTCGACCCGCAAGTTGATTGCCTCCAATAAACGTATATCTGCCGGGATGAAGTTTCCGGCTTCGAGAAAGACGAGGTCACCGGGTACCAGTTCATACGATGGAACGGAGACCCGATGTCCATCGCGCATCACCTGCGCATCCGGCGCAGCAAGCTTCTTCAGCGCCGCCAGCGCCTCCTCCGCACGTCGTTCCTGGACGATGCCCAGCACCGAATTCAACACGACAATCGCCATGATCGCCCCGGCTTCCACATAATCGCCGAGGATCGCCGAAACAAGGGAAGCGACGATCAGCAGGATGACCACGAAATTATTCAACTGCTCCCACAACATCTTCAGGAAGGTGGGACGCGGTGCTTCCTTCAATTGGTTGGGACCGTACTGTTCGAGCCGTTCCTTCGCCTCTGCAGACGTTAAACCATTATCTGCTACTTTTAAGCGATCAAGAACTTCTTCTGCTTTGAGGGCGTGCCACACATGCTGCACAACTTCTGCCTTGCCGTTCTTTTCACGGATCATATAAAACATCTCCTACGGGCGGATGCATGTGGTGAAGCTAATAAAAAAGACCACCACACCTATTGTGGTGGTCTTGCCAACGCTGCAAAGCGCACGGGTCACCGATGGCACGCTTGTTGTGCCAATGCATTGACGATGATCCATCCTGTGGGGAACAGGCGGCTACTCCCCATCCGTTTTCAGTTTACTCCGGACATTAAGGGGCTGTCAAGCAAACTTCCTGCCTATTTTTTTGGGTGGAAATAACCTTGCGAAGGCTCGGAGCCTTCGCAAGGTTGCTTACCGCTTAGGATAACGCCTTTTCCATCCAGACCAGGTGCGTGGTGCCGAGATGCGGCGTGGGGATGCCGACGATGCGGAATCCTGCCCGCTCGAAGTAGGCTGTGGCAGTCACACGCGCCATCGTCCCGATGAGACTGAATCCGCGCTCGCGGGCACGCTGCTCTACAGCCTGCAGCAAAAGGTGACCGATGCCCTGGTGCTGCTGGTCCGGGGCGACCGCCAGATGCGAGATATGTCCCACACCGGTTGCTTTTTCATACAACTTGGCAACCCCCAGCACTTCATTTTTTTCGTTGACGACCATGAAGTGTTCGCTGATCGGTTCATAATCGTCCTTCTCCGTGCCTTTGGGATGTCCCCAGGGTTCACGCAGAACCTTATAGCGCAGCGCATAGTATGCCTTGAATTCATCTCGAGTCTTCGGTGTCTTGATCGTATACATGGATTCTCCGATCGGTTATGCAACTGTGGGTTCAGAAGGTTCCGATTTGAAGATCTCCGCCACGGCACGTACGGTACCGCGCAGGGGCGCAAAAATCCAATCCACAAATTCGTTGACGATGCCGATGCCTTGCGCGAACCAGATCAGTACAAAGCGGAAGCGCTGTAAGAATGGACTGTGGGCGTACGCCAGCGCCAACAGAATGGTTCCCATGGAAATCCCGAAACGGGCGATGTCTGAAATTTCAACATGCCAGACCTGACTCAGGATCAATTCCACACCGATGTTGAGCACCAGGATGTAGGCAGCCTGTTTGAGGATCGGCTGGCGTGTCACTGCATAGCTGAAGATACCGGCCGCGAAACGCATGGTCAGGATACCGATGCCCACGCCGAGCATGACCACCCAGATCTTGTTCGAGAGTGATACGGCTGCTACTACGTTGTCGATGCTGAAGATCAAGTCCATCGTTTCGACGGTCAGGACCGTCGCCCAAAAGGACTGCATTTTGACCGGGCGCATTTCCTCGTCCTCTTCTCCGCCGCCACCAGTCATATCCTCCAGGTTGTCGAAGGCAAGATGGATCAGATAGACCGCGCCGATCAGTTTGATCCACGAGTTGTGGATCAGGAAACTGGTCAGGAACAGCATGGCTCCGCGTCCCACATATGCGCCGAGCAGACCAACGCGCAGGGCAGCCATGCGCTGATTCCCCAGGAGCGGATGCAGCCATTCCCCGAAGCGCTGCAATGCCTTCGGCCACTCGACGCGTTGGTCATCGGGCAACGGTGAGACCAGGGCGCCGATCACGGCGGCATTATCAATCGAAAGGATCCCTTCCAGGAAAATCAACTGTAAGACGATAATGAAAATCGGCCAATATTCACTCATAGAAACTCCCATGAAAAATTTGTCCGGGGCAAAAAATAGACCGCCACACCTCCGTATGACGGTCTACATATGCTCCCTGGACTGCAATAGTCTACGCCGTGAAGCAACCCCTGTCAATGTGACTTAAATAATCTGGGGACGCATGCCCGAATCTTACAATCATCCTTCACAAAGTCATTTGCCGGGCTCGATGCACGTCCCCGGTGGGATGACCGTATCCTTGGCAATGACGACGATGCCATCGCGCACGAAATACAGCTCATGGTCGAGATCCTGGCTGTCCGGGAACGGCTTGATCACAACGCCATCGCCGATCTGAACATTCTTATCGAGGATCGCCGATTCGATATGACAATTCCTACCGATCCCGATGGGAATCTCGGGGCGTTTTTTGGGCGTGTAATAATCCGCGCCGATGATGATGCTATCCTTGATCACCGCTCCTTCTGAAATCTGGCTGCGGATGCCGACGATGGAATGCGTGATCTCTGCCTTGCGAATGCGGCTGCCCTCTGCGATCATGACATCCTGCAACCTGCTGTCCTCCACAATGGAACCAGGCAGGTAGCGTGCATGAGTATAGATGGGCGCCTTTGAGTCATAAAAGTTGAACGGTGGATTTACGCCGGTCAACTTCAGGTTGGTTTCATAAAACGAGCGAATCGTCCCGATATCCTCCCAATACCCGTCGAAGTCGAAGCCAAACACGCTCAACGACTTGATCGCCTCCGGAATGATGTCTCCGCCGAAATCGTCATATTGCGGGAAATTGGTCAACAGATCGATCAACACTTTGGTCTTGAATAGATAGATACCCATCGAGCCCAAAAATGGACGATCCTCATCGTGATGCCGGCTAATGAAATTCTTCTGGATTTCCAGATCCTTTGGCTTCTCCACAAACGAGGAAATCCTGCTGTCCGATTCGACCTTCAGGATCCCAAAACGGGACGCTTCGCTGCGCGCGACCGGTTGAACTGCCACGGCTATGTCCGCCTGTTTGTCCCACAGGAAAGTCGCCATCTCGCTGTAATCCATGCGGTAGAGATGGTCGCCCGCCAGGATCAACACATATTCCGCGCCCGAGGCCTGAATCTCGAACAACTGCTTGCGGACGGCATCCGCAGTGCCCTGGTACCAATCCGCCCTGTCTGGCGTCTGCTCGGCAGCCAGGATGTCCACCCAGCCTGTGTGGAACACGTCAAAGTTGTAGGTTTGGGAAATGTGTCGATGGAGGGAAACAGAATTGAACTGGGTCAGGATGGCAACGCGGTAAATCCCCGAGTTAATGCAGTTGCTGATGGGGATGTCAATGAGACGATATTTGCCCGCGATCGGGACAGCCGGCTTCGAGCGCATCTTCGTCAACGGGTGCAATCGTGACCCGCGTCCTCCTCCCATGATGATTCCCAAAACCTCGTTCATTGACGGCATAGTGAACCTCCATATTGTGCAGTGACCGCTCGCCAGACTCTGGAATTTTATGGCGCTATTATCTCTGACATGCTGCCGCAGAATTTGCTAAACTCGATATCTGTATTTTAGCCTACAAATTTATGGAAGAACTTACTGTTTCACGGGACGCGCGGTCGTTTTGAAAAGTTGTCGCAATTTTCCCGCTATAAAAACGAACGGGTATGCCACCAGGATCGCAATGTCGATCAGGGCAAAAATCAGGTTAAGCTTCATTTCTCCTCCAACTTGCAATTCAATCGAAAGACACTCACGTTCATTCTACAATTTCAGCAAGTGAGTGTCAACGCAGTGGAGAGGGTATTAATGAAATTCATAGGATGGATGACATGCGAATCAACAGGTATTCCCTCACCTGGCATCTCGTTCGCGGCATCCTACAATGGATCTTCGAACTTTCCGAGGCGCATTTCCGTCTTACAGAGTGCCGCAAAAAACTGAAATTTTGGGTTTTAGCCGGCAGGAGCAAAAGAACGATTTTGTTACAGATGTGTGAGACAAGCGATGGGTGACGAGGACAAGCGTATGACAAAGAGAATAATATTGAGTGTTGCGGTATTCATGCTTGTAGCATTGGGNATTTTGTTATTCAGACTCTATCGCCAGCCACTGGGACCGGCGCTCGAGCTTCCAACAGCGACACAGCCAAAACGCACACTGACCACATTTCCGATCGAGGAAGTGGCTGCGGAAATCACGCCGACGGGAATCGAATCCACCTCGACGCCCACACCTCAACCCTTGTGCGGTGGACCGGAGGTGATGAACATTCTCGCCATCGGCTCCGATGCGCGCGGCCAGCATTATCTCTACGGGCTGGCAGATATCATCCGCCTGGTGCGCGTGGACTTTGTCAACGCCCGGGTGACGATCCTCGAAGTGCCGCGCGATCTTTGGGTGGAGATTCCCGGGATTTCCGATCATTATGGCATTACACACGGTAAGCTGAATCAATCCTACCTGTACGGCAACAAGGGACTTGGCTATTACGACGGTCCGGGCGAGGGACCCGGTCTGCTGGCGCGAACGCTCAACCTCAACTTCGGCGCACAACCGGATCATTACCTGGCGGTCAACATGCTCACCTTCGAAGCCATTGTGGATGCCGTCGGCGGCATCGACATCTACCTGCCTTACGAGATCAGCGTGAGGTCGAAGGATAACCCAAAGGGGTTCGCCATTCCACNCGGTCAGCACAAGATCGACGGTGAGACCGCNCTGTGGATCGCNCGCATCCGTCAATACAGTACCTTCAGCCGCGCCGAAAACCAGAATATCGTCATGTGCGCTCTGCGCCGGAAACTTCTCAGCCCGGCGATCGTGCCTGCCATCCCGCAGCTCATCAGGGATTTCAAGAATTATGTCCAGACGGATTTGAGTCCCGAGCAAATCAACCAGCTTGCCTGTCTCGCCACGCAAATGAAGGGCACGAATGTGGTCTTCGCCAGCTTCCCCATGGAACTCTTCAAAAGTACGAAAACCTATGACCCGCAGATCAGGAGCACCACGTCCACGATTGATGCGGATTTCAACGTCCTGCGCGATTACATCGATAGCTTCCAGCAGGGGACGTGGCCCGATCCGAATCTTATGATCAACACTACGCCGTCCCCGGCAGAGACCGACCTGGAATTTGCTTGTGACGATTGATGCCACAAACCCTACGCTGCGGACGGCGTGGGGAGCACTGTCTGCTCGAGCCGCCGTCCGCAGCGGCGATGCCACAAGGAGAGCAATGGAATAATTGAGGGATATAAATCAAGAGTTTATCTTTCATTTTTGTGTCATAATATCTTCATGTATGTTCTCCCTTTCACTTCTCAGGATATCACTCTAGAAACGGCAGGTGGGAAGGGGGCGAATCTTGCTCGTTTGACCCGCGCCGAGTTCCAGGTACCGCGCGGGTTTATTATTTCCACGGATGCCTATCGCTCCTTTGTGGAGACAAACCGCTGGCTGCCGATGATCGAATCGGCAGTGGAAGATATTTCCGCAGAAGATGCCAGCGCGCTGGAGAAAACCTCGGCGCAAATCCGGGCTGCATTCTCGTTGGGGGTGATGCCACCCGAGATCGAATCCGCGATCCGGGAAGCATATAAGGAGCTCCCTCACCCCAGCCCCTCTCCCACTGGGAGAGGGATGTCCGAAGGACAGGGTGAGCGGGTTCCCGTTGCGGTCCGCTCGTCTGCAACCGCGGAAGACCTGCCGGACCTTTCCTTTGCAGGTCAACAGGATACCTATCTCAACATCATCGGCGAGGATGAAGTCCTGAAAGCGGTCATCAACTGCTGGTCAAGTTTGTGGACTGCGCGCGCCATTGGCTATCGCCTGCGCAATCACATCCGGCAGGATGAAGTTGCCTTAGCAGTCGTGGTGCAGGAGATGATCCCCAGTGAAGTATCGGGCGTGATGTTCACTGCAAATCCGCTGACGGGACTGCGCAGTGAAACCGTCATCGATGCAACATTTGGCTTGGGAGAAGCGCTTGTCTCTGGACAGGTGGAACCCGATCATTACGTGGTGGATACCCTCAGCAATGTCATTCGGAGTAAAACGCTCGGGGCGAAGGCACAGGCTACTCGAGGCAGATCCGGTGGCGGCGTGGAGTTGACCCCCGAGGATGCATCCACCCTGCAGGCGCTCTCTGAGGTGGAAATCCTTCAGCTTGCCAGCCTGGGTGCAACCATTCAAAGTGAATATGGCTTCCCACAAGACATTGAATGGGCGTTTGCCGATGGACAATTGTATGTTTTGCAGTCGCGTGCGATTACATCGTTATTTCCGGTCCCGGAGGAAAGCAACGACCCGCTGCTGGTTTGGTTTTCATTCGGCGCGGTGCAGGGACTCGTTGGACCCATCACTCCGCTCGGACAGGATACGATTCGACATATCTTTGCCGGCGGGGGAAGATTATTTGATATTCACACCAGCCCGTATGAGATCCGTGCCTTTGCCTCGGCGGGCGAGCGCATCTGGATCAACATCACGCGTGTGCTCCGGAATCCTGTTGGGAACCGCGTCATCCGTGTCTTTCTTGGATTCATCGAACCCAGCAGCGCACAAATTATCAAACCACTTGCCAATGATCGGCGTCTGGGTGCTGGCACAGGCACCGTGAAGTTCAGTACCGTGCGGCGATTGGGGAAAGTGTTAATACCCGCCATCTTTCGCGCGTTGCGCAATGCGCACAACCCTGAGGGGGCGCGCCTCCAATTTGATGAGGCGATCAACAGTTATTTAAGTGCCTCGAAGATTCCTGCCGCGCAAAACAAATACGACCGGCTTGCCAATGTTGTCCTCTTCATGCAGGAACGCATCGGTGGCGTATTTCAATACCTGCTCCCCAAATTCATCCCCATGATTGTCCCGGCGATGGCAGCCTTGAACGCCCTCCGAGAGCTGACCAAACAAAACGATGCCGCCGATCATGGATTTTCGATGCTGCTGCTCGAAACCACGCGCGGACTTCCAAACAATGTGACCACAGAAATGGACCTGGCATTATGGGAAACTGCGCGCAGGATCAAAGTGGACGCTGCATCTTTGGGCCTGTTCACCGACACAGACGCCGCCGCTCTTGCCAGCCATTATCTCGCAGGAACCTTGCCCACCATGGCGCAGGAGACGATCACCCATTTCATGGATCAGTATGGAATGCGCGGTGTCGGCGAGATCGATTTCGGTCAACCGCGCTGGCGTGAGAATCCAACGACTATTATGCAGACGTTGAAAAGCTATCTGCAAATTAACGCAGATTCCGCGCCGGATGTTTTGTTTGCCAAGGGTGAACAGGCCGCGCAGGCAGCCATCGAGAAGATCGCCCTCGAAGCGCGTAAACAGACGGGTGGCTGGCTCAAGGAACGGATCGTACGCGCCGCGGCGCGTCGAGTCCGCGTGTTGATGGGTGTGCGCGAAAGCCCGAAATTCTTTGCGATCCGTGTAATAGGCATCGCCCGCAAAGCGCTGCTGGAGGTCGGCGAGGAATTTGCCCAGGCAGGAGTCGTCAACCGGGCGGATGACCTTGTCTTTCTGCATCTCAATGAACTGCAGGCTTTATCTAATAAGGAAGAGCGCGAGTGGAAGGCATTGATCGCCGAGCGACGCGCAGTTTATGAGCGCGAGTCGCGCCGCAGGCAGGTGCCGCGCATCCTGGTCAGCGACGGACGGGCGTTCCATGAAGGCGTTGGTGCGGACACCGATACCGGAGATATCATCACCGGCAGCCCTGTATCGCCGGGCGTGGTGGAGGGGGTCGTACATGTGATCTTCAACCCGCATGAGTCACAGCTTGCGCCGGGCGAAATCCTGGTCTGCCCCGGCACCGATCCGGCATGGACTCCGCTCTTCATGGCGGCAGGCGGACTGATCACCGAAGTCGGCGGGATGATGACACACGGTTCCGTTGTAGCGCGCGAGTATGGGATTCCCGCAGTTGTCGGTGTACATCAGGCAACGACGCGGTTGAAGGATGGGCAAAAGATTCGAGTGGATGGAACGACGGGAAAGATCGTAGTGCTCGAACCATAAATGCTTACGGCAACAATGCCCTGGTCAGCATATCTGCCAGCCACTGTGCATAGTCTTCTTTCGACCAGCCACGATCCCGGGTTAGAAGGAGGAAAACTTCCGGGCTGGTGAATGCCCAAACCGTATCCCGAGCATAAGCCTCCTCGATGTTTTCACGGAAAGGTCCATAGACGGCAATCTGCTGTACGGCAAAGGTCATGTGTTCAAGGCGTTG
>Ga0065705_10002627_pt1 | contig 10222 bp, 10 predicted proteins | sample SwibulcommuniRL2_FD_59092 | JGI IMG/M metagenome (GOLD analysis project Ga0065705, IMG submission 59092) | Bulk soil microbial communities from switchgrass field near Rose Lake, East Lansing, Michigan, USA - RL2 Bulk Soil v2 (version 2) | ecosystem: Environmental > Terrestrial > Soil >... | reverse complement strand
CAACCAGGGCATCGGGCCTCCTCGTCGGAGACCCTACCCTGAGCTCTCACCCATGTGCTGTCGTCAATGTGAACTGTGTCCTGTCGTCCTACACTTCAGCCGGACCTAGCTCACCGCCGCATCGTAAAGCCGGTAAGCATCGTCACCCTCGTGCCCGCCTTTGTGGGCACCACGGCGAAATTCATCGGCACATTGAGCACTCCTGCGCGCATCGTGACGCCCGCCGCGAGCGCGAGCGCAACGCCCGCAGGTGTGACGTTCGGACCGACCCCGAATTCCGCACCTTCCCTCGTCCGGAGTCCGACCATCCAGCTGAGACTCGGAATCGCGACGTTTTGATCGAGTCCGCCGAGCAGAAACACCCATTCGTTCAGCGCCGTGACGCCACTCTGCTTCGAATAGAACTGTCGTTCGAACTGCCATCCGAACTGCGAGATGTTCTGCCCCACGTCGACACTGCGTTCGTGCAGTTTCTTCACTACCCCATCGCTGAGAAACGTCATGCCGACGCGCGGTCCAGCCAGGCTCAGTGTATGGGCCGGCGGAGGCGCCTGTGTGCCTGACTGCGCGTACAACGGCGAAGCAAATGCGATGCATACCAGTGCAGCAACTACGTTCCGCATAAGTGAACCTCCATGCCGGTAACGTAGCCGGCCGTCGTGGCCGGAGTCCTGATGATTGGGCTGAAAAATGCTGAAACGCGGTAAGGTGCGCGGCAGTCGCTCTGTGTCTCCGCGTCTCCGTGGTTCGTGATCAATGAAGTCACCAGGATGAGTGAATGGCGTGCCCATCTGAATCCAACAAGGACTCAAGCGCGATTCGAACACTCCGTCTGGCGATTTTCTTACGCGGCGCGATCGCGCAGGATCGCAAGCGTCCGAGCCCACGCGTCGGGATGGCGCAACGGCTTCAGCAGCGGTTCCACGGGAAGAATCCAGCCAGCCGGGCCTGGTTCTGCCTGCACCAGCGCCTCGCCGCATAACCGTGCTGCGTCATCGTGCTTCCCGTCGAGAACAAGCGTTGCAGCCGCTGGCATCGCGAGATCCACGGTGTTGGTCGTGGGCGCCTGTTGGCTTGCACCGCACAGCGCGCCCGCCAATGGGTGACTTGGCACTCGCTTCAATGCTTCGCGAAAGGCCGCATCGGCCCCCTCGCGACGACCCGCGCTGAGGTGAATCGCGCCGATGGCGTACCAAGTATTCGCCGCACACTCACGCGCATAGAGCTGGCCGTCGGCTTCGAACTCGAGCTCCCGCGTGAATTCCTCGAGCGCGGCGTCCTCGTCGCCGCGCGCTGCCAACACGAGCCCGTGAAGCAGGTGCAGGCCCACGGCTTTGAACCGTCCGCTTTCCGTACGCTGCGCGTCTTGCGACGCGCAACCAGCGTGCAGTTCTACCAGCGCCGCATCAAATGCCTGACGCGCGACGAACACCGTTGCCGCAAACCAGTGTGCGAGCGCCAGACCGGGACACAGCGTCAGGACGCGATGCGCCGCGCGAAGCCGCTCTTCGCCCCAACTGACGAACGCGAGGCGAAGATGATGATGCCAGTTGCCCGCGTCCAACGTGACCGCCTTGCGCGCGGCGGCAATCGCTTCCGCGGCGCCGCTGCCTCGGTGCAGCACGAACGCAAGCGTGCTCCACGCTTCCGCGGAAGATGGATCGAGCCGGCATCCTTCGCGCGCATGGTGCACGGCGCGGCGCAGCGCCTCGGCATCTGGTGCGACATGCGCGCGTGTCGACTCAAAACTGAGCGCGCAGGCGTTCGCCATCCCGACATGAGCAGCCGCATAGTCCGGCTCCGTATGTAATGCCTGCGCAAATGCTGCGCGCGCACGCGTCACCGCATCGCGGTCGAGCGTTTCGAGCGCGGCACGCCCCTCGACAAACGCCCGATACGGAGCGAGCAATGCGTCGAGCGACGCGTCTGATTCCCGGGCCTTGCCACGTTCGACCTCGGCACTGAACCGATACCCCCGACGCGTCAGTGTCTCGATGTACGGAGCGCCGTCGGCCTGGGTGCCGAGCATCTTCCGAAGGCTCGAGATTGCCTGCTCGATGCTGTTGTCTGCGACCGCCACGTCCTGCCATGCGGCGGCAATCAAGTCGTCTTTCGAAATGGTCCGACCGGCATTGGCGGCGAGCTGCAACAGGATTTCGAGATGGCGGTCTGGGACGAGGACGGGGTCGGTGCCGCGGAGCAGACGCCGGCGGCCGGAATCGAGCTGAAAAGGACCGAAGCGATAGATGTCGGCTCCGCTACTGCGCACTGATGCGCAGATTATCGCCGCTATCGCGCCAGGGCGACGACGGCTCGTGATGCGCCGACGTTGACTCCGTTGATCATCTCGTAGTCATACGTCATCGTCATGGTAGAGGTGCCGGCAAAGCGGATTTGCGCGGTTGACTCGACTCGGATGGGAACGCGCAGACCACCGACACGCGCGTATTGTTTGACGACGTCGACCCGGCGCGTCCAGAACGAGGGACTCTTGGCCAGGCGTCCTTCGACGCGAACCAGATCGGCGTCGGAGTCGGTGATGTAGACGGCGCCGTCTATCAGCGTGACGTCTTTGCGCTTCGGCCGGGCAAAAAGCTTGACCAGACCTCCCTCAGACGTCTCGGCGAGGGTCAACTCGTAATTGGTCGGCGTAAAGCTCGAGCGCGCCATATCGCCGTTGGCGAAAATCTGTTCCTCGCTTTCGAGCATCGACCGGAAGACGCGGCGTCGAATAAGGTCGCTGCCGCCTTCGTCGATGACGCGGTAGTGGAACCCGTCTGCCGTGAGTTCCGCGACAATCTCCATCCACCCTGAGACGTTGTACCGCTCGTTGCGCCCCTCGAGGTGGCGAGTCCCGCGGTAGGTGACGAGCGGTTCGTCGGCGCGGGTCAGAAACCGGTGCAATGCGGGCTCGAGGGCACTCGGCGTCGGCGCCGGCTCAGCCATCACGAAGGCTGTCGCTATCGTGACCGCACCGAGAAGAACTGCCAGGCGGCGCATAGCGGTCCGTACCTGTGCAAACCGGACGCCGAGTTACAGTCCAGGTGCCGCGATTACGTTCTGAGCTAGATCAGCAGCGCGTCCCGCGCGGAAATCACAAGATCCAGTGCTTCGTCCGTCGTTCGCCCCATCGCCGTCATGTGCCCCATCTTTCGACCGCGACGTGCTTCGGACTTTCCGTACAGATGGAGCTTCACATCGCTGAAGCGGGATGCCGCCGCCCAGTTCGGTTCTCCATCTTCCCAGAGCTCGCCAAGCAGATTCGCCATCGCCGCCGCAGGTGCGAGCAGCCGTGTCGATCCCAGCGGCAGCGCGCATATGGCTCGGACCTGCTGTTCGAACTGGCTGGTGACCGCCACATCGAAGGTGAGATGGCCGGAGTTGTGCGGCCGCGGGGCAAGCTCGTTGACCAGCAATTCGCCATCGGTGTCGACAAAAAACTCGACACACAGGACGCCGACATACTGGAGTTCCTCGAGGAGGTGCCTGGCAATCTCGGCCGCGCGTGCGGCCACCGAGGGTGTAACCGCGGCGGGCGTCGTCGTGACGTCGAGGATGTGATCCCGGTGGCGGTTCTCGAATGGCTGATAGTCGGTCATCTCGCCGTCGATGCCGCGTGCGGCGACCACTGACACTTCTGTCTGGAGGTTGACGAATTTTTCGACCACCGCTTCCTGGTGACCGATCGCCGTCCAGATGTGTTCGACGTCTGCCGGCGTCGTTACTTTGTGCTGTCCCTTGCCGTCGTAGCCGAAGGCAGCCGTCTTGATGACGGCGGGCGTGCCGATGCGCGCGACTGCGTCCCACAACTCGTCGAGGCTCGCCGCGCGGGCAAAGGGCGCCGTTGGAAAGCCACGATCGGCCAGAAACTGCTTCTCGCGGGCGCGCTGCTGCGCTGTCTGAAGCGCCATGCCGCGTGGCCTCACCGGTGTGATCGCTTCGATTGCGTCGATGGCGACCGACGGCACGTTTTCGAATTCGAAAGTGACGACGTCGACCTGACGTGCGAACGCTCTCAGCGCATCGAGATCCTCGTACTCGGCGACGACTTCGACGTCGGCGACCTGGCCGGTTGGGGTATCTGCTTCGGGAGAAAACGTGTGGACGCGATAGCCCATGCGGCGCGCGGCTATCGCGAACATGCGTCCGAGTTGGCCGCTGCCCAGCACGCCCAGCGCAGCGCCCGGCGCGATTACGCGTGTCACGGCAGGCGTTCCTGACGAACTCTCTGCGTCTGCGCGGCGCGGAATTCGCGTAGCCGCGCGCGCAGGTCCGGCCGTGAGTTCGCAAGGATCGACACCGCGAGAATACCGGCGTTGGTCGCCCCCGCCTTGCCGATCGCCAGGGTGCCAACGGGAACGCCGCCCGGCATCTGCACGATCGACAGCAGCGAATCGAGCCCGTGGAGCGCGGCGCTCTGCACCGGAACGCCGAGCACGGGAAGCACCGTGTGGGCGGCAACCATACCCGGCAAGTGCGCTGCGCCGCCCGCTCCGGCAATGATGACCTCGATGCCGCGCGCCTCCGCGCCGCTGGCAAACTCCGCCATCCAGACAGGGGTCCGATGAGCCGACACGATCTGCCGCTCGTGCTCGACGCCGAACTGTTCGAGCACATCGGCGGCGTGCTTCATCGTGTCCCAGTCTGACGAGGATCCCATGATGACGGCGACCAATGGATGTGACATTGAGAGGAGGGAAACCGGAATTTTACCGCGTCCCGCCTCTCCCTGTCGTCGGCCGTCAATCGAGGGTCGTGAGCGCGATCAACCACAGTACGCCGACGGCCGCACCCGCCGAACCGAGCGCGATGGCTGCGATTTTCCCCGCGGACAGGTTCGATGTCTGCGCGCGTGACAGCGATGCAATCGACTCGTAATCGATCTGCTGCACGCCCTCTGGAATCCGCGTCTTGCGTTGGACGAGCATCGCGTCAGGATGCGCCGCGATGAAAGTCGCCTTGAAGTGCTGTCCGTCGCGCAGCCGCACATCGATGGCAATGCCGCCGTCGAATTGTTCCGCGAGCGCGCGCCAGGCGCTTCCGTCAGCGACGGACTGCGCGAACGCGGGGACGGAGGCGAGCGACGCGATCAGCGCCACGCTCATGATCAAACGAAAGGCTCTCATAGTTCACCTCGTTAGAAGTCGAAGCCGACTCCGCCGCGCCATTGCCAGGCAAGCGGCCTGTCGGCCGAGAGTGCGGTTCGAACATCTGTCCGCACGAAGGCACGTGGACTCACGTAGAACTTGAATCCACCGGTGACGATCGGCCGCACCGAATAGCTGGTCGAGTCGATGGCAGCAACGGCGGGCAGCGATAGGCTCGGCACGGCTGTTGAAAACCGGACGCTCGAAGCCGGCAACGCGTCGGCGAGGTGCCGCTCGCGAACTAACTCGGCTCCAGCGCCTACGAACGGATGCACCCACTGGTTTTCGAAGAATTGGTACAGCGCAGTCGCGCCGACCGTCATTTCGCGGAGCTTGTGATCGCGATAACGCGAATACGGAAAACTCTGGCCGGGAACAGGTGTCTCTTCCTCGCCGTCAATGGTTCCCTCGCCGCTCGTGCCGATTTCAAATTCACTCTTGAAATGAGGTGTCCAGTAATAACCTCCGGTCCCGGTGACCGCTGCCACCGAATACCAGTCGTCCCACCGCGACAGATCGGACTTGTTGCGGTTCAGCATCGAGAGCTGGCCGGCCACGTCCCGTCGCGGCGTTGCGGGTAGTTTCAGATTTGTTGACTGCTGGGCGTACGCGTCAGCGCTGAATGCGAGCGCCGTCAGGCATACAAGAGTTCTGACCGTGTTCATTCCGTCCTCCTGCCAGGTAAGGTGCAGGACGGACGAAAACTGGCTCACGCCGCGGCGAGTTCAAGGACGCGGTGAGATTCTTGGACGTAGATCCCTCATCGGTGGAGCTGGATGTCAAAGGTGGTATCCGTTCCAGGTTCCACAGGGACGCTTGAGACGTTGTAGCCTTCTTTTTCAGCAACCAAGTAGGGGATACGTCCCACCGAGAGCCCGCACAGCAGGTAACGCCCCGCAGCGTCGCTCCTCGTGAAGGCGATCGGATCGGCGTAGTACAACGCCTCTGAGTACGCTGACACCAATGTGTCCGCCACGGGTCGTCTTCCCGATGGCGTCGCCTCGAACACCGTGCCAGAGACAGCACGGGAACCAGCACCCGATACTGGCTGCGCCGTTGAGAGGCTCGCTATCGAGGTCAGCCCCAGGTCGAGGCTGACTCCGGCCCGCATCACAATGGTCGCAGCGCACTGCTGGACGAACCCGTCCTTGTGCGCCGTCGCCCACACGGGTGCACCATCAGGCAGTCGAGCAATGACGTATCGGCCCGCAGCGTCGGTCACCCCTCCGGTTTCGGAGGAGCAACCGCCGCCGCACGACCACTGGACGGCCACTGCCGCGTTCTCGATAGGATGGCCGTTTTCGGCAACGACGCCCGACAATGTCGCGTTCAATGTCAGGTTCAGAACGGCTGGTGCCGCCGGAGACGTGGGCGCGACGGGACTCGCCGACGTCAACGGCTCATTACTGCCGCAAGCGGTCAGGAGCAGTCCGAGACAAACCACGACCGAGCCCCTTCCAGACAGTTGGTGCATCTGACGGTCTCCTTTGGCCGGCCTTGGTTAGAGCTGCTGGCCGGAGACAGGCCAGGAAACACTCGTGGACAGTTGGCTGCATTCTACAGCTTGCGACCACCCTTCACTGACTCTCGGGAGAACCTACCGACCTCTGAGTCTCTGAGTCTCTGTGGTACGTGATCAGCGCAGTCATCAAAGTCAGTGAACGACGTTCCCTATGAAGAAATAGATTCGAACACTCCCGTCTCGCGATCCTTACGAACTTTGTCCCACTCGAAGTGCCGTCCGTTCATCGCGATGTAGACCCCCGGAGGAAGCACCTGCACCAGCGACAGCGCGCTCCCCAGGTTGAACAGTCCATCGGAGCTGCCGAACGCATACGGAATCATCGCGCCGGTGAGCACGATCGTCTTTCCAGACACGCCGCGGGCGAGCGCCGCCGCTGTGTCCACCATCGTGTCGGTGCCGTGTGTGATGACGATGCACGACTCCTCGCACTGTTGACAGTTACGGACGATCAGGCCGCGATCGGTATCGGTCATCTCCAGACTGTCAATCATCATCAGCGTGCGGACGCTGACATCCAGGTGCGACCGGCCGAGCCGCAGCATCTCCGGCAGATGCGTGTCCCCGAACGAGAGCTGCCCTTTGATCTCGTCGTAGGTCTTGTCGAAGGTACCGCCGGTCACGAAGATACAAATCATTCCAGTTACTATCTCACCGTGGCCGACACTTCCACACGCATCGAATCCACCGATCACCTCGTGCGCGGCATCGGGCTCGCGCACGCGACCGCGCTGAACATGATCGACATGATCGGCGTGGGGCCGTTCATCACNATCCCACTCATGGTTGCGACGATGCACGGCCCNCAGGCGATGCTCGGATGGGTNCTCGGCGCCGCNCTCGTCGTCTGCGATGGAATGGTGTGGGCCGAACTCGGGGCGGCGATGCCTCAGGCCGGCGGGCCGGTGCGCTACCTGCGTGCGATGTACCCCGGCCGTGCCGGGCGTTGGCTGTCGTTTCTATTCGTCTGGCAGCTCACCTTCAGCGCACCGCTCTCAATGGCGTCGGGCTGCATCGGCTTCGCGCAATACGCAGCGTACCTGTGGCCTGCCTTGATGGACACGATCACGTCCACCAAAATCCCGATTCCCATCCCGGGCATCGGGACCACGACCATCGAGTTCAGCATCACGAAGGGAACGTTCCTAGCGATGGGCGTCGCCGCGTTCGCAGTGCTGTTGCTGTACCGGCGCATCACCGTGATCGGCCGGATGGCGACATTGCTCTGGATCGGCGTCGTCGGCACGACGCTCTGGATCATCCTCTCGGGCATCACGCACTTCAATGCCGCGCAGGCGTTCGCGTTTCCCGCCGGGGCCTGGGAGCTGTCACCGGCATTCTTCACCGGCCTCGGCGCCGCGCTGCTGATCGCGGTCTATGACTACTGGGGCTATTACAACGTCTGCTATCTCGGGGCCGAGATTCGCGACCCGGCACGTGTCATTCCGCGCGCCATCCTGCTGTCTATTGCGGGCGTCGCGGCGATGTACCTGACGATGAACATTTCCATCCTGGGATCGATGCCGTGGCAGGAGGTGGAGAAATCAAGCTTCATCGCCTCCGACTTCATGGCGCGTATCTGGGGACCGCGGGCCGCTGCGATTGTGACGGTGTTGATGCTGTGGACCGCGTTCGCCTCGGTCTTCTCGCTGCTGCTCGGGTACTCGAGGGTGCCCTATGCCGCCGCGCTCGACGGCGACTACTTCCCGGTGTTCGCCCGCCTCCACCCCAAATATCAGTTTCCACACGTGTCGCTGCTGGTGCTCGGGAGCGCGGCGATCGTCTTCTGCCTGTTCCGCCTGGCCGACGTGGTCACGGCGCTGGTCGTTATCCGCATCATGACGCAGTTCCTTGCGCAGACCATCGGCATCGTCATCCTGCGCACGCGTCGGCCGGACTTTCCGCGGCCGTTCAGAATGTGGCTGTATCCGCTCCCGGCACTGCTCGCCTTCGCTGGTTACGCCTACACGATCGTCATGAGACCGAAATCGATCGAATCCATCAGTCTGGCGCTGCTCGTGGTGATCGTGGGGACGATTCTGTTCTGGGCGCGCCAGAGGATGGGGGTCGGACCCCGGTAATGACCGGTGCCGGGGTCAGACCCTGGTGATGATCCGACTCAACTTGCGGTGATGATCGGACCCAACGCTACAGGGCTTGCGCGCGCGCGCACCTGCGCGTGGCCGCCTCATCGATCCGCCTCTGAGCGGTCTCGAGCCACGCGCGGTCGCGTTGCAGCAACTCCCGTGCGGCGTCCAGCGCACGCGACGTTTCGGATGGCGCGGGACCGCCAGGGGTGCGGCGCGCTTCGACGAAGTTTCGCGCGCTGAGAATGCGCGTGAGTTCCTCGTCCGTGTAGCCCAAGGACGTCGGCGGGACAACGCCTGACAGCAAACCGGCGGCGATCGAGTGCGCCATCGTGAACGAGATGTTCTGATCCCGCACGAGGCGATCGGCAAGCTCTGTCAGCGTGGTGCCCCCCTCCGCCGCGTGGTCCCGCATCCGTTCCACATTCAGCTCGGCGCCGCGGATTGATATAGCGACAAGCGCAACTGCGCGCTGCGCATCGCGGAACATCGCTGCCACGAGCGGCTGCAGATCGTCCTCGGTGTCGACGATGTCGCCAAACGGCGTGTTGTGAACTGCGCTCGTGATGGCCGCCGCTTCACCGAACGCCTTGCTCGTGATCGCGCGCGCGTGTTCGAGCGCGACGGGATTCCGCTTCTGCGGCATGATGCTGCTCCCCTGGACGAGACCGTCGGCCAGCCGCATATACCCGAACTCACGGGTGCACCACAGAAGCAAGTCCTGGATGACGCGCCCCAGCCCCACGAGCATTACCTGCGTTGCGCCAACGCTCTCGAGCAGATAGTCCACGGTTGCGATACTGCCGTAAGTGTTGCCAGTGGGCTCGTCGAAGCCAAGCAGCTCACTGGTCAGCTGCCGATCGATGTCGAAACCCGTGCCGGTAATCGCACACGACCCAAGCGGACACCTGTTCGTTGACACATATGCCGCTCGCAGGCGGACGTGATCGCGTTCGAGCTGCTCGATCACCGCCAGCAGATAGTGAGCGACCGTCGTCGGCTGCGCCGGCTGGGTATGCGTGAGCGCGGCAAATACGGTCTCGCGATGCTGCAATGCGAGGTCGATCACCGCACCGCGCAGGTCGAGCGCCAACGCGGCTAGCGCCGCAATGAATTCCCGCTGCCGCATGCGGTACATCGTCATGTCGATGTCGTTGCGGCTTCGGGCGATGCGAAGCCGGCCGGCGGTCTCTTCGCCGCATCCCCCCACGATCTTCCGCTCGACGAAGAAGAAGAGATCTTCACAGGCGTGGTCGTACTGGGCGCTGCGGAGGTCGGCGATGGAGAGGGAATCAAGCGCATCACGCAACGCGCGGGCATCCGCAGCGTTGACGATGCCCCGCTCGCGGAGCATTACCAGGTGTGCGTAATTGATCGCGACGAGGGGCACCAGAAAGGAAGCTTTCGCGTCCTCGAAGTGCTCACGCAGGACGCGTGAGACGTATTCGGGATCGAAAGCCATTGCG
>Ga0065705_10002443_pt1 | contig 10223 bp, 9 predicted proteins | sample SwibulcommuniRL2_FD_59092 | JGI IMG/M metagenome (GOLD analysis project Ga0065705, IMG submission 59092) | Bulk soil microbial communities from switchgrass field near Rose Lake, East Lansing, Michigan, USA - RL2 Bulk Soil v2 (version 2) | ecosystem: Environmental > Terrestrial > Soil >... | reverse complement strand
TCCACGGCCATGCGGGCCGCATTTGCCGTGGGTTTGCCCAGGAGAACGGCGATCTCTTCGTGCGTGTATCCCATCTCGATACGGGCAATGACAGCTTCGCGATCCTCTTGACGCAATGTAGCGAGCGCGCGCTCGTACCGCTCGATCGCCTCGTTGCCGATTGCATCTTCCAGCGGCGACCTGCCGTCATGCGGCGACTGCGGATCGATTTCGGTCCGTGCCGGCCGGCGCTTCGCCTTACGCAGCTCGTCGCGGATCCTGTTCAGGATCGCCTGCCGCAGATACCCGTAGAGAGCGCCTTCGCCGCGGACCTGGAATCTCTCTATCTTCTGAAACGTCTGGAACAGGGTTTCCTGCACAAGGTCCTGCGTGTCGGCCATGTCGCGTGCCCAGCGCGGCAGCCGTCCGCTTGCCCAGCGCTGCAATCGGGGCCGATAGCGCGCAATCAACGATTCGAGCGCGACACGGTCGCCCGCCTGAGCGCGCGCCAGTAACGTCAGCGATGACCGCTGTCCTTCCATGGCCGATAGCCTCCGGTGTCGGCCAAGGATACCCCGCCGAGGTGATGCCTGTGCGATTTCGGTCTCGCGAACCGTTTACAAATGGTGAGAGGACACCATCAAAAGATTCTGTGCGGTGGCACTTGCGATGGCAGGACTTTTCACGGCCTGCGAGAAATCTCCGACCGGTCCGACCCAGGGGCCGCCCGTGACCGCCGCTGCCCCGAATTCCGCTCCACAGGTTCAGCCGGTCATCCGAAGCATCGAAATCGAAGGACCGCAGGTCGTGCCGCTGGGAGCGACCGTCGAATTCCGTTTGATCGCCCAGATGGCCGACGGATCGAGGCGCGACATCACGACCGACGCGCGATGGTCCGGCGAGGACGGCACAATCGCGTCGCTCTCCAATCCTGGCCGTGTCACGGGCGTCCGGCCCGGAGAAATCCGTGTGCGCGCTGAATTCGAAACCTATGAACGCTGGAAAGAGGTCATGGTCCTGCCTGCCGGGACGCACAGGCTCGAGGGGCAGGTGAACGACGGCAACGTACCGGTAGAGGGCGCTCGGATCGAGATAACACGCGGAGTGGGGGCCGGGTTGTCCACTCTCACAGATTTCTTCGGGCTCTATCGCGTGTACGGCGTTTCGGGCGAAACACGTTTCCGAGTGACCAAGGACGGCTATCAGCCAGCCGTTCCGACCGTCGTCGTCTCGGATCACCAGAGATACGACGTCTGGTTGACGCTTTCGCAACCGCGCCTGGAACTGTCAGGGAATTACACGTTGACGATCACCGCGGCCGACCACTGTGGCGTGGGCGTTGGCGAAGGGCACGTTCCTCAGCAGGCTCGGATCCGCACTTATCAGGCAACCCTGCGACAAGACGGCTCGCAGCTCGAGGTCGCGCTGAGCCGGGAGACGTTCAATGTCCCGGGGCGCGCCATGCCGGACTTCAGCGGGAGGGTCGTGCCGGGAGGCATCGAATTGTCTATTCCGGAGTACGAACCAGGTCCATATGTAGAACGGCTTCCGAGCGGAGGGTTCCTCGTCGTGTGGGGACGCGTGGCGGCTGCAGGCACTGCCAACCGCCTCGCCGGCAGGCTTGATGGGGAATTCCGCATATTCGAGACGGAGAACGTCTGGTCTTTGCCGTCCGCATGGTGCTCCTCGCCAAACCATCAGTTCTTGCTTTCGCGTTGAGGCGTCAGGTGGCCGTCGAGAGGGAAGAGAGGCTTGCTCATGATGAAGGCCGCGATTCGTTGCGGAGCGTCAATGGCGCTCCTGATGCTTGCCAGTGCATGCACGACCGTATCGCCTGCGATGCCGACCGCTCCGACGGCTTCGAACTCTCAATCGGGTTCCACGCCAGTCCTCCCATCTGCTCCACCCCCAGGATTTCCTGCGGTGACACGGCCAGCGCGAGTTTATGTAGGAATCGATTCGCCCACATACGCGATGCACGGGGGACCGCTGGCGTCGCGGTACGTGCTCTACGATGACGGCTCGTTTGCGCTCCAGTACGCCAGCGCCAACTATCCCTTCTTCGAATATCTGGGAACTTATACGGAAGCGAATTCTCTCATCAAATTCCTGGACAAAGACGCGGGATGGGAGGCGACGGTATCGCCTCGTGGCGAGTCCATTTCAGTGAGATACCCCCTTCTCATGCAGCATTCTGACTTTCTGGATGGCGTGTACATCCGAACTCCTTAGCGGAGACAAGGTGAGAGCCGTCTCGATTGCGCTCGCCGCTGCGGGATTTTTTGTGTCTTGTGATAGGTCCCCGACCGGTCCCACTTCAGGCACGAAACCAGGCGACCCTGTGATCTCCGGTGTCCAAATCGTGGGGCCGCGAGAGATCCCTCCGGGCGAAACCGTGCAGCTTCAGCTGGTCGCTACCATGAGCGACAGGACCACTCGCGACGTCACGAACGAGGCCAACTGGACTTCTGGCGATGGACTCGTGGCGTCAATCGCGGCGCCCGGCCGTGTCACGGGACGCGAGCGCGGGACCGCCCTGATTGAGGCTCGTTTCGACGAGGGCCGAGGCCGGAAAGAAGTGTTCGTCTTGCCGGCCGGCACATACCGACTCTATGGACGCCTGATTGAGCGCCGATTTCCTGACAAACCTCTTGCCGGTGCTCGAGTGGAGGTCACGACCGGCGCCGGCGCGCGGTTGTCCACGCTGACAGATCGCGAAGGTGTCTTCTACCTGTATGGGGTCTCCGGTGAGACCAGCATAGAAGTAACCATGGACGGGTATTCGCGTGCGACGCACGCGATCACCCTTGCGGATCATCAATGGATCACCATCGAGGTGCCATTTTGGGGGAAATACCCCGACCTTTCGGGCTCCTACGCGTTGACGATCTCTGCGGCGAGCGACTGCGGAATCGGTCTTGGCAAGGCGAATCTACCAGAGGACGTCAGGGTCCGCTCTTACACGGCCACAGTACAACAAGACGGTCCAACCCTCTGGGTCACACTGAGCGGGTCGGGACTTTATCCTGCTCAGGGTTTCTACGGCAGCGTCGAGCTTGCTGGCGCCGTGTTCTCGCTGAGAAACCCTGACGATGGTCAGCCGATTGGCGAGCTCCTCACGAGATCGAGGGTTCTCTTCATTGAGGGAAGCGCGGTTGTTACAACTGGTCGCGAAGCCAGACTCACGGGCACGCTCTCAGGTGAGTTGCGAATGGTCGAAACGCCTTCCTGGAAGCCGATCGCGTGGTGTTCATCGACGAACCATCAATTCGTGTTGTCGCGCTGAGCACGGGCTGGTGGCTGGTCGCCTGAGAGAGAGATGCGAACTGCTGCAATTGTGAAGATGTTTTCGATCGCACTTGCTACGAGCTGGTCGTTCACCGCCTGCGAGAGCTCTCCAGCCGCCCCGACTCCGGGTGCAGATGTCGCCGGACCGATCCCATCGCCCGCGCCACCCGGCGAGACGGTTATCCGATGGGTCAACATCGTGGGGCCGCAGATCGTCCCCATCGGAGAGACCACACAGTTCAGCTTAATCGCCCAGTTGTCCGATGGCTCCACACGCGACGTGACAAACGAGGCGTATTGGAAGGAAGGAGGGCTACTGTGGCTTGCGGGGCCCGGGCTTGTGAAGGGGCTCGAAAGTGGTGAGACCGAGATTACCGGGGTTTTCGCTCAGCGAGCCGACTCTCGACACGTGACGGTATTGCCACCTGGCAGGCATAGGCTTGTAGGAGAGGTTACAGATGGCGGCGCGCCAGTGAACGGCGCTCGCGTCGACGTCATGAGTGGTGTTGGGGCACCTATGACCACATATACAGATGAAGGCAGCTATCGCCTGTACGGGCTATCAGGTCAGATCATCTTACGAGTGACCAAGGCCGGATATCAAACAGCCATCCGTACCGTCGTTGTCGCAGGTCAGCTGACGTACGACATCGAGTTGTCGCTTCTAGGGTCGCGCGCGGATGTGTCGGGCGTCTACACAATGACGATTACTGCTGCGGGAGAATGTCGTATAGGCGTTGGCGAAGGGCGTCTGCCTGAAGAGTTGCGAGTGCGCACCTACACCGCCGCGGTACAACAAGACGGTGCAAAACTCTCAGTCACGCTGAGCGGAGCGAGCTTTCACGCTCGGGGCGGCTTTGGCGGCAGGGTCGAGCCCGGAGGTGTGGTGTTCGATTTCACGTGGTACGACGGCGAGTACCCGTACATCGTCGAACAGGTTTCGCAATCGAGGTTACTCATTGTGGGAGGGAGGGTGGTTGTTACAGGTTCCGCCGACCGCCTCGCCGGCATGTTCACCGGCGTTTTTTACGAGACCGAGGCTATCTGGTCGGAGCCGATCGCATTGTGCTACTCAACAAACCATCAATTCGTGTTGTCGCGCTGAGTACTTCCCGATGTGAATCTGATAGATTGGGTTCATGGACATCCCGGTCAACGACGACGAGTGGCGCGCCAGGCTCACGCCGGAGCAATATCAAGTTCTGCGCAAGCACGGGACCGAACGGGCTGGGACAAGTCCGCTCAACAAAGAACACCGGGACGGTGTCTTCAGATGTGCGGGGTGCGGACAGGACCTGTTCGCCTCGTCGACCAAGTTCGAGAGCGGTACCGGCTGGCCGAGTTTCTGGGCGCCACTCGAACAGGCCGTGGAAACAACGACCGACCGTGCGTACGGAATGGTACGCACCGAGGTGCACTGCGCACGATGTAAGGGGCATCTGGGGCACGTGTTCGAGGATGGCCCACGACCCACGGGGCTGCGCTACTGCATGAATGGGGCTTCACTGGATTTCGAGCCCAAGGGCGCCGGGTCTAAAGAGCAAGATCCAGCGTCTACTTAGGTAGTCTGGGGGCGGATCCTACCCTTAAACCCGCCAAAACGCTGTTTTTCACGGGAACCAGACCGCAACCTCCGCGGTCTAATTAGGTGTGAAGAAGAATACCCCTGTGAAGCTCGAATACGAGGTGTGCGGCCGTTGCGGGGGGCTGTTTGACGACCAGGGTGAGAACGGGTGGTGGATCGAACGGGGAGTCTGGTGGCACGAGTGCCACGATGACCAGCCCGCCCGGATAGTGGTTCGCAAGCTCACGAGAGTCGCGTAAGCAGACCCGGCGACCATTTATGATGTGCGGATGGCCGCCATCGATCTCCGCTCCGACACCGTCACCCGGCCGTCTCCCGCCATGCGCCGAGCCATGGCGGAGGCCGAGGTTGGCGACGACGTCTTTCTCGAAGATCCCACGCTGAATTTGTTGCAGGAACGCGCGGCCGCCGTCTTTGGCCGCGAAGCTGCGCTCTTTGTCCCGTCGGGCTCGATGGGCAATCTCACCTCCGTCATCGCGCACACGCGGCCGGGCCAGGAAGTCATCTGCGAAACCAACGGCCACATCTACAACTACGAGATGGGCGCGCTTGCCGCGCTCGCGGGTCTCCTTCCGCGCGTCGTCAATGGCGAAGACGGCCTGCTGTCGTGGGACGCGATCGCGGACGCGATACGTCCGAAGGTCTACTACCGGCCGCAGACGTCGCTGATTTGCCTCGAAAACACCGTGAACATGGCGGGCGGGACGGTGTACCGCACGAAAGTGGTCGAAGAGATCTGCGACCGCGCTCACCAACAGGGGATTCGCGTGCACCTGGACGGCGCGCGCGTCTTCAACGCGGCCACGTATCTGGGCGAGCGTGTGGAGACGATGACGAGGCCGTTCGATTCGGTGCAGTTCTGCCTGAGCAAGGGCCTCGGCGCACCGGTGGGATCGATGATCGTGGGCAGCCGCGAATTCATCGAACGCTGTCGATCAATCCGTAAGATGCTGGGCGGCGGCATGCGTCAGGCGGGCGTGCTCGCGGCCGCCGGTCTCGTGGCGCTGGAGGAAGGACCGAAGCGCCTGAAGGACGATCACGACAATGCGCAGATGCTGGCGCAGAGGCTCTCGCGCGTGCCCGGCATCGCGCTGAATCCTGAAAAAGTTCAGACGAACATCGTCATCTTCAGCGTGAAGCCCAGCGGGTTGTCGTCGGCGGATTTCCTGTCGCAGATCTCATCACGTGGGGTGCTCGCCGTGCCCGTCGATCGTGACCGCGTGCGCATGGTGACCCATCTCGATGTCACCCGGCGCGACGTCGAAAGCGCGGCCGACATCGTCGCTTCCGTCCTGGGTTGTACCGTGTAAGATTTGTCCATGCTCCGCGCCGCTGTGCCGGTCGCGCTTGTCATCGCGGCATTTGGCGGCAGCCGCGCGGTGGCGCAGGCTCCCGAGCTCGTGCCCCTTCTCAACGGCCTGGCTGAGCGCACCCAGCAGTACTACCATCGCTTCATCAGCATCATCTGCACCGAAGACGTCGTCCAGCAGGATCTGCGATTCAACCTGCAGCCGACAGGAAAGCCGCGCACGACCGTGTTCGAGTTGAGCGTGTCGCGCGATCCAGACGCAAAGGGCGAACGGATCTTCCGCGTCGATCGGACGCTCCAGTTCGTCAACGGGCGTCCCGCGCGCAGGAACCAGAAGCCGGGCTGCACCGATCCGAAGACCGGCTCGCCAGAGCCGCTGGCGTTCCTGCTCGCGGAGAATCAGTATCGCTACCGCTTCACCATTCCAGCCGAAGGATTTGGCGGCCCACCCGGCACGCGTGCGATCGACTTCATCGAGTCGCCTCCAGAGAGCGTGCGCGTGACGTGGGAAGGCACCTGCTTCCAGGCCGAAGGCGGCGGGTATCAGGGTCGCGTCTGGTTCGATCCGATCTCCTACGACGTGCTGCAGGTCGTCGTACGGTTGTCGAAACCGTTCGCCGTGCCGATGCGCGCCGGGTACATCGGGCTCGATCCGGTCATCAGGGTGGAACGATCTGAAATGACGCTCCGCTTTGCCCGTGTGGAATTTCAGCAACCCGACGAGCTCGTCCTGCTGCCGGAGTCGATCGACACGCTGACCGTGTTCCGCGGCGCCCCCAGCCTGAAAACCACCCAGAAGCTGAGCAATTTCCGCCGTTTCCTCACCAAGTCCGAGATTCGCCCGACGTCGTACTGACTGGCCTCGCGTTTGCTTCATATCAAGCCGCAATGCTCGATGTGTACAGAAAGCTGACGTTCGGAAAGCGCCTCTCGATCCTGCTCGCGCTGGCCGGCGTGGTTGCAGTCGTACTCGTCGTCATTGGCCTGTCGATTCCCCTTCGCTCGGCCACGCTCAAGGCGCGCGTCATCGCGCTCCTTACCGAAGAACTCGAGAGCGAGGTGACGATCGACACGCTCGAAGGACATGTGTTTCCGCGCGTGGCCGTCAGCGGCCGTGGCGTGGCGATACGGCATAAAGGGCGCACGGACGTACCGCCGATCATCGCGATCGATTCGTTCGAGATCCGCGGCTCGCTCCGCGACCTCATGAAGGAGCCGCGGCACGTCTCGGAAGTCCGTCTGCAGGGGCTGCGAGTGACGATTCCACCGGGCGACGACAACGACGACGACGACGGGAAGACTGATGACGAATCGCGTGCGGGCGCCGAACGGCTGCCGCACGTCATCATCGATCGGTTTGAAGCGCCCGACACGATCATCACGATCGTTCCAAAGAAAGCGGGAAAGCAGCCGAAGGTCTTCACCGTTCATCATCTCGTCATGGACTCGCTCGGCATCACCGAGACGATGCCGTTCATCGCGACGCTCACCAATCCCATTCCAAAGGGCGAAATCGAAACGTCGGGTACCTTCGGGCCCTGGAACGTCGCGCACCCCGCGAGCACACCCGTGACCGGCACGTACGTCTTCGCGAACGCGAACCTCGATACGATAGAAGGTCTTGCGGGCGTGCTCAGTTCAGCCGGAGCGTTCACCGGTCCTCTCAACCGCATCGAAGTGCAGGGAACCACCGACACGCCCAAGTTTCAGGTCGATGCCGGAGGACTGCCGGTTCCGCTCAAGACGAGCTTCACGGCCGTCGTCGATGGTTCCGACGGCGACACATACCTGACTCGCGTGGATGGCACGTTCCTCAACACGAGCCTGACCGCGCACGGTTCGGTCGTCGGATTCGAGGGCGTGCACGGACGGCAGATCGATGTCGACGTCACCATCAAGAAAGGGCGGATCGAGGATTTGCTGAGACTCGCGGTAAATTCGGAAAAGCCTATTCTTCTCGGCGCCGCCGAGCTTCAGGCGAAGCTGGTGATTCCCCCCGAAAAGAAAAAAGTGATCGACAAGCTGCGGTTGCGCGGGCAGTTCACCCTGTCGAAGGCGACGTTCACCGACCCGACGGTGCAGACGAAGCTCGTCGGGCTCAGTCGCCGGGGGCAGGGGATGGTCGAGGGCGAACAGGCTGGCGATGTGCTGTCGAACCTNAAGGCCCACTTCACGTTTGAGAACGCGACCGCGAGCTTCTCCAGNCTCACGTTCTCGGTTCCGGGGTCGGCCGTCGANCTCGTGGGACAGTACGGCCTGCGCGAAGAGCGCCTCGATTTTCGCGGCCACCTGAAGATGCAGGCGCCGCTATCCGAGGTCGCCGGCGGAGGCGTGAAGGGATTCTTTTTGAAGGCGATCGATCCGTTCTTCAGGAAGCCCGGCGCCGGAACGGTCATCCCGATCAAGATTACCGGCACGCGCAAGGCGCCGAAGTTCGGCCTGGATATGTTCAGGTGAGAGCCACCTAGTGCGTCATCACGTACACCATCACGTTGATCGCGATGGCGTACCCTTCGGGCGAGAAACGATAGAAGTACTCCACGTCTTCGCCCTCGCGCTCCCAGGTATCCGAGATGTCGGTGTTGTGCGTCATCAACACCATCAACCTGCCTTTTTCGTCGAAGATCCCTTTCGTGTTGACGACGGCACTGTCGAAACCGCGCTCCGAGGTCTCGCCGCCGTTCCGCCGCCACTGGCTGATCGCGGGAACCTGCAGGATGCGCTTGACGGAATAGACCGTCTGGAACATCGCGTGCGTCACGGGAATGTCGACGATGGGATATTTGTCGCGCGGCAACACCCGTCCGATTTCGCGCTGCCACACGTCCCAGGCGCGCGACCCCCAGAAGTCGTCGCTCCACATGAAGCCCCCCTTGCGGAGGTACCGGCTCAACTGCTGGACGTCGGCGTCGCTGAAACGCGCGGTGCCCGCATCCTCGATGTGCACGAACGGGCAGCGGAAGAGGTTGTCGTCTCCGCTGCTGGGCACGACGAAGTATTCCGGGTCGCCTTCACCGTCGGTGCTCACTGGAGTCTTGGTGAGCTCGGCGAAGCGGATGCTGAAGTTGATGTCGGCGCCTGGATAGTCGGTGCGCCAGCCTTGTCCGCCGGCTTCGCGCCAGGCGCTGGGGTACATCAGCCGGCAGAAGTGGAACCGGCCGTCATGGATGGCGCGCGTCGGGTAACGCGGCGGCTCACCTCGCCAGCCCTGCCACAAGTCACCCCCTGACCAGATCTGGCTGTACGCCGCAGATGCGATGAGGACAGCGGCTAGAACAGAACCGATGATGAGGCGAGGCACCCAGAACCTCAGAACCCAGAACCTAGAACCGCTGGTTCACTTCGATGCTCGCGACAACGACCGATAGTACTCGTTGACCATGTCGCGGAACCCGCGAGGCACTTCGTCGGTTGCCGTCAGCGCCGGCTGATCGCCCTGCGAGTCCTCGACTTTGCGGCGCAGGCTGAATTCGAATCGCTTCAGCCCTTCGGCCACCTGCGTTTGCAGCCGCTCGAGCTCCCGCGCGTCCTTGTACACGCGGTCGTCGTCGAGCTGGCGTATCTGGCGCAGAATCTCGTCGAGATCGGCCGCCGGCACGCCGTCGTTGCGCAGCTGATCGCGCAACTGCTGCGTTTCGTTGCCCCAGTACCGTGCCTGATCGCGGAACTGACGGATTTCGCCGGGTGTGAAGACGCGCTGTCCCCATCCGCCCCAGTCGTCGCCGTTGTAGTTCGCGCCGCGGCCGTTGCCATTGGGGCCGTCACGGCCATCGCCATTGCGGTTTCCGTCCTGCCCGCCCTGTCCCGGCTGACCGCCCTGTCCGCTCTGACCCTGCTGGCCCTGTTGACCTTGTTGGCCCTGCTGCCCTTGCTGGCCTTGCTGGCCCTGTTGACCTTGCTGGCCCTGTTGACCTTGTTGACCCTGCTGGCCTTGTTGGCCCTGCTGGCCTTGTTGGCCCTGTTGGCCTTGTTGGCCCTGTTGGCCTTGCTGACCCTGTTGACCGCGTTGCCCGTCTCGCATCTGCTGCTGCATCGAGTCGAGGCCGCGCACGAGATTACGCG
>Ga0065705_10002246_pt1 | contig 10225 bp, 5 predicted proteins | sample SwibulcommuniRL2_FD_59092 | JGI IMG/M metagenome (GOLD analysis project Ga0065705, IMG submission 59092) | Bulk soil microbial communities from switchgrass field near Rose Lake, East Lansing, Michigan, USA - RL2 Bulk Soil v2 (version 2) | ecosystem: Environmental > Terrestrial > Soil >... | reverse complement strand
CTTGTAGCCGCGGCGGTACTCGAACTTGTCGACCGCCTTCATCAGGCCGATGTTGCCTTCCTGAATCAGGTCGAGGAACTGCAGCCCGCGGTTGGTGTATTTCTTCGCGATCGAGACGACCAGCCGCAGGTTCGCTTCGACAAGCTCCTTCTTGGCCTGCTCCGCCTGCACTTCGCCGCGGTAGATCGTGTCGAGCGTCGCGCGGAGGTGCTCGGTGGTCTGCTCGAGCTCGTCGGTACGCACCTTCACCGCCGCCCTCAATTCCTTGATGCGGCGCTGCATGTTCTTCTTGTCGTCGTCCTTCAGCTTCGGCGGCTTCTTGCCCTTCGGGTTGATCTGCCGCTCGATGCCTTCGGCTTCGCGCTCGATCTTGCGGACCGATTCGACCTCGTCCTTGATCTGCTCGATGAGCCGCCGTTTCACGAGCTCGGTGAACTCGACCTCGCGCACGAGCTGCGACAGCTCGACCTGCGCCCGCATGACGGCCCATCGCGCCTTGCGATACTTCCGCTTCTGGCGCGTGTCGGTGCCCCTCGCCGTCTCGTTGAGCTTTTCCTCGAGCTTCTGCACGACCAGGCGCTGCTTCCGGATCGCGTCGATCTGCTTCAGCACTTCCTTCGCGCGCTCGTCGACGCGCTCGTCGGTAATTTCGTCGTCCTGGAAGATGACGAGCTCGCGGATGGTACGCGTGCCGGCCTTCAGCTGATCGCCCATCGCGATGATCATCTTGGCGACGGTCGGCGTGCGCGAGATCGACTTGATGACGGCGAGCTTGCCGCGCTCGATGCGGCGCGCAATCTCGACTTCCCCCTCGCGGGTGAGCAGGGGAACGGTGCCCATCTCGCGCAGATACATGCGGACGGGGTCGTTCGTCTTGTCCAGCGCGCCGGGGGTGAGGTCGAGCTCCATTTCCTCACTGCCCTCGGCCGTGCGATCGAACTGCTTCTCCTGCAGGTAGGTCTTCTCGGAGTCGACGACTTCGATACCCGCGCTGCCAAACGTATTAAACAGGTCGTCGAGCTCGTCGGACGAGGTAATCTCGGCCGGCAGGAGCTCATTGACCTCGTCGTACAGCAGATAGCCCTTTTCCTTGCCGATGGAAATCAGCTGCCGTACTTCGTCGTATTTTTCTTCAATCGACAAGCGTTCCTCCTACTAACCGCGAACCTGACATGATAACCGAAGACCGGGCCAGGCCCCTACGTTCCGCCGGGGGCGCCTTCGTCAGCGAAATATGGGGTCTGCCCCCATTTCGCGCGCCAGTCCCTCTATCTGATGCAGAAGATCCCGTTTTCGCTGCCATAACGCGTTAATTTCCGAATCGTGTTGTCCGCCGAGCTCTTGCAGACGATCGATTTCCCGCTGGACGGCCGCCTGTTCGCGCTCGCATCGAAGCCGCTGGATGGCACGTGCACATTCGGCCGCTGGAGCCGGGGGACTGGCGGCCGCGGCGATGCTGGTGACGAGTTGGACCTCCACAGGGTTTAGACGCTCGAACAGGGCAGAAGGCAACACCGCAGGGGGCCGGTCGGCCACGGCACGAGCGTGTTCGAGGACGCTCCTCGTCGCCAAACCTTCTAAGTCATTATCCTGCAAAATGTTGAGGGCTGCCAGCCCCTGCGCCGTTTCGTGAACCAGCGCCCAAATCAGCCCCTTTTCGGCCTGTTTCACCTGCCCGAAGGTAGGAAGCGCCCTTAAGACTCCGGGATCGACGCGTTTCTGTACAGCGGCTCTGCGCACCTCCGCGCGAATCGCCTCTTGAGTAATACGAGCCTTGTGGGCCAGCCGTTCACCGAATTGTTCGCGGCCGACCTCGGTGGGGATGCGCGAGGCCACCGGAAGCATGGCCGTCAGAAACTGCCGGCGACCCTCGTCCGTGGTCAGGTCGTGGGCGGCGGCGCCACGGTCGAGCAGATACTCCAGATACGGGCGCGAGCCCTTCAGCAGCTCGACGTAGGCATCCCGGCCGCGCTTCTTGACGAAACCATCAGGGTCGTCGCCCGGAGGCAGTACAGCCACGTTCACCTCGAACCCTTCGGCGACGAGCAGCTCGCACGATTTCGCGGCCGCCCCCTGGCCAGCGGCATCGGGATCGAAGCTCAGGATGACCTTCGCCGTGAACCGCCGGAGCAATTGGGCCTGGGCCGAGGTCAGCGCGGTGCCGCACGATGCCACCACCGGAGCGATGCCGGCCTGCACCAGTTGAGCGAAATCGAAGTACCCCTCGACCAGCACGGCATACCCGAGCCGCCGGATGTCGGCCTTGGTGAGATTCAGTCCGTAGAGGGTCCGGCTTTTGACGTAGATCGGTGTTTCCGGCGAGTTGAGATATTTCGGCTGCTGGTCGGTTTCCATCGCCCGTCCGCCGAACGCGACGATCGAGCCGGCATCGCGCGCGATGGGAATCATCAGACGGCCTCGAAATCGATCGACCGTCTGACCGTTGTCGCGCTCGACGGCCAGGCCGCTGCGCACCAGCAGATGCGGCGCGAGGCCGTCCTTGTTCAGCGCGGTCTTCAGTCCCTCGAGCGATGGCGGCGCATACCCCAGTCCCAACCTCTTGATCGTTTCGGCTGTAAGACCTCGCTCGTGCAGCATGCGCATCGCGCGTCCGCCGGCCGGAGTGCGCAGTTGTGCCTGAAAATAGTCAGCGGCGCGCTCGTGCACCTTCAGCAGCGCCTCTCGCTCGGTGGCATCGGCATGTGATTCGCGCGCGCCGACCTCCTCGGGAATCGGCATGCCGAACTTGGCCGCGAGATGCTTGACCGCGTCCACGAAGCCGAGCTTTTCCTGCAGTTCGAGAAACTTGAACACGTCGCCGCCGGCCCGGCAGCCAAAACAATGAAAAAACCCCTTCTCGCGGTTGACCTGGAACGATGGCGTCTTCTCGGAGTGAAACGGGCAAAGGCCCTTGTAGACGGCGCCCGACTTCCTGAGCGACACGTACTCCTGCACCACCTGCACGATGTCGGCCTGCATGCGCAGGTCGTCGATGAATGACTGAGGAAAGGGCACGGGGTAATGAGGAAGTCTAGAATCTATAATCTGAAATCAACAATCTAGAATCTGAAAACATTCTGCCAATCTCGCAATCTATCAATCTTTCAATTCAGCGATAGTAACCCCCCCACCGCCTTCCTGCGGCGTGGCCGCGCGGACCTGCGTGACCAGCGGATGCCTGTGCAGGAACTCCACGACGGCTTCCTTCAAGCGGCCCGTCCCGAATCCGTGGATCAACCGGACGGTGCGCTGCTCGCCGAGGAGGCTTTCGTCGAGAAATTTCTCGAGGCGATCGATCGCCTGATCGACCGTATTGCCCACGAGCAGCAGCTCGCTCGACGCGGCGCCGTCGCGCGGCTGCAACTGCACGTTCACTCGCACCGGCGCGGGCTCCGGCCTCGGCGGCGGCCCCCCCAGCACCCGTAGCTCTGCGGTGTGCGCGCGGAATCGCTTGCCGCGCACTTCCACTTCGGCTTCGCGATCGTGGACATTGACGACGATGCCTTCGAGGCCGAGCGCGCCGAGGATGACGCGGTCGCCGACGTTCACGATGCGCGGCGGACCCGCGTCAGGGAGCGGCACCGGCGCTTCGTCCTTGCGATACTTGTCCACGAGCGCATCGATGGCGGCCCGCGCGTCGCCGCGCATGCGGCCTGTATCGCCCGTGGTCGGTGCGGTCGCGACGTTCCGAGTGGCCTGCTCGGTCAGCGCGGCCGTCTGTTTCTTCAAGTCCGCCACCACCGCGTCGATTTCCGCCCGCGCATCGCGCATCCGCTCGTCCAGCTTCTCGTTCAGGCGCAGCTTGAACGTCTCTTCGCGCTGGCGTAATGCCTCTTCGCGGACGCGCGCGCGGCTGTCGGCCTCTCCAAGGGATTCGCGCTCGCGCTTCACCAGCCGCCGTTCGTGCTCGAGCGCACGCAAGTCGGTGTCGACCTTCGCCAGATGCTCGGCGAGCTGCGCCTCGCGCTCGGTCAGATTCTTCCGGGCGCTGTCGATGATGGCGCTGTTCAGGCCCAGCCGGCCCGCCATCTCGAGCGCCAGGCTGCGGCCGGGCGAACCGTACTGAATGTGATAGGTCGGTTCGTACGTATCCGGCGTAAATCCGAATGCGGCCGCCGTGACGCCACCGGTGGTGGCGGCGTACGTCTTCAAGGCTTCATAATGCGTCGTCGACACGACCGTCGCCCCGCGCGTGCGGAAGTGCTCGATGATCGCCACACCGAGAGCGCCGCCTTCGAGAGGGTCGGTTCCCGCGCCCAGCTCGTCGAGCAGTACCAGCGCCGGCAAGGCGAGCGAACGGTCCATGCCCGCGATGTTGGTGATGTGCCACGAAAACGTGCTCAGGTTCGCGGCGATGGATTGCTCGTCGCCGATGTCGGCAAACACAGAGCGGAAGACTGGAAGCCGCGCATCGGCGGCAGGCACGAACAATCCGGCCTGTGCCATCAGCGCGCTGAGGCCCGCGGTTTTCAGCGCCACCGTTTTGCCGCCTGTGTTCGGTCCGGTGATGAGGAGCACCGTGATCGGTGGAATCAGGAGAATGTCCACTGGCACGGGAGCCCGCGCCGGCACGTCCCCTCGAGCCGAACGCTCGCCGTCATCCAGCCGATCGACGACCGCAGGGATCAGGAGAGGGTGGCGCGCCCCTCTCAGTTCGAGCCGGCCGTCGGTAGAGAGCACCGGCGCGACGCCAGACGTGAGACGCGCCACCCGCACCTTGGCTTGCAGGATGTCGAGCTCGGTAGCCGCGTCGATCGCCTGTCGCAACTCGATCGGTTTGGTCCGGAAGAGGTCCGTCAGCTGCCGGAGAATGCGATGGACTTCTTCCCGCTCCTGCTGTTCGAGCGCGACGATCTCGTTGTTGATCTCGACGGTGCTGAGGGGCTCGAGGTAGAGGCTGGCACCGCTGCCCGAACTGCCGTGGATGATTCCCGGAATCGCAGAGCGATGCTCGGCCTTGACGACCAGCACGTAGCGGCCGTCGCGGTCGCTGACGACCTGGTCCTGCAGATAGCGTGAGGTGTCCTTACCCCTCAGATAGGATTCGAGCGTCGACCGCAGCCGCGCCCGCTGCTTCCGCAGGTGCGTGCGCAGGCGCCCCAGTTCCGGGCTCGCGTTGTCGTTCACCTCGCCGGACGGATCGATCTTGCTCCGCACTTCGCCGGTCTGGCTCTTGAACGAGCCACAGTTCTCGGCAATCGTCTTCAACGCCGGGAACGGACCGTTCGCGCGGCGAATCGCGGCGCACGTGAGCGCGACCGAATCGAGAAACTCCGCAAACGCGAGCAGCCGGGCCGGCTCCAGCGCGCGGCCTTCGACCGCCAGCGCCGCGAGCACGGCTTCGAGATCCTCCGAGGCGTTCAGCGAGAACTCCGGGTTCGTGTCGAGATATCTGACGGCTTCGGTCGTGGCCGCCACCAGCTGCGACACGCGGTGCGGATCGGTCTGCGGCTGAAGCTCTGCCAGACGTGCGGCACCAAGGGGCGTCAGCGCGAAGCCGCGTACGACCTCGACGATGCGATCCCACTCGAGTGCGCGTAATGTGCCAGTGTGCATGCAAAAACTGCGGTTCCGGGTTCAGAACCTCATAGATGATTGATCCTGCTTGCAATCGCCGCCGCGCCAAACCCGTTGTCGATGTTCACGACGGAAACGCCTGCGGCACAGCTGTTCAGCATGCCCAGGAGTGCCGCCAGCCCTCCGAAGCTCGCACCGTACCCGACGCTGGTCGGAACCGCGATCACGGGCACCTTCACGAGCCCGCCCACGACGCTCGGGAGTGCCCCTTCCATGCCCGCCACGACGATGACCACCCGGGCGGCCATCAGGCGCGCATGCTCCCCGAGCAGCCGATGGATGCCGGCGACACCGACGTCGAACAGGCGATCGACCGAATTGCCCATCACGTCCAACGTCACGCATGCTTCCTCGGCAACCGGCAGGTCGGAGGTGCCCGCGGCTGCTACCAGGACCGTGCCACGGCCCTCGAGCACGTCGTTCTGACGGCACGTGATGGTCCGGGCAACGGGGTGAAAGGTTGCGGCGGGCACGACCGTGTGAACGGCCGAAAACGCCTCCTCGCCGGCACGCGTGACGAGCAACGTGTGCCCTCGTGTGACGATCTCCGAGGAGATGGCGGCGATCTGCGCGGGGGTCTTCCCGAGGCCGAAGACCACTTCCGGGAAGCCCTGGCGAAGCTCGCGCTGATGATCCACCCGGGCGAAACCGAGATCTTGGAACGGTTGTGTCAGCTGCGCGTTGACGAGCTGCAGAAGAGACTCGGCGGCGGCTTCGGGGGCGATCTGGCGGTCCCGTACCTGGTCCAGCAATTGCTGAAGACCGGCCAAAGTGCCGTTTGGAGTATAATCTACAGACGTTTTGCCGCCCGCTTTGCTCACTGAATGACTCCTTCTGACACCATCATTCTCGTCAGCTACTTCTTTGTTTTGAGCATCCTGGCGGTTTACGGCTGGCACCGCTACTACCTCGTGTATCTTTACATGAGGCATAAGGATTCCCAACCGGTCGAGCCGGCTGCGCTCGACCCGTTGCCGGTCGTTACCGTTCAGCTGCCCATCTACAACGAAATGTATGTGGCTGACCGGCTTATCGAAGCCGTCTGCCGCCTCGATTACCCTCGGGAATTGCTCGAAATCCAGGTTCTGGACGATTCCACCGACGAGACGTGCGAGATCGCCGAGCTGGCGGTCCGCCGTCATGCGGCGCACGGCATCGACATCAAGTACTTCCATCGCGCAGACCGCACAGGCTACAAGGCCGGGGCGCTGGAAGCCGGTCTCAACGTGGCCCGGGGCAGCTACATCGCCATCTTCGACGCGGATTTTCTGCCGGCTTCGGACTTCCTCCACAGGCTCCTGCCGCACTTCGGGGATCCGAAAGTCGGCATGGTACAGGCCCGGTGGGGACACATCAATCAGGATTACTCCCTCCTGACGAAGGTTCAGTCCATCCTGCTCGACGGCCACTTCATCCTGGAGCACGGCGGCCGTCATCGCTCGGGCCGGTTCTTCAACTTCAACGGCACGGCCGGGATGTGGCGCCGGGAGACCATCGGCGACGCCGGCGGGTGGCAGCACGATACGCTGACCGAAGATCTCGACTTGAGCTATCGCGCGCAGCTGCGCGGCTGGAAGTTCATCTTCCTCCCCGACGTCGTGTCGCCGGCTGAAGTGCCGGTGGAAATGAACGGCTTCAAATCGCAGCAGCACCGATGGGCGAAGGGCTCGATTCAGACGTGCCGGAAGCTGCTGCCGCGGCTGCTGCAGGCGGATCTGCCGCTCGAGGTGAAAGCGGAAGCCTTTTTCCACCTCACGGCGAACTTCAACTACCTGCTCATGTCGGTGCTCTGTGTGCTGATTTTCCCGTCGATGGTGATCCGCTACGAGATGGGCTGGTACGAGATGCTGCTCATCGACGTGCCGCTGTTTTTCGCCGCCACCATGTCGTTCTGCAACTTTTACATGGTGTGTCAGCGGGAACTACACCGTGACTGGGTCGCGCGCCTCCGCTACATGCCGTTTCTGATTTCCATCGGCATCGGCCTGTCCGTCAACAACACCAAGGCGGTGCTCGAAGCGCTGTTCGACAAGAAGACCGAGTTCACCAGGACGCCGAAGTACCGGATCGAGGGCGACGGCGACGAGTGGGCGACCAAACGGTATCGGCAATCGGTCACGATGCAGCCGCTCATCGAGATGGGTCTCGGGCTCTACTTCACAGCCACGGTCTTCTACGCGCTTGCCAACGGCATCTATGGAACACTGCCGTTCCTCGTGCTCTTCCAAATCGGCTTCCTCTACACCGGCCTCCTTTCTGTCGTGCAGCAGTTCGCCGGCGACGGCGTCGTGCTGAATACGCAGGAAGCGGACACCCAGTAGTCGCAAGGCGCAAGTCGAGGGTCGGTAGTCGCAAGGCGAGTCGATAGTCGACAGTCTTACGGGATGAACCGAATCCGTGACTGGCGACTGGACCAGCGACTGGCGACCGGACCTGCGACTCGGACTTTCGACTTGCGCCTTCCGACTGACTCCGCCCTGTACGCTATCATTCCCCAGTGGCCATCGACACTCCTGCCAAAGCGGGTCTCGAAGACATCGTCGTGGCGACCTCGTCCATCTGCTATCTGGATGGAGCCCGTGGCGTGCTGGCGTATCGGGGCTACGACATCCACGATCTTGCCGACCACGCGACATTCGAAGAAGTCTGCTATCTGCTCTGGCACGGACGGTTGCCGAATCGAGCCGAACTGGGGGAGCTTCAGTCTCAGCTGGCGGCGTCGCGCCGGCTGCCCGAAGGTGTGCTGCGCCTCATGCGCTCGCTTCCACCGTCGAACGCGATGGACTCGCTGCGCACGCTCGTCTCGGCGCTCTCGCACTTCGATCCGGGCGCGAACGACATGTCGGCCGAGGGGCGCTACCGGACCAGCGTGACGTTGACGGCGCAGGTGGGCACTGTCGTGGCGACGTTCGGGAGGCTGGCGGCTGGTGGGGGCGTCATCGAGCCCGATCCCGTGCTCAGCCAGTCCGCCAATTTCCTTTACATGCTCACGGGCAAGCGGCCGAGTCAGCTGGAAGCGCGCGCGCTCGACATCGCGCTGGTGCTGCATGCCGACCACGAGTTCAATGCGTCCACCTTCGCCGGGCGTGTCGCGGCCGCCACGCTGACCGACGTGCATTCGGCCATGGTCGGCGCGATCGGCGCCCTCAAGGGGCCGCTCCACGGAGGGGCCAACGCCGACGTGATGAATCTGCTTCTCGACATCGGGAAGGATGCGACCGACCAGAAAGTCGAAGAGATCATCCGCGCCAAGCTGGCCAGGAAAGAGAAGATTCCGGGATTCGGCCATCGCGTGTACCGCACCGAAGATCCGCGCGCGACGCACCTGCGCAAGATGTCCGAAGAGCTCTGCCAGAAAACGGGCAACCTTCGCTGGTTCGAGATGTCGCAGAAGATCGAACAGGTGGTCAAGGCGCAGAAGCAGTTGAACGCCAACGTCGATTTCTACTCGGCGACGACCTACTACGCGCTCGGCATTCCGGTCGATCTGTTCACGCCGGTGTTCGCGGTCAGCCGTATGTCGGGCTGGACCGCTCATGTGCTCGAGCAGTACGCCAACAACCGTCTGATCCGTCCGCGCGCCGAGTACATCGGTCCGGCTTACCCGCAGACCTACCTTCCGCTCGATAGACGCTGACTCGCGGCGGTCGGCTGCCGGCTTCGGGCAGCAGGCCAGCCAAGGTACAATTGATGGCATCGGCTTGCACTCAGGCCCGAAGCCTAGAGCCTGAAGCCTGAAGCCACTCATGGATCCGTCACGCGTCCGCAATTTCTCCATCATCGCCCATATCGATCACGGCAAGTCGACGCTGGCCGACCGTCTGCTCGAGGCGACCGGAGCGCTGCAGGCCCGCGAGATGGAAGCGCAGGTGCTCGACTCGATGGATCTCGAGCGCGAGCGCGGCATCACCATCAAGGCGCATCCCGTCCGGCTGAATTACACGGCCAAGGACGGGCAGGCCTACGTCCTCAATCTGATCGACACGCCGGGGCACGTGGATTTCTCGTACGAGGTCACGCGCTCACTTGCGGCGTGCGAAGGCGCGCTGCTGCTGGTCGATGCATCGCAGGGCGTCGAAGCGCAGACGCTCGCGAACGCCTATCTCGCCGTCGAATTCAACCTCGAGATCATTCCCGTCATCAACAAGATCGATCTGCCGGGCGCCGAGCCCGAAGAGGCGCGACGGCAGATCGAGGAGATCATCGGCCTCGACGGATCCGGNGCCATTCTGACNAGCGCAAAAGAGGGCATCGGCATCACGGACGTGCTCGANGCGGTGGTCCATCGGTTGCCTCCGCCGAAAGGCGACGCCTCGGCGCCGCTCAAAGCGCTGATCTTCGACTCGTGGTACGACCCGTATCGCGGGGTCGTCATCGTCGCGAGGGTGCTCGAAGGCACGCTGCGGAAAGGCACGAAGATCCGGCTCATGGCGCAGGGCCAGGACTTCGAGATCGATCAGATTGGGGTGTTTTCACCGAAGCCCGTGCCGATCGACGATCTGGGACCCGGCGAGGTCGGCTTCGTCGTCGCCAACATCAAGACCGTGAGCGACGCCAAGATCGGCGACACGATTACAGAGACGAACCGGCCGGCGGCGGAGCCGTTCCCCGGCTTCAAAGAGCTGAAGCCGATGGTGTTCGCCGGCCT
>Ga0065705_10104920_pt1 | contig 10226 bp, 12 predicted proteins | sample SwibulcommuniRL2_FD_59092 | JGI IMG/M metagenome (GOLD analysis project Ga0065705, IMG submission 59092) | Bulk soil microbial communities from switchgrass field near Rose Lake, East Lansing, Michigan, USA - RL2 Bulk Soil v2 (version 2) | ecosystem: Environmental > Terrestrial > Soil >... | reverse complement strand
ATACGGCTTCCGCTACCGCCACCTCTCCTGCAACTGCTCCCGCAGTCGGACTGTGCGCGGCGCCGCCAGTCATGAACATCCTCGCCATTGGAACGGATGCCCGCGGCGACAACTACAACTACGGACTCGCCGATGTCATTCGCCTTGTGCGCCTGGACTTCGTCAACCCGAAGGTGACAGTGCTGGAGTTTCCACGCGACCTATGGGTGGAAATCCCGGATATTGCCGATAATTTAGACGGGCAGGATCACGAAAAACTGAATCAAGCGTATCTGTATGGCAATCGCGGCTTCGGATACACCGACGACTCTGCACAGGGTCCCGGCTTACTGGCGCGCACTCTTCAGCTTAATTTTGGGACTAACATTGACCACTACGCCGCCGTCAACATGAAAACATTTGTAAAGCTGGTCAATGCGGTAGGCGGCATCGACGTGAATTTGCCCAAAGCCGTGGATGGGCGCACAGCCGACGATACCAATACGCGTTTGTTATTTCAATCTGGTACGCACCATCTGGATGGGACTCGCGCTCTCACGCTTGCGCGAATCCGGATTAGCGGCACCTTCGCGCGGGCTGACAATCAGAACCGCGTCCTATGCGCGCTGCGAGATAAGCTGATCAGCCCAGAGGTGCTCACAAAGCTTCCACAATTAATCCAGTCCTTTCAAGGCGCAATTCAAACGGACATGAGTCCCGCCCAGTTGGGTCAGCTTGCCTGTCTTGGCACACAAATACAACCGGGCAACATTGTGTTCGCCAGCTTCCCGGAAGAGTTGTTCAGCCAGTCACGTCAATTCGATCCTGTATTCGGCAAAACAGTTTTCGTCTGGGATGTGGATTTCGATATACTTCGTGACTACATCACCCAATTCAACGAAGGCACCTGGCCCCCCATTGGTGGAACACCAGAAAACACTGACGAGAAAGGAATCCCGTTTTGTCCATGACCGAAATCCCTCCGATCAATATCGGCTTCCTGCTCAAAAAATATGGCCTGCGCCCGCACAAGGGATTGGGACAAAACTTCCTGCAGGATCCAATTGCGCTGGAGAAAATCGTCACCACCGCACACCTTCAACGGACCGATACCGTTCTGGAGATTGGACCAGGCTTGGGAAGCTTAACGCGTTATCTGGCGGCCTCCGCCAAGGAGGTTGTCGCGGTCGAGCTGGACCAACACCTGCTCCCGCCATTGAAAGCGATCCTCGCCGAATATTCCAATGTTCGGCTCATTCACGGCGACATCCTGAAGTTGAATCCAAATGAGCTGATCCAGGAGCAGAATTACATCGTCGCGGCAAATATTCCCTACTATATTACATCCGCGGTGATCCGCCATTTGCTGGAAAGTGAAACCAAGCCGCGGCGAATCGTGCTGACGATCCAAAAGGAAGTTGCGCAGCGCATCTGTGAAAAACCCGGAGACATGAGTTTGCTGGCATTGAGCGTTCAGGTTTATGGTAAACCACACGTTGCGGGACACATCCCTGCCGACGCGTTTGTGCCTTCGCCAAATGTTGACTCATCTATTCTGACCATCGAGATTTATCCCACTCCTCTCATCCCTAAAGAGTTTTTGGAGACCTTCTTCAAATTGATCAAAGGGGGGTTCAGTCAAAAGCGGAAGACACTGCGAAACGCGTTATCTTCCGGTTTATCCATCTCTCCCACGGATGCGGCGGCACTGCTCAACCGTGCCGAGATCGATCCCATGCGGCGCGCGGAAACATTGAGCATAGAAGAATGGTTGAAATTATCCACTGCCAAGCAACTTACGGATTGAGTACGCAGCGAAAGCCAATACCGCTGTCGAGCGTGTCTGCGCCTGCCCAGTGCCGGCGCCAAGTTTGCATGGAAACATAAGAACTATCCCAATACCCACCACGGATGACACGGTAATATCCATTCAGAGGCCCGGTGGGATTTGCCTGCGGCGATTGTTCATAATAATCCGCAGCGTAGCGGTCATTGACCCATTCCGCCACATTTCCCGCTAACCCAAAGACACCGAATGGGTTTGCCCCAAGCGGGAGACTATCCACTTCAACGGGAAGGTTCCCACAGCCCCCGTACCGAGCGTGATCACAATCCAGATCTTCATTACCCCATGGGAACCGATAGCCATCGATGCCCCTCGCGGCGAATTCCCATTGCGCCTCCGCTGGCAATTGGCGTCCAGCCCATTTGCAGTACGCGTTGGCCCCATACCAGGATACGCCCACGATCGGATAGTTATTCATCTTCGGCTTAACCTGCCAACGATTGTCTTTCTCGAGCACCCACACAAATGGCGTATCAGGATTGATCCAATTCACACCGCCCTCAATCTGGTTGCCATTCGAGTTTAGGAAGGCAGCAAACATCTCGCTGGTCACCTCGGTGGAATCGATCCAAAATTCATTCAGCGAAACAGTATGGACAGGCCCCTCATCTGGATTTCCAGTCAGAGATCCCATCATAAAACTTGCAGGCTCAACAAAGACCAGAGTCATGCCATCGACGTTTGAAACCAGGGTCTCCCCTGCTTGATGAGGCAGTGGCGTGGCAGCGGGCTCTACGCTAGCAACCGCCGGTAGGCTCTCATTCGAGGAGATCGAGCGACGGATTACATCCAATACCTCGAGAGCAGTCAAATTGCGAACCTGCATACCATAAGACAAGTATTCGTTTGAGGAAAAGTCGGTAAACGATTTTGTGGGTGCAAAGGTCAAATGGTCGGAACTTCGCATGCCGTGCTTCGGCAATGGTTGAACTGCCTTCCAGAAATTCCAAAGTGGCAACTCATACTCTAGTGCGAGACGTGCAGTCACAGAATTGATGAAATAGTCCCCTTCATCATTATCCGCCTTCGTACTGAGGATCGGCACCACGCCCTGGTCGAGGCTATGCTCGATGATGCGACGCAAGCGTCCTTCAAATGTAGAGGGATCTTTTTTTACATCGTATGCTTCATTGGTTCCAAGCGAAATAATCGCAAAACTGGGATGATGGATGCGAAATTCACAATCGAGCGGCGTCTCATTGCTGGAACAATATTTCCAGTCAGACCAGAGTGGCGCCAAAACGCCAGCAGTGCTTAATCCCTTCTTCGCAGCCACGCTAGGTCTCGAAAAGGAGCCGTTGAAATATGCGATGGTTTCCTGTAGAGAACTATATTCGCCAAGATCATACACATCGGGACCCAGATCGAAGTCTGTAAGGAAGTATGGATTGGTACTGTGGCAATCGCCAATCTTGGAAAAGGCGTTTGGATTATTTCCCATCAAGAGTCCGCGCTGATAAATCTCGAGGACGCGGTCACTGATCCCGGTGGGCACGACCGGTAGATCCTCCCAGAAATCTTCTGCCAACGTTTGTGTACTTGAATTGACTCCAGGGTTCGCGGATGAAATCGACGAGCTATTTATTTCGCTGGTCTTCACGTGGGAGGGACTGGGGTTGGTAGGAATTGCCACCGGCGAAGCGAATGGTGCAGATGCTTTTTTGGGAATATCCCTTAGTCTAGCATTCTGCGCGCACGCCGATACGATCAGTACAAACAGAAGTAAGCTGGAGAGCTTTTTTGTCAACCTACCCTCGAATCTACTGCAAACCTCTCTGTGGCAACTGAAATGGGGTTTCCAAACTAGTGGCGTCGAACTGTGCCGAATCTCGCCGGCAAATCACGATAATGGAATCGGACATCCCAAATCCGCATCGCGGCTTCGAGCTGGATCTTCAGCGACATCTTGGATTTGCCCCAGCGCCGGTCGGCAAAGTGGATCGGCACTTCCGAAATCCTGAAACTCATCAAGTACGCGACGTATGCCATTTCTACAAGAAAGATATAGCCATTGGAACGGATACGATCGAGGGGCATGTTTTCCAGGGCCTCGCGACGCCACATGCGGAAACCGGTTGTCATATCGTGCAGCGGAGATCCCAGGATGGTCCGGGCATAGAAGTTGCCGAATGCGGAAAGGGCTTTGCGCCAGGCGGGCCAACGGTCATCGAGCGAGCCACCCTCCACATAACGAGACCCGATCACCACGTCGCAGGAGGTGATACGGCGCGCCATTTCCAGCAAAACGGCAGGATCGTGCGAAAAATCCGCATCCATTTGAACCACAGCATTCGCTCCAGAGTCGAATGCTTTTTGAAACCCCTCGATATACGCGGAGCGCAATCCCAGCTTGCCCGCGCGATGCAAAACATCTACTTTGCCTGGATATTGTTTCGCCAGATCGTCTGCAATGGCGCCGGTGCCATCCGGGCTGCCATCATCAACGACAAGGATGCTAAGATCCAGTGGAAGCGATAATAAAGCGGAGACCAGCTTCGGCAGGTTCTCCGCTTCGTTGTATGTGGGTAAGATTATGGTAATTCGCATTAATGCTTGCTCAAGAGATCCTTCTTCAATTGCTCAACACTGGTGTATTTGCCATAGACAGAAGGAACTTCGTTTATGTGGATGGCGAGGCGATCCATTTGATTGGATGCATTCTCGCGATCCTTGATAGGATAAAAATAATCGAGGGATTGCTCCAGTCTCGACTTGATCCGTTCCTGGAACGGAGGCAGGTTGGCGGGCGTCACCACCACCACAAAATCGGTCGGGCTGATGTGTCCGATGAAATCATCGATGGAACCGGCCTCTTTCATCGTGTTGTGGATCATGAGGCTGATCGCCCGCAAAACGTCATCGGATGCTACAAAGCCATAGGCGTCACGGAATGCCTCGAGGTGACTGATCGACACATGCAGCAGTGCCCATCCGCTTTTGTGGATTACATCGGAGAGGCGCTCTTCGACCAGTGGACCTTCAGGCAAGCCGCTCACCGGATTGGTCAGCGAGCCCTGGCTGACCCTTTTCAGGGCGTTCCGAACGCGCAGCCTCAGCTCCTGCACATCGAACGGCTTGGTGATGTAATCATCGGCGCCTACTTCAAACCCCTGCAGCCGATCCACGCGCTCGCGTTTTTCTGTCAGAAAGATAATGGGAATTTCATTCGTGCGTCGATCGGTGCGAACGCGGCGTGCCACTTCATAACCGTCGATGTCCGGGAGACGAATGTCGAGGATCACAAGATCAGGCAATACTGTCTGCGCAGCGCGGACGCCATCTTCGCCCCAGTTGACCGTGAAGACTTCATAGCCCTGGACGCGAAAATAGGCGTTCAGCATTTCTGCGACGTCGAGGTCGTCTTCCACAATCAGGATCTTGGCTTTTGTGTCTGCCACGTAGCACCGCTTGTCAGGAGATCGGTTCTTTCTGGATGACGAATTCGCATACCGAATCCCCCACGGCTACGCACTTCGACTCGTTCACTCTAAATTCATTACCACCGGAAACCCACTTCAAGGATTCCTGCAGGATACCCGTGGCGATATAACAGACCGGCTTATCGGCATTGGTACGTCCCCAGCACACGGGACATTTGTGAATCGTCCAGATGAACTCAGCATCCTTCTCTTCCACTGTACTATATTGGTCGCTGAGTTGGGTAAAAATCTTTGCAAAAGCAGGCAATCCAATGCGCAATTTCGATTGGAGAGGCAGAACGACAAACGCAAGATCAGCTGCTCCAGCCAGCGCTCCAAAGTTTTTCAACGCGTCAGAGAAGGTAGCGCGTCCGGCGCGCAGCGCAAGACCACGTCCCCCGCGGGGTCCATACATCTCCTCCAGTGCAGTGCCGATGGCAGAGAGTTCTGCAAAATCAAAACCCTTGTCGAGGTTATCTGTCGGATAATTCTCAATATAATGATTCAAGCCAGCCAGGTTGAGGATGGCATTGAGTCCATTTTTGCCCATCACTTCTTCCAGCGACTTGATGGTAATCAAACCAAATTTATTCGGATAATAAAAACCACTCTTTTGAACGGGGCTCATGGGTGACTCCGCTTAGATTAGCTTCGATAAATCGTGGGCGGCGCGTCTCATGTCCAAGAAGATCAGGCCCAGCTTTGCCTGCTCGCGCGCCAGTGCAGTAAGTACTGCCTCTTCTCCTACCGACATCAGGACAACATAGCCCTTTTCCCCTTTGATGTAGACCTGCTCAAGGGAGCCCCGTCCCAGTTCCGTCGCTATTCGTTCACCAAGCGAGAGCATTGCGGCAGACATCGCAGAAACACGATCCTCTTCAACGCCCTGGGGCAACGCCGATGCAATGCTTAGACCATCAACGCTCACCACCGCCGAGGCTTCGATATCAGGCGATGATGCTTGTAGTTCGCGCAGACGGTCTACCATCTGTTGCGTTCGTGATTTTGACAAAACAACCCTCCTGCATGGAGTTGATGCCGGTCGCGGTGCCAACCGGGGCAGCAAAATATATTGCGGATAATTTAGCATAGGGCACAGATTGTGTCAAGCCAGCCTACTTAACACGGGGTAGCGGGCTAACAGAAGTGTAAATCCAACGTGCTATAATGCGAAGCTGTGAAATTCTGACCATGAAAAAACTGCTTCTATCTCTGATTGCAGGCATTCTTCTATTTAGCCCGACTCCAAATCTCTCCTCGCACGCGCAGGGCACCTCGGAGGAAGAAGAGATCGAAAGCGGAGCGGTTGTCTGTGCGCCAGCTGTGTATCTTGAGCCACCCGGCGATTGCCTGCCGCTCGGTCCATCCAGTTATCTCACCGAATTAGCAAAGCAAGGATTTACCTTCCCCCCACGTCCGCTGCCCGCATCCAAACCGGATAAAGGACTGGTCGCGCTTCCGTATCTATATTTTAAGCTCGAGCAGGATTCCGTTCCTGTCCTCAGCGGACCGGCAGGGGATGCGATCGGACAGGTTTTCCAACCCGGGTTCGTGTACGTCTCATACATTGACCGTGTCGATACAGGTCATGGAATTTACTATATGCTGGAGTCAGGTGGCTGGATTCCCGGGAAGGGTTCGCGGATTGGCGAGTATTCATCCTTTCAAGGGTTGGAATTCAAGTCAACCCCCTCCCGAGCCTTCGCCTGGCCCCTACCTTTTTACACGGGCAGCATTCCGGTCTATCGAGCCCCCGGTTATAACTCTCCGCTCACGGATCGAATCCTTTATCCATACGTTGACATGGTGCAAGTCTACGATACCCAAAGTGCGAACGGCGTTGACTGGAACATGATCGGCCCTGACCAATGGGTGGAGGCACGTATTTTTGCAGCGGTAACTCCGAATAGCACGCCCCCCGAGGGTGTTACTACAGGGCGTTGGATCGATGTCGATCTCGCAGAACAAACCCTGGCAGTTTATGAAAATAATCAGCTCATTTTCGCCACGGTCATCGCCACCGGACTGGAGCCGTTCTGGACGCGCCCTGGTTTGTTCCAGATCTACGTGAAAAAAGAGACCGAGACCATGCGCAATAACGATCCGACCGATTATTATTACCTCGATAATGTCCCATGGACCATGTATTTCGACAAGGCACGTGCACTTCACGGTGCTTACTGGCGAACCCGTTTTGGATATCCTCAATCACACGGCTGCGTGAATCTATCGGTTGGCGATTCGCATTGGCTTTTCAACTGGGCGCACGAAGGCGATTACGTTTTTGTGCATGACCCAACCGGTCTGACGCCGACAGATCCAGCCCTCTACCATGACTGGGCGTATTGACACTTGGTAAGCCGCATGGTAAACTCCTGCCCGCTTGTTTGGAAGAACTGGTCCCGTGGTGTAGCGGCCAAACATGCGGCCCTGTCAAGGCCGAGATCGCGGGTTCGAATCCCGTCGGGACCGCCTATATAGACAACTTGATGAAGATCATCAAGTTGTTTTTCTGTTATATCTTTGCTCTCGATCTATGCATGGAATTCTGAGTGTCCTATAGAAAACGCCACTATTCCTATACAGTGAACTTTCCAAGTTAGCACCGTCCGCAGGGGTGCTCACAATGATGGGTAACCCAGAACTTCAAGCAGATACACAGACTGGGAGTATTGGTTGTGAGTAAGATGTTGAACTAGATAAAAACGGACAACTGATGCTTCCGCCTTCGATCTGCCGGGCAGCCAAAATCCAGGAAGGCGATCTTTTCCAAGCAGTGATTGGAGAAGACGGCTCCATACATCTTATAGCCCTCACTACAGAAGAGCGTGCACGGGTTGAACAATCCCAGCTAAAAGATATCCACTCATCGTAACTCTTGGCGCAAGGCTCCAGGTATGCCGTTCTATTGGCATGCATTGATTTTGCCAGTATGATTTCCTTACAATTTAGTACTGATAAGGAGAAGTAAAGCGATGGAAGTTGTGACCATTTCCTCCAAATACCAAGTAGTGATCCCGCGGAAAGTCCGAAAGCAATTTAGCCTGAAGCCGGGACAGAAGATCCTGTTTATTCCCTATAATGGAACTTTACGCCTAATGGTCGTCCCACCTATCAAGAAAGCGCGCGGAATTCTCAAGGGAGTCCGTACGGAAAATATCCGGGAAGAGGCGGACGAGGAGTGTTAACGAACACCGTTGATCCATCGAGCTGGATCGAATAGATCGCCGATGCTGCAAATGCCGATTTCTTTGAATCGGTAATCGTTGACTCTGAGAATCTATTCGTCCCAACCATCTGTTTGCATGAAGTATTCAAACGAGTGCTCCAGGAATTTGGAGAGGAACGCGCACTGGATGCGATGGGGATCATGTCACCAAGCACGATCGTGGATCTAGACAGGCAAATTGCCGTACATGCAGCGCACATTTCCGATGAGCTTAATCTGGCTATGGCAGACAGCATCATCCTTGTAACTGCACGCGCCTGTGATGCAACCTTGTGGACCCAGGATGAACATTTCAAAGGTATCGAAGGAGTACGGTACAAAGAGAAGAAGACTGAGAATAAATCCTAGTGCAACACGAACTACACTTGTGCGACGATATTCCTTGATTTCTGTCGCCAAAACAGGGAATTTTGCTCTAATGGCTAACAGAAAAGATTTCGGAAATCTAAAGCTAATGCATCAGCGTTCGGGGATAGAAACTCACAGATGGAGAGTCATACATCACTCTATCTTGAAAGTAAGAATCAAAATGCCGCATATGATTGGTGCGTCAACATACGATGGGTTTAGGGAATTGTGTTTTGCCAAGAATTACATACATGCCCCTGAATGATGGATTTATGTCGCTTGCGATGACTCTATAACAATTGTGACAAATGCTAATAACGGTTCTTGGATCAGGCAGCTGGGGCAGCGCAGTGTGTCAGGCGATATAGACCAAAAGATAGAAAGATGTACATCTTTCTATCTGAAATTACGGGAAGAGATGGAAAGTCATACGACACTCTATCTTGGCAGAAGCTCAACGACGGTCACAGTAACTCAGAAAGAAGACACGATCGGAAAACGGTGTCGCTCCAGCAGTTGAAATCATTAATTCAATCGCGCAGGCTCAACGTATATCGTATGGAAACCATACACATATCACAGCCGACTAGCTATATCTAAAAACAAATAAAACAGCCGCAACTTGATTGCCGCTGTTTTACACTTTGTTCGTTCTTATGGTCCCCAGTCTGAAAGCACATGAACAACGAGATCAGGGTTGGCTGGGTCATTCGTCTTAAGATGCACGCCATAGTCATGGGGTCCATCCATACCTTCGTGCATCATGAAAACACTGGATTCAATTGTGGTCGTTTCACCGGGCTGGAGTACCATCGAACCGATGGTTAGTTCGGGAGGTCAGCATCCCTCCAGTACTTCAATGTACGGTTGTTCCTTGAACCGCAGCGTACCATCACCAGTATTCGTGACCTGGAGCTTGAATTGGCGGTTCTCGCCAAACTTCACAAACCCATAGTCGATCTTATCCTGATCCACGTTGATGGAAGGGGTTCCACCGCCACTTCCACCACTTCGCGCAAAGAGAATTGCGGCGATGAGAAGTAGCCCTCCTCCCAGGGCTGCAAGCAGCCATGGGAAAGTCTTTTGTTGCTTTTGCTTTCTGTATCTTTGGTTTTTCTTAGCCATCCAACCTCCTTACTTTTCGTAATCAAACTGGAACGAGTAGAGATACGACACCAGGTTCCAGATTTGTTCTTCGGTAAAGATCGAACCCCACATCGGCATGCCTGTTCCCATTCCGCCGCGCAGGATCTTGCCTTGCAACAGAGCCGGGCTGGCACCCAACATCCGCTGGGAATTGGTGAAGTCAGCGGGCGTTTGCTGCATTACCTCCATAGAACCGCTCATGCTCTGCATAGATGCCTCTCCGGATGCAGCAAGATCATCGGCAAACACGCCATTGCCG
>Ga0065705_10005405_pt1 | contig 10230 bp, 9 predicted proteins | sample SwibulcommuniRL2_FD_59092 | JGI IMG/M metagenome (GOLD analysis project Ga0065705, IMG submission 59092) | Bulk soil microbial communities from switchgrass field near Rose Lake, East Lansing, Michigan, USA - RL2 Bulk Soil v2 (version 2) | ecosystem: Environmental > Terrestrial > Soil >... | reverse complement strand
CTGCCTTTCGATCTTACGTACGAAGAAGGTCCAGGCGAACACAATTGGGCATACTGGGACGAGATGATCCAAAACGTACTGGCGTGGATGTTTGATTAGACGATGGACCATGGACGATAAACCATAAGAATGGTCAGTGGTCTATAGTCTCTCATCAGAAACCATTGAGAGATAATCCTTCAGAGGGGTGAAAACGGACAACAGGTATGCTATAAGGTTGGCAAGACCCATCCGAGAGGAGAAACTCAATGAGGACAGTTCTCATTATGGGGTTTATGCTTGTTTTCATCAGTGCGGCTTGTTCACCTTCTGGTCAAATCGTTCCTACCCCCACGATTGCACCGACCATTGCTCCCACGGCTGCCCCTACGGCGATCCTTGAAAATCCACCTCCATGTCCGGAAGCTGAATTGGTCTATTATCCGCCCCTGGGACCGATGCTCCTGGTCAACTGCGTCGAGGACCCAAGCAAAGAAAATCCGAATGTGATCTGGGGCTGGGATGGAACGCAGTGGCAGCGGGTAACGGAAGGTGGGCCACCTGGCCGCATCCTGGGCGGTGTGGCCTATGATGAGAAGAGGGATGTGCTCGTGCTCTATGGTGGACGGCCGATTGCGCTGGGTAAGTGTAACCAGGAAACCTGGGAATGGGATGGTCAGACATGGCAACAAAAAGATGTGGCCCCACCGACTGCCTGTGACCATGTCAAGATGGTTTACGATGCAGCCAGCGGAGAGTCTATTCTCTTCAGTGGGTTGGATCCTTCTGAAAATCTCGTCCATGAAACATGGTCATGGAACGGAGAGGTATGGAAATTGCTGAGCAACGAAGGTCCTGACAGCCGCGGCCATTTTGGCTTGGTTTATGATCCGACTCATCAGCAGATCCTTCTGTATGGGGGCTATGCAAGCACAGTCACTGATGAATTCTGGGTCTGGAAGGAGGCTAAGTGGCAGGAGATCAACTTTCCCGGCCCGGGGAAACTCTCCCATTTCGGCATGGCCTATGACACGAATGCGAATGCCCTTTATATTTTTGGCGGGGCAACTACCACTTCCACGTTTTTCTCGCTCACTGATAAAACCTGGGTCTTGAGTGAAGGGAATTGGCATGAGCTGCATCCTAACAGTTCACCCTCCAAACGCGGCGGCCCGGCCATGGGCTACGACCCCGTGCGAAAACGCATCGTTTTCTATGGCGGGTTTGATGCCAGGCGAAAGAGTCTCGCTGATACCTGGGAATGGGATGGGCAGACGTGGAGTTGTCTGGTGAACTGTAAGTAACTGGATTGGAACTAGCTCAACGTTCTTTTGGAAATACCAAACAAGTTCAATACGCCCTGTCCTGCCGCATACCCGCTTGCCATACAGGCGGTGATCAAGTAGCCACCCGTAGGCGCTTCCCAATCCAGCATTTCGCCGGCACAGAACAGGCCCGGCCTGGACCGCAGCATCAAATGATGGTCAAGTGACTCAAATGTCACGCCGCCCGCACTGCTGATGGCTTCATCCAGGGGACGTGTTGCGATTAGGGGAACAGGTAAATGCTTAATAAAGTGGGCGAGGGGTTGTAAATGCAACAAATCTTCTTTTGAGACAAACTCATGTAAAAGACCTGCTTTTACACCTTTGAGGTTCACTGTCTTTTCAAGATGACTCGCCATGCTACGTGAACCACGCGACCTCGACAATCTTTCCACCAGCCATTCATGGGATCGATCGGGGGCAAGATCAAGCATGATCACAGCTTTGCCTCTTGCCTCAATCTCGTCTCGCAACAAGGCCGAGGCGGCATAGATCAGACTTCCCTCCACACCTTCTTTCGTCACGATAAATTCGCCCTGCTGGTGAAATGGCCCGAACGATAAAACCACAGATTTGATGGGATGCCCTTCGAAGCGCTCACGAAAATGCGCGCTCCATGCTACCTCGAACCCGCAATTGGAGGGACGCAAGGGTTTGACTTCCGCGCCAACGTCTCGCAGCCATGAAGTCCACGCGCCATCCGAGCCGAGTCGCGCCCAACTCCCACCACCGAGCGCAAGAACTACAGCATTCGCTTTTACTTCTTTCTCTCCATCAGGTGTCTTAAATTTCAATATGCTCGAGGCAGTGTCATTTGCGAAATCCTCCTGTGGAGCGCTGCCGAGGACGGCGGCTGGAGCTATATTGTAAAATCCTGTCCATTTGTGGCGCAGATGAAAGGTCACGCCGGAATCGTTTAATCGCTTGAGCCAGGCGCGTAGAAGTGGACTCGCCTTCATTCCCACCGGAAAAACACGCCCGGAAGTTCCCACAAACGTTTCGATCCCAAATCCATGCACCCATTGACGCAACTCCTCCGGTCCAAAAACATTTAGCAGAGGTTCGATGTTGGCGCGGCGGTCCCCATATCGGGAAACAAATCTTTCGAAGGGTTCCGAGTGGGTGATATTCAAACCGCCTTTGCCCGCCAGCAAAAATTTTCGCCCCAGCGATGGCATGGAATCGTAGACATCCACTTTCACTCCCTGCACGCTGATGACTTCCGCAGCCATCAAGCCCGCAGGTCCGCCACCGATGATCGCGACTGATCTATTCATAAGATCATTATATAGAGAAAACTATGAATATCCTGAAAACAACCTCACGGAGTTGCAGTGGTGACTGCGAGTCTTTTTTGGGCGGCGTTGCCCGCCAGATAAGCCAGCACTGCGCCCGCTCCGAATAGAACGATGTTCAAGATGAAGGGCAGGCTTTTATCGAGTCCGGAAAGGTTCCCGGCAATCCAGCCGAACGGCGAAGTGATCAGGATGATGCCTACATATAGAATTGACTGGATGCGAGCGCGTTCCTTCGGATCGATCGTCAGCACGATCATTTGATCCATAAGAGGACTGATGGTGGCAAAGCAACAGGCTTCCAAAAAGACACTCACGATCAGAAAGAGATAACTCCGCTCAGGCGCGGTGATCAGCAGTAATTGGCTAACGACAAAGCCGAGAAACCCAATGACTAAAGGAAGTTTGTAATGCATTTTATTGAAGCGCGGCATGACCAGGAAGAAAAAGAACAGCATCACTGCCGATTTAACAAAGGGAAAGAGTGCCAGATTCTGAGCCGGGATGTGAAGTCTCTCGGTCACAATGATCCCCCAGAAGCTGCCCGTGATCACGTTTGAAATGCTGATGATCAGCATGATCCCGGCAGTGTAGAGAGTCTGCGGTGCGCGGAGCAAATCTTGTAGAACGCCGCGATATTCTCGCAGCACGCTCATGAGGCTCTGATGGCGCGTCTCGTGCATGCGAACCTTGCCCTGTCCCGTCTCTTGGGTCATTCGATAGGTGACAACTGCCTTTAATGTGAACATGATCGCTGCAAAAATATAGAGTCCACGGACGGTTGGCACCAGGGTAAACACGCCGATCAGTAATCCTGCCAGGGGGGCAAGAAAGCCGACTAGTTGGTTGGCGATATAGATCCAGGTGTAAATATCGAGCAATTGGCTTTGATCAGCATCCTCCACCAGCAGGCAGGTCCATGAATTGTGGGTGATTTGCCAGACACTATTAATAATGCCGGCTGCCAGGAAATACCAGAAGTTTTGAGCAATAGCCGAGATCAAGGCCGGAACACTCCAGGCGAGGATGTCAAAGATCAGGGTCGTGCGCCTGCGTCCCAGCTTGTCAGTGATTACGCCGCTCAACAGTGCCAGGACGATCTGAAAGCTCCAACTGATGCTGACGATCAAACCAATTTGTTTATCCGATAGACCCAGGGCGACCATGTAAATCGAGATATAGGGGGCATACAGGTTAAAAGGGATACCCCACAGCGGCTCGGTATAGACGCATCCACGCGGATTTCCGGTCAGGCTCTTTAATGTGGTGATCAATGAGTGATTTTTCAAAGTGTAAACTCCACGTTCAAAGTGGGATTGAGGGTGTGATAGATAAGAATGCCAGCNCGAATGCTGTTAAAACGACTATTTCATGTGTATCCATCTAATTCTGATGAGCNGATTATAAAGAGTATCGCCGCGTTTCTGTACNCCCAAAATATGACATAAGTTCTTTTTTCTTTTCGGGGNATATGGTAAAAAACGACAGTAATCGTTATAAAGGAGCCTCAATGAAAAACCTAAAACAACTTTCGGGAACCATGCGGTTGCCTTTTGTCATTCTCGCAGCGGCCTGTGCGCTGGTGGGGCTGGGAACAGCGTATTTACAAAAGGGACACATCAATTGGTTCTACTTTGTTCTGGCAGCCATTGCAGCTGTCTCTGCCCATATCAGTGTAAATGCATTCAATGAATACTTTGATTATAAGACAGAGGTGGATACTCGCACGCAACGTACGCCCTTCAGTGGGGGAAGTGGTACGCTGCAGGCTCACCCCGAATTGGCAAGGGCTACGCTGATGCTCTCATGGACATCCCTTGCCATTGTAGGATGGATCGGCATGTACTTTTGCTCCGTCTGGGGATGGCAGGCGCTTCCGATCGGCGTTGTGGGGTTGATCCTGCTCTATGGATACACCGCGTGGATGGTCTATCAACCGGTGCTATGTCTGATCGCTCCGGGCCTCGGCTTTGGCCCCCTGATGGTCCTCAGCGTCCATTTTGCATTGACAGGCACGTTTACCTGGCAGGCTTTGATCGCTTCGTTCGTGCCGTTTTTCCTTGTCAGTAATCTGCTTTTGTTAAACCAATTCCCGGATGTGGAAGCAGATCGTTCCGCAGGGCGCAGGCATTTCCCAATCTTAGTCGGACGGACGGTCAGCGGCTATATTTACATTGCTTTCCTCATTGCTGCATACCTGGTCATCATCTTGGGAGTGATCTTTGGGTTCCTGCCGCGCTTTAGCCTGCTGGCTTTGTTAACTATTGTCTTCGCAGTTCAGATTATTCGAAGTGTGTTAGCCAACTCTGAAAATGTGCCCTCGCTGATTCCTGCCATGGGACAGAATGTGCTTGTCAATCTGCTCACCCCTGTGTTGCTTACAATTGGATTGTTTATCGGAAAATAAGTGCCACAAAAAAGGACAATCTCTTGATAAAAAGAGATTGTCCTTTTACTATTTCTGGTGATAGAGCGTCTGGCCTCGTGGCACACCTTTAATTCTACTCACCGAATTTCCCATCAGATTGGTGATGTAAAGTTCATCCAGGTTTGTTCCGCCGAAGGCAGGGTTTGCAGGGGCGATTAATTTTTCCGCGTCTTTATCTTCAAGAAAGATTTCAGTTCTGTTCGTGGATGTCACCCGATAAATGATTTCGTGCAAACCTGTCACAACCAGTAAATCACCACTTTCTGTAAATACCATGCCATCCGGAGAACCATCCAGGTTGCTGGCATAAACGCGGGAATTGCCAAGCTTGCCATCTGGCTTGATCTCTAAACGCAATACATCATCAATTGCCGTTTGGATCACATACAGCGCAGACTCTCCTCGGCGCATGGCAAGCCCATTGGCCTGATAAAGTCCCTCGGCAAACAACTCACATTGACCGGTTGGCGAAATGCAAAAAATCTTTCCGTCCGGGTTGTAGACCTGAGCGTTTCTGCGGGAGGTGCCTGTATCAGAAACGTATAAATTGCCCTGATCGTCGAACACGCAGAAGTTCGGGAATTGCATTTTGTGCGTTCCGTCTGAGTCCGCAAAAAGTGAGACTTCTCCATTTGCGGTAACTTTGTAGACACCATGTGCATCCCAGTCACAGACAAAAAGATTTCCCTGCTTATCTATGGCAATTCCGAGCGGACGTCCCGGCGTTTTTGCAAATTGCGAGACTTCACCATTCGGTGAAATCACATATATCCAGCCATCTTCTGCTCCGATGAAGATGCGTCCATCATTGGCGATGGCAATCCCTTCTGCGCCGGGGATATTTGTGGCGAAGGTCTCAATTGTAAAAGCATTATACGTGGACATTTAGAATCCTCGATCACCTAAATAGGCTCAATGTTGACCATTAACTTGCTGTCTGGTAGATAATAAATGCGATAAGATTTGTTCTCCACTACTACATTATAAAGAGCAGGCGATACCCCAAATACACGATTACTAACTCTAATACTGCAGAGGCATATGCTGGATTTACCGTAACTGATGAATGAATACTTCTTGAATGATTTTCCCGAAACTGTCTTAACTTTACTGGTTTTTAAGTCTCTCCAATAGGGTTTCCCATTTAACAGGGACAGGGCTGAACAAAATGTTAATACCGCAAATGTGATCAAACTGACCCATGGGTTCTGCTGAAATGAAAGTTCATAAACAAGAATTGCTATCAGAACTACAATCTCAAAAACTGCTAATCCCGTCCAAAGAATGATAATTAAAATAGGTTTCCGCTTTTGTCTTGGCGATAAATAGCCCTTCCGATTGATTTCCAGGTCGTCCGCATTTAACATGCCAATTTGGTGTAGTGCTTTTATTTGCGATTCGAGATCGTTTGCCATATTGTTGTTAATGAGGTTATCACCGTTTCTATACTACCACCCATTGTAAAGAGCGGACAGTTGAACTGTCCGCTCTTTATTGGCGATCGTTTTAATTGCATTCGTAGAAAAAGCTGTCATTGATTAATCTGAAGAGCTTTCGTGCTTGATCCACTCTCTGATCTGGCTCGGCGTGACTGGCTCTTCGAGCAAGCGTGCAAAATACTTGTCCCGATCTGCTATTGCGAACAATTCTTCCAAAAGGTCATACCCCGCAGTATAGGTGAAAATGTAAGAGCGATCCAGCGGACCGGACATGAATTGAATGGCTCGATTGGCCTCTTTCTCTGTGCTCATTTCATATTTTTGGAGATAGGAAATTATCTCATCTGTGCTTTTCTTCTGATCATGGAGCATAAAGGCTGCATTTCCCCAAAGATCCCTTATCTTCCGTTCTGCGCGGGTGATTTCCATGATTTGTTTCGCATCAACGTGGGTCATGTCTGCGCGTGGCAGGATCTCTTCTCGATACCAGTCTTCCAGCTCCTGATCAGTGAGAACGGTTTCCAGGGCACTTGTTGCAATGCCTTCCGCAATCACACTGGAGGGAGAATTGATCAACGTCACGAGCTGTTCCTGATAATCCATTTGCCTGATCAGCTTTGCCTCTTTCATACAGAGTTCCGTATGATGACCCGGGTAGCCCTCATGAGCAATCGTGATGGCTAACCCGTTGACCCGCATGGGGAGGTCGGTATTGATTTCGATCCGTGATTTGTATTCGCCAAGGTAGCGGTTATAGGCCATCCAGGGCTGATCNGAAACAAAATCCACAACGAAGGATTCTTNGTCCGGAAGGTTAAACTTTCTGTGGGTCAATTCACGCAAGGTACTCGTGATATAGGGAAGAAGTTCTCTTACTTTGTCAATCGGGATTTCTAGGGAGTTCTGCCAGGCTTCAAGGCGCTCTTTTAGTGAACTTCCCTTTGGAAGGATTTCATCAAGCCAATTCTGGTATTCCATAAAATAGGCTTCGTCCTTCCAGATCGGTTGTATATCATACAGGGCTTGAGCTTCTTCAGCAAGCGACACGTTTTCGCCGGCGAGCAATCGCAGGCTCATTTGCATGGCGCTGATCTGACGGGCTAGAAAATCTTTTCGTTGCGCGTCCCATTCATTTGCCTGGGAAACATTCATTGCTAGTTGATCAGCTCGATGGGTCAGTTCTGGAAGCGGTAATTTTCCGGCTTTCTGGGCTTCTTTAGCCCACTCACTGGGCCCAAAGTACGAATCTACATATCCGGGCAAGTGCTCATTGATCGCCAGGGACAGTCGTACGAATTCTTCATCCAATTGATGATTATCTTTTATCATCATATTTCCTTTTGGATCCGTCCTGTTAACGAACAACCCGATTACAAAGTTTATAAGGAGAGCAGATACTTCAACTGTCCACTCGTCACTTTATGGCTCGACGCTGACGACGCCTCCCACTGCGTTCATCTTCAACGTCCATGTGCTGCCAACCGTGAATTGTTGGAAGTCAGTGACGTTACCCGGTGAATAGGTTTCCTGTTTGCCATCTGGTATTGAAAAAGTAACTGTTAAATCCTCCGATGGATCACCAAGTCGCTGACCGCTTGAAACGTTCGGGCTCTCGTACACCGGTTGCAGGTTGTTTCCCTCCAATGGATAGGTCTGGATCGTCGTCCATTCATCTACCGTATACGAACAATACTGCTGAGTCTCCGTGTGACAATCCTCTACTACTTCCGAATAGCCATTGCCTTTGTCAATGGTCTTTTGTTCGCAGACGTCATGGCTGTCATCGCGGCAGGAGACATCATAGGCATCCGAAGGCGGACTGCCAGGCTCGTTGCTATGATCCACTGCTTGGATCTCCTGCACCGGGACAGACGTCTGCCAGTGCACATCCACCACAGTCGCCTTGACCGATCTTGAAGGCCACAGGAACAAAGCGCCAATGACGACACAGCATACTGCGAGGGCGGCCATGATTCCACCGATTAATAACCAATTCGTCTTTTTCGGGGCTTTGAGGTTTCCGAGATTTACTCCCGCTGGCCTTGGAGCCACCGCTGGCGCACCGGTCGTTTTCGGCAAGGGCGATCCGCAGTTCGAGCAAACCGAATTGCTACCTGGGTTTTCTGTTCCACAATTATCACATTTGATCACCGCCGGCTGTCCGAAAACAGGAGGCACTTGCATAACACGTCCGGCCTCACGTGCTTTGGCATCAGTCAAATCTCCGCCGCACTGTGAACACGTTTTTGCAGAAGCTGGGTTGCGCGTGCCGCAAAATGGACAATGAATATCCGGGCCTTCCTTGGCAGCGTTGATCGCAGATTCATCAGTGACAAATTTTTGATCTGAGGGAAGTTCGAATTGCACATTCTCCGGTTGGGGTGCGCCGCAATTTTCGCAAGTCTTCACCCCACCTTTATTGCGTGTCCCACAATTGGGACAAGTCCATTCATTTTGAATATAACCAAGAGTTCGTCTGCTTGCCATGAAGAGTGCTCCTTTTTCCTAGCAGGCAATTATAAAAGATGACTTTCAAAAACGAGGCACCTAATGGATTTGTAATTTTGCGTCTAATTAGAATCCATGCCACCTGCATACTTCCTCAATGCGAGATTCGCAATCCGGTTCTTTGTTTGGATTGGGATCGTTGGCTTCTGACTCCCCTTTGCCTGTNNCCGCGATAAAGACAGTTTCCGCCCCGTTGGCGACNTTCAGCGGGTCATAGCCNCCTTCAAGTACAAAAACGATCTTGCCATCAGAGTNGCCTTCGGCGAGGGCAACCACTTTTCTTGCCAACATCGAATACCCTGCAGTGGACAATCCCAACATCGTGATGGGATCGCTCCAATGGGCATCGAAACCAACCGAGATAAAGATCATCTGCGGCCGGAATGATTGCACAAACGGACTAAAGATTTTATCTGCGACCTGTTCGTAGACTTGATCGCCCGCGAAGGCTGGTACAGGCACATTGACAATCCTCTTCTTGGCACGAGGTGCGTCTTCGATCCAGCCTGTGCCGGGATAGAAGTCGCTTTGATATTGATGGATTGATAAAAATGCGACACGCTCCTCGTTGAGAAATGCAGCCTGCGTTCCGTTTCCATGGTGTGCGTCGTAATCGATGATGGCGACTCGTTCCAATCCCTGTGCCAACGCATCCCGCGCCGCAATTGCCACGTTATTGAAAATACAAAAGCCCATGGCACGCTCTGGTTCGGCGTGATGTCCTGGCGGACGGACGATGGCGAACGCGTTTTTTGCATCTCCATGTAATACTGCGCGTCCACAGGTCATGACTCCGCCTGCAGCGAGCAATGCATCCTCAAATGAAGATTGCGTCACATAAGTGGGAGCGTAATCAATGATGCCGGGTGCGTCTTCTCTACAGACTCTTTCCAGCGCGGAAACTAATTTAGGGTTGTGAACATAAGCGATCTCTTCACGCGTCGCAGATTTTGCTTCCATCAATTCTGCCTCGAACGATCTAAGTCGCGGCTCTAAAATATCCAACCTAGCGGGCCGTTCAGGATGATCTGGATAAACATGATTGGGGGAAGAGACGAATGTATAAACGGTTTTCATAAATAAATTATATCCCTCCAAGAACCCTCCTCAAATCCTGATTTTGCATTTGGGGAAGGCAGGGTGGGGGCCAAAAGAAACCGCCGCCTCGCTAGCATGGGGGGGACATGCTAACCGCAGGCGGCGGATAGACACCTAATACCAATAAAGGGAGGGCAGGTGTCGATGCATCCAATATA
>Ga0065705_10002269_pt1 | contig 10235 bp, 10 predicted proteins | sample SwibulcommuniRL2_FD_59092 | JGI IMG/M metagenome (GOLD analysis project Ga0065705, IMG submission 59092) | Bulk soil microbial communities from switchgrass field near Rose Lake, East Lansing, Michigan, USA - RL2 Bulk Soil v2 (version 2) | ecosystem: Environmental > Terrestrial > Soil >... | reverse complement strand
AGATGGAAAGACAGGTACAAAAGCAAGTACTATCTATCGCAACAAGAACATCAAATGAGATAGCAGAGGAGACTGGAGTTCAAGCGTCAATGAATGAAGATGAAATGAAAGACTATGTGGAACTTGTGATCAGAGAGCTCCAAGCAAAGCCACCACAAAAATAATCAAACGAGTTGAAGAACATGAGCACCTATTTCTATCCTGAAGATCTTGCTAATATTGACTGTATAAATTCTAATAGTAGTTCCGATTGAATATTCAATCAGATCCCTTAGCCCAAACTCACCTAAACTCAAGTATTCAGTAAACATTCACTCATTAATGGTAGTTATCAAATATGGTAATTAACAATTAATCAAATGCTTATAAAGAAAGAAAATTGACATATATGTCATGTTTCGTCCTCCGGACCCTACCGGCATCGCCTTAGATAACCCTAATGGACGGCTGTTAATCGCTGATCGCGCTGGGTTCGTGCTGAGATTAAAAATATCCAATCCATTAGGGCCGGTTAATAAATGGGGTACTCCTGGGCATGGAAAAGGAATGTATTCTCGTCCTAATGGCATTGCACTTGATTATTCTAATGGTAACATATTTGTTTCCAATAGTGGTAATCATCGAATTGAAAAACTGAGGTCAGATGGCGCTCGTATACTAACGGCAGGTAAGCCAGGTTCCGCGGGAACTGGCGAGGCCGAATTTAATTTCCCGACAGCCATCGCATTAGACCCCACAAAACGTGATGTTTTTGTAAGTGATACGGGGAATAACAGAATTCAAAAACTGACCAATGAGTGTGCATTTATTTTACAATTATCTGGGATATGGTCAATGGGTATTGCCGTAGATTCGAACGGCTATGTGTATATTTCAGATACGAATAACCAGAAAATACAAAAAAGAACATCTGACTTGCAGCAAATAATTACAGAATGGGGTCAGTATGGTTCTGACAACGGAGAATTTAATCAGCCTTATGGCATAGCGGTTGACTCCAAGTATGTTTTTGTAGCAGACCGGTTGAATCATCGCGTTCAAAGATTCAGTTTGGATGGCACTCATATCAACAATATAGGAACAGGTGGTAATGCTGAGTTTAGAAGTCCGTTTGGCGTTGCTATTGATTCCTATTATGTATATGTGTCTGATGATGGATATAATTCGATTCAAAAATTTACAAAAGAAGGTGTTTTTATCAAGAAATGGGTTTTGTGAGCAATTTTTAAGATTAATGAAGTTTTGGAAGGCTTAATATGTAATAATGAGATTAGTATAAGTAAATTTAGAAATTTCTAGTTTGTTCCGCTATAATATTCAAACAAATCCCCTTGGGCCCCTATTTTATATTTCCAGTGGTTGAGCCCGCTTACTAGCAATGTTCAAATCCCACTGGTCCCTTCAGGGGGACATGATATTTTCATTTGCTTGAATTGAGGAAACTGGCTCTTCTTTGTATCACACTGAATAATAAAAAACAAATATAAAGGCAAACTGATGACTCAAGTAACAAAATTTAGTGTTATGTTATTTAGAATCGAAAAAGCCTCAATTGAAAATTCAATTATGTCCCGATGAACCCTAAAGGGTTCAAAAACTTTAAAGCTTAGTAATTGAATATTATACTCAGAATCCCATTTTAGAACCGATAGCGGCGTGGGTACCGATGGCTTCACAGCACCAAGGGAAATAAAAACAAGTCATTTGGGGAGTCATCTGAATGTGCCAAGGGATACGATTTGGGAAAGGTAACGGTCAATGTTTGGGTTGACAACAAATTAATCGCACAGGTGAAAGCAGAAGATCTTAAGACAACTAATCTTATCAACGCGACTGAACTGTCGACCAAGGGATTTAATATTACAACACCAGAAAACTCTAATTTAGCAGTAGATTTTCCAGTTACTCATCTGGGAGCTGCTCATGATTGGTACACCTATTTAGAACCGCTACCTGTAGGTGAGCATACTATTCGTTATGTCAACTATGTGAGGGAAACCACGCTAGGTGCAGGAAATACAATTAATGCGGATATTACCTATTCACTGTACGATAAATAGACAACCTTCGTTTATGCTTATAATATAGTAGCTCATAACAATCATAGGTTGAGATGGCCGATTCAATTAACGATGAATTCGGAGTAAGGAAAATTTATCCTACCAATACACATCCGAATCGTGCTAAACCGTGGCTCTTGGGAAGAGGTGACTGGGAAGGACGAATGTACAATGGGACAGGTGATTGGGATGATTATTCAATATCCACATACAATAATACTGTTACATTAAATTTTGTTAATGATCCTTTTATTATTCACATCGGTGATATTAAAGGAAGATTTCCCGTCTTGGCATTACGGAGAGATCAATATCCCAAAGACTTTGAAGGAAACGTCACAATTGGCAGCGAGAAAGATCAAAGGAAACTTAGGAAAAGTGGATACATGGGAACATTGAATGATTGGAAAAATGTGGAAATTACTTTGTATTGGAAAGTAAATGGAATAGCAAATAGTGGGAATAAGGCCATGGCTTTTAGCGTTCGAGGTGGTCCTCATCATAGCGATGGGGGCTTTTTTGGCATTAGTCCCTGTTGGGGAACTGCACTATATGTTGGGCTAGTTTATTCTGGTCATCTTGGGCTAAATTTGTCAGGTAAAGGTTATATGAAAAAGGAGTTAGGCCACCCAAAATATACAGGTGGTATATACGCAGAAGATGGTATAACGGATGTTGACTTGAGTTACAGGTGGATTGGTATGAAAGGCATATTTTATACCAAAGCTAATGGTAATCCGTATATAGAACTCTGGTTGGATAAGAACGTAGATAATGTTTGGGAACGTATACTTTTCAAAGAAGATGATGGGAATTGGTATCTTGATGATGTCAATAAACCTAATGAATGCAGTGGACAGGATAATGAACGAGTAATATGGGGCGGTCCAGGAGTTATTTTCAAATTAGATGGCCTTACCAGGGTCGATATGAATCGGGCTTCAATAAGAGAAATCTTGCCTCCAGAAGGCTGGCCTCTTAGATACTTACTTAAGGTGAGAGGATTCTCGTTTCCAGTCAGCATGCGTAGCCTAGCTGAGGAGTATGGAATTACAGCCCCAATATCACTAAGACAGTTAACAGAATTAGAGGCTGAACGATATACTGTTCCATAAATTTAACCAGCCTCCACATTATGTAACCTCCTTAAAAATAAATGTCATAAACAAGATGGTATAGAGGTTTCCAGAAAAGTATTTTTTTGTTATTACTTTATCAAATAGGTGAGTATGTCTTATTGAAGAGTAACTAGAACAGGTATCATCCCTAATCCATCTTTTATTGAGCCTAATGCTTTTCCTATTACGGCTCCAAAAGCTTTCAGAGGATCTTCTGCCTTCATGGCATAACCTTTTGTAGATGATGTTGTCAATAGATCTCCTGTTTCTATGGGAGAATGCCTGGCATCAACCTTGCAGTAGACCTTGCCTATTAGCGCTATCGGTAATCTATTTTTCCTTTTGTTCTGTTGATCATGAGGTCCTTGCCGCCTTGCTAAGACCATGGCTGGAGTGTATCCTCCGGCACCTGATACGACGCCTGCAACTTTCTTATCATATTCCTGATGGCTTGATTGCAAAGAACCATTTTCAGTTAGAACCATTACAGTTCCTGCTTCAACGTTCACTTCTAAAATATCAAAATCTTCAGCACAATCTGCATTTTGTGGATTCAGTAATTTAATATCACCTGTAACTTCCACATCTCCCTCAAAACGACCAGCAATTGTTCCTCTTCCATGAACTGCGATCCCTCCCGCTCCGCTACTAGAAGCTCTAGCAATACCAAATACACCAGTGCCACCTACTCCGCCGTCTCCAACTACTCCTGTAAATCCTTTAGTAGATACGCCCCTAACGCCATACGGGCCTTGTCCGAGCACTCCAACCCCCAAATGTCCTGCGTCCATATATGTCGATGAACCAATAACACCGTTATTACCAGAAGATTCCGCCGTTACTCCTGGATAATGACTTTTTGCAACTATTGCTTGTCCATATTGACCTGCGCTCTCACAGTAGATACAAACGCTTTTCTTACCTGTAGCGTTTATTGTAAGGGATTTCGCTTCATCAATGCTCACATTGCCTGTTGATGGCTCAGTAAAATTAATCGCTGTCATGAATTCGTTACCGGCCTGTGATATATAACTTTTTTAACGTCAATCAAGATTCTTTTAGTACTTGAAGAAAGTAAATGAGGACTCGAAATGATAGTAGCTAATATTGGCTTCTATTCCTTGTTGAGGTGTTCTGGAGGGTTATTCGACTTTACATTTTCGTTTGGATCCGAATTGTTAACAATGCGATTCCCGACGGATTACAATATGATAATATCAATGAAGTAAATATTGTCACGGACTTTCTGACCGATGTGAAATTATTTAAAAAGAGTATCAAGGAGTCTCGGTAATTGGACCATTATCAACCAAAAGCTGAACCATTTAATGTTTCACGTGAATCGTTGTTCCTTTCATTAGGCTCTTTTGTAATCGGATCATGTTCGAAACCCTCTATCTCAATTTTGAGACTCTCTATGGCAATCGCGTTTGCATTCGCATCAAGGTCGGGTAAAGCCGTATATTCGCTGACCCATGCCTTATGAAGAAAATAGCGATGAACAACCTGACCCTTTTCATTCACCATCTCTAGAACTAGGTCCCGTTTATAACTTGCAAGGTCCATCGTAACATCCCCTCCAAATGAAAAGATAGTACGTGCCCACTCCGCAAATTTAGAGTCATGAGTTACACCTCTTTCTAACGTTATAGGATCATAAGTGGTGTGTCCTGGAGATTTTGAATCATGTGAAGGGTCATTCCCGTCTCTGTGTTTTATCACTTCTGTTGTTCTCTTAATCGCACTTACTTTACTAACACCAAGTACAGGTCTCCCGTCTAAACTGATTCGGAATTTGAAGTTTTTGTACGGGTCTTTTCGACCAATTTTTTTAACGACCATATCTTTCCTAGCATAGAGAATATTGTGTGCTATGTTATTAAAGTTGTCATCCCGCCTTGCTAACTTCTGCCATTACGTTCGATAGGATCTTTTAAACCATTAAACTTTATTGCGTAATTAACGTTTTAGCATACTGACTGACATTCTCTATTCTGTCTAAAACTAACAATCTCTAACACAACAAAAAGAAAAATTTAAAAGGAAAAAATCCTGTTCAATTAGTAACACCTTACTCTACATTGATCAAGGTTGATAAACTATATTACCCATTCGGAGCGGAGGACCTCACTTACCTGGAATGATCAGATCCCCCTTGTCTCATTTTAGGATACTAAACGTGAAATATCCGGATGATACGAATACTTTCTAAATAACAATTTTGGACGTAAAAAGGTAACGGTTACTATCTTCTTAAACCAATTTGTCACCTTCTAATATTAACTTACCCTATAATCAGTATTTGAAAGGTACGCATTGTTTAAAAATAAGTAGAAATCAACATTGTATCTAATGTATAAGCTTCCGTTTATTGACGACGGTAAATGGGTTCTAAATACCGGAAATTTTGATGATCCCATTCATGGACATGGTAAAGGTCAGTATTACGCATTCGATTTTAATCATGATAAAGGAGGGGAAGTGCGCGCCGCACGCGGTGGCTGGATTGTTTTTGTAGAAAACAAGCTTGAAGTAAACGTCTACGACCTACCTAACGATAATATATGTAAAGGAATTCTTGGTGCGGGGAACGCTGTACTAATTAGGCATTTAGACAACACAGTCGCAGCATACGATCATATGATGACGGACAGTATAACGGTGAAAAAGGGTGAATGGGTAGGGCAAGGAACACTCATTGGAATGTCCGGCAATACTGGTAACTCAAGTGATCCCCATCTTCATTTTGAACTTCATGCTTATTGGAATAACGAGAACGATTGGGGACCATCAGTTCCTACGATCTTTGAGGACAAGAAGCATCGTGCTTGGCGTCCAAAACGGGGTGACGAGTTGCATTCCAATAATGACATTATATTACAAGAGGACTGGCGTTGGTGTAAAAAATGTCAGGGTCTATTCTTTGGAGGAAATCCTGGATCCAAGTGTCCTACTGACGGTAAAACACATAGTAAAACAGGAAGTGCAAACTACGTCCTAGCACGTGATTCGCCTAATGCTCCAGGCTGGCCATTTCAGTCTCATTGGCATTGGTGTAAAAAATGCCAGGGTCTATTCTACATGGTTACTGGATCCAAGTGTCCTGCTGACGGTAAAGCACATAGTAAATCAAGTGCAAGCTACGCCCTAGTATATAATAAACCAAATTTTCCAGGCCAACATGATTGGCGTCGGTGTTATAAGTGTCAGGGTCTATTCTTTGGAGGAAATCCTGGATCCAAGTGTCCTGCCTCCAGTCAAGGACATGGTAAAGGAAATGATAACTATGTATTGTGTCAAACCTATTTTAATGAAGTTCAAGGTAAGTGGCGAAAATGCAGTAAATGTCGGGTTCTATTTTACGGCGGAGGTCCCGGTTCCAAGTGTCCCGTAGATAATGGACCACATAATAAAACTGGAAGCAAAAACTACTACATTACAATTGATTGGACAGAATATCCCGGTAACCCTAACTTTCGTCGGTGCGACAAGTGTAAAGGTCTATGGTATATTGATTGGAAGCCTTCTAAATGCCCTGTAGACAACGCAAAGCATAGCAAAACGGGCCATGTTTATATCTTGAAGGATGGTGCGCAGCCTCCAGATGATTGGAATTGGCGTATCTGCGGGAAATGCATGTCTTTATTCCATGGTGCTACTTCGCCTGTTGCAGATGAATGTCCTTCCACGTTGGGAACGCATGGCGTGGGCATTACCAATTTTGAGCCTTATGGCGTGTTGATATCAAGCAAGTAATTGCGTGTTTATCCTCGATCCTAAATTGTAGACCAGAAGTTCTCACTATTATAAACGAATATTCTAAAAGTTTAGAACCGATAGCGTCGTGGGTACCGACGTCCGAAGACTTTAGTACTTGACAATCCGAGTCTCGAAGGTTTAATTAGGATATGGGAGACTGAAAGAAAAGGTCGCGACCTATGCACAAGTTTGATGTGGGAAAATGTTACCTAATCATAAGTCAAAATTTATATTCTAGATGAAAAGGATGACGTCTTATATCTAGTATGACTTGACCGACACATGTTNCAGCTATAATAGTCATAAAGAAAACAGGTAACAGAGTATCACTTAAAGCAGCGCCAATAATGAGAACAACTACTGCTGTTCCTAGGCTGTAAATTGCCTCTCTGTATTTTTCTGACCATTTTGANNTAACTAAAGTAACGTTACTCTTTGCAGAAGTTATTTGNATTANCCCTATTGCAGACAGGCATATAGAAGTCGAAAGGCACAAAAGCCATGCTTCAGAAGGCGGCAAAGGTAAACTTTGATTGTTCAGAACTACATGTTCCACACTTACACCCAATGCTGTAAAGCCAATTATCAAAGGAATGTGGGTGTATAGCCAGGTAACATATACTCCTAATTGCTTATTTTCACGAAGTGCCCTAATTTCTGAGCCATCCAGATTATCAAAATATAGCCACCACAGACTAAATGTCATTCCAAGTCCCAGGGCGGCAGTTACCATGGAAGAGATAGTCCATTGATGTGTTGCAATGCCATTAACAACACCCAAAATTGCTATGCCTAAAACGATTATTGTAAACAATCCAAAACGTTCGGGCAAATGCCTTGTATGGGGAGCAAATTGCATTGAAAACTGTTTAGTGAACAACAATGGGATACCTACATCAACTGCTAAGCCAATAATCCATAGAATGAATCTTAGTGGTGGAGGTACGAATACAGATGCAAACCATATTGCTGTCGAAATCGAAAATCCAATGGAATAACGAGCTGTTAGCTTGCGCGCTGCAGGTACGTGTCTTCCTGCTCGAAGGTATTCAACTATAAGTATAGCACGACTGGCAGCATATGAGAGAGCAAACCAACCTGAATTACTACCCAAGCCATCTGGGATATTAACCGCCATAAAGGCAAAGGCGCCTATCTGTAAAAGCATAAGAAATCGATGTATCACATCGTCAGTCCCAAATCTTGTTGCATAAAATGTAACACCAATCCAGGCCCAGAAAACTGGTATGAACAATGCTACAAATTTAAAAAACCCATTTACAGAAACGTCTTGACTAAGATTGATACTCAATTGCAAGACAACTATTGCAACTATAAGGTCGTAAAAACTTTCTAGCCATGAAGCACGACGATCAGTATAACTTTCCACTTCTTTCTATTTATCAAAGTAGTTATTATGATTAATTAGTAGAGTTAAAACTATAGAGTGAGATTCAGGCAAGGAATAGAGAAGAAGGATACTAGGGAATTTATATAATTTTTTCCAACTATTCAGAGCGAAGAGAGTGGATTCGGTGGTTATATCATTCTTGAGAATGATAAAATATTATATCAACGGAGAGCCTCATCAAACACGTCTTATATCACTTATTGCCATATATACACATGATACCGTCCAAATTTCCATTTATAGCGAATGAATTTAATGGAAAACGCGCGCTTGTAACAGGTGGCACTGCTGGAATAGGTAAGGCTGTGGTAACACGGCTTCTGGATGGAGGCGCCACAGTCATATCGACTGCACGTACGAAGACAAACGTTGATGAAAATGCCAAACTTAAATTTGTTCAATCCGACCTTAGCACATTTGAAGGCTGCTCCAGTGTGGTCAGAGAAGTAATCTCCCATTACGACGGCATTGATATCCTTGTGAATGTTTTAGGAGCATCAGCAGCACCAAGCGGAGGCTTTATCAAATTGAGTGATGAAGAGTGGCAAAAAGAGCTGAACGTAAACCTTATGGCAGCAGTCCGGCTTGACAGAGGATTACTTCCTAGAATGCTGCAGCAAGGCGTTGGCGTTATTATACATGTGTCTTCCATTCAGAGAAAGCTTCCTCTATATGAAGCGACGTTGGCGTATGCGGCAGCGAAAGCAGCGCTGACGACTTACAGCAAGGGATTGTCAAATGAAGTGGGACCAAAGGGAGTTCGTGTGAATTCAGTTGCCCCTGGGTTCATTGAAACCTCGGCCGCTGAAGCTCTCATTGAACGTTTATCCAAACAGTCGGGCACGGATATGCAGACAGCACGTCAAGAATTAATGAAATCTCTTGGCGGCATTCCTATAGGTCGTCCAGGTCGTCCAGAAGAGGTGGCTGAACTAATCGCATTTCTAGTTTCTGACAGAGCATTGTCAATCAACGGGAGTGAATATGTGATTGATGGTGGAACAGTTCCAACAGTCTGATACGCACGATTGTTGGACATGACTGTTCCCCANAGAAAGTAACTGCGTTGCAATTGCTCGAATAAAGTTAATCGATAGAAACAGCTAAATACCAANGTAGTAGAACCCTAATACATGCAGGGTTCGAATCCCGACGGCCTGTACCTNTGACAAACTTTGCAGTAATATATCATTTGCAACTTCGAACATAAACATTAGAACTCGATATGAAAGATAGACAAAAGTTCCGTTCACATTTTTGTTAGTAAACTGTGCGTTCCTGAAATATGCACTTAGTAGAACGGTCCTAATTATATAATTTTGGTAACATCCAGTCATTCTATCCTGCGTTTAGAACAATATTGAATGTTCCAAGATAGGATGTTCCTTGTTTAGTGATGTTGACCATTAACCGTTCTCCACTATTTTTTTGAATAAGACCATCCGCTGAGGCTCCGCTATAAATCATGTCTTCTTCGTTTGTTGTTTGTGGAGGGCCATGATTGTTGTAAGGATTTTGTTCATGCACCTGTTCATTGATGGAATTGTTAAAGTACAACTGTGCTGTCCACTCCAACGTGTTCTCCGANCCGTTAAAAGTACGAACCTTATCGTGAATGTGAATTGCTCTTCCCTCATACCANCCTGGGTAGATTGTGGTGAAATGAACAGTTCCATTATTATCCGTCATTTGGTATCCACGTAAGAAGTTCTCTTCTGTAGTTCCCATATCTTTTACGGCAGAATAAATTCCTTGANAATTGGCATGCCAAATATCCACTTTTGCTCCTCTAAGAGGAACACATGAACCATTATCTACATCGTAGACGTGAATTACTAGGCGCAGCTGTATGCCTTGTTCTACTGATCCTTTGGAAGTATCTGAACT
>Ga0065705_10002229_pt1 | contig 10237 bp, 7 predicted proteins | sample SwibulcommuniRL2_FD_59092 | JGI IMG/M metagenome (GOLD analysis project Ga0065705, IMG submission 59092) | Bulk soil microbial communities from switchgrass field near Rose Lake, East Lansing, Michigan, USA - RL2 Bulk Soil v2 (version 2) | ecosystem: Environmental > Terrestrial > Soil >... | reverse complement strand
AGAAATGTCTATTAACGATATGATGACCCTTGCAAAATTACGACGGGGAAAATATTCCCTCGTTGAGGAGAAGATCGCGCCAAACTCTACTGTCATTGGGATAGCAATTAAAGATATGCCTCTACCGCAGAACTGCGTCATTTCAGGGATCATTCGCAAAGGGGCAATCGTATTGCCAAGGGGCATTACCACACTGGAAGAGGGTGATGAAGTCCTCGCCCTGGTAGATGACAATGCTCGTGAGCAGCTGGCGAAATTTCTTACACGGCCAAAGTAATGGCTCTTGGACGGACTCTGACCGAACATGGAACATCATCTTAATCCTGATAGATTGCCAAAGCCTTTCCAGGCGGAAGAATCGAGCCGAGGAAAATTAAAGATCTTTCTCGGCTATGCTGCCGGTGTAGGCAAGACATATGCGATGCTCGAGGCCGCACATCAGCGCAAAGAACATGGTATCGATGTCGTTGTCGGTTACGTTGAAACCCACAAACTCATGGAAACGGAAGAGCTGCTCGAAAGGTTGGAAGTTTTGCCACGCAAGCAGGTGGAATACCAAAACGTGGTCTTACCGGAACTGGATGTGGACGCGGTACTGAAACGACATCCTCAACTAATTCTTGTAGATGAGTTAGCCCACACCAACGCACCGGGGTCTCGTCATCTCAAGCGTTATCAAGACGCAGAGGAAATCCTAGATGCAGGCATTGATATATATACTACGTTCAATATCCAGCACCTGGAAAGTTTGAAAGACATTGTGGCTCAGGTAACAGGGGTCAGTGTGCATGAGACTGTCCCGGATATTATCATTGACCAGGCATCTGAAATCGAGGTCATTGACTTGCCGCCTGATGAGTTGCTTAGCCGACTTAAAGAAGGTAAGGTCTACATCCCGGCGCAAGCGGCTGGGGCATTAGAAAAATTTTTCCGCAAGGGAAACCTTACAGCATTGCGGGAGATGGCTTTCCGGCGCGCAGCTGACCGCGTGGATGACCAGATGCGCAATTACATGGAAACCAGTGCCATCCCTGGTCCATGGCCGGCCACGGAGCGGTTGATGATCTGTATCAGCGGACACCCCATTAGCGAGCGACTCGTCCGTGCTGGACGCCGCCTGGCAGATGAGCTCAAAGCCGAGTGGTTTGCTGTACATGTTCAAACGATCGACCGGCGACGCTTTTCTACACAAGGAGCAGAAAATATCACCCGTGCTTTACGCCTGGCTGAAGATTTAGGCGCTATGGTCCGCCAGATCGAAGGTCAGAATGTTCCAGGCACACTGGTTGAGTTCGCACGCAAAAACAATGTCACCAAGATTATTACTGGAAAACCTTTACGGTCGCGCTGGCAGGAATTGTTATTAGGTTCCCTTACAAATGATCTCATCCGCTTGAGTGGAAATATCGGTGTTTACATCGTTAGTGATCCAAGTGGACCGCTGCCAGCGCCGATCAGCACTGTTCTACGTCCAACTAGTTCATGGCCGCGTTATGCTTTGAGTGCCTTGCTCGTGGCTTTAATCACGTTGATTTCTTTTCCAATTTATGGCCTTATACATGCCACAAACTTGGTGATGCTCTATTTAGCAGCAGTCGTAATTTCTGCCCTCTACTTGGGTCGAGGCCCCTCAATGTTAGCCTCGGTATTGGGTGTACTGGCTTTTGACTTCTTTTTCACAGAACCTCGTTTCACGATGGTTGTTTCAGATTCGGAATATATCATCACGTTCTTAGGGCTTTTCATTGTCAGCATAGCAATTAGCAATCTGACTGGGCGAGTACGGGAACATGTTGAGGTCATCCGTGCTCAAGAACAACAATCCTCAACACTTTATGCTCTCAGCCGAGAATTAACGGTTTCGACAGATCTGGATACTGTGCTAGCTAAAGTAATTGAACAGATTGGCCAAACATTCAACCGCCAAGTGGTAATTCTGCTTCCGCACGAAAATACTTTAATTATTCGCGCGGCTACCCCAGGTTTTATCATCGATCAAGACGAGCATGCCGTGGCAGTCTGGGCGTATGAGAAAAATCATGTTGCTGGGCGGGGCACAGATACTCTTACGTCTGCAAAGATCCGCTATCAACCGCTCAATGTCACAGGCCGGGTCGTGGGTGTGCTAGGTGTCAAACCCGATGCATCCAACAGGCTTAATCCAAGCCAAAGGGAACTACTTGATGCTTATGCCAGTCTGGCTGCACTTGCTATTGAGCGTGGCCACTTAGCCGAACAAGCTCGACAGGCCGAGATAGCAGCCGCTACTGAAAAACTACAAACTGCTCTTCTCAATTCCATTTCACATGACCTTCGGACACCATTGGTTTCAATTACGGGCGCGCTGACCAGTCTCGATGAACAATCTGATTCGTTGAATGAGGAATATCGAAAAAGCTTGATCGTTACCGCTCGTGAAGAAGCGGATCGTTTGAATCGATTGGTTGGCAACCTGCTTTCGATGACGCGCATAGAAAGTGGCGCCATTACGCTTAATCGCGAACCGGGCGATATTCAGGATGTCATTGGTACAGCTTTGGAGCAGCTTGGCACACGAGTCGCAGAACACGAAATAAAAGTAAATGTACCTGAGGATTTTCCTCTCGTTACAATGGATTTCACTCTCATCGTTCAAGTAGTTGTAAACTTATTAGAGAACGCGGTCAAATACTCGCCGAAAGGATCTTTGATCGAGATTTCTACTTCACTTGTGGATAACAAAGCGGTTCTGGAAATTATGGATAGAGGCATGGGTATTCCACCCGCCGACTTGACTCGCATCTTCGATAAATTCTACCGAGTGCAACGCCCGGAGAACATCAGTGGAACAGGATTGGGGTTGTCCATTGGTAAAGGAATTGTTGAAGCGCATCACGGTAACATTTACGCGCGTTCTCGAGAAGGCGGAGGAGCAATTCTCGCTGTGGGACTTCCATTGAATGATATACAGGAAAAAGTCAATGATTGACACAGCTCAACGAGTTCTGATTGTAGATGATGAAGTTTCTATCCGCCGCTACTTACGCGCGGCATTGGGAGCCGAAGGCTTTGTTACACATGAAGCTAAGACTGGACAGGAAGCACTTGATGGTGCGGTTTTATATCATCCTGAAATTATTATTCTTGATCTGGGCTTGCCTGATATTGATGGCGTTGAAGTTACGCGCCGCCTGCGTGAGTGGTCTCAAACGCCCATTATTGTCCTCTCGGTCCGAGAGGCGGAAAATGATAAGGTTGCTGCCCTCGACGCGGGAGCAGATGATTATCTTACGAAACCTTTTGGCACAAGTGAACTCATGGCGCGCATTCGTGTCGCTTTACGGCGGGCGTCCAAGGGCCCCGATGAACCCGTCTTTCAGGTGGATAAGCTGAAAATGGACGTGTCCCGCCGCATCGTGATGGTAAATGAAAATGAGGTCTATCTAACTCCAACGGAATACGAAATATTGCGTCTATTATTACAGAATGCAGGAAAGGTTCTTACTCACCGGCAACTGCTCAGGCAAGTGTGGGGTACGGCATACGAAGACGAAATGCACATTCTACGCGTAAATGTTAGCAACCTACGTCGTAAGATTGAACCCGATCCTTCTCGCCCACACTATTTACTGACCGAACCAGGTGTGGGTTATAGAATTAGAGTGTGAATCTCAGCTCAGCAGGGCGGAAATCGCCACAGAGTGTTCCAGATGATTAATTTAATCCTGGATGGCTTTCTTGTTGGGAAAAAACGGATCCCTTCCCAGGGATTCAATCGTGAGAATTTCTTCTTCAATTTGTTTCAACCACAGAAGGAAATCGTTCACCTCATGAACATATCCCCTAATGGTTTTTTCTACATAGTAGGTAGCCAGATGCTTACTGCCTTGGGTGTAACGCCCCGTTGATGGTTAAGCGGATCATTACATTCACAGCGATCATTCTTGTATTTGGTCATAATTGGATTGAAATTGCCTGGGTAAGTAAGGAACACTACTGTTAATGTTACAAAAAACCTCCATCACTTCTAAGGGTCCAATCGAATACCGCCTGGAAGGTGCAGGTCCTACGGTGCTTGTTCTGAATGGTGGACATTGCAGCCGTGATACTCGCCTTTCGCATGAGAGATTAGCCTTGCATGGATACTCTGTTCTCACACCATCTCGACCTGGTTATGATAGTACACCCTCTAGTGTTGGGAAAACCGCCCAGGAAGCTGCAGACGCTCTGGCTGGATTGCTCAACGAGCTTAAGATGCCAATTGTCGATGTGATTGGTATTTCCGCTGCAGGTCCAACAGCACTTGCTTTTGCTCAGCAACATCCGAGTAAGCTTAGAAAACTAGTCTTAGAGTCTGCTGTGACAACAAGCTGGGATGATGAAATCAAAATTCTTTCACGCTTGGGATTCGGACGGGTTGAAAAAGCTACATGGAGGCTAATAAAACTGGCTCTGAAAATCATGCCGTATATGATGATTCGCGCTATGGTGCAACAGCTAACGACCTTGGACGTTAATGAAGTTCTCAACCGTATGAATAAAGATGATCTAATGTTTGTACGTCGGATGATAGAAACGTCGAGATCTGGAACTGGATTTATAAATGATATTGAGCATCACGTTGATGATCTATCAGGAATTGTTGCTCCGGTGTTAGTTATGTATTCTCCTAATGATAAATTTGTTCCTGAGAAGAACGCTATGCGGGTTGCGGCAGAAGTAAAGTGGTGTGAACTCTATGAAGTACCTGCTGATACCCATTTGATATGGATTGGAAAGGCAGCTCATGATGTTTGGTTGAAGCGATTGTCCTTCCTTAAGCTGCAGTAGAGACTTGAGGAAAAGATAGCCTGTTTCCTCCAAAAGTCGTTATCGCATTGCCCATGGAGTGATTCCAAACCTAGTAGCCACAGAATTAATGCGGGGCAGCTCACATATTCTCCCCTCTAACCTAGGGGGCGTCTTGTGCGAACGGATCAACGAATTTTTCCAGCAGGAAAAGTAGGAGGGCGAATTAGATATGAACTCAGCAAATAGTGCCAATTGCCGCGTAAATTTCTGATTGAACAAGTCACCAATGCCGAAGTTCAAGAACATTGTGTGAAGATGTAGGCCTTTGAAAGGGCTACCAGCAACGCAGGCAGAGACCTTCCGTAGGTCATTATTCGTGCGAATGGTTCGTTGATAGGGACCTGTAAATATTTGGATGTATCTTCTTCCGGCTAAGAATATCTTTCGGAAGAGGGCCGAGGAAAACAGCGAGACGGCTGTAAGACTCCACCTTCAAACGCCGCAACGACGGGCGTTTTTATTTTTTCTTGACATAATTGGTCGAATTTTTTGTCACCATTTTATATCCGGTTGTTAGGATTTGTTCATTGAGGCGATATGACCGAGATTGATTCGATCCCTCCATCATTGGCTTCATCCACCACCTCGCTTTCAGGACCCAAATCTACCCACCGTTTAGTGGTTCTCGTGCCCGACCTGGAATGGGAGTTTATCCCTGCAATACACAGAATTTGGGAGTTGGCAAATTCTCAACATGCCTGCGTATTGTTAATCAGTTTGTGTAAAGACTCCAAACAGGAGTCCAGCCTTCGCCGAGCACTCATCATCCTGTGTGCAATGCTGCAGAATGGCAGAATACCTGTGGAAACGAAAGTCGAAATTGGAATGAATTGGGTGGATGTCGTAAAACACAACTATCAAGCGGGCGATATGATCGTCTGCTGCGCAGAGCAACGCGCTGGACTTCTCCAAAAACCATTAAGCCAGATCCTGGCATCAAATTTGACTGTCCCAATTTACGTCGTTTCCGGCGTTCATATACCAATGCCAAGATCGAATTGGCTTACACAAGTTACTGCATGGCTCGGTTCGATTGGGATTATCGCCGGCTTCGGTTTATTGCAGGTAAAAATCATGCAAGTGTCAGAGAGTTGGGTTCAAAGCATCTTGCTCATCCTTGTCGTCATCTCTGAAATCTGGTTGATCTGGGTTTGGGATAGCCGGTTTCGATAACACACTCGAGAAATCAATGTTCTCTGTCATTCAATTAAGGATATCTTCTTTATCTCAAAGCTGGAACTTATGATTAAGCACGAAGACACTTTACAAACATCAATTATTGAACGAGCAACGGATTACACCCCGCCACGTTCGCTCAGCCACTGGTTTATCGGACGACCGTTACAAACTGCAGATGCGCCGCACCAAACCATTGGTAAAGCTATCGGATTAGCTGTCTTCGCATCCGATGCTTTGTCGTCCACAGCGTATGCCACGCAGGAAATTATGGTGATTCTGGCCGTTGCCGGTACAATGTCATTCGGGTACGTTTTCCCCATCTCATTAGCCATTGTGGCTCTGATGACGATTGTGACGATTTCCTATGAGCAGACCATCCATGCCTATCCAGGCGGGGGCGGCGCATACATTGTCGCCCGGGACAATCTTGGTGAGGCGCCTGCCCAAATTGCAGGTGCGGCCCTGCTTACAGACTATATCCTCACCGTGGCCGTATCCATTGCTGCAGGCGTTGCACAAATTACATCAGCGTACCCCGCGCTCTTCCCTTATCGTGTCTGGATTTCAGTGATTGCTGTATTCCTTATTATGCTGATCAATCTGCGCGGGGTAAAAGAATCGGGCATGGCGTTTTCTATCCCGACCTACTTTTTCATCGTGATGCTTTATGTAACCGTTGGAACCGGTTTAATACGTTACTTTACTGGAACATTGGGTGTGGTTGTTGACCCACCTCACCTAGAGGTTGAGAATGTAGTTTCAGCAATTACACCTTTTCTCCTTCTCCATGCATTTTCGAGCGGTACAGCCGCCCTGACCGGAATTGAAGCTATATCGAATGGGATCACTGCTTTTAAGGAACCTCGTAGCCGTAACGCAGGCATCACACTAATTTGGATGGCGGTTATCCTCGCTACACTGTTTTTGAGCATTTCCTTTCTGGCTAACCACATTGGCGCGGTTCCATCAGAATCCGAGACGGTGATCTCCCAGTTGGGGCGCACAATTTTTGGAGGACGCGGAATCCCATACCTGCTTGTCATTTCTGCTACGACCGTTATTCTTATTATGGCGGCGAATACTGCTTTTGCAGACTTTCCGCGCCTGAGTGCTCTCGCTGCTGCAGATGGCTTTCTCCCGCGTCAACTAACCTTCCGCGGTAGCCGTCTTGTATATTCAAACGGAATTATCACGCTTTCCATCATTGCATCGATCCTGATCATTATCTTCAAAGCCAGTGTCTCCCTATTGATTCCTCTCTATGCGATCGGCGTGTTTCTTTCCTTTACACTTTCGCAGACAGGCATGGCGCGTCGCTGGTGGAAGATTGGCCATTTGAAGCAGGGCCAAGAGATTGTTGAGCAAGGTTCGACCCTCAAATATGAGCCGGGCTGGAAATACAAAATGTTGATCAATGGTTTCGGAGCTTTATCCACCGCACTTGTGATGATCATATTTGCGGTAACCAAGTTCCGTGAAGGCGCCTGGGTTGTGCTCATCATTATTCCATTACTGGTTAAATTTTTCTTTACCATTCACCATCATTACCAAGACCTGGCATCGAACCTATCGTTAGATACGTTTAGTGGATTTCCCGCACGCCAGACGCGGCATCGCGTCATCTTGCCTGTCAGCGCAATTCATCAAGGGGTTCTTGTGGCCCTTCGGTATGCCAAGCTACTTTCAGATGATGTAACTGTCGTTCACGTTTCTCTTGACCCGGCCGAGACCGAAAAGGTACAAAAAAGATGGCAAAGGTGGGGTGAAGGAACACGGTTGGTCATTCTTGATTCTCCTTACCGGCTCTTTATTGAACCCTTGTTGGCATACATCGAAGATATTGTCGAAAGCGGCCAGCCAAACGAAACCATGACAATCATCGTGCCGCAGTTCATACCATCAAAACGCTGGCACTATGCTCTTCACTTGCGCACCGCAGAGGTTCTTCGCCAAGAGTTATTATCCAAGCCTGGGGTCGTTGTTACGGACATTCCTTATCACGCACGGAAGAACTAGAGTTGCGGTCTACTGAATATCCAATCACTTTGGTTGGTTCTGTTGTGCGCTTCTTGGCTATTCCCACTACACAAGCATAGTTTCTAGGCGCTGGACAGACAGACTCTTAACTATTAGGTTTTGTAAGAATTTTAGGGCGGATTCTTGGTAAAGTACGCGGCGCAAGTTGCTGATGCAGTAATCAGCTTTAGCCTATTCAAAAATTTCTGTCTACCGATGAAGATTGGTTGGCCGCCTGCTCAAAATCCTCACCAAAAGGTATTATCAGTAAGCGGAGACAAGCTAGTCTATTACGATTTAAGCAACAGTCGTTTCAGAAACATTATTGACGAACATGAAAACATCGGCACAAGACAGTCTAGATTATGATAATCGTGATTATCTTGTGAATGTGCAAAAGAACTGTAGGAGAAGCTCTATTCCCAACAGAGTAATGACAATTCACCGATTTTTTAGTCGTACCATGAATAAGGTTTGAACTTAAAGTTAAAGGACAAAAAGTCATCCTCTCATAGATGGGGAGAAAATATACTGTAAAAAAGTGTGTTTTTCTCCAAAAATAAAATAGAGACCCGCAGATTTGCGGGTTTTTAGTAGTCCCGAGAGGGAGATTTGAACTCCCGGCCATGGGCTTATGAGTTAGCCGGTCTATGCGCTCTTAAAAATGCCGGCACATATGGGATAAATAACTCGATTGGGGGACAATACGCTATATGTGGCGGTGTTTTGAAATGATTATCACTTTGATAATTCCCTGCACATCAAAATGCAGGTACGTGGATAGCATAACAAAGTATGGTTTCCGTCAAGTTTTTTGACAACAGCTTGAGTTGCGAATAATTTGGGTAGCGGTGATTCAAAAACAACATTGGTTCTAGGCGTTGTGCCTAAATTGCCATGACATTTCACTTTGATCACTTCAGGGAGGTGCGCTTCATGCGTGCTCTGGTCTTGAGCGTGCAAATCCAGCTCTGACTGTTGCGTACTGAGATTTCCCGTATCAACGAACTGAGCAAGATTGGAGATGACTTCACGAGTAACGGGTGAGTACATGTTCATGATCGATTCATATCATAAGCTCAATACGATCGCAATTGGTGCGGGCGATGAAGGATAGCTAATAATATCAAAAGAATGCTTGCAATTACCCGATCATTAATTTTGGACGATATTGCAACGTATCTGCCAAATGCGCAGACTGCAACTCTGTACATCCCGCCAAAGCTGCTATTGTGCACCCCAACTTGAGAATGCAATATGGGCCTACGCCGATAAATTGAGCTGCGTCATCGCTGTTTGCATCAAACATGAAACCTCCTCTATTTGTCTTTTGTTATGACCAGCGTCGAATTTGCCTGTACCCCAAGTACTCCTTCCCTTTGATTGATTTCTTATCTCCTGTGTGTTGGACTCTCCCTCCAGTTGAACAATTACCAATTGTCTGAATGCTGTGATATATATCAGTTGATAAACATGCGAACTATGATAGCAACGTAAGAAGGAGCGACGACAATGGATCTAAATTTACGAGATAAAGTTGCAGTTGTGACTGGGGGAAGCGTCGGAATCGGGTTGGCGATCGCCCAAGGCCTGGCAAGGGAAGGTGTCCATCTAATCTTGTGTGCCAGGCAAGAAGAGCGAGTAAAAACCATTGCTCAGTCCATTCAGAATCAAAACGGCGTACGGGCAATTGGTATTCGAGCAGATCTCAGCAGGAAAGAAGATATCCATCATTTTGTCCATGAAGTACAAAAGGAATTCCAGGGAATAGACATCCTTATTAATAATGCTGGTACAGGCAGCGAAGAAACGATTATGGAAGCCTCCGATGAAAAGTGGCAATACTATTGGGACTTGCATGTAATGGCTGCCATTCGCCTTTCCAGGGAGTTGGTGCCCTTTATGCAAACTCGAGGTGGAGGCATCATCTTAAATAATGCCTCTATTTGCGCCACTCAGCCATTAGGCTATGAACCCATTTACAACACCACGAAAGCTGCCCTTGTGATGTTTTCGAAATGTCTTGCGAATGAACTGATTAAGGAGAATATCCGCGTCAATACGGTAAACCCAGGATTGGTGCAGACGCCAGATTGGGAAAAAACTGCAAAACTGCTCACAGAAGGGAAGGAGATCGGTTGGGAAGCCTATCTTGACAAAATCGCGAAAGATAATGCTCCCATCGGCCGGTTCGCAACGCCAGAAGAAGTCG
>Ga0065705_10002526_pt1 | contig 10241 bp, 6 predicted proteins | sample SwibulcommuniRL2_FD_59092 | JGI IMG/M metagenome (GOLD analysis project Ga0065705, IMG submission 59092) | Bulk soil microbial communities from switchgrass field near Rose Lake, East Lansing, Michigan, USA - RL2 Bulk Soil v2 (version 2) | ecosystem: Environmental > Terrestrial > Soil >... | reverse complement strand
GAACAAGTCATCGGTAGTGTCCGGCTTTAGCCGACCTGGTCCGCCGTCGCTTCAGCGAACGCGGAAGGCGGACACTACTGGGGTGGAGCGTCCGGAATGAACGCGATCCACGCGCCGAGTACCCGGCGATCCGGGCTCCGCCCGATCTCTGCCGGAACAAACCCGCCAGTCGCCGTAATCGTGAGCGGAACGAACGTGTCGCCCTCTTTGGTCGGCACGACCACCCGTTCGGTCACACCCTGCACCAGATTCAGCGTCTGAGACCACGTGTTCGTCGCGAGCGTCACTGTGTTCGGCCGTGAGCCGCTGTGGATCGCCAGCGTCACACCCTGATCGTTGGCCCTTTGCTTCAAGAGCGTGACGCGCGTCGTCTCGCGACCCTGCACCCAGAATCCATCACTCTCCGGAAACGCACCACCGTGAAAAAATGCTGTGACCGTCGCAAACGCAGACGCGGCGAGCACCCTGGGAGCAGGAAACCGCTTTCGGATTGCGGCCACCGTTACCGGCGTGATCCGTATGCTCGCGATCGTCGGCTCGAGAGACGGCGCGGCGCGAAATGCGACGAACTCCGAATCGAGCGGAACGTCAAACACGTGCCGCGCGTGTTGACCGGCGGTCATCGTCAACGGCCACGACGTCAGCGCGCCGCCTTCGCGGCCTAACTGCAGAAAAATTGCCGCGTCGGGAACGCTCCCCGCCGATTTCGCCCCCTCGACATCCAGCTCGTACGAGCCCGCCGGCAAGCGGAACCGGGCGTTCAGCACGACACGCAGCGGCTGACGGCCTGTGCGCTGACCTGGTACCGCCGACAAGGCAAAGAGCGGCGGCAGTTCGTCGGGCCGCGCCAGTGAGAACGGGTCGTATCGCAGGGCGACGGGCCGCGCGACGGGATCGAACGTTTCGAGCAAAGGGATCAGCCCCCGCGATTCCACGTTGAATCGACTGTTTGATTCGGACAGCGCCGCGGCGGTGATCGTCGAGATCGTCACGCACGCGGCGGTCGCGCCCAGCGTGACGAGAAGTGCCACGCGGCCCTCGGAGTGTGCGCGTCGCCGGGAAAGGAGCCAGCCCATCAGCGTAAGGCCGGCAATCCACAGCACAACTCGGGTGGACGCCACAATCGCCCCGGTCGTGACGTACGTCGGCACTTCGCTCCAAAGCTGCCAGGTGGGTGACAGCCATCGCAACAGAGATGAGGCGCCGATCCCGTCCTGCTGAACCGGAACGGGCTCTTCGAAGAGCAGGAACACCAGCGTGATGCCCACGGTCACCAGGTGCGATACCTGCGCCGCCGCCCGGGATATGGAAAACCGCGGCAGGCGCGAATAGAGGGAGGCGATCGGTACCGTCAGGAGCGGCAGCAGGAGAACGAGTTGACGGCCCGGGGCGAACGACCGCCGCCACCAGGGATCGGCAGACGCCGCCAACGCAATCACGCACAACGAGGCGATGGTGAGTGCAACCCCCACCCATCGCTGCGATCGGTCCCGCATCATGGCCGCAAGGCCGATGAAGGCCAACGCCAACACTGGAGCACTGGGTAGCAGGCCGAACTCCTGGTCGAACAGGACAGCAAGGCTGGCTGCCGGCACCGCCGACAGGTCGGCCGACGGTAAATGCCTGGCGTTCTCCAGAAGATCGCCGAACGCCTGGGTCAGGGCACGCACATTGAAGACAAACGGGGCGCTCAGAAACACTGCCGTACACGCGAACACCACCGAGGCCTTCGTCTCATCCAGTAACAGCGTCGGCAGCCCCATCCGGCGGCTCAACCGCGGCAGGAAGATCCAAAGCGTCTGCCCAATCACGACGACCCACACCAGGATTCGACCGGGGCCGGCCAGAAGACGCAGCGCCGGTATCCAGTCGGCCAGGAATGGCAGGTAGGGAAGAAGCAGGAGTCCGAGGCCAAACAGCGGCAGAAGGGTATCGGAAGCGGCTCCCCAGAATTGCGAGTCAGGTTCGGCGCCGTTGCGCAGCAACAACGCCACACCTGCCGCGATGAGCAGGAACATAATGACCAGTCCGAGCAGCTCCGCCGCCGATGGCATCATGGCAACCCGGACGGGCGACTGCGCGCTGCCGGCCACATCGAATGACGCGCGGCTTACCCATAACGCCACACCAGCCAGGGTCGCAGCGGTAATTGGATGAAAAAGCACGCGACGAGGCATGGTCACGGCTGCGTTCGCTGAACGCTCATGGGTCCCTTCGCACAACGGAAGCCCACGTAGAGGTTGTGCCGCCCGAGCCGCGATCGCGCCGCCCGCTCAGAAATCCGCAGCCTCGGAATGACGTTGTCCCAGCCACCGCCCTTGATCGTGCGAAGGTCGTATCCGGTATGTTCTGGCGGCGAGGCATGTGACGTCGTGAATTCGCTCGCGGTCCATTCCCACACATTGCCGGCCATGTCATACAGACCGTAGCTGTTGGGCGGGAACGATCCCACCGGCGCGGTAAATTCGAACCGCCTTGGCGTCAGATCGTGCCGCACATGGGCCTGTCCGGTGAATTCACCGTCCCATGGAAATATGCGGTTCTCAACGCCGCCGCGCGCTGCGTATTCCCATTCCTCCTCGATAGGCAGCCGGCCTCCCGCCCAGGCACAGTACGCCTGCGCCTCATCCCAGGTCACGTTGACGACAGGATGGGTGCCATCCGCGTACCACTCTGGCTGGCGAGGCACGGACGTCGATGTCGCGGTCGCATACGCGCGAAAGTCATTGGCCGACACTTCACGATCGAGCATCTGGAACGGCTGAGCAAACGAGACCCGCACCCGGGGCTTTTCTGATTCGCCGCACAGGTCGTCTTGCGGCGCACATCCCAGCCACGATGTTCCGCCTGGAATGAGCTTCCACTCGAGACGCGCGGGAATCACAGGCTTTGGATCGTCAGGCGCAAGTTCTATCGGCCGGTATTCCGACGGTGCATTGTGGTACACCGCCTCGAGCTGAATGATGCGGTCCGCCTTGAACGTCAGCGGTCCCGATCCAGACGACAACCCGTTGATTCGCCATTCCGTGAACCCGTTCCGGTGTTCTTCAGGAATGTCAGCGGTCAACTCCAGATCGGAAAAGTACAAGCCCACGTAGCCGTTCCTGACCCGCTCGCCCTCAATCAACAGCTCGACGCCAGACGGCGCCACGACGATGACGCGCTGAGAGGGTTGGCTGTTCAACCACTGCTCCGTGATGAGCCTGAAGAAATTCCGGCGCCGCTGCAGGAACTGACGCAGGCGGGGCAGGTAGTCGAGACGCGGGATCTGAAGCTCCGTGGCGACGTTCTGATAGTGCTGATACCGCTCCGTCAGAAAGGCCTGCGTGAGTTGATGATTCAGGGCCGTCTGGACGACACGCTTCAGGTAGTCGCGATACTCGGGATCGTCGGCAATCAATTGCGTGAGAATCACCGATCGCGATTCGGCGGGATTTCTGCCGCGACGCCCTTCTCCCGCGCGTTCCAGCAGATACTGGTAGCTGTCGTGGTTCCAGTCGCGAAAGCCCTGGTCCATATCCCAATTCACCCAGAACCAGCCGTTGGGTTTCGTCGTATCGAGAAACTGTCCTGGCCCCTGATACGCATCACGCGTGGCGGAAAAGGCCGCCGCCACGAACCAGCGTGTCAGGTTTTCGATGTTCACGTGCTCCGCAACGTTCGCCATCGTCAGAGGGCGGGTGGTGCGGACCCAATCCCAGAGTTTGTTCATCTCGTCCTGATTGAGCACGATGTCGTCGTAGCCCCAGTGCGCCGCGAAGAACCGCTGGTCGAACCGCTCGGTCAGGACGAACGGACCGTAGTACTCACCGTTGAGGTAGAACCGCACTGGCTTCGTTTCCGGGGCAATGGCGCCGATGGCCCGCGAGATGTCGTACGCCAGCGGATTGATGAAGTACCAGTTCACGCCTCCGGTGCGCCGGACGTCATCGTGGATCACGAGGCGGCGGATGGGCTGTGCGGCGGCGCTGAAGAGGACATCCGGCGGAATCTCACGCGGCCCGTACTTGCGGCGGAAATACAGGCGGAATCCGGGACGTGGGGCCGTGATGCGGCTTCCGCCTCCATGAATGCGCACGCCGACGCCGCCCGCGAATATCAACCGCCCGTCTTCGAAATACGAAACGCTGCCTTCGCGCTCCCATTCCATTCCGTGCTCATGTTTGTTGGCGAGGATTCCTCTGGCGGGATCGTTCAGGTCGGCGTCGTCGAGCGTCAGGGAAAGGATGGGCTTCCCGGTGGCCACTTCCTTGCTCGGAACCGCGTTCGTACTTGGAAGCGCCTCCGGGCTCCAGTGTACGGCGAAGCGCCACAAGGGAAACCAGTCCGCTGCCTCGATCACCGCCAACGCCAGACCGATCGACAGCGTGGCGACGATGAGCAGCCACCACGGCATCCTGTGGGGGGTTGGCCGCATCTAGAATGCGCCCGGCCTGTTGAAGAACACGTTGAACGTCGAGGGCCCCGCCGTCGCGTCAAGCTCGGCCTGCAGGCCCGACAGCGCCGTATCGGCAATCCCTTGAAAGTTATATGACACGACGGTTTCGCGCTCGTTGTACAACACGCTTTCGAGCGTCGCCTTGGAGAGCCGCTTGCGAAGCACTGCCGTGATCGCCGACGGATCGACGGTTCGACCGGGCGAGGAGAGCGAGATCACGATCGTGCCGTCGCCCTCGGAGGACATGAATCGCCGCGCCAGCACCTGGCCGAAAAGCGCGGCGAGCGCGACGAGCAGGATGACCCCTACGAATCCCAGCTTGAAGGTTGCCACGGCGAGCGAGGTGGCAATGACGAGCATGATGAACCCGATTTCCTCGGGCTCCTTGATCGGCGTCCTGAATCGCACGATCGACAGCGCCCCAAGAAGACCAAGCGAAAGAGGAAGGGAAAACTGAATCGATATGAAGATGGCGGTGATCGAAATACCGAGCAGCGGAAAGGACCGATGCACCTGGCTGCCCGTCGCCCGGCTCGCATAGAAGTGCACGTAGAGGTACGCGATAAAGAGCGAACAGACAAGCGAAATGGCCATCAACATCAGGAAGGCCAGCGGTGACACCTGGGGGCCCGTCCGCTGCGCCAGCGATCCAAAGATGTTGTTCAACTGCTGCTGCATTGCACCTCTTCCTCGCCTACACCAACTGATGCGCCGCGTGCGCGTAGACCGCGAACAATTTCGAAAATGCGCCTTTCCGAATACCGAGCGCAAGGAGCGGGTGAAGCGTCAACGGCAGCGTATCCTCCTGGCCCTTCACCTCGAGCACGGCGCTTCCGAGCGGCGTGGTGTCTGCCGGATGTGCCAGCCGCGGATGCACGGCCGCCGCGGCAATGTCCGTATCGAGGCTGACGCGGGCGCGGCTGCGGGGCTCGACGAACCGATCGCGTCGATACCGGATCAGCATGACCGGTTGCCACGGTTCGATGCCGAGTATCCCGCCCGCCTGGAGCATGCGCGGCAAGCGCGACAGCCGCGGATCCTGCAGGTCCCATTGCGCGATCTCGGTTGCCGGCACGGGCACCCGCTCGCGCACCTTCGTCCGCAGTGCGCCCACACGAAGCTTGGCTTCGACGAAGACCGGCTCCAGCAGGCGACCGTCGAGATCGGCATACCAACGGACCCGGATCTTCCGCTTCAGATAATCGCTGTTGACCTTCTCGCCAAGCGAAATCATTGCGGGCGTGTCGTAGTACATCGTCCAGACGATTGCGGCGGGATACCTCGGGTCGCGACGGCAGAGGCGCTCGAGCCAGTCCCTGGCCACATGCGCGCGTCCCGCCGAGAGTGTGAATTTGATCTCGCGCTCGGCCTCGGCGGCTGGAGGACTCGTCATCAGCAGAGTGGCTGCTGCAGTATAGCAAGGTTCAAGGGGTCCAACTCACGTCGCTCACCTGCACGCCCAGCACGCGCACATCCCCTCGCGGCTTCCACGGCGGATCCACGCGCAGCTCGACCCAGTTGCCGGCGAAACTCACGGACGGGCCGAGTGCGTGCCGGATCACGCCCCACGACTGATCGCTCAACGTGACCTTGTCAATCTCTCGCCCTTCGACGATGAGCGTCACCGTTTGTGGCTCGGGCGCGATCGATCGGATCTTCGCCTCGAAGCGCCGGGCGCCGGATGGCGCGTGAAAGAACGCGTGCGGGCTGCTCCAGCGATAGACGACACCGGATCTGCTGCGGTGCGGTTCGTACACCCCGCGCATCCGGTTGTCTTCACTCGCATCGGGCGGATAGAACGTTTCCTTGAAGCTCCAGCTGTTGCCATCGAGGAGTGCACCGCGTACCTCCATGACGTCGAGCGCCTCGAAGTACGGTTGCTTCCACCCATCGTCTTCCCAGTTGTACATGCCGAACGAGCGCACCCGAGCGGCGCTTTCGGACAGTTTCAACGCCGCCTCACCGGGAAACGTGTGAGGGATACCGAGCACATCGAGGACCGTCGCCGGCACGTCGCTAATGGTCGTCGGCGCGTGAGACACTCGAATGGGTCCGTGGCTGTTGGGTGGTTTCACGATCAGCAGTGCCATCGATTTTCCGGACAGAACCGAGAGCGCGCCTGGCGGCAGATACCGGTCGTTCTGAAAACGCGGCGGAGGGAACCCGATGCCATGGTCCGATGAAATCACGATGAGCGCTTCGTCGTAGAGACCGAGCCGTTTGAGCCGATCGAGGATCTCGGCGGTTCTGGTGACCGCGCAGCGTGCCTGGTCTTTGTAGTTCTGCCGCAGCGGACGGATGGCGTCGGCGACACCGCAATCCGCGGTGACGATCACCGGCCGGTGGGGAATACCGACGTGGATGAATTTGTAAACAGGACCGTCTACCGCCGGCGTCATGCGCTCGGCGAACTCATGGAGAATCGCCGCGCCATTGACGGGAAAGTGACGTCGAAGCCGGGTATCGCCAGGTCCGAACAGGGTCTGCAGCCGCCACGACTGATCGTTGTAGATCCAGGGACGCAGAACATGAGGGGCGTGGCGGAACAAGGAAAGATCGGCGAGCTGCCAGGCCGCGAACGTTCTGTATTCGTCATAACCGACATACGGGCGCGGCATTCGATAGACCGTCGACGACCTGGCGTCGAACGGGATCTCGCTGATGTTGTCGATCCGGTAGCCGCGCGCTCGAAGCGTCTTGAACAGGGAGCCCTTATCGAAATGCTCGCGCACGTACCGTGGCAGCGGCCGTTCCTGACGGTAAACCGTACCGCTGAGCATCGCCGGGATGCTGACCATCGTCGTCGGGAAGGCCGCGGCATGATCGGCGAAAAAGACCGCGCCCGAGAAGCTCTGGTCGAGGGCCTGGCGGTCCTCGTCGAGAATTTCCCCAAACACATCAGATTGAAAAGCGTCGAGCACGATGTGGATTACGTTGTGCGTTTTCGAGAGCTCGAATCTCGACTCAGCCGGGCCCTTCCATTCGGCACCCGATCGCACCTCGGCTCGCGCTGCCGAAGCCGCCAGTACGACGCCCTGCAGCGCAATCAGGACTGCGCTTGCAAAAGGCGCGACGCGAGACACATGCCTGGCGCCCACCAGGCACAACACGGGGACGATGATCCACATGGCGATTTCGGGCAGCGTGCGCGACGACTCGATCGACCAGTCGATCGCCGTGCCGTCGAGCGGCCCGTAATCGGCGACGAGGAAATTGGCCTGAACCCACAGCAGAATGCCGAGGCCGAACAGCACTGCCACGTACGCACGGACCAGCCTGCCGGGCATCAGCAGGCCAAGCGCCAGCAGTACGAGCACCACCACGGCTCCTGCCATCAGGGGAGGGCGAACGAGGACCCAGAAGGATGCGGTAAATTCCGCCTCGTTGCCCGCGTAGATCGTATGTGGACCAAACAAACACAACTGAAGGGCAACGAGCAAGGCTGGCGCAAGCGCTCCCTTGATTCGGAGCAGCCGTGAGTCTTCCATTTGGCGTCTCATAGTACATCGACGATGCCGCCCCGGCACGATAACTGAATACCATTCACCGAGAGATGATCAAAACGGCTCTTTGTGTCGGGTTCCTGCTGCTTGCGCCTGTCGTGGTAACGGGACAGGCTCCTTCAACGACGAGGGGCGGTCCGGTTCGCACGCAAAGTCGGGCGGTTGCGGACGCCGGCGGACCGTTCAACGCGCTTGGCGCCACGCTTTTCTGGGGTGCATGGGGCTATAAATTCGATCGGCCGCGGCTCGACCGCAATCTCGAGGCGTTGAACGCCGCTGGTGTCGACTACATTCGCGTGCTGGGATCGGTGGGAGGAGACAGCTGGCAGGACAGGGAAGTTGACCCGCGGTGGCCCGACTACGAGAAGGTGATCGCCGGCGTGACCGATCTCGCGTACGACCGTTACGGAATGCGCGTGCAGTGGACGCTGTTCGGGGGCGCGCCCTTCAATACAAGCACGGCCAGCCGTACGTCGGTTGTGGATCGATTCGCCGCCATGGCGCGGGGACGCGAGCACAAACTCTTCGCGTTCGAGATCGCCAATGAGGCCTGGCAGAACGGGTTCGACGGCCCGGACGGGATCGCGGAACTGCGGCGTCTGGGCAAACGGCTCAACGATCGAACGGCCGTGCTGGTGGCGTTGAGCGCCCCGGCAACCGGCGCCATTTGTGACACCTACGCGCAGTCGGGCGTCCAGGCGATGACCATCCACTATGCCCGGCAGTTCGGCGACGAAGGACCGAAGACCCCAATGCTCCTTCCATGGATGTCTTTGCCACTCGACAAGAGGTGCCGGAACGCGTTGCCTCAGGTCGTGCTGAACAACGAACCCATCGGGCCGGAGAGTTCAGTGAAGCAGGACGATGACCCTTCGCGCATTGCCGGTGCATACGTGATGACGTTTCTTGCCGGCCATGCGGCTTACGTGCTGCACATGGGTCCTGGCATTCGGGGTGGAGGTGCGGCCGATCTGGCGCAGACCCCTCCGCGGAGCAGCGAGTTCACCGAGCTTCCGGCGTTCAAGTCGATCGCGACGGCGCTGGCGGCCGCGCGACGATATCTGCCGGCGGGGCTGGCTAATTGGACTCGTCACGAGCCCAACGCACCAGGCGCCCCCCTCCAGGGGTTCGAGCGCCTTTACACCGCTTCTTCCGGTTCACGCTTCGTCGCGCTTGCCGTTGACGTGGGTAAGGGCGCAACGCTGCGGACGAGAGTGGCTGCGAACATTACGATTCGTGATGCCGCTACCGGCAAGGTCCTTCAGCGGCAAACAGTAGCGGCGGGAGAGAAGATTCCTTTGGGGGGCGGCAGCCAGCTCGTGGTTATTGGGCGTGGTACATGATGCGCGTGCCCGATCCCAGAGGCTGACGGCGGGCAATCTTGAACCGGGCCGACAGCTCGCGCTCGAAGCTTTCTTCGGTATAGTCGCTGTAGTGATCGTCTTTGTTCCGCAGCAGCGTCGCAACCATCGGATCCTGACGCGTCACGAACTCGATGACGAGCTCTCCACCCAGGTCTCGCAGCCACTGCACGAACTCGGCGAGCGGGATGTTGCCGCCAATGACGACGTGATGGATCAGCGCGAGCGCCAGCACCAGATCGGGCCGGCCCCGCTCGTTGATGCGCTTGCGCTCCAGGTTCCGCCATCCCAGATTCGGCGACGGATCGGTGACATTGACGACGAGCGGCAGGATGTTCGGCACGTGCTCGGCCTTCAGCGCGCGGTACAGCTTGTCGACCGCGAGATGATCGGCGTCCATCGCTACGACCGACGCCGATCGTTCGGCCGCAATCCGCGAGAACACGCCGACGTTACAGCCAATGTCCCAGGTCATGTTCCAGGGGCGCGTCGCAACCACATCGCGGACGAACTGGCGTTTCTGCTCGGCGTCGGCGGCTTCGTAGTGACCGCATTTCAAGTAGTCCGACCAGGTTGACTGCTTCGGCTTCCACTCGAGCGACGCCACGAGTTTGCGAAGCCCTTCGGCGTTGGTCTTGATGATGCGTGTGTCGAATCCGGCCTTGTTCAGCTCGGCGCGTACGTCTCGCGTCGTGCTGTTGTACGCCTTCTGCGCTTTCGCCTGGAGGTACACATGCGCGAGCACTCCGCCACGGAAGTAGTCGCGCGCGCTGAGGAGATTGAGACACACCTCGGCATCCATGCCATCGATGTTGCCGCGCATCCACGCCTGAAAGGGGACGTCGCGATACGCCTGAAGCAGGAGAGGGTAGAGGAACATCTGGCAGAACTGCCGGTATCCCACCCACGGTTCGCCTTCCGCTCGTTTGTAGAACGAAC
>Ga0065705_10000164_pt1 | contig 10244 bp, 14 predicted proteins | sample SwibulcommuniRL2_FD_59092 | JGI IMG/M metagenome (GOLD analysis project Ga0065705, IMG submission 59092) | Bulk soil microbial communities from switchgrass field near Rose Lake, East Lansing, Michigan, USA - RL2 Bulk Soil v2 (version 2) | ecosystem: Environmental > Terrestrial > Soil >... | reverse complement strand
ATTCCATATAAAATATGGATACAACAGCAGTATTCTAACTGCTGATTTTTGTTCTCGGGATAATCCTGAGCATATGTACTAAAATCAATAATGCAAAAGTGTCCGCAGAGCTATCTACCGCAGCAATAAAGATGAGTGAGGGGGAGATGATGGAAATAAAACTCACCAAAGACCCTTACCTAAAAGAGGACGATTACATAAAAGTTGTCGAACACAAGACAGCCTCATTGTTTGAAGCAGCGTCAAAAATTGGTTCACTATTGGGAGGTGGCACGGACGAAGAAATTTGCGCGATGGGGAGTTTTGGACACTTGCTTGGAATAGCATACCAGATACACGATGATATAATGGATTGGAATAACGAGGATAGATTGTTTAACATACTGGTACGGAATAACAAGCAATCTGCCGAATTTATAGACAGGATGGAACAACTATTTATATCTTATTCGTCCAAGGCAAAAAATGAATTGAAGAAAATAAATGATTCTGTCTCAAAGAAACACCTTGAACATTTGACAGATTTGACGTTTTTACAATTCTGAATCTTTACTACATTATTTTAATCCATTGTGTTAGGGTTCGTCTTGGTGTACTTCAAGACGATATGAATGAATAAATCTTGATGCAAAACTGTCAGCACCTTTTTCTGAACCTCTGTGCTCCATCCCCCTATAACGCAAGTGATGATAAAATTCATGTAGGACGACCGAGGGATTGTAAAATATATCAGAATTTGTGGCATAAATGCGCTGTTGCTTTCCCACATATACAGCACGTACAGTTTTCCTTTCCCCTTAATAGTACCAACCACAATTTCAGGGGGTTGAATATTATAGTACTTGGAAAGCAATTGCAGTGATTCCTCTGTTCTCTTATTCAAGATTAGTTTTACAACTAAAACCTGTGTTTTTGTATCTGGAAATTCCATNTTAATTCGCCGGCTTAATTCACCAATACTATTCCAAAATTTAAAAANCGCTCAGGCTATACAGCCAATAAAAGNTCACAATTCTCTTAGTACAATTTTTCCTATTCATTCTGAACCTCAACATCATCATCTATATCTTCTGCAAAATCATCTTCCAAATCTTCTTCGAACTCATCTTCGACATCTTCATCCGTTGGAAAATTATCACTATCTTCCGCTTTCAATGGCATTTTTTCTGACAATATAGTCCCGGCAATAATACTGCCAGTAGACTATTTAATAATTATTTGAAATGCGCTATGTAGACGTAATACAGCCGAACTTCATGTTCATAAATTCAAACTGACTTAAAATTGGTAATTTGCAATATGGCGACACCTTACCTCAAAAAACTACACAAATGAATCAAAAGTTTCCGTCGATTGAAGAGCAACTTTATAATTATTCTTATTCTTATCTGAAATAATGTCAGAAATGATTGATTCGATTGGAGGCGTAGTTATTATGGTTTCAGATCAGGCACAGGCGGTAAAATTTTATGCAGAAAAAATGGGCTTTGACATCAGGGTAAACGTTCCATTTTATGGTGGAAAATGGATCGAAGTTGCTCCCAAAGATTCTGAATCCACTTTGAGCATTATGGAACCAAATCCACATATAATGTCCCCGGAGGAGACAGAATTGGCGAAAAAAAACATNGGAAAAAACACTGGAGTATGGTTTTATACGTCAAATATTAAATCCACTTATGAAGAGCTAAAGTCCAAGGGTGTCGATATATCAGCGCCACAAAAACAGGAATGGGGTGGTGTGATGTCTCTTGTAAAGGATCTTGACGGAAACATTTTCACTTTATTGTCATCACCAGAAGGTTGATGCCATTTTTCATTAAGAAATACTGAATGCAGCAATTCATCATGTTAAAGAAATTACATCGAATGCAAATATTGATCCTTCTCTACATACCAAGCTTATTAANGTCTCAAAATTTTTGTTTGAATTTTTATTTGTTTTGAATCACAATTACAGTAATATTATCATGCCCTCCGTTATTGTTCGCTTCATAAACCAATCTGTCACAAGCGTATTGTGGCCCCATAGGAATACTTGCATGTAATATAGCAAGTATGTCTCGTTCATCTATCATACTCGTGAGACCGTCTGAACAAAGTAATATACAATCCCCTTTTCCAAAATCACAGTGCCGTATATCGTGCAATGCCAAATCGTTCGTCCCCAGATACCTAGTAACAATATTTCGTAGATGGTGTGTTCTCAATTGATCTTTACGTAACTTTCCGTGCTTTACCATTTCCATTACTAAAGAATCATCAGTAGTTAATTGGAGTAACTTATCTTCTTCTTTATTATAAAGATAAGCCCTACTGTCTCCCAAATGTGAATAGTAAGCAATGTCATCAAAAAATACCGACAGCACCACAGTTGTACCCATATTCATTAGCTCAATATGCTCTTTTTTTAACAGAATAATTTCCTCGTTGGCCTCATAGAGAGCCTTGTTCACTATATGTTCAATATCATCCTCTTGCTGGTGCTGAAGTGATAACGAAATATTTTTTCCTAAAGTCTCGACAACAATGTTACTTGCTATCTCTCCACCATCGTGTCCACCCATTCCATCAGCAAGAACATATACACCTAACTTATCGTTAACATAAAAAGAATCTTCATTATTTTCTCGAAGTAATCCTCTATCGGATTTAGATCCTGAAACAAGCATTACTTACTTTGAGACAAAAACGTTATTTAAATGAATATCAAACTTCAGAATATTTTCCGTGCCAATTCAAATTAGTAATTTTTGGAAATACTATTCCACCTAAAAAAATTAGTTTCATTCATCTTTGCTTTTAAATTTATATTTCCATGGCTCAACAATCCTACGAATACTTGGAATTTTAACTAAACTGTAATGAAACTTTAATTCTTGCACGCCGTCGATATGAGTCTGAGATATAATTTGATTCTATATGAAGGTACATTATCATCATTCATATTCTAAATTATATTCTCTTTCAAATTGTGGCTCTAATTTCTTTTTTTCAATGAACATCCTATCATAGATAGTCCCCAGCCCACATCTATAATCCAACTTTAATTTTGCATACTTTGATGTTGAATCATTTTCTATTTTTTGGAACAAACCTCCTCTTTTATTCGGAGTAGAAGCCATAATTGTTTTACAATTGCCTTTTTCTGCAAAGTAAGATGCTTTCTGTTCTAATGCTGTTTGCTCTGAATATCCCAAATAATCTGCTTCATCGATAAACAGGTAGGCAGCGTCACAAATCTCAATGTCTAAAACATTCTTCCTAGACAGTATCTTGATCCATGTGTTTTTCAACCAAAAATCAGTAAACATTGATTCTAATTTAACTAGTGGAAATCTTTTATTGAACAAGTTCTTAAACTTTGAGGCTACTTCATCTAAAGATTCATCGTTACCTGTTATGATGTATATAGACTTGTAGTCCATCTCACTTGATGACAGAATCTTCCAGGCAAGATATCGAAGTACGAAGGTGGTAAGACCTATTCCTCTTGCCTTCTTTATCCAGACATTTTGGTTTTGTTCTAGAATATTAAAAATAAGTGATTGAAAGTCAAAAAAAGNATATTGTAAGCCACCTTTTACTGGGAGGGATAATATATGATTAAAACAGCAATGTCCGTTTGAATGTACATACTCGTTTTTGTGTATTGAATCGTCCCAAATCCAAAACGGTTTATCTAAGGAATGTGGACATACTGTCTTTACCACGAGTAAAAATTGAAGGATCTAGACCTTGCATCTCTGTTTCTTTCTTGCCTCCTCTATCTTCGCATTTAATATGAGTTCCTAAACAAAGTTTACTTTATTGTCTTAGTCTTTTTACTCTTTACTTCCCACTATGTAAATGGTAATTTTCTGTATTCTTTTATTCTAATTATAATTCATCTATATATTTTATAATTAGATTTATTTCCCTTCCTCTAGTATATTATTATGGCACTAATAGAGCATCAAGAAGATAAAGAAGAGGAAATATACTTTAATTTCATAAACTCATTAAAATCACCAGTAACAAAACAAGCCTACGAGACAAATCTAAAATATTATTTAGATTTATTGGTTATACTGACGGCGAAGAAGATATAAAAACTGACCTAGTCGATACCGGAAAAGTAAGCACTTTTTATACAGATTGGACTTGTGATGAGTCCAAGAGGAAGACGAAAGAATCAACAAATTAGATAAAGACTTGTCAAATACGCTCAAGGATTTAAATGCCATGGCAGAAATGGAACGTGATAATGGTAAATAATCGGTTACCTAAGTTATAGATCACAATATACTCCTTACGCTGCGTACGGTCAAGAAACAGTAACAGAAACAAGAACATTTATTAATTCAATTCTTTTCGAATGATCCCGTCTATAAATTGTATCCTCATTCGGTCCGTTCAATGCCTTTTGAGATTCTTGAATTTCATTTTGTAAAATCTGCTCTATGCCCATATACTAAGTAGCGATAACGAAGATTTATTATAACAAATGCCTTGTAGAGAGGGAGACCATGAGAAATGGATAATAAGGTCACACTAGCACCTGTAGAAAACTAATGAACCGCAAAAAAAAGGTATTGGTTATAGTAATAGCCTTTTTCGCAATAATTGGAATTCTTTTCGCCGTTCTAATTGGTATATATTATTACATGAGTTACACAATGCAGCAAGAAATTCGTGAATCGATGTCTAGGTCTGATAGCCCAAATCCTAATCTTAGCCCACCATGAATACCGAAAACGGACTACGCAATTGTTATGTTCGTGCTGCAACGAAGTTATTCATATAGAGTGGACCGAGGAATTTTGTGATACCTGTAGAGAGAAAATCGATAACGGTGAACTAGAAGGATATGACTGAAGAAATAGTTAACACTTCAGAAAGTAGATGTTCTTTCAAGATAGAATCGAATAGTAGAGGCAATAACTACACGACGCATACGGCCAGTGCTCACAGCAAGAAATTAATGATTGTATCAAAAAGACAATAGCAGCACATAATAAGATACAGGGAGAAGCACAAAAAGCACAAAAAGGAGACTAAATAACAAATAAGAGATGAAATGTCCTGTATGCAGTTCGGAAGTAAAAGAACTATACAATCTCGACACCGAAACAGACGAGTTCAAATGCTTTGGATGTCATCTTAGAGATCTCGATCATAGAGTGAGGAAATTGGAGAGACAGGAGAATAAGAAATGAGTTTATGCTATGATTTTGAAAAATGGACAATGATAACATTCGCTAGTATTGCTATTAGTCGGACAGTTGGTCTTGTTTTAATGCAATATGCTCATGGATCAATCATTGATGATAATCCAACCGTTGATCGTGATGCATTAATAGAAAAATTAAAAGAGATAAAGCAATACTGTTTAGATCATACCGATAGAATACTTGCAGGTGGGAATCCCGTTCAAGATCTAATTAATGCAGGTATGATTCGATCAGATACTTTCCAAAACATGACTTGTCAGAAAATAGATAGTGAGATATTATGGACAGAATTAGGGAAAGGAGAAAATCTTAAAGATGCACTTGGGATCGATTAAATAAAATTCTACACAACTGGTTAGACTGAAATCAAGTTTTTCTTGACATTTTTTAACTTATTGACCTTCTACTGATAATGATCAAATGCCTTTTCTTTTCCATCTTTTATTTTTGTTTCCCAAAGTGGAACTGCGGCACAGTCCTTACATTCTAAATAGATGTCTATGCTATTCTGCTTACTCAAAACTTTATTTAGTTGCTTGGCTATTATCCTTCGCTTCCCGCATACACTGCAAGTTGAGAAATTGCCTACGAGACTCATTTTAAATTTAATTCTTAATATCGGACAGGCGATATAAAACTTTTTTTGTTTTCGATCTTAATTACAATGGTAGTAATAGCAATAGCGAAAATTACTGTTTTAATTATACTATGAAATAAAACGAATAAAATTAAGTGTTTTATTAATTGTGAGTCTTGTTTTTGCTATTACATCAGTTATAAAACTGCTTAAATAGAACTTTACTATTTCAACCGCATCTGACCTGAAAATAATACAGAAACTTTATTCTGAATAATATTTAGAATGTATCCATCCGAGTTCATATAAATCAAATCATTCTGTAGTAAGTAAATGAACTTAGATTCAAAGATGTTACTTGTCCTTTCAATAGTTCTAATTATTGGCGCTGTGATTGGTGCATCTGCTGCAAGCGTATTCGCATATGACCCATTCAAAAATATAGGGGAGATCGATGATGAATGGCTGCCTGCTGGCGTTTCTGACAAGGTTAGAATATTTCCGTATCCCGCTTCAGTGATGAAAAATTAATAAAATCCACATTCAAGTTGTCTTTTATTCAATATTGTAACCTTTCAAACTTTTTATTTTCGTTACTACAAACCTGATAAAAAATCCAATCCAATATTCTTATTTCGCTATGTAATGGATCGGCTTCTATCACGTCATCTATTTTTTTTACTTTGTCTATAAGTACTTGATCTTCAGTGACAATATTAGACAAATTTTGTAGTAAAGATTCATCTCAAACAGATAAATGGTTAATATGAAATGACGAATTAATGTCCGAACAGAATATTATTCATTCTATAAAGAGTACAATTGAAGAATATTTTTCATTTGTACTGGCAGTTATAATCCGCCCGCCGATTTAGATCAGTTGAAGCAATAAAGAATCTATTTATGCTGATCAGGATTTATTATAACAAGTGCCTTATAGAGAGGGAGACTTTCGAGAAATGGATAATAAGATCCCGGTGAGATAAAAAAAGGAAATGGGCGTATGGAGAACTTTAGGATACATATTTGCTGGTCTCACAATATTAGGCGGATTCATATTAATTGCCTTTGGCGCAAGTCTTGGTTCACAAACAAGTTCTCAAACAGGTCTATTTGGTAATGCGATAAACCAGTTAGTCAGTTTAGCATTAGTTTATGGCGGCGTAAGTACAATAGTGTTAGGTATTCTGATAATATGGGCGTTGGTAAAGAGCGGACAATTAGAAAACATAGACAAGAACATACAGATAATTGCAAAATGGACTCAATCACATAAAGTGAAAGAAGGCAATGCAGAATGGANTCAATCACAGAAAGTGAAAGAAGGCAATGCAGACGATGATGAAAGATTTTTTGAGGATCAACAAAGNAAACTAAAACCAAAATAGACTAGGCAACTCAAGACGTTCTAACTTATTTTCAAGTGCGTAAAATCAAACTTGCGGCGAATAGATAATTAAACTTCTTCAAATTTTTCGCAGGGACATAATGCGCAGGAACTGTCCATAAGGTCTCCCGCCGACTTTGGATGAAGTGGAGAATAATGGTCATTACTACTGTGTTGACACATTGGATTTGAACATATTTAAAGCCTCCAACGTCTTTTTGTGTTTTTATTTTCAATTCGATACTAACATAGTTTAACTTTAAATTTAAATTATTTGATACTTTAGACGCACTCAGTCTTGCAGTACGTCCTTACAAAATTAAATAAAATAATAATCATATTTATTAATTGCAGGAAATAATTGAGTATGACAATTTGAGTTACGTTTTTTCTTCTAAGTGGGGAACATTTGGTACCGAGGAAGGACAGTTGAAATACCCATGTGGCGTTGCTGTAGACTTATCAGGCAATGTGTTTGTGGCTGATATAGGAAATAACAGGATACAAAAATTTACAAGTAGTGGTAATTTTATCAAAACTTGGGGTGGGTTAGGCTCAGGAGACAGTCAATTCAACTACCCAAATGGTATTGCAGTGGACTCCTCTGGAAATGTCTATGTTAGTGATAGACTTAACCATCGTATCAAAAAATTTAGAAACGATGGTACTTTTATTAGGGCTTGGGGCACATTAGGTTCTGCGGACGAACAGTACTATTGGCCATCTGGCGTTGCTGCAGACTTATCAGGCAATGTGTTTGTGGCTGACTTACTAAATTGCCGTATCCTAAAATTTAGAAACGATGGCACTATTCTTACAAATTGGGGCACACAAGGCACAGCAGTCAGTCAGTTAAAGTTTCCAATGGATGTAGCAGTAAACAGTTCTGGAAATGTGTACGTAACAGATACTAGTAACCATCGGATTCAAGAATTTAGCAACTACGGCACCTATATTAGAAGTTGGGGCGGATTTGGCTCAGGAGACGGACAGTTCAACTACCCATCTGGTGTTGCTGTAGACTCTTCAGGCAATGTGTTTGTATCAGATGTTCATGTAGTCTCATCGGACGGCGTATCGGAGGGTGGCAATGGCAGGATTCAAAAGTTCAAAGGTAATGGTATCTTTATAACAAAGTGGGGATCTCGGGGCTCTGCTGATGGTCAATTCATTGCTCCACATGGGATCGCTATAAAGTCTGCAAAGGTTTCGATTCTTGAAGAGAGAGTGTTTGTGACTGATACGGGTAATAATCGTATTCAAGTATTTAAGCCGAAGTTGGTTGTCAATCCATGAAAAACTTTAAGGGCTAATGACTATCCTCTCACTTTTTTATTCTATGGTTAGAGTCCTCTAATGTGAACATTTTCTTCACCATAATTCTAAAACATTCTTCGTAAGCCGTTTTATAGTTTGTAGTGTTTGTCAATTATAATAAAAAACAATTGGGGGTTGTTTCTTGATTGCACAATCAAATTAACTTCCTCATCAATTGTTTATTTTTACTTGCTTCTCACCGTTAACTTTTCTTTTTCTTTTTTATTTTATATTATTTGCTCTTAATGATAGTCTTAAAGCATCAATAAGGTCATCATAAACGCTAAAGCTTATTATAATAAATTTAATTTTGCCATTATTCTAATTAGAGATAATAATGAGCAAATGTGTTTTGTTCAGCTGAGTCTTGATCTTTTGAAAATTGCCAATAAATTAGTCGACCGTATACTACCAGATCTCTAGCTAGCATTTCCATTCTTGATTGTAATATACTATTTACAATTTTACCATCTGAGGCGAGATCTTCTCGTCCATTTATCGAAATTCCATATGGCAGGCTCCAAGCATAGCACTGTCTTACAGCTGTCCTCATTTGATCCATGACCGTCAAGCCCTTTTCATGGGATGAAACTATATACCCAAAAGTTTTACCTGAAAATTCCTTCCAGAAAAAATCCAAAAAATTTTTCATTGTCCCAGACATTGAACCATGGTAATCAGGGGAAGCCAGAACAAACACATTGGCCCAATTCACATCATCTGTAACTTTTTTGACGTTTTCATTGTCGAACTTTGTGCTAGGTCGATATATGGGCAGCTGGGTCTCAAACAAGTTTACCAATCGAGCTTCTGTTTTGTACTTTACAGATATGATTTCAAGGACTTTTCTTAAAGTGTCAGTACTAAAGGAATTTTTTCTCATACTGCTACCGATGCCCAAGACTTTNACTTTTTCTTCCGTACGTCCTATTCGTCAAGTGGAATATATAAAATATTTTTTTCAGATAAAGACGCATAAATAAAATAACTATTAAGACGCATTGAATCAATGATGATTTGGAATTATGCCGGTAATAATAAGGCCCGACTCGGAATTTACTAATCTTTTAAAAAGCAATCTGAGAGCTAGATACGACAACAGGAAGACAGATAGGATTGGTTTGGCGCCCATTCATGTGTCCGATATACTCCCCAGCTCCTGTCTAAGAAAGCAATATTACTCACGCACTTATCCTGACGAAGATCCTATAACAGATGAATCCATACACCATTTCGTTAGAGGAGAATCAAGTGAATTTGCTATCACCCAGCTTGCTAGAATTGGGGTAGCGCAGGCAGAATTACAAATGGACGAGATAGTTGCCCATCCGGATATAATGGACAACGCCAATGGAAATAAGGTCATAATAGAGCTTAAGGACACGACTAGTGGCAAAAGACTTGACATAAACGATTATACATTTCGTTCCTATCTGAGGCAGCTACTTTACTACCTGATTATGACCGGTATTGAAAAAGGCGTTCTCTCAATCAGGTACAATATTAGAGAACTCAGACTTTTAAAGAAAGACGAGTCAGGTGAATATTTTTTTAGGCCAAACAATTCTAAAAATCCGGGCATAGAAAGTTGGTCTATTAATTTGCCTAAAGATGACATAATGAGGGAAATTTTGAGAAATGAAATGGTCTTGAGAAAGACTATCCTTGTAAGTGCACTTGAAAATCATGATGTAGCCAACCTTCCAAGATTGACAGAACCATTAAAATCAGCTAAATGCCCAAATTGTCC
>Ga0065705_10002206_pt1 | contig 10260 bp, 10 predicted proteins | sample SwibulcommuniRL2_FD_59092 | JGI IMG/M metagenome (GOLD analysis project Ga0065705, IMG submission 59092) | Bulk soil microbial communities from switchgrass field near Rose Lake, East Lansing, Michigan, USA - RL2 Bulk Soil v2 (version 2) | ecosystem: Environmental > Terrestrial > Soil >... | reverse complement strand
CCCTTCAGGTAGAGCTGATACGCATCTGTGTTCTGCGTGTACTGCTTGACGATGCGCTGCTTCTCCTGACCCGTGAGCTTGAGCCGAAGCGCGTCCGAGATCGCGGTCGAAATCTCCTCCTGCACNGCCAGGATGTCCGTGAGCTTCCGGTTGTAGCGCTCGCCCCAGAGGTGCCGGTTGTCGCGGACATCGACGAGCTCCGTGCTGATTGACAGCGTACCGTCACGCTGTACGACCGAGCCCGTCAGCACAACCTGCACGTTCAGCGTGCGGCCGGCGGCCTGCGCGTCGACGTTCGGTGCCTTGTAGCGAAACACGGCGTTGCGCGACATCACCGCCAGCATCGGCGCCTCCGAGAGCGCGTTGATGAGACTCTCGGTGATGCCGTCACTGAGATATTCCGTGTCGGGATTTCCGCCCACGTTCACGAAAGGCAGAACCGCGATGGAATCCGGGGGAGGTCCCGGTCTGAGGAGCGAATACAGCGCGGCGACCGATGCTATCGCGAGCAGCGCCAGCAACGACGCGATCGTCTTCGTTCGAACCGACCCACCACGGGCGGTCACCGTCGCCGGCCCGTCGTCGAGCTCCAGACGCGCGTCCGCAATGTGTCGAAGTCGCCGCTTCGGCTCCTTTTCGAGACATCGGCGCAGGAGTTGCCGTACGTGCGCCGGTGTGGACGTGGGAAGCATTTCCCACGCCGGCTCCCGTTCAACGATCGCTGCGAACGTATCGACCGCTGTCGGTCTGCCGAACGGTGAAGTCCCCGTCAACATCTCGAACAGCACGCAACCGAATGCCCACAGATCGGTGCGGCTATCGACAGCCTGTCCTCGCGCCTGTTCCGGACTCATGTAAGCAGCGGTCCCCATGACCAGGCCGTCGGCTGTCGCGCCAGCAGTGAAGGTGGGTGAAGCCGTGGCGGTCGACGCGAGGATGCGCTCGTCGAGCTTGGCGAGCCCGAAATCGAGCACCTTCACCACGCCGCCTGGCGCGATCTTGATGTTCGCGGGCTTCAGATCGCGATGAACGATCCCCTTTTCGTGCGCGGCATCGAGGGCCTCGGCGATCTGTCGCGCGATTTGAAGGGCCTCCGCCAGCGGCAGACCACGTTCATCGCGGGCGATTCGTTCCGCAAGCGTCTCTCCCTCGACGAGCTCGAGAATCAGCGCGTGGACGTTTGCACCGGCGTCTGTCAGTGAGTCCTCAAACCCGTAGATCGCCGCGATGTGTGGATGATTGAGCGAAGCCAGGACGCGCGCTTCCCGTTCGAAGCGCGCGAGTCGATCCGGATGCGAGGTGAACCCGGACGGCAGCACCTTGATGGCGACATCGCGACCGAGGCGCGTATCCCGCGCTCGGTACACCTCACCCATCCCACCTGCACCCAGCGGCCCGAGAATTAGATAGGCGCCGATCCGACGACCTGTAAGCGTCGAATGCCCAACGTTACTCACGAGTCCGGCAGCGGCAACGACCGCACCGCCAGTGAGCACGCCGCTAGCCGCCAGCAGCGACTCGACTTCCCGCCGCAGTGCCTCATTGCCCGCGCAGGCTTCCTCCAGGAAAGCCGCGCGCCCGTCAACCGGCCGCGCCAGCGCCGCGTGATAAAGCCGTTCGACCGTCGCCCAGCGTTCGGGACTCGTCTTCATTCAGCGTTGATCGTTCAGTACTACGATGTCGCTCGACGCGACGTCGTGCTTACCAATGACGATGGTGTGATCGTTTGTCCAGCTGATCCCACGGATGCGTGGGCCGCCCGTGAACTCAATGAGTTTGCGATAGGGGTTGCTGGCATCTGGACGAACGATCCAGATCGAAGGAGTATCTGTGCCTTGATTTACCACAGCGAGGCTCCGGCCGTCAGGGGCCCACGCTACGATGCCATTCCCAGCCGCAAAGCCATTGGGCGGTGGCGGCAACGCTTCGAAGACCGGGCGGCCCGTAAGATCCACAAATGCGAGGCGATTTCGCCCGGGGCCCGTCGTCGTCGCCGCCACGTAGGCAATCACATCACGTGTTGGAGACACGGCCGCATCCCCTATCGCTTCGGTGTCGCTCACGAGGATTCGTCGCATTTTGCCGTCGGCCACTGAAACGGCCCATAGGGCCTGGCCGTCGGCTGTGGGCCGGCCCATGAGGATTTCCCGGCCGTCTCGCGACCAAGAAAGGCCGCCGACAACTTCGAGGTCGGTGACCCGACGAGGTGCGCCACCATCGGAGTTGATTGCCCACAATGCGCGACGGCCATCGCGATCCGAAAGGAATGCGACCTGTCCTCCATCCGGCGAAACGGATGGCTTCTCGTCGAGCGCTGCGCCCGAGGTCAGAGGCCGTGCATCGGAACCGTCGCGGCGAACAGTCCATAAATTGCGAATTCCAGTCCGCGATGAGCTGAATACCAGTCGATCGCTAGTTGCGTCGAAAAACGGATCAAGGTCGCCCGTTTCCCCCGCCGTGAGCAGCTTCGTTGCGCCGGGACTAGCGTCAACGTTGACCTCAATCAGCGACTGGTGAACGTCATACAATGTCGCGACGAGTGTGTGGCCGTCGCGAGAGATTCGTGGTTCTGCATACTCTCCTATACCCTCAGTCAACGGCCGGCTTTCTTTTCCATCTGACGAGCGCCACCACAACCCGAGCTCGGCTGTCGCAGGGTTCGCTGCGTAGATAAATCCGTTTCCATCCGGCATTGGCATCGGGAAAATTGCGCGCCGGAGAGGCGCCAGGACTACTTCGGTCTTGCCCGTGTCAGCGTTTACCCGTGAAATTCCCGAGGGCTCCATGTTGAGCAGTTGTGCGCGGGTATCGATGAAATAGATGTACCCATCGCGCGACCAGGTCGGCCAATGTATATGGCGGCCGGGAAGCAGCGGGACGAGTTGTCGACGATTTGTGCCGTCGGCGTTCGCCACAAAGAGAGCGTCGCCAGCTGATCCTCCGCTGCGGATGAATGTCAACTTTTGGCCGTCTGGAGACCAGCGAAGGCCGACGAAGTCTTGAATCAGTTTTCGTGCGGGCCCTGGCAGCGGTGCCGGAACTTCCCACGTTTCGAATGGCGTCGTCATGTTTTGCATCCGCGCCATAACCGCGATGCGGGTGCCGTCCGGCGAAATATCGAGACCGCCAATTCCGGTTCCCGGCGTCACTTCGAGGCCACTTGATGCTGTCAGGTTCGCTGCCTCGCCTCCGCCCAGGAACTTCACCCACACGTCTGTCGGTCCCCGTTCGTTCGAGAGATACGCGACCCATTTCCCATCTGGCGAAATGGCCGGCGCCCACTCGCGTGCAGGACCGCGAGTCAGGCGCAGGATTCGGGAAAACGAAGGTCCAGCAGCCGATTGGGAGCGGGACTCGCTTCTGAACGCCACGAACGACAAGACGACGACCGCAATACCGAGAGCTGCGACCAGTCCCATAAGGGGCTGCTTTGTCCAATTGGTTCGGCGGTTCGGACCCGGTGGTCGCGGTCCAATTGAGATCTCCTCGATCTCCGGACGCGCATCGCCGATGTCTCGCATTCGGCGCTTTGGGTCCTTTTCAAGGCAGCGGCGAAGCAGCCGGTCCGTTACGGCTTGCGTCGACGCAGGGAGCGCGTTCCAGTCCGGCTCGCGATCGACAATCGCCGCGAGCGTGTCGGTCACTGTGGGGCCCGCGAACGGACTGCGCCCGGTGAGCATCTCGTACAACACACAACCGAAGGCCCAAATGTCGGTGCGCTTGTCGACCGCCTGACCGCGCGCCTGTTCGGGACTCATGTAGGCGGCGGTGCCGACCACGATTCCCTCGCGTGTGTCATTGACCGTGATCGTCGGCGCTCCGGTGACGCCGTCTGCGCCGTCGCCGCTGGTCGCCTCGAGCTTCGCCAATCCGAAGTCGAGGACCTTGACGATGCCCTGCGGGGCGATCTTGATGTTGGCGGGCTTCAGGTCGCGGTGGACGACCCCTTTTTCGTGAGCCGCGTCGAGCGCGTCGGCAATCTGCCGGGCGATGTCGAGCGCTTCCTTGATGGGCACACCTTTGGAGCCAGCACGCGTGACCCGCTCCGCGAGCGTCTCGCCCTCGACGAGCTCCAGCACCAGCGCGCGGACCGGAGCGCCCGTCTCTGTGGGCGCATCCTCGATGCCGTAGATCGCTGCGATGTGTGGGTGGTTCAGCGAGGCGAGCACGCGGGCCTCGCGCTCGAAGCGCGCGAGCCGACCGGCATCGGCGGTGAACGCCCGCGGCAGGATCTTGATCGCGACCTCACGTCCCAGCCGCGTGTCGCGCGCCCGATAGACCTCACCCATGCCGCCGGCGCCGAGCGGCGCCAGAATTTGATACGCGCCCAGCCGTCGCCCCGTCAGAACAGACCGGCCGACGTCGCTGACCAGGCCCGCCGCTGCGAGTGCGGCGCCGTGTGCCAGCACCGCGTCCGCTGACGCGTCCTGCGCCAGCAGCGATTCGACCTCCCGCCGCAACTCCGCGTCGCCCGCGCAGGCTTCGGCCACATATGTAGCACGCTCGTGAATCGGGCGCGTCAGAGCGGCGTGATAGAGCCGTTCGACCGCCGCCCAGCGTTCGGGACTGGTGGTCATGACCTGGACGCGCGCATTGTAAGCCTCAGCAAATCCCAAAACCCAAATCCCGACCCGACGACCGGATGAACCCCTTGGGATTTGGGATTTGGAGCTTGGGATTTGGGATTTAAACAGCCCCTGCCAGTTTTCACCGCCGTTTCCCGCCTCCGGTGGCGAGGAGGGAAGGGCGATGACGAAGAGGACACGAAACCTGGCGATGGCGGCGGTGACGGCGGCGGTTCTTGGAATGCCGGGTCTCAGCGCGGCGGCCGATGCGATCCCCGGTCAGGTGTCGCATGTGCGGTCATCGAACTCGGAACTGGGTGCGCTTATCGAGCAGGCAGGCCAGCGCTCGGCGACATTCCGTGGCCTCCTCGACACCATCAACTCCAGCGATAGCATCGTGTTCGTCGAAGCGGGCGACTGCGGCCACGGCGTCCGCGCGTGCTTCGTGAGCGTGGCGGCTGCGGGCGCCTATCGCTACATGCGTGTCGTTGTCGACACCCGCAAGGCCGACTGGGATTTGATGGGATCGATCGGTCACGAACTGCGTCACACGCTCGAAGTCATCGGCGCACCGCACGTCCGGGACAACGCCAGCAAGCACTTCTTCTACGAACAAATCGGCACCCATGGCACCGCGACCGCACGCGAGACCCAGGCCGCAGTCGACGCAGGCAATACCGTGCGCTCTGAAGTTCGAAAGTTCAATCGGCCCTCCAAATCCGAATAGCCCACCTCGTTCCGCCTCCTCACCTGGCGCGCTGAATGGCGCGCCTTTTTCGTTTTTTGAGCCATTCCAGTTTTTTTGCGGGCGTTGCCAGTTTTCAACTCGAATTCCCGCCTCCATCGGTGAGACCCGAAATCGAGGCAGGTCGCCACGTGAGGGCTCGAAGGAGGATGACGTCATGTTGAAGTCAAGACTAGTTGTCGTCTCGTCGACGCTGTTGCTGGCGGGCCTTCTCGGTGCCGCCTCGGTCGCCCGCGGGAACGTCGCGCACGTGAATTACCTGACGTTCACCGCCCCATTTGCGCTTCCGGGGGTCACACTCCCGGCAGGGACCTACACCTTCGAAATGGCCGTTCCCGGCTCCTATGACGTCGTGCGGGTCCTGAGTCGCGACCGCCAGCATCTGTATCTGATCGCGTTCACCAAGCGCGTGGACCGTCCACGTGGCCTCCCAGCCAATCGCCAGATCGTGTTCGCAGAAGCTCCGACCGGGATCGCACAGCCAATCAAAGCGTGGTTTCCAATCGGCCAGTCAATCGGACACGAGTTCGTGTATCCGGCGGGCAACCGGCAGCTGGTGCAGGGGACCAATTAGCCACACAACGCGTGCGCCCGGCGGGTGTCACTCGTCGGGCGCCGCGGAAAGGAGAGGGGTCATGAACACCGTACATCGACCGTTGACCCTATGGCTGCTCGCGGCACTGGCATCCGCAAACGTTCACGCCGTCAGCGACGCCGACCAGCGTCCCGTACTCGTCGTCGTCCTGCACAACTACGCGGCGATCGCGCCGCGGATTCTCGAGCACGCCGCGCGGGAGGTCTCGCGCGTCTATCGCGAGCTTGGTGTCGAGGTGCGCTGGATCGCTCCGCTCGTGGAACTCGACCGCCCGAACGACATTCTCAATGAGACGCTGATTGCAACCGTCCACCTTCGGTTGTTCGAACGCGACACGCGCGATCGCGCCTTCAACGGTGTGATTGGCATTGATGCTCCGAGTGCGGCCGGGGGACTGATGACCGTGGCGCATGTTCTCTATCAACCGGTTGAGGACGAGTCGACGAGCGCGCTCGCCCTCGCCTATGTCATGGCGCATCTGGTAGGGAATGTCGCGATGACACCAGACGGAGCGCGGCCGTCGGCGATCATGCGAGCCGGCCGCGGCGAAGCCGAACGGCTGCAGCGCGGGGAGTCACCCTTCACCCAGGACGAGGCGGACCGAATCCGCTCGGGTGCACGGGTTGCTGCCCACTAGGCAGATGATTGCTTCAGCTCGCGAAGCAGCCACGCCTTGGCAAGCTTCCAGTCGCGCATCACGGTGTCCACGGACACCTTCAAGGCTTCGGCGGTCTCTTCAACCGAGAGACCGCCGAAGAACCGCATTTCGACGACCTGAGCCTTCCTGCCGTCAAACGCCGCGAGCGCGTTGAGCGCATCGTCGAGCGCGACAAGGTCCTGTCCGGGCTCGGTCGTGACGACAAGCGCTTCGTCGAACGACACCTTCTGCGCACCGCCGCCGCGTTTCTGGTAACCCTTTGATCGCGCGAAGTCGACGAGGATGCGCCGCATCAACCGCGAGGACATGGCGAAGAAATGGGCGCGGTCCTGCCACTTTACCTGTTGGACGTCTATCAGCCGGACAAAGGCCTCGTTGACCAGCGCTGTCGCCTGAAGGGTGTGGCCAACGCGTTCGCGCGCCATGTGGCGGCGCGCCAGCCGCCGCAGCTCGTCGTGGACGAGCGGGATTAGCTGTTCCAGCGCCGCTTGATCGCCGCCGCGCCAGTCAACCAGCAGCCTCGTGATCGCCGCCGAACCAGGACCATCGATCATTCAAGACGGCTTGTACACGAAAAGCCTCGGCTGCGGTAGAGTGTGCCTGCTGCGCCGGAGTCCGATGGGCGAAGGCGAGCCGCCAGGAGGTGTGCCATGCGGGCACTCGTTTTCGTCACGGTGTTCGCGTCGGTTGCGGTCGGTTCCGGGGTGTCCCCGATTACGGCTCAGAGCACCGACGCGTCGGTCGGCACCTGGACGTTGAACCTCGCACAGTCTTCATACGATCCGGCGAACCTCGCGCCGAAGAACCAGACGACACGAATCACGGCGTCGGCCGACACCCTGACGGCGGTCACCGATGGCGCGGATGCCGAAGGGAAGAAAATCCATACCGAGATCAGCTATAAGTTCGACGGCAAAGACTACGACTACAAAGGCGCGCCAGACGCAAACAGCTCGCGCGTCTATACACGCGTCGACGATCACCACTACACCTATGCCACGAAGGTGAATGGTCTCATCACCACGACGTCGCGCGTCGCGGTCACGCCCGACGGTAAGACGCGCACGATTACGACGACCGGCCGCGACGCGCAGGGACGTGTCATCCGCAACTTCAGCGTCTGGAACCGGGTTGGTTAGCGCGTACCTGCGTGTTAGACTTCGAATTCATGGTTGTGCGGAGGCAGATGCCTGTGCCTCCATTCGACACCCTCGTATCCACTGACAGACAGGGGCGGCTAGCTCAGCTGGGAGAGCGCTGCGTTCGCAACGCAGAGGTCGGGAGTTCGAGCCTCCTGCCGTCCACCACCCTTCGTTCCGATTCCAGGATTCGCGGCGTTCGGCCCTGACTTTATCTACGAAGCGGCGATTGCTCCTCGCGTAAGTTTGTGCCGGACAAAGCCGCGCGGCTTGGAACGAAGTCGGAGAATCGCGGAATAACGTTCCGCCGATCCCTACACTTCAGGCCACCGAAATCGCGCTGGATGCCAGCATTTGCGGTGGCATGCCCGTTGCTCAATCTCCTGCCGCCGACGCCGACCGAGTTCGACAGCATACGGCGCGCGGCAAGCCCCTGATGGATTGGTTGAAGAACTTCTGGCATCGATCGTCGGTATTACGACTCGCCGTCCGTGGCGTGGTGTTGGCGCTCACTGCATGGCCGCTGATGGTGCTCGCTCTTAAATTGCAACCTCAGATGGCCGTGCTGTCACCGCCCATGGCTATCGTGACCGTGACCGGTTTCGTTCTGATTGAGTCGGCCTTGTTCATCGCGATCAAATTGCTGTTTCGGAAAGTGACATGAAAGCCGGTAATGCCGGAGAAGGTCGTCCGCTGCAGTGCCCGTTTTGTGACGCGCATGGACGGGTGACGCTCGTAGCGAAGTCGACAGTGAATGGTGCGAAATTCGATTGGCACTGCACCAATTGCGAGCATCACTGGTCCGCCATTCAACCGGTGGATCCTCGTTCAAAATAACACCATCGGCGCAAGCCCGTTCGCGACGTTAGCTGCCACCCAGCGACGAATGCGGTCCTCGAGGGACTCGCTGTGCACGTGCGAACCGCGCGGATACTCCGCGCGGTGACTTTGCGGAGCCGCCGAAACGGCCCCTTTGGCGTAAGGAATTTCCGTCAGCCTTTTACGTATGGGGAAATGCCGTCAGGCTGAGGCTGCGCTTCAACTGGTGACGCGCGTCCCGATGCTCGTCGTTCAGACTGCGTCGCCGTTTCAAAGCGTCCAATCTGCGCTCGAGGTCGCCACGTTCTGCAACCATGTCGTGTAACTCAGCGCAATCGCAATGCATCGCATACGGGCCACGCACGACTAACTGAAGATCCCGGGTGCCCTTTTCTCTCATCGCGATCCCGATGCCGCGCGCGCTCGAGTCCGCCGATTCATATGCGGATAATCGCGGCGTGATCGGAATGTGTGAAACGTCGAGCTTGCGCGTGGCTCCGCAACAGATCAATGCTCTTGCACGGCTGTCCTCGGCCGTGTGAAACACGCAGATCGCACGAGTCCCCATGTTGTTGCTCTACCTGCCGTTGGCACTCCTGTTGGTATCGACTGCGTTTGCCATGCTGAGTGCAATGGGGCGCGCACCCTTGTGGATCGCCGTGCTGTTGCTGTGCATTGCTGCCCTGACGAGCGCGTTGCCCGTTCCAGTCGCAACCGCTCGGTAAAGAGTTCGAAGGGGGGAACCGAAATGCCTGTTCAATCGATTCAATCGATCTCTCGCGCCGCCTTCGACCAACTGCATCCCGATCGCCCGACAACGTCCGTATGGTTCCAGCAAGAAGTGGAATGGTTTGTTGAGCGATCCAGGCTCTTGATTGGCTGCATCGCGAAGAACATTCAGCGCGACGATTGGTTGTTCGTGGTCCAAGGTCGCGACGAATGCGGCCGATTCCACGAAATCGAGACGCAGGCGCATCTCCCAACCCACGAAGAGGCGCGCAATGCATTCAGGAGTACCGTCAGCCAACTGGTGGCTACAGGCGTCAAGGTGTTCCCTTAAAAACGGTCTAACCATTGCCGCCATACGGGCAACCCGTGCCGAGTGTGAAGAAGTCGGGGGAATTGCCCACCCCCTGGCCGTCATGACCGATCCCGACATCGGTCTGATNAACCGCTTGAGAATTCGATGACGCACTCTGGCGGCGGGTTTACCTGAAGACATCCCGCNCGGGTGTGTCGCAGAACGATCTACTGAGTTCAGCGGTCTTCTGAATTGACGTNTCGGGAATTCGCGTGCAGCGATGTGCGGCAGCGTGACGAGACGCTCGTTGCAGTCTGCGTCGCCGGTGAGCGCCGTGGACAAGTTGCGTCGACTTCTTCGAGCAGCCCTCGATTCGATCTTCCGAGCGGCGATTATCCTGTTGGTTGGATGGCCGCTTCTCCTTATCGCCGTACTCGCGCAGGAGCGACTTGACGCCGCACCGCCGCCAGAACTTGTAATGTTCTTCCTTACGCTTGTTTGTGCGAAGGGCGCTCTGCTCGCAATGCTCGCACGGCGCGTTTCCTGACGGCGACACCCTCCGAATATTCGCTCGCGCTCTCGATTGAAGAAAGCTGGTGGTGACATCAGCTATCCTTGCGGCTGCCGATCCAATTTCGCGCCTGCATGCCTACCATTCGAAAAATTGGCGTTCTCACTGGGGGCGGTGACGCCCCAGGTCTGAACGCGGTGATCCGCG
>Ga0065705_10002205_pt1 | contig 10261 bp, 11 predicted proteins | sample SwibulcommuniRL2_FD_59092 | JGI IMG/M metagenome (GOLD analysis project Ga0065705, IMG submission 59092) | Bulk soil microbial communities from switchgrass field near Rose Lake, East Lansing, Michigan, USA - RL2 Bulk Soil v2 (version 2) | ecosystem: Environmental > Terrestrial > Soil >... | reverse complement strand
GTTGCCAAAGCGCAACCCTGGGCTGGAATTGGCGAACGCTTTCAGCGTTATTCAATTCGATAGGCCTTCCAAAGGTGGCCATCATTTCGATTTTTTGTGCAAAGCCGACGCCGACTCAATCCTTTTCTATAGGCACTTTCCTACGACTAGTTGCGTCGCTAACGCTCCGCGCTAACGCCCTCGCGTCTCATCAATCGGATACGCAAACACGCGATTTCCATCAGACACAAATATCAAGGCGAGCGCTTCGTCGGTAATGAATCGTTCATCGAGCTGGCGCAGGCGAATCTCTCTAGCCGTTTCTCCGGTGTGTATGTTCACTCCCGCAAGACCATTGCCATCGCGACCCTGCAGATCGGTGTAGAAATACATCCAATTGCCTCTTAAGGCAGCCAGCCGATCGCGATGCCACAGGAAGCGCGAGAGGCGTTCGAGTTGGTGCGCGGGATCAAGTCTATCCAGGAGGCGTTCGTCTACGTCGTTAGTACGGCGGCGAACTAAATCAGCCGGTGAGGGAGCGGACGGTGTCCCAGCCGACACGCGATCTCTAACGCTCGAAATTGCGCCAAATCGCCTGAAACGCGTGGCGCCGTAGGATCGCACGTAGTTTCGAGCGGAGCTGGTAGCCAGGGCTTGCAAATTGGAAACGGAAGAACGAGCGGCCAGTCCTGACCAACTAAGTCCGCCCACCGCCCGCGCAATTTGCACACCCCGAAAGGCCGTCACTGCCGAGCCGCCGTAACGGAAATATAAAGACGCCGCGCGCGCCGCTACTGCGACAGCCGTACGGAAGATGCCGCGACCCGGTGGCGCATGACGCGCGCGCCATAACTCATCACCGCTGTTAACATCAAAAGCTGCGACCTCTGATTGTCCGCCGATAACAACAGCGCCGCTCTCGTTCAGTACGCCAAATGATGCCTTTTCGATCCCGTGATGAGAACGATATCGCCGCTTGCCGGTCGCTGAGTCAATGACGATTAAGTCGTCACGATCGGCTATGATAATGCTCGATGGATTCGGCACCACGAGATTCGTAATGCCCTTGTCTGCGCCTTTGTAACGCCAAAGCACTTTTCCATCGCGAGTATTGATGGCGCTGACGCCGTACGATCCCCGCTCGACAGTTTCACCATTCTTAAGACGAGTAAACTGGCCACCGGTACGGACGTATAAAACCTGACCAACCAGAATCATCTCCGGCGTCAAACCGAGGTCTTTAGCTTCCCACTCGGTGTCACCGGTTGCGCGTGAGATCGCGCGAACGCGCCCGTGGCCGGAAGTGTAAATTGTGCCGGCATCGAAAATCGGCGCCGCCTCGCTAAGCGCCAGACCATCTTCGTTCACGCGATAACGCTCCCGCAGACGCGACTTGCCGGTCTGGGCGTCGAAAGAGGTGAGGCCTTCGTAAAACGTGTATAGTCTGCCGTCGAGAAACACGGGTGGATAGTAGTTGTCGAATGTGTAATCGACGTCACCGCCTGAGTTTTCCGGCCAGCGTGCCGGCATCATCTCAACTTCGCCAACTTCCTGTTTCCAAATCTCGTTACCGGAGGCCAGGTCCAGAACATACAAAAGCGGATGACGTTTGAAGCCGTCGTCTGCGTGCGCTCTTGCGTCTTTCGCTAGCACAACTGCGAGCAGATTGGCGTCCGGATCGACCGCCATTTGCATTAGACCGCCGCGAAGTTTGGTGCTTTGCCAGATTCTGTCGCCGGTCAAAAGGTCAACGGCTTCAACTCGTGTCCGCTCCCCTTTCTGAAAACTAAGCAGGAGCAGGTCGGAACCGGGCACCGGCGCAACGTCAGTCTCGTCCAGCGAGGCGTCCTTGCGACGCCACAAGGTTTCGCCGCTTTGACCATCCACGGCGTAAAGGGACTTCTCGGTACCGATAACTACTACACCGAGATCCGTGGTTTGGTAGAAGCGAACTGTTTTATCCAGCTTCGCCGTCCACACTTGAGCGTTGGCTGTCAGCGTAGGAGAGAGGAAGAGAATGGCGAGCAAGGAGACTACGAGTCTGAGCGAAAATACTTTCATGATGGAAGCATAAACGATCCACAAACTCACACAAAAGTACGTTGACATATTTCGTTGAGCTTGTGTCGCAACCATGCGTCCTTCAAGAGCGAAATGTAGTCAGCACCACCATGCAGTAGCGGGTGGGGTTCTCATTAAAACTCGGCAATCGGAAGAGTCACCCGCCACCGCGTGGTGTTACTGACTTCCTCTCATCCCTGAAAGTTCAATTAGACTGTTCTCAAGGCAATGCGAGTCCGGCCGCAAATCTGATATTCTTACTGCTCCCGAGTTGAGCTTTAGTCTCGATCGATTCTACCGGCTATATCACCATGCAAAATCCTGCGACACACAAGACGATTGCCAGCGGCATCCGGGTGCTTCTGTTGCTGGCTGCCCTGGCCGGATACGCGCGCGCGCAGTCAACTGACATCGCGTGGCCATCGCCCGTCCGCGCCAATGAAGTTCGTGGCATTATCTCAGCAAGAGATCTGGGCGACCCGCGAGTAACCGATCACTATTATGCTTTTATAGCTAACCCGGGCGATATCCTGATCACTGTCGATAGCCGAAACCTCAACGGCGACATCGACGTGTTTACTTCATCGAGTCTTCGACCGCTCTTGAAGTTTACAGTTTATGCCGGCAGTTCCTCTCCCATTACAAAGAGTCTCTATTTACGCAAACAGGAAAGCCTGCTCCTACGTGTTGAAGGTCGGACGCCCGACGATGACGAGGCGGTCTATCGACTGCGATTCGGCGGAGCCTTCGAAGCGATAACCTCAGGGCCTTTGGTGGAACACGAGGACGCGCTTGAAGCAACGACCGCGGCCGCCGCTTCAAATAAAGGGGAGAGGCGCGTGTCTTCTGTGGGTGCGCGGATCGATGAACCTCCGACCGAGGTGGTTGAGGCTCCCAAGGCGGTGCCAACTCCAATTACGTCGTCCGAACCAGAATCCAGATCAGCTACTGCGAAACCTACGACCAGAAACACGCGTCCACGCGGAACCGTCGCTCGCAGAACGCGGCCGGCTAGAACGCCGAAGCCAAAACGCGTTGAGTCACCAAAGCCCGATGAGACTGTCGCGAAGGGTGAGAGCGCAGAGAAGGCAACTGGCGAAAGCTCCGAGACTGAGAGTTCCAATGCTCCAGCGCGCCCGGCCAGAAGGAGCAGAGGCTCACGAGCTACGAAGCCGCCGGCACCTCAGGAAATCGACGACAGCGGACCGCGGTTAGTTATTGAAACAAGTGACGGAACGCTCGTCGATCGTTCGATGGGAGGGGTGCGGCGAGTAACTGTCGAGAATGGTCAGGTGGTTGTGATCGGGAAGGATGGAAAGATCCAGCGGATCCCTCTAGCCAGCGTGGTGCGAATGACGATCGCACCATGAGGAGCAGTGTGCGGTGGGCCGTGTGCAGTGGGCAGTGTGCAGAAAGAGCTAGGCTAACCTGAAACTATCGCTTAGTCTTTCTGCCCACTGCCCACTGCCCACTGCCCACTATTTCTTCAATGCGGCTAACTTTTCCTTGAACTGCGGCAGATCTTCGCTGGTCGGATCCGCTTTCTCCAAATTCGCGATTGCTTGCTCAGCTGCTTTGGCGTCACCCTTGCCCAGGGTCGCCGCGGCGAGGCCCGCCAGGGTTTGGACGTCGTCGCTCTTTTTCATGAGCGCCGCCTTGTACCACTTTTCGGCAACATCGTAGTGACCGGCATCGAGATTGACGAGTCCCAACGCCACGAGAGTTCCATAGTCATCCGGTTTCAGCTGATTGGCCTTTAGCAGAAATTCAATCGCCGGATCGTATCGTCCAATTTTGTAGTAGAGCTCAGCGGCCTTTACCTGTGCGTCAAAATTCTTAGGTTGCTTGCGCGCTTCGTCAATTTGGGCGGTAACCTCAGCCTGCATGTTTCCCGAGGCAGGGCCGCCGGCGCCGACGGGCGGATGATCGGCCGGCATCTGACCGCTCGAAAGCGCTGCCGGCGATGCGCCCGGACCGTAGCGTTGATTCATGGTACTGGCGAAGAGGAAACCGACGATGAAACCAAACAGCACTCCAATAATTGCGAAAAGCAAGTTGTCTCGTGTCATTATTTTCGTTGAACGTTGAAAGCGGTCTAGTCGGAAGCGTCCTGTAGCAAGGTTCGCAACTGCTCGCGCAGTTCCGGGCTATTTGTATGTCCGTGTGCCGTCACCGCGTGTTGAGTTGCGGCCTCAAGCACTTCTTCTTCAGTTCCTTCTATTCGCAACGTGCAGCCTTTCTCACTCGGATAGAGTCTGCAGTCAACGGCTTTTCGATTTCCTTCGGCCATGAGCCCACTCTCCTCTTGAATCAAACTCCGATTATTCCAGCGATTTTATTTCGAGGTTGTCCCGGCAAGCGACTTCGCCTGTTCAATTCGTTTAGATATTGATTGCTCTAAGTCGGGATTTCCGGAAGACATTTTCAGCAATTTTTGCCAATAGACGATCGCCTGTTGATAGTTCTTGGCCTCAAACTCAGCTGTGCCGGCGAGTTGCAATACTTTCGGATTTTCAGGAGCGATACTGAGCGCCTGCTTGATCAACTCAGCGGGTCGTCCCTCGAGTTTCCGGCCATTAGTCATGGCCAGTGCGAAGGCGTACTCCGTCAAAATATCGGCGTCATCCTTTTTCAGCTCAGCCGCTTTTGCGTAGGCGTTACTCGCATCATCATACTTCTCGAGGCTGACGTAGGAGCGCCCGAGCATGGCCCAGCCATCAGCGTCACCAGGGTTTTGCTCGAGTCGTTTAGCCAACGCCGCAACGTTGGCTTCGATCCCTTGTTGACCCATCTGGCCATCAGAAAACGGACCGGAAGCGGACAAGGCCTGAGGAGGCACTCCCTTGAGTGCCGCAGAGGTACCTACAATTAGATATAGAACTACAGCCAGGACCGGAATGCCAAAGCTCACCGCATAAGCTGCGCCGCGACCGGCAGTCGCAGGCGCAGACTTTCGCTCTGCAGCGTCGGGAGGGGTGCCGACGTCCTCCAACAAACGTCGCTCGATTTCATCTCGATCCTGTCGATATTGTTCGGGGCTGACGATCCCGTTTGCGAGGTCTGCGTCTAACTCGGAAAGTTGATCGCGATAGACTTCGACGTTCACCCTTTCCTTGTCAGTATCATCATCAACCGACGTACGTTGCAGCAACGTAGGCAGTACGAATGCCAGTGCAATCGCAACCAGGCCGGCGCAGATGAGCCAGTAGAGTATCATGCAGTTTTACCCTGGTCGGCATTTAGAAGTTCTTCCGCTCGTTGCCGTTCGTCGCTCGTAAGAGGTTGGTCGGCAATCAATTCGCGCCGTTGCTTCACGAAGCGAAAAAGCAGGAAAAGTCCCGCTAGCAGTAGAACAAAGGGTCCGAACCAAAGCAGGTAGGTAGTTGGATCGACCGGTGGGTTATATAGAATAAATTTTCCGTAGCGCTGAGTCAGATAGCTGACTATTTCCTTGTCACTCTTGCCTGCCTTCATCTGTTCGCGAATCTGGTTGCGAAGATCTTCCGCCAGGTCGGCACGAGAGTCGGCAAGCGTCTCATTTTGGCAAACAAGACAGCGCAGCTCCTTTGAGAGGTTCATCACGCGCTCTTCAAGGACTGGATCGTCCGAGGCGGGCTGGGCTTCTTTTGCCATGCCCAGGCCGGGAAGGGAAGCAACGAGCAGCAGGAGTAGAAAAAATCGCTTCATCTTAAATAATGCCGGTACCGATTTAGTTCAGTTTACGGATCTCATTCAAACCGCGGCTTTAGCCCGCTGGTCACACAAGCCTTTATATTTTCAACCGTTTCAACGCTTTCCCTGGGTCATAAGAGCGTAGAAACGGTAAAGCCGCTGTCTCGATTTCAAGTGCATCAGCGGTTCAATTCTCGGACCATCGGCAAAATTGTTTTCTCCATGATCTCTGGAGTTAACTGGCCGGGTTCCTTGTAGCGAATTACGCCGTTCTTATCGATCAAATAAGTCTCAGGTGCCCCCGTAATCCCGTAGTCGATGGCTACACGACCATCGAAATCTGACACCGTAAGCACGTAAGGATCGCCTAACTCGCTGAGCACTGCGAGAGCGTCATCACGCTTATCTTTCCAACTAAGACCGTAGATCGGCACAGCCTTGCTCCGGGCAATCTCCATTAAAAAAGGATGTTCCTCGCGACAAGCCACACACCATGAGCCCCAGACGTTTAAGAGCCAAACTTTCCCACGCAACTGGTTGGGCGAGATAATTTTGCCGGGGTCGCGCAATTCGGGCAGGGCGAAGTCAGGCGCAGGTTTATCGATGAGAGCGGACGGCAGCTTGTGCGGATCGTGTCCCAACCCAATGGCCAGAAAAACAATCAGGACAGCAAAGAGAACAAGCGGAATTAAAAATAGTTTGCTCATGCTTCCTTCGCTGTCAGCGCCACCGCCGGCACGGGCTGTTGAGATTTCTGTGCCAGCGCTTCGCGTTGCTTCTTTGCGGCCAACGCATAGCGACGATCGCTAAGGGCCAGGCCGCCGCCCATTGCCATTAGCACTGCGCCTCCCCAAATCCAGGAGACGAAGGGTTTGTAATACACACGCACGCTCCAGGCGCCGCCGCTCACCGGTTCGCCAAGAGAAATGTAGAGATCGCGAAACACGCCGCTATCAATGGCCGTCTCCGTCATCACATTTCCTGCCGCCGTATAGGCGCGCTTCTCAGGATACATGGTGTTCGTGACCTGACCGTTTTTACTCACCTCAATCTCAGCGCGCTCAGCCTGGTAGTTCGGTCCTGCAGTCCTGGTGACACCATTGAAACGGAAAGTGTAACCCCCGGCGGCGACAGTGTCGCCAACATCCATCCGTACATCTTGCTCCGACTGATAGCCGGTAACAATCGTCACGCCCACAATGAAAACTGCGACCCCAAGATGGGCCAGTTGCATGCCGTAATAACTGCGTGTTTGCATACCCAGCTTTTGCAGTGGATTCAATTTACCGGACGTGCTCTTCAGGCGTTCGAAGATATTGACGATAACGGTGGTAACGATCCAAAGGGCGAGCAACAATCCCAGGCTAACCAGCGGTTTCCATTTGCCGAGTATGAACGGCAATGCCACAGCCGTCACAATGCTGGTCAGAAAAGCCCAACGCAGCCGTACGGCTAGTTCCGGAAGGCTCGCCTGCTTCCAACGTGCAATAGGTCCGACACCCATCAGGAATGCAGCGGGCGCCATTAGCGGCACAAACACGCTATTGAAATAAGGTGGTCCCACCGAAAGCTTGCCCATGCCCAGCGCGTCAATGATTAAGGGATAAAGCGTGCCCAGCAAAACAGAGCCGGCGGCAACGACGAGCAGGACGTTGTTTGAAAGGAGAAATGACTCACGCGATACCACCTCAAACTTACTGCCCAGTCCAACCTGCTTTGCGCGCCAGGCGTAGAGCAACAGTGAACCGCCGATTACCACGATCAGAAACACCAAAATAAAAATACCCCGTTTGGGATCGGTGGCGAAGGCGTGGACTGAAGTCAGGACGCCGGAGCGTACCAGGAACGTTCCCAGTAGACTTAACGAGAAAGCGCCAATCGCGAGCAGCACGGTCCAGCTTTTGAAACCACCGCGCTTTTCAGTTACCGCCAGCGAGTGGATCAAGGCCGTTCCGACAAGCCAGGGCATAAAGGAAGCATTTTCGACCGGATCCCAAAACCACCAGCCACCCCAACCGAGTTCGTAATAAGCCCACCAGCTGCCGAGCGCAATGCCGAGTGTCAGAAACATCCAGGCGACCGTTGTCCAGGGCCGCGACCAGCGCGCCCAGGTGGCGTCGAGCCGGCCGCTGATCAAGGCTGAGATAGCAAACGCGAACGCGACCGAGAACCCGACGTAGCCCATGTAAAGCATGGGCGGATGGGCCACCATCGCAGGGTCCTGCAGCAGGGGGTTGAGATCGCGTCCATCAACAGGCACTGGAAACAGACGTGTAAATGGGTTTGATGTCGTCAGCATGAACAGTAGAAATCCCACACTAATGACACCCATTACGCTCAACACCCGCGCGATCATTTCATCGGGAAGATGGCGGCTGAAGAGCGAGACTGCTACCGTCCAAAGTCCCAGCATCAGGGTCCAGAGCAGCAACGAACCTTCATGCGACCCCCAGGTGGCGGCGAGACGGTAGTGGAGCGGGAGCTGGGAGTTGGAGTTGGTCGCGACATTGAGGACCGAGAAGTCGTTAGTAATAAATGAATAGGCGAGACAGCCGAAAGCGATCGCCACAAAGATGAACTGGGCCTGCCCGGCAGGGACTGCCACAGCGATCCACGAACGGTTGCCACGCGCCGCGCCCAGCAGCGGCAGCGTCGCCTGCGTTAGCGCCAGCATGAGCGCCAGGATTAGTGCGAACTGTCCAACTTCAGGAACCATAAAATATTATGAAGCTTTGCTGAATGAGTGCTCTCACGCTTTAGTAAACCACAGACTTCGCGGCTTCTTTCTCGTGCTTGGCTGCGTCGATCGCGTGACCCGCTTCCGGAGGCATGTAGTTTTCATCGTGCTTGGCCAACACCTGGTCGGCGTAGAACACACCGTCGGCTCCAATGTGGCCTTGCGCAACGCAGCCTTTGCCTTCTTTGAAAAGGTCAGGAAGTATTCCTTTGTAAACGACGGGAATGCTCTTGGCGGTATCGGTCACGGTGAAACGTACGGTCAAGCCGTCATTCTCGCGCTTCAGAGTTCCGTTCTCGACCAGTCCGCCGACGCGGAAGGTCCGGTTAACCGGCGCCTCCTTAGCCACCACTTGCGAGGGACTAAAGAAGAAAACCAGATTCTGCTGAAAGGCGTTCAGGACGAGCGCCACAGCAATTCCCAACCCGGCAAGTCCGGCGACGATAAAGCCAATTCTTTTATGACGACGTTTCATGATTATTATTTCCGATCTNGCTAACGGGGATGCCGATCTCCGCGTTTACGTAAAGCACTTTTGCGCCTTTTAAGTAACATGACCTCTCCGCCCAATAGTATGAGCGTAGTTAGATAGGAACCCCAAACGTAGAATCCGTACCCACCCATTGAAAAGAACTCTGACCAATTCATATTCAGGCTGCTCCCTCGGCTACCCACGCCGCATTTTGTTCTCTCTCCTCAATGATGCACCTGACCCGCATCAAGACTGCGGCAACTGAATAAAGCCAACATGCCGCCAACATCACCAACATTGCGATTAGCATTGGTGAAGTCATCTTGGGTTTTTCGAGCAGTCGAATGGTAGCGCCCTGGTGCAAGGTATTCCACCACTGCACGGAAAAATAGATTATCGGTACGTTGATAACGCCTACCAACGCGAGCACCGCGCCAGCCCGATCGGCACGTTTTTGATCGTCGATTGCTGACTGCAGGGAGATGAATCCAATATAGAGAAAGAAGAGGATTAAAGTCGATGTGATGCGCGCGTCCCATGCCCACCACGTTCCCCACGTTGGTTTACCCCACAAAGAACCGGTCACGAGAGACAAGAAAGTAAACATGGCTCCGGTAATAGAGAGTGCCGATGCCATCATCGAAGCGAGACGCGCGTTGAATGCCCAGCCAATGCCGGCATAAATTGCCATCAGGACATAAAGAAACATTCCCATCCACGCTGCAGCCACATGAATGTATATGATGTGGTAAACCTGATTTTGGTCACCAGCGCGAGCGGGAGCTAAAAAGAACCCGAAATAAAAAGACACCGCAAAAAGGATCGCAGCCGGGACGGCAAACCAGGGGATGAGTTTTCCAGCCAGCGGATAAAAGGCCGCAGGCGATGCGTATTTATATAGTTTCATTTTCTGATCGACCGCCAAGGCGCCAGCAGCGCCAAAAAAGAATTGGTCAAACTTTCAAACTCAACAGGCGTTCATAACTCCGCGTACTTGGCGAGCTTGTCGTCCTGGCGGTTAACACTACTCCAAAGATATCCGCAACGCTGCCGAAGTTGCCCAGGGCGCAAAAACCAGCGACACGACCAGAAATGCTCCCAGCAGGTAAAGATTTGCCTGGGGGCTCACGCCATTAATGCTCGCGTCAACTGCACCCGCTCCAAAGATCAATACCGGGATATATAGCGGCAAAATCAGTAGAGCGATCAGAACGCCGCCGCCTCGCAATCCCAGGGTTAAGGCTGCTCCAATAGATCCAATTAAACTCAAAATCGGCGTACCAATCAGCAACGAAATGAAAAGTATCAAAAGCGTATCCGAAGCTAAACCAAACTGCACG
>Ga0065705_10006987_pt1 | contig 10267 bp, 6 predicted proteins | sample SwibulcommuniRL2_FD_59092 | JGI IMG/M metagenome (GOLD analysis project Ga0065705, IMG submission 59092) | Bulk soil microbial communities from switchgrass field near Rose Lake, East Lansing, Michigan, USA - RL2 Bulk Soil v2 (version 2) | ecosystem: Environmental > Terrestrial > Soil >... | reverse complement strand
CAAGAGCCAAGGGCTAAGAGCTAACAGCTAACAGCTAACAGCTAAGAGCTAAGAGCCAAGAGCCAAGAGCCAAGAGCTAAGAACCAAGAGCTAAGAACCGAGAGCTAAGAACAAGAACTAAGAGCGAAGTACTTCTCCTATTTTTGGAGTATCTGCGCTTATCTGCGCAAATCTGCGGCTAATAAATATTAGGCTCACCTTTCGGGCGGGTTTTCCAGCGCTTATGAATCCATAACCACTGATCCGGATATCGCCTGATCTGATCCTCAAAATGTTGAGTCAGACGCGTTGTTAATTCACGGACGTCTGCTTCCTGATCGTCAGAGCTTTCAAACTTGATTGGCTCGTTCACTTGCAACAGAAACTTCTGACGGGTTTTGTCCCACGGCGCGAAAACCGGAATGATAGGAACGTCACTGCGTAATGCGAGTTTCGCCGTCATGAAATTAGTCGACGCGGGAACACCAAAAAAGTTGACAAAGATCGCCTCGTTTTCGAGCGCATTCAAATCAAACAACAGACCGAGAAATTCACCCGAGCGTAGAGTCTTAACCATCGATCGAGCTGCGGAGAACTTATCGAGAGTTCTGTTTCCAGTTCGTGTTCTATAGCGGTCGACCATTTCCTCGATCTTTGGATTATCAATCGGCCGGACGATAACACTCATCGGATAACCGAGGTGGGCTACCGCAAAACTCGTCAACTCCCACGCTCCCAGGTGCGCTGTGCAGAAGATAACGCCTCGGCCCTTCTGGGCCGCCTGTAGCCGCTCCAGCGCCATTGGCTCCACACCAGACATGATGGATTCGATCGGATCTCCGAAATGGCTGAACAGACCCAATACGCGACCCAGACTTTCAAAACAGCCTTTGAGAAGTTCTCTCCGTTCCTCAGGAGTTTTTTCAGGAAAGGCGAGCCGTAAGTTTATTTCGCCGGTTCTCCTCAGTTCACCCGCTAGCCGATAGGCGACGCGACCAAACACTTGGCCCAAACGTATCGATTGTCTGAGGGGCAAAGCTCCTACAACAGAGAGAATAATCCTTGCTGCCGCGTACTCGAGGGAAGTTTGAAGCTTGCCGTGCTTTGCCATTTAGTAAGGACGGGCGCGTAGTGTAGCAGGTGCGGCAGGTTCTCCGCAGTGATGCGGACCAGAGAACACTGACCTTCCGGCGCGCTTTCTGATATATTTCGAACGCCGCCGAACCACATTTCGTACATTGCTCGTGGATGCGTCTCTCGTGCGGCTGAATCTCCTCGAAACAAACTATCTGGATTGGAGTTTGATGGAAAAACGCCGGATCCTCATCGTTGATAATAGCGATGAGTTGCGTGATTTGCTCGAACAAGTTCTGGGCAAACTCGGCCACCAGGTCGTGGTGACGGCGGAACGCGAGAAGGCGCTCGAACGAAACGACTTAGACAGTTTCGATTTGGTGATTAGCGACCTCACGGAAGCGGAAATCAACGGCCATCCTGTCAGCGAGCTGCAACGTAAGCATCTAGTCACAGTTACCAAATCCGGGCTGGAACCCAGCATCATCAAGGCCTTCAAAATGGGTGCGGCGAACTATCTACGATTGCCTTACGACGAAGATGAGCTCCGAGAGATAGTGGAACAAACGCTCGCCCACAAACTGCGTCATGTCGACGATCCCAGTTTGCTGCCCCACGTACACGAGAAGATTGAATTCGAACTGCCCAGCGATTTGGGCTTAATGAACGGGGTGCTCGAGTACCTTCAGGAAAGGGTCGCAAAACTCGGTTTGATAAGTCCGGAACGGTCCAATCTCTTCATTGCGCTCGATGAAGCGTTCGTGAATGCAGTAAAGCACGGCAATAAAAATGATCCCACAAAGTTACTGAAAATCACTGCCGAACTCTCGCCCAATGAGGCTTGCTTCACTGTCGAAGACCAGGGCGAAGGTTTCGACATCAACGAGATTCCCGATCCGTGTGATCCCGCCAATCTATTCAGAACGTCAGGAAGAGGCGTACTGCTTATCTACAACATCATGGATGAAGTTGAGTACAATGCGCAGGGAAATCGCGTGAAAATGGTTAAGAGACCCGATCTGCCGGTAGAAGCTCAACTAGTTGATCCAAACAACCCTGACGACAAACACCTCTGACACCTGCCTCGATTCGGCTGAAGCTGAATTGTGCTCCCAATCATTCTGGTCGCTCTGGCGTTGGTGGCTGCCGCCTGGGCTCCTTGCTCTCGCGCTTGTCTTGTACTTCGTTGACCCGTTCATTGGCGACTGGGACGGCATGGATTACACGATGCTTTCGCTCGCGGGTTATCCCTCATCGATGGCCCTCGGACGAAACCTGTTCATTTTCGGTAACCACACACTGTTTGTTGTTGCGCGATCCTTATTCGGGCTATCTCAGGAAAATGCGTATTTGCTCTTCAAGTACGCGGTCGTGGCCCAGGCTCCACTCGCGGTAATCGCGTGTTGGTTGTTAGCTAAACGATTCAGTCAGTCAGTGCGTACGGCGACTATTGCGGCATTGCTTATCGCCTGCTCACCGATGTTCGTGTTGTACGGCGGACAGGTGATGACTGACGTGCCCTCCGTGCTTCTGTTGGCGGTGGCGCTTCTGATTCATTTTCGAGGAATCAGAACGAAGAATTTTTGGCTGATCCTGGGAGGGGCGATGTTGATGGGCCTGGGTGTAAACCTGCGCGAGACAGTTGGTCTCTACCTGCCATGGTTACTGTTTGGCCCATTCGTGTGTGGGTGGAAGTTTCAAAAAAGAGAAGTTGCGTACGTCGTAGTGTCGATCGCGGTTTTTGGTTTGTTTGCGTTTGGCTGGTTTGGGTACTGGTTCATCACTGATTCGTACTACCGCGGCATTTGGCATGGCTGGCGCGAATCGATGCGACTGGAGTCCGCGCGCCATCCAGTGACGATTGCCAACGTCATTCCGTTCGTAATGTACTTTTTCATCAGCGCCCCGCTCGTGTTTGTGAGTTTGCCTTTCGCGCCGGTGCGCGAGTGGCGCCTTCATCGATTGTCGCCGTTATTGTTTCTTTGGTTAACGGGTCTCTTTGCAAATCTGCTCTTGATTTTCAACTACAGCACAACTGTTAACTGGCGCTACTTTCTAACAGGCCTGCCCGCACTAGTTCCGCTTGGTGCACATTCGCTCTTGCATCTACTGAAACGGTTCACTCATTCAACGAAGAGGGCGTTTGTGACCTGCATCGCTGCCATTCTGGGTCTGGCGCTGATCTTTGCGATTTACGTCCGTCCAATCAGTTACGAATTCGTCCAGCGCCGCGCGATGAGCAAGCNGTACAAGCAGCGTTTGGAAGGCATTCCTCCAGATGCTGTCATGATTTCCGGTTCGCAAACGATTGCGGTTACTTACTGGGCGGCGATAGGAATGGGGCGTTGGAAGACGATTGGTACCGGCGGCGGTTGGCCTGGCGATCAACTCAACCCGGTTATTCAAAAGTATCTGAACGAAGGTCGTCGCGTCTTTCTCGATAGCGATCCGCGTTGGTGGTTACCTTGTGGTTGGCAACGCGATGAAATTCCAATGATCGTCGAGTTGGAGAAGCACTTCGCTTTTCGTCGAGTCACCGACACGATTTTTGAGCTTCGCCCGTTAGGTGATCTGAGTGCGACGGACAAACCGAATCTTGCGCGTTTATTGCCTGAGAACAGACCCGCCGACACAAAGAAATGTCCCGTGGGCCGGACGTGATCTGAACCATTCGACCTAAGCTTTCAAACACATGCCCTACGAAGTTTTTCTTGCCTTGCGCTATCTCCTTTCGCGACACAAACGGCGGCTTGCCCGTGTGACAGCAATTGCTGCGATTGTCGGAATCACGATGGGTGTCGCTGCGTTGATTGTCGCGTTCGCGCTTTCGAACGGCTTTCGCAATGAAATGCGCGACAAGATTCTTCAGGGCACAGCTCACATCAGCGTTATGCGGTCGGATGGTTTGCCAATAAACGACTATGAACCCGTGTCAGCGCGCGTACGCCAGGTGAGCGGAGTTGTCGAAGCATCTGCGACAACTTATGACGGAGCAATGGCCAATGGTGCAAGCGGTTCAAGCTACGTGATCTTGCGTGGCGTTGATGTTAAGACCGGTCGGTCAACTCTTCCCTCGCGTTGGATACGTGAAGGCTCATTTGACGCATTATTCGAAGCAACCGATTCGCTGCCCCACGCTGTTGTCGGAAGCGAACTGGCCAGTCGTTTGGGCGTGAAGACTGGCAACACGATTCAAGTGATGCTTGCAAATGCCGCGAACAGCACGCGCCGTTTGAAAGTTGCCGGGATATTCAGTTCCGGCCTTTTTGAATTCGACTCAACCTGGATCTATCTCCCGTTAGACACAGTTGCAGCCTACGCCGGCGCGAATCATGCTGCGGCGGTGATCAGTGTTCAGGTTGCGAACGTTGAAGATGTGAAGAGCGTCGCGGCCGCAATTCGATCGACGCTGGGGAATGAGTTCAGAACCATCGATTGGCAGGCTGCCAACCAACCGCTGTTCTCCGCGCTTGCTCTTGAACGGCGCATGGGGTTGGTAGTTATTGGACTGATCATCGCGATCGCAGTCATCAACATCTCGACGATGTTGATTCTCGTCGTGGTAGAGCGCCGGCGCGACATTGCGATTCTGAATGCGCTCGGAGCAAGGCGAACCAGCTTAATGTACCTGTTCCTGATCGAAGGCGGAGTAGTGGGGGCGATAGGAGCCGTGTGTGGTGCAGTGGTGGGTCTGATCGTTTGTTTCGTCGCGAACTACTACAAACTGGTGAGTCTGCCTGCTGATGTTTATTCAATCAGCAACGTGCCGTTGACGGCTGGATTCAGGGAAGTTGTGTTGTCGGCGTTGCTGGCGTTTGTACTGAGTATTCTCGCAACCATCTATCCGGCTCTTGTGGCTTCGCGCATGCGACCCGCTGAAACTCTGAGAGATGCATGACATTGTTGATTGCCGATTGCCGATTGCCGATTGGCGATTGAACTATCGTCTGACCCGCCAGGGTGCGAATTGAAGGATTCTGTAAGCAAGCATGACTACAGGTAAATCAATCGGCAATCGGCAATCGGCAATCGGCAATGGTTTGCGTGTCGTCGATCTGCGCAAGGCATTCCAGTCGCCTGCCGGTCGTCGAATCGAAGTCTTGCGAGGATTATCACTTTCAGTGGAGCCGGGTGAAAGTGTCGCCATCATGGGTGCGTCCGGTTCCGGTAAGTCGACACTGCTGCATCTGCTTGGCGGTTTGGATGAAGCCGACCACGGCTCAATCACTGTAGGGGGTCGAGAAATCCTTGCGCTCAAACCAACGGCAGCGGCGCGCTTGCGACAGTCGCAGATCTCGTTTGTTTTTCAGTTTCACTACCTCCTCAGCGACCTGACAGCCGCGGAAAATGTCGCAATGCCTCTCCTGATTCAAAGGGTTAGGCGAGGCGAGGCACTCGACCGCGCTCAAACACTGCTCCGGGAGGTCGGGTTAGCAGATCGCGCCGAGCATCCCGTCACCCACTTATCCGGGGGGGAACAGCAAAGAGTGGCCGTCGCCCGGGCTTTGGTTACAGAGCCGCAACTGATTCTTGCAGACGAGCCCACTGGTAATCTCGACGCTTCAATTAGCGACGAGATTGCAAGAACCCTGACAAACTACACCGCTATGCACTCACACATGGCGGTAATCGCCACTCACAACCCCGATTTAGCCCGCCGATGCGACCGAGTCTTGAACCTCATTGACGGCCGACTTCACCATTCAATTGAACGTTTCGAGCAACGTTCACCAAGTTCGCTGCATTTNGGAAAGTAAGCTTCGTTCTGCGTATTTACACTAAGAACCGACAAAACTTCGTCACCTTGAATTGATGGGTTATAATGCCGCCAGTTGCCGGGCGGTGGTTATTTCGCCCGGCATGGTAATCATAAGGACCAATCCAACTATATGTTCGAACGCTATACTGAAAAGGCGCGCCGGGTAATCTTCTTTGCGCGCTATGAAGCGTCACAATTCGGGGCTCCAGCAATCGAGCCTGAACACTTGTTGCTGGGATTGATGCGGGAAGACAAAACTCTTACGGGCCGATTCTTCCCCCGCGCCCAGGTTTCGATTGAGTCCATTCGCAAAGAGATTGAAGGCCGCACGCTCCTGCGTGAAAAGATCTCAACGTCTGTCGAACTGCCTTTAGCGCCTGAAACAAAGCACGTACTCGCCTACGCCCACGAGGAGAGTGATCGACTTCAGCATCGCCATATCGGCACTGAACACTTGCTGCTCGGCTTGCTGCGCGAAGAGCGGTCGATGGCAGCGGAGATTCTGTATGAACGTGGGCTGCGTCTAAACGCAGTGCGCGATGAGATCGCGCGACAGTCTGGAGCCGACGCGCGAACCTCGCAGAAGAAAGACACGCCACACCTTGTCGAGTTCTCTCGCGATCTCACTGAAGACGCTTCGAACGACAAACTCGATCCGTTGATCGGTCGTGAAGCTGAAATTGAACGAGTGGTTCAGATCCTATGTCGGCGCACAAAGAACAACCCGGTACTGATCGGCGAACCAGGTGTCGGAAAGACCGCCATCGTCGAAGGCCTGGCCCAGCGAATCGTTCGCGGTGATGTCCCATCCTTTCTGGAGAACAAGAGAATTCTTTCGCTCGACCTGTCACTGATCGTTGCGGGCACGAAATATCGCGGCCAGTTTGAAGAACGACTCAAGCAGATCATGCGCGAGCTCGTGGAGAATCCGCAGTACATCGTTTTCATCGACGAACTACATACGCTCGTCGGTGCTGGTTCTGCTGAAGGTTCGCTTGATGCTGCAAATATTCTGAAGCCTGCGTTGTCGCGCGGAGAGATTCAATGTATTGGCGCAACGACGCCCGCAGAGTTTCGCAAGTCGATCGAAAAGGACCGTTCACTTGAACGTCGCTTCCAGGCTGTGAAAGTTCCACCTCCGTCGGAAGAAGAAGCAGTCGGAATTCTCGACGGCGTGCGCGAACGTTACGAGAGCTTCCATCAGGTTCGTTACACCGATGATGCGCTTCAGGCTGCCGTCTATCAATCACATCGCTATATTCCAGACCGTTTCCTACCGGACAAAGCCATCGACGTCATCGATGAAGCCGGAGCGCGTGTGAAACTGCGTGTGCGACGCGAGCAGGGAAATCTTGCCGATTGGAACGAACTCAACGACTGGTCTCGTTCATACGGCAGCTCTTCAACGAGCATCCAGGAAGACGCTCTCGTCTCCGCCGAGGTTACGCGCGACGATGTGGAAGAGGTGATCGCGCGTTGGACCGGCATTCCAGTGACATCTTTGAAAGAAGAGGAGACACAGAAGCTTCTTCGTATCGAATCGGAACTGCACAAGCGCGTGGTTTCTCAACGACCGGCTATTTCAGCGCTCGCACGTGCCATCAGGCGTTCGCGCGCAGGTTTGAAGAATCCGCTGCGCCCGGTCGGCTCGTTCCTCTTCCTGGGTCCGACTGGCGTCGGGAAAACGGAAGTCGCACGTTCGCTCGCTCAATTTCTGTTCAGCACTGAGCGCGCGTTGATTCGCTTCGATATGTCGGAGTTTATGGAGAAGCACTCCGTCTCGAAACTGATTGGATCTCCTCCAGGCTATGTCGGACACGAAGAAGGTGGGCAGCTAACTGAACGAATCAAGCGTTCACCGTACTCAGTGCTACTGTTCGACGAAATCGAGAAGGCGCATCCTGACATCTTTAATATCCTTCTCCAGGTGTTTGAAGACGGAATCTTGACGGACGCTTTGGGAAACACCGTCGACTTCAAGAACGCGATTATCATCATGACCTCGAACATCGGCGCCCGCTTCATTCAGAAGAAGGGAACGCTAGGGTTCCAAGCCAACACCGAGGCCACACGGGAAAAAATGGAAGAGATGGTGATGTCAGCCGTCCGCCAGACGTTCAATCCCGAGTTCATCAATCGACTCGATGAAATCATCATCTTTGACCAGTTGCATGACAACGAGCTGTTGGAAGTTGTCGAGTTGCAGGTGCAACTGATCAATAAGACGATGACCCGTCATGGATTTGAAGTAAGTCTTTCAGAAGAAGCGCGTCGTTGGGTTGTTGAAAAGACCTGTGCCGATCGCTCTTACGGAGCCCGGCCTTTGCGTCGTGCCTTGCAGAAGTATGTTGAAGATCCACTCTCGGAGGCGCTCATTCAAGGTCAACTTGCCGGTGCTTCACAGGTTGAAGTGTTTGTGCGCGGCGACGAACTCGATTTCCGTCCTGTTGGCGTCGAAGCCGCCGAAGATGATGCCCTCTTGATCCATTAACTGTCCCTCGCAGTATCCCCGTCTACGTTTTCATCCAATTCGGGTCTATGTCTGTGTAAATCTCTGCGTCTCGTGCGTCTCCGGAGCGAATTAGCTAGAAACCGAGATGCCTTGGACGCAGAAGATTGCGCAGAGACTTGAATCTGCAACAGTTACCCCAGAATTCGCGCTTTGGACTTTACTGTTTTTTGCCGATATAATGCGCCACTTTGCGGCGTAAAAGCTGGCAACTGGGTCTGAGTGGACTGAATCCAAGTTTGCGTCTTAAACCCCAGTTCTGTTTGCGGTTTTACCCGTTATTATCAACACAGTTTATTTTTCATCTCTTAAGCTCCCCGAAGTTTCTGAGGCCCGGAAGAACTACTGAGGGAATTGGTGCCTATGCACTCATATCGCGCGTCGATGCTCGTGTTTTTGAGCGCTTTCTGCGGAATCATAACGATCTTCGGCTCAAGCCCTGCCGTTAAAGCTCAACAACCTCAGCGCCTCGTAGAATCCGTTGACGTCACCGGCAACCGCCGGCTGCGCAAAGACGACATCCTTTACTGGGTACAAACGCGGCCCGGCGACGCGTACAGCGTTGAACAGGTTGAGCGAGACTACCAGGCAATACTCGCTCTCGGTTTTTTCGATAAGACCGCCACACGCGTTCTGACCGAGACCGGTCCGCGCGGCGGCGTGAACATCATCTTCGAAGTAAAAGAACTGCCGATCATNCGCGATCTGATCTTCGAGGGGCTGAGTAGTGTTNCAGAGTCGGACGTGNTGAAGGCNTTCCGCGAACGCCGCGTCGGTATCTCAAAAGAAAGCGTTTACGACCCNGTAAAAGCACGAAACGCGATGCGCGTGATCAAGGAGCTGCTGGCAGCGGCNGGTCACCCAAACGCAACTGTCGAAGAACGCAGTGAAGAAGTATCAGCCACGTCTCGCGCTATCACGTTTGTTGTTGATGAAGGCGATCGAGTTCGCGTCGTCGAAGTTCAGTTTGAGGGGAACACCAATTTCAGTGACGGCCAACTTCGTGGTGCGATGAAGTACGTCAAAGAAGCGGGGCTCATCACACGATTCAAAGGCAACGACATTCTCGATAGTGAGAAGCTCGAGTACGACCTGCGACTGGTTGATAACTATATGCGTTCGAAAGGTTATCTACAGGCGCGCCACGGTGACTATCGCGTTGAAAGTCTTGGCCGGAAGCGAACGGGTTTTCCGGTTCTTCCTTTGCCGTTCTTGTCTTCCGTTGACGAAGGACTACGCATCACGGTGCCGATCATCGAGGGCAAGGTTTACCGCCTCGGTGAGCTGAAGGTTGAAGGTAACTCGATTTTTTCTGAGCAAGCGGTCCGCGCAGTCATCGGTCTGAACAAAGGTGACGTCGCTAACGGTGAAAAGATCAGCAAAGGCTTGTTTGAAAACCTAAAGAAGTTTTACGGCAACCAGGGATTCATCGAGTACACGGCCGAACCTGTTCCCTCGTTCAAAGACAATCCCCAGAATCCTGACGAAGGCATCGTCGATTTCGTTGTCACGATCGAGGAGGGCAAACAGTTCTCACTCAGACGACTGGAGTTTATCGGCAACACGTTCACCCGCGACAATGTTCTGAGGCGCGAGGTTCTGATTAACGAAGGCGACATCTACAACGAAGGTTACTGGGAGTACTCGGTAATCAAGCTCAACCAGCTAGGCTACTTCAATCCTATCGANAAAGATAAAGACGTTGACCGCAGGACCAACGACGAAGAAGCCACTGTCGACCTAACTTTGAAGGTAAGCGAGCGCGGACGCCAGCAGATNTCCTTCAACGGAGGCATTTCCGGTATTGGCGGATCGTTCTTTGGTCTTGAATACTCCACGAACAACTTGCTCGGACGTGGTGAGGTGCTCTCGTTCAATGTAGCCGTCGGAAATCGCCAGCGTTACTTTCAGTTCTCGTTCACGGAGCCTTACATCAAGGATCGGCC
>Ga0065705_10104917_pt1 | contig 10268 bp, 9 predicted proteins | sample SwibulcommuniRL2_FD_59092 | JGI IMG/M metagenome (GOLD analysis project Ga0065705, IMG submission 59092) | Bulk soil microbial communities from switchgrass field near Rose Lake, East Lansing, Michigan, USA - RL2 Bulk Soil v2 (version 2) | ecosystem: Environmental > Terrestrial > Soil >... | reverse complement strand
CCTTCCCCGCAGCGAGGAGACGGCGCTGGCCCTGAGCGCGGCTCCAGAGCACCTGCGCGCCGGCGCGTCTGTCTACGTTTTCGAGAAGAGCGGCTTCGTCCAGGTCCGCAAGAGCTCCAACGGGTTCACCTGCATCGTCAACCGCGACCACCCGTTGAGCCGGAAGCCGACCTGCTACGACGCGGAGGGAACGGCGACGATTCTTCCGAAGGTCCTCCGGTTCGGAGAGCTCCTGGCGCAAGGCACGCCGCTCCCGCGCATCGAGGCCGAGATCACCCAGGCCTTCCGCACCGGCAAGTTCATCGCTCCACGCCGACCCGGCATCGCTTACATGCTCTCGGACGACAACCGCGACTTCGATCCCGCCAGAGGGGTCACGCGGCCGTTCCCGCCCCACGTCATGTTCTACGCCCCCAACCTCACCAACGAAGACATCGGCTCGACAGGCGATGGCGCTCACGGACTTCCCTTCATCGCTTATCCGGGACCCCATGCCTTCATCATCATGCTCGTGCCCGGAGTGAAGGATTCTCCGTGACCGGCGACCGGAAGGGAGCACTCCGGGCAGGTCGCTCTCCCGGTTTCAAGGCGGGAGCGGCGGCCCTCGCCATGGCGCTGGTTTCCCTCTCTGCGATCGCCGATGAACCGCCGGCCGCCGAGGCCCCGTCTTTGGTCCCCGTGCAGCAGCGCGGGATCGCCATCGGCGAGAAGATCCCGTCGTTCGAGGCGGTGGATCAGTTCGGGCGGACGCAGACGTTTGCATCACTGGTCGGGCCGAAGGGGCTGGCTCTCGTCTTCGTGCGCTCGGCCGACTGGTGACCCTATTGCAAGGTGCAGCTGGTCGAGCTGCAGGACGCGCGGGACCGATTCAAGCGGGTTGGAATGGGGCTCGCCGCTGTCACCTATGACAATGAGGCAACCCTGAGGGAATTCGCGACCGCGCAGCGAATCGAGTATCCGCTCCTGGCGGATCCCGCCTCGAAGCTGATCCGGGCCTTCAACGTCCTGGACCCCGACAACTCCGACTTCAACCGCGCCGGCGACGGGAGCGCGAAGCAGGACATGGCCTATCCGGGGACGTTCGTCATCAACGCGGACGGCGTCGTCACCGAGAAGTTCTTCGAGGAAATCTATTCGGACCGCCATACGCCGAACAGTGTGTTCGGGCGATTGTTCCCCGAGCTCATGGAGAGCCGCGGGGACCGGATCCGCGTCCCGCACCTCTCGCTCCGGCCCGGCCAGTCGGACCAGGTGGCTGCGCCTGGAAACCGTGTCACCCTCTTCGTCGACATCGAGCTCCCGCCCGGCGTGCATGTCTACGCGCCGGGCGTCGAGCGCTACCGGCCGCTGGAGCTGCGGCTCGATCCTCCGGCCCCCTTCGAGACGCGCCCGGCTGTCTTCCCTCCTTCCACGGTAATGAAGCTTCCAGCCATCAAGGAGCGTGCTCGTGTCTTCCACGGCACCTTCCGGGTGAGCCGGGACGTGATTGCGCCTGGCCGAGACCGCGACTTCCTCATTTCGGTGCGCGATTCTCCGGACCATTCCAAGACGGTGGAGATCCCGGGAATGCTGCTTTATCAGGCTTGCGATGCGAAGGTGTGCTACCGCCCCACGGAGCTTCCCCTGTCCTGGCAGCTGACGGTCAAGCTCCGGAAGTTGTCCGCCCCAGCGTCCCCCTGAAACCGGAGAAAGCGCCTTAGCGCTGGCTGCTCAGACAGCCCGTCCTCCGCCAGCACTCAAACCAGATACGAAAGCTAGCTCGTAGTCAGGAAGTGGCACAGGAGGTTTAGGAGCAAGCAACTGCCCTGCGACACCGCGGAACCTGACCGTCGAGAATGGCAGATTAGGGCTTGGTGCTGAAGGCCCGGGCCATCCGGTCGAGTACCGCCTGTTCGGCGGAAGATATCCGGCCGATGCCCAGGAACCCGCCCGCGGTTTCCGCCACCATGCGGGCGCGGTCGAGCAGGTCGTGCTTGAGTTGTTTCAGCTCATGCGGATCCATGGCCGCCGCCAGACCCTCAACGAAGTGCATCCAGGCTTCGAGAAGCTTGGGGGAAGGTCGCTTGTCGAGCCAGGACTCCAGGAGAGGAAAGTCGACCCTGTTTTTCCCGAATTCCACTGATGCGGCGGCGCGAAGGATAGCCGCGCGCTCCTTGCCATCCACGTTGCCGTCGGCCCAGGCGACTTCGACGAGGGGGATGGCGGCGAGGGTGGCGAGGGCCTCGGGACGGACGCTCAGGGCGACCAGTTTTTCGAGCACCTTCTCGTCGGTGATGCCCGAGACATCGGACAGCGCCTTGGTGGTCTCCTTCAGCTTGGCCAGCTCGCGGAGCCGGTTGACGGCCTTGTCGTTCTCCTCCTTGAAGTACGCTTCCTCGAGCTTGCGCCCGCGTTCGTGCAGCATGCTCATAATCGGTGCCTCCGGACGAAATGTTACCTCCAGGCCATAGCTTATAGCCCGAAGAAGAGCCGACAGCAAATCTCACTAGAGGCACGGAAAGTAACGCCCACGCCTCGTCATACCCTTCCCACCGATACGGCAGGAATCACCTCGGTCCCTGCTGGTCTCGCGCATGAGATTCATCACGGCCGTGCGGTGTGGGGCAGGTGCTTTCCGGGTGAATTGACCCGTCCGGCTCATCCGAGTAGCATGAATGACCTCCAAGACCAAAGCCCTCGGGTGCGTGATGCCTAAGGACAAATACACCAAAAAGCCTCCCTCCAAGACAAAGCTGAAGTCCGATGCCGCCCGGAAACGCGCCGAGCTGGACTTGCGACGCTTCAAGTTCATCAGCGACCACTCCAACGACGGCCACGACCTGATCGACAGGGAGGGACGTCTGCTCTATGTGAACCATCGTGCCTGCGAGCGGCTGGGCTACACCGAGGCGGAACTGCTGAAGATGAAGCTTTCGGACATCGATCCCATGTGCCCGGAGCCAAGAATCCAGGAGCTCTTCGACATGCTCACGAAAGGACGGGTGCCTCCGTTCGAGAGCATTCGAAGGCGGAAGGACGGCACGGTTTTCCCCGTGGAGGTCAGCATGACCGGAGTCAATTTCGAGGGGAAGGACTACATCTTCGTGGCGGCCCGAAACATCAGTGACCGAAAATTGACCGAGGAGGCTTTGCGAGTGGCGCATGAGGAGTTGGAGAGCCGCGTCGAGCAGCGCACGTTGGCCCTCCACCGAGCCCTCGATGCGTTGCAAGAGGAAATGGTGAAGCGGCGCGAGCTTTCGGCGAAGATAACGCGCCTGCAGGACGACGAGCGACGGTGGCCCTTAAGTTTGACCTCGCCCTGGCTCAGGAACGAGCCGGCTCGCCCGACCCAAAGTTACAGGAGATCCTGGCGGAGAGTGTGGAGCTGGCCGAGCAATGCATCCGGGAGATCCGCACCTTGTCCTACACGCTGCACCCGCCCATGCTGGAAGAGCGCGGACTGGCCTCGGCGCTGCGTTTGTTCGCCGAGGGTTTCTCCCAGCGCAGCGGCGTTTCCGTGGCTCTCGATTTCCCGGAGGACATCGGCCGGCTGCCTCAGGAGGTGGAGCTGGCGGGATTTCGTATCGTGCAGGAATGCCTGAGCAACGTGCACCGTCACTCGAAAAGCCAGACGGCAACGGTCGCCGTCGAGCGCAATGGCAACCATTTCACGCTCGAAGTCAGCGACGCAGGCGTGGGGCTCCCCGTGTCGGAGTCCGAGCATTGCCAAGAGGCGGAGGAGCGTGGCATCGGGATCCGGGGGATGCGTGAGCGGGCGCGTCTGCTGGGCGGTTCGATTGAGATCGATTCCAGCCCATCGGGTACCCGTGTGCGGGCGATCCTCCCAGTGGAGCCCCAAGGCTCCTGATCATTGCGGCTCTCACCTGCACCCGTTGCGCCCTTCCAACTACTCCATTGACTGCTATAGCAAGTATTGCTAGAATCCCGGCATGCCTCGTCAACGGCGCGAGGGCCCGGAGCCCGACGACTTCCTTCCGCTTCCAGGTGACACCTTTGATGTGCTCGTGTCGCTGGCCGATGGCGACCGCCACGGCTACGCGATCCTGCGGGAAATAGCCGAGCGCACCAGCGGACGCATTCGCCTGAGTCCCAGCACGCTCTATGCGGTGATCAGGCGTCTGCTCGAATCAGGTCTGATCGAGGAGCTGAGCGAGCGGCCCGATCCCGCCCACGATGACGAGAGGCGTCGGTACTACCGCCTGACCGTGCTCGGGCGGCGCGTGGCCCAGGCCGAAGCGGGGCGGCTCTCGCGTCTGCTGGCCAATGCACGGGCCAGCGGGCTCTTGCCGGGGAGGAGATAGCGATGCCGAGCATCCGGTCCGAGTCATGGGCGAGCGCCGTATTCAAAGCCGCGCTCCATCTGTATCCGCGGGCGTACCGCGAGGAGTACGGCCGGGAGATGACCCTGGTCTTCATGGATCGCCTGCGAGAAAGCAGCGGTGTGGGGCGTGCCTGGGCCGCCTTCATCGCCATCGTGTCGGTGATGGTCGACGCACCGGGCCAACACCTCCAGGTTCTGGCCCAGGATCTGCGCCTTGCGATCCGTCTCGTGCAACGGGAGAAAGGGTTCGCCATCGCAGCCATCGGGACGCTTGCCCTGGGAATTGGTCTCACGAGCGCCGTGTTCAGCGTTGCGAAGCTGCTGTTGATCGATCCGCTTCCGTATCGTGAGGCGGACCGCGCCGCAATGGTCTGGGTCACCAATCCTCGCCAGGGCTTCGACCGCGACTTCACGTCGTATCCGCGTCTGCTCGAGTGGCGCGAGCACAGCCGGTTGATCGAGACGTTCGCGGTTTTCACCTACAGGCGGCCGGTCCTCACGGCGCTCGGCGATCCGGAGCTACTACGCGTCGTCAAGGCGACCCCGGAGTTTTTCCGCGTCGTCAAGGCCGAGCCCGTGGTCGGGCGTCTGTTCGCGGCGTCGGAGGAACAGGCCGCCGTGGCGGTCTTGAGCTACGGGTTCTGGCAGCGCAAGTTCGGCGGTCAGCGAACGGTCGTCGGTCAGACGGTCCGGCTCGATTCGAGCCCGTATACCGTCATCGGGGTGATGCCTCCTTCTTTTCAGTTCCCCGACCGGGGAGTGGAGGCATGGGTGCCGCTGCAGCCGGCCCCGGAGGAACGGACCAGCGGGGCCTTCTGGCTTCAGACGGTGGCGCGGCTCAAGCCCGGTGTGTCGCTCGCACAGGCGCAGGCGGAGATGAGCGCGATCGCCGCCCGGCTGGGGGCCGAGCGCGCCGGGGATCGGGACCTGGGTATTGCCCTGGTCAGCCTCCGTGACGAGCTCGCGCTTCCGTTGAAACCGGCCCTCCTCGTGCTGAGCGCCGCGGTGCTGGGCGTCCTGCTGATCGCGTGCGTGAACGTCGCGGGCATGCTCGCGGCGCGTGGTGCCGATCGGCGGCACGAGGTGGCGATCCGGACGGCACTCGGCGCTTCCCGGCGCCGCATCGCCCGACAATTGCTCACCGAAGCCGTGACGCTCTTCTTTCTCGGAGGCGTGCTCGGCGTTGCGTGCGGCTCCCTCGCGGTCCGCCTGCTCCTGCAGGTGGCGCCGCCAACCGTCTCATGGCTTCGCGACGCGTCGCTGGACGGCTCGATGCTCACGCTCGCGATCGCCATGGCCGCACTGACGGGTCTTGTGTTCGGAGTCTGGCCAAGCTGGAAGGCGGCCGGAGCCGAGGTCGCCGACGTGTCGAGTGCATCCAAGGGGGTGAGTCGCAGCGGGCTGTCACAACGCTTCCGGCGGACCCTCGTGATCTCGGAGGTCGCCATAGCGACACTGCTCGTCTCGTCGACAAATCTGATGATCGCGAGCCTGCTCCATGCACAGCGTGTGGAGCTCGGCTTCGAGCCGCGCGGCGTGCTGACGGGTCGATTGCAGCTCCCGCCGTCCAAGTATCAGGAAAGCACGGTCAGACAGGCGTTCTGGGATCGCCTGATCGAGCGGGTGAGCGCGATCCCGGGTGTCACCGGCGTCGCCGCCGGAAGCAACGTGCTCCTGGGACGGCTGCCGGGCTCCACCGCCTTCTGGATCGAAGGACGGCCGGAGGTGATCCAGCAACCCTTGACCACCGATGTGGTCAGCCGGGACTTCTTTCGGCTGCTTCAGATCCCCTTGCTCCGGGGACGCACCTTCTCCGCCGCCGACGGGCCCGACAGCCAGCGAGTGATCATCATCAACGAGACCACGGCGCGAACCCATTGGCCCGGGGCGGATCCGATCGGTCAGCGACTCAAGCTCGGTGAGGACGCGCCCTGGCTGACGGTGATCGGGGTCGTGGCCGACACGCGCCGGGCGGGAGTCGAGCATTCGGTGTTTACCGAGTCGTACCGGCCCCATACTCAGGATCCCGAATTGTCGACGCTTCTGGTTCGAACGGGGGGCAACCCGTCCGCCCTGGCGGCCGCGGTGCGCGCGGCGGTGCATGAGATCGATCCCGAACAGCCCGTCGGCCAGCTCGTACCGTTGGAGGGGCTCCTTCACGATCAGATCGCCGGCCGCCGCTTCAGCACGTGGCTGCTCACGGCATTCGGCGTCTCGGCCCTCGCTCTCACGGCGATCGGCTTGTACGGCCTGCTGGCCTATCTCGTCGCGGCCCGCAGGCACGAGATCGCGGTCCGCCTCTCCGTGGGAGCGACCCCGCGGGACATCCTGACGATGGTCCTGCGGAATGTGTCGTTCGTGCTGGTCATCGGTCTGAGTCTCGGGCTGGCCGGCGCGCTGATGACGGCGACGGGATTCCGGGGGATGCTGTTCGGGATCACGCCGTGGAGTCCGTGGTCGCAGGCGACGACCATCACAGTGCTCGCCCTCGTGGCGCTGACGGCCGCCTGGATTCCGGCGGCCCGTGCGATGCGCGTCGACCCGGCGATCGTGCTGCGAAGCGAGTAGCGGTCTCCGTTCGCGCGCCTTCATCCCACATTGTGTAAAGGGCGCTATTCCTGGGAAAGGGGTGGCTCCATGCTGGACTCTCGCCTCATCCGATCGAGAAGACCGAGGAAGCGCGGATCGTCTCGAAGCGCGGCCAGAAATGGATCGAAGCGGATGGCGGTCTCACGGCGAAAGCCTCGCGTGATACTAAGCTCGAGACAAGCGATCGCCTCGTCCCGCCTGCCTAGGATGGCAAGAACCTCGGCGACATTGACGAGGACCAGTCCCGTGCGGTCGCCGTCGAGCTCGCGGGCGCGCCTGGCCAGCTCGATCGCGTGCTGATCCTCCCCGAGGACGGCGAGGGCCTGGGCGCTCATGTAGAGGGCGCGTAAGTCGCCAGGATTCAGCTCGAGCTGCGCCCGGGCGATCTGCAGCCCTTGCCTCGCCGCACCGAGCGCATTCGTCGCTCGACCGAGCCCCAAATAGACTGAGGCCAGGGTGATCGGCGACTGATAGTCGTTGCAATCGACCTCGGACGCCCGTTCGAACAGCGCCGCGGCCCGCTCGAGGTCACCCCAGCCATAAAGCATTTCCGACGCATACAGGTAGCACGCCTCGAAAAGCCTGGGATCGAGCTGCAGAGCCTTCTCGAAAGCCTCCTCTGCTGCGGCCCTCTGGTCGGCCAATGAAAGGGCGAATCCGAGAGACGCATGGGCTGGCGCACTCTCCGGGTCGAGTTCCAGCGCGCGCGCCGCCGCCGCGCGTGCTTCCTCGAGATACTGCTCTCGGCGATCGAACTCTCGGAAGATCTGACTGTTGCAGTCGGCGATCCCGGCCCAAGGACTCGCGTAACGGTCATCCAGCTCGATCGCCTTCCGAAAAAGCTCCTGGGCAAACTCGAAGTCGCGGCGCGTTCCGCGGTAGAAGAAGTTCATGCCTCGCAAGTAGAGATCGAAGGCGTTCGCGTCGCGAGCGCGGCCGCCTCGGCGCCCCCTGAACTCTCCACTCACAAGCCGCACCTCGAGAGCTTCGACGATGCGGCGTGCGATGTCGTCCTGGATCTCGAAAACATCCACAAGTTCCCGGTCGTAGCGCTCGGACCAGAGCTGGTAGCCATTTCTCGCATCGACGAGCTGAACGGTGATTCGCAACCGAGTCCCTGCCTTTCGAACGCTGCCCTCAAGGATCGCGCGCACGCCGAGGCGCTCTCCGATCTCGCGCGTGTCGGCCGCCAGGCCCTTGAATTGGAAGCTGGATGTGCGCGAGGCGACGCGCAGACCGCGGATCCTCGCCAAGCTATTGAGCAACTCCTCCGCTAGTCCCTCGCAGAAATACTCTTGGCTGTGCTCGGCGCTCATGTCCGCGAACGGCAGCACAGCGAGCGATGGGACGTCCGCGTCTTCGGCCCCGGAGTCACCGCGGATGGCAGCGAGCTGTTCGATGAGCTCCCGGCAGGACGCAAACCGCCGCGCGCGGTTTTTCTCCAGGCAATGGGCGAGGAGTCGATCGGCGCTCGGCGGCAGATCGCGACGGCTCCGGCTCGCGGGAACTGGCTCCCGTGAAGGATCGCGCTGAGCGTTTCGATCGCGGTGGGCCGTTCGAACGCACGCCGGCCGGTCAACATCTCGTAGAGCACGCAGCCGAAGGCAAAGAAGTCGGCCCGCTCATCGACGCCCTCGCCGCGCACCTGCTCCGGCGCCATGTAGCCCACGGTGCCGAGCAAGGTGCCGGCCCTCGTCCCCATGCTCTGAGTGTTCGTCTCATCCAGCAGGGATCCCGAGATCGTCGCGTGGCGCTTCGCCAGGCCGAAATCGAGGACCTTGACCTTCCCGGCACGCGTGACTTTGATGTTCTGCGGCTTGAGATCGCGGTGCACGATCCCCTTGCCGTGCGCCTCCTCCAAAGCCTCGGCGATCTGTCGGGCGATGGAGATACACTCGCTCACAGACAAGGAGGCAGCCACCAGGCACTCGGCCAGCGTGGGGCCCTCGACCAGCTCCATGACGATGGCACGCACGCCCTCCCACTCTTCGAACCCGAAGATCGCGGCGATGTTGGGGTGGTGAAGCTGGGCAAGGAGCTGCGCTTCGCGCTCGAACCTTGCCCGGCTATCCTCGTCGTCAGTGAGCTCGGTCGGCAGAACCTTGATCGCCACGTCCCGCTTCAGCTTGGTGTCGGTCGCTCGGTAGACCTGGCCCATCCCGCCCTCGCCCAGCTTGGCGGTCACGCGATACTGCGCGATGGTTCGGCCCGTCAAGTCGCCGGTCAACGGACTCTCCTCCAAGCATGCTTTAGGGTGGCCACTTGCGGACTCTGGAGTCGGGCTACACACGGCCTGCCGATGGGAAGTATAAACTGCTCTTCAGCAGCGCACCATCAACCGGTTGGCGTTTGGGGGGCGCCCTCCCGGCGGAGCCGGCGACGGTTCAGAATCCTAGGGTTTGCGAGGATCGCCGCCATCGTGTCGGCCGCCACAGATGACGCGCCCAGCCCCTCAGAATGTATAGCGCGTCGCGATCCCGATGGTGCGCGGCTGGTTCACGATGTACCCAACGCGCGCGAGCGTGCCACGCTCGCGGTCGAGCGAGAGGTACGCCAGCTCGTCGAGGACGTTGGTGCCGTAGAGCGAGACGTCCCAGCCGCCGCGCCGAAGGCCGACGCGCAGGTTCAGGATGTCATAGGCGGGCAGCTTCGGATTGTAGGTGAAGATGTTCTGCGTCAGCGGCCCGCCGATCGTGTTGAACAACGGCGGCGCGGTCATGTCGAGCGTGCCGAGGTCCTGGTCGCCGACCTGTGTGTAGCGCGAGCCGATGTACTGCCAAACGCCGGTGACGTACATCTGCGAACTGCCCGCCGCGAACCGGTAGATGGCTGAGAGCGCGCCCTGCACCTCGGGGACCGATGGCAGCCGGCGCCCCTCCTCGATGCCGGAGACGACGGTGGTGTTGCCGAGCGCGTCGGTCGAGGTGACCGTCGAGCGCAGCTCCCCGTTGTTGAAGCTGCCGGAGAAGGCGATGTCGAAATTGGGGGTCGGGGCCGCATCGTACTCGACTTCGATGCCGCGGCTTCTCGCCTTCGGAACGTTGATGACCAGGCGCGACGAGCAAGTGCCGGCGGTGACGGTCGTCTGCAGGTCCTCGATGTCCATGTAGAAGAGCGCGAGGTTGACCGACGAGTTGCCGGGCAGCCTGCGCTGCTTCCAGCCGAACTCGTAGTTCCAGACCTTCTCATCGTCCCACGTGTCGTAGCCGCCGAAGGTGACCAGATCCTCCACCGAGCAGAGCGGGATGTTGAGCGGGTCGTTGATGCCGCCGAGGCGGAAGCCCTTCGACGCCTGCACATAGAGAGCCGAGTCCTCGTCGAGCATCCAGTTACCGATGACGCGCGGCGCAATGTCGTT
>Ga0065705_10104916_pt1 | contig 10272 bp, 7 predicted proteins | sample SwibulcommuniRL2_FD_59092 | JGI IMG/M metagenome (GOLD analysis project Ga0065705, IMG submission 59092) | Bulk soil microbial communities from switchgrass field near Rose Lake, East Lansing, Michigan, USA - RL2 Bulk Soil v2 (version 2) | ecosystem: Environmental > Terrestrial > Soil >... | reverse complement strand
GCTGCCTGACGATCCGCAGCGGCTGGCGTATTTCGGCCGGTGCTGGTGAATCCACATTCGGCGGTGGATTTGCCGGCCGCGCCTGCATGCGGTTCCCGGGCCGACGATTCCCGCGGGCGCCGCCGGCTGGCTGGCCGATGCGGGCGGCGACCCGGGGATCGTCTTTGTCCGCCCACACCGCGAGGATTTGGCCGACCTTCACCTCTCCGAGCCGTGGCGGCAATTCGATCCTGGTTTTGTCCTTCACAATCGCGAACTCGCTCGTCCTTGCCCCATTGCGGTTGGTCGTTTCCAGAACGATCGACCGATCTGCCACATACTCCACGACCTTGCCGACGACGGTCGGCGGCTCGCCCTCGTTTTGGGCGCGCTGGCCCAGCGCGCGCGTCGCCACGAGGCCGGCCACTGCGATTAGCGCGCAACCCGCGATCAGTCCCATCCGGCGAGTCACTGGCATGGCCAAGAGCCTCCGAGCGAAGAAGCGGACCTCATTCGCGAAGCCGCGGACTGCTGACACGATTGGAAACGCCCACGCGCCGCGAGTTATTGCAGTTAGCCAACCCCCCGCATGGCCGCGAAGGGTACCACAGAGGGACCTGCACTTGCCAATCTGCCCGGCTGGCTTACAATCTTATTGATACTGACCGCGGCCGCCGATCCGCAATCTTGTCGCAGTTTTCGGCATTTTGTCGTCTCTGCGGTCTCAATAAGACTCGATTTTCCTGGGTGCATTTCGCTTCGCTCATGCACCCTACATTTGGTGCCGATATGTCCGAACAAGCTCCGTTGGGCCACGTTGCCGTTTCGCTCTCCCCCCGCGACCGGTTCGTCGAATTCCTCCAAAGCCGCGGCATGCGGGTTACCCAGCAGCGGTTGGCGCTGGTCGATCACGTCTTTTCGCGGCACGAGCATTTCGATGCCGATCAGCTCATGGAGCAGCTCCCGGCCAGCGGGGCCGAGGGGCACGTCAGCCGCCCCACCGTCTATCGCACGCTCGGCGAATTCGTCGATGCGGGGCTGTTGCGCAAGTTCATCCTCAACGGCCGGGCCGTCTATGAGCACGACTACGGTTATCCCCAACACGACCATTTCCATTGCACGCAGTGCAACCGGCTCCTCGAATTCGAGAACGAGAAGCTGGTCGAGCTGCGCGACGAAGTGGCCCGCGAGCATCGCTTCCGCGTCGCCGGCCACCGCCTCATTATCACGGGCATCTGCGAAGAGTGCTCCCGCGCCAGCCGACGGGCGCGGCACAAGATGAACATGATCTAAGTGCAGCGGCCGGCGCTAAGTAGGCGGGAGGCGAGCTTCCTGCCGAGCCGCAAGCGAGGTTTCACTCTGTCCCTCTTCCTCTCTTCTATCCCTCCGTCTCTCAGTCGCTCCGTCTCTCCGTCGCCAATCGGCTCGGCAAGAGCCTCGCCCTCCCGAGCCCCGTTCCTAACCCGGTCTTTTTGACTTCCCTCGCCCGTGACCTACCTTCGGGATGGTGGCCTGCGGCTTGCCTTCCGGAGGGTGTCCATGCGCGGCATTCAAGCGGTTGTTTCGCTCGTCATGTTGGTGTTTGTGATCTATGTCATCAGCTCGTACTGGGCCGTGATGTCCGCGATCGCGCCGGAACGTAAACCCCCGGAGCCGCCGCCATTGCCTCTGGCGCAGGCCGCTCCCGAGGTGGCTGGTTTGCGGGCCGATTTTCGCCGCCTCGCGACCGAGGCTCTCCAGCAAGTCCCGCTGTGCGTCAACCACAGCGCGGAGGAAGAGCCCGCCCGGCCCCGCGGCCACGCGCTGATCTGGGACGTTGAGAAAGACGACGTGAGCGAAGCCCATGGCCGCCTGCCCGCCGAGCTGCGGCTCAAGGGGGCCGATCAGCCGTGCACGGTGTATCTGATCACCGAGCGCGAGCGCACCTATATGATGGACTACCAATACGACGTCTTCCACGGCGGCGGCGCCGCGGGAGTCAAGGGCTTTCGCACCGACCTGGTTGTTTGCGCCGTCGATCTGCCCAGCCAGCAGCCGCGTGGACGCTATCGGATCAATGGGAATGGGCCGCCGATGATGGCGGAATTCAAGCAGGGCGTGAAGGAGATTGACGAAGACTGGGCCGCCAACCTGAAGCGCTGGCTCGACGTCTGCGTGAAGGGGCCGGAAGCACGCTACTTCGGCCCGCCGGACCAGCCGATGTGCCGCTATGCCGATGCGGCCCGCGAAGTGATCGACGAGTGTGAAATGCTCGGCTCGCTACCGACGCTGGCCAGGCTGCCGCATCATGCGATCATCTACAACCTCCAGACCGACCGCTGGCATCCGGCCAACGGCTACTCGCGCGCACGCGGCGGCGGTTCGGAGAAAGACCAGCTCATGGTGTTCCCGCTCGAGGACAAGGTCGTCATTGACGCACAGCGACGGAAGGGGCGGATCGACTATTGCGTGGCTCTGGTCGCGTTTCCAGGCGCTGAGCCGCTCGGCGTTTATCAGGTGCAAGGGGAAACCTGGCCGCTACCTAGTGGAGGTAAGTCGTGGGCGCCCGACGATCCTAACGCTCGCTGTCCGCATCGGGCGTTGGGCCGCTGGGTCGAGCAGCTCTGCATGCCCAGCCGCACGTTGCCCGCGGGCACGATTGCCGTACCGCCCGACGCCACGCAACTGGCCGGCACCGACTGGTTGAAAGGCCCGGGCTGGCTCAAGCGCGTGCGCAACGAATCGCTGCCGGCCGAGCAAAAAGCGTGGGAGAAAATGGCCGAAGAGTGTTCGGCTGCGGTTCCCGATTGCCGCCAGTTAGGTGCAGCCGTGCCGACCGGCAAGTTGCCCCAGAGAATCCTCGTGTGGATGGACTACGCCGAGTGCTTTTTTCCCCACCTCGCTCAGCAGTCTCTGCCCAAGGCGCTGCAGGCATCGACGCGGGACACCGAGTTGCTGATGGCCCTGGTCGTCGGCAGTGACTATGTCCAGGAGCCAAAGGACGCGCCGAAAACCGAACGCATTGATTACGACTTGGCCCTGTTCACGATGCCTGGGGCTCACCCGGTCGGCGTCTATCGCGTCCGTGGCGAGACGCTGGCCTACGACCGCCCGCGCAACGGCCCCGGCGCCAAAAGCGCGGACGAGAGCAAGGACATCTCCGCGTGGCTCAAGCGGTTTATCGAGTCGCCGCAGAGCGTGGCCCGCGAGTCGGCGATTCGGTAGCGCGCCCGGTGCATTTCGTCTCACTCATGCACGCTACAGGCGCGCTGCATCGCCTCGCCCGACAACCGGCGGAATCTCGCTTGTTCGTACCGGGCGTAGAAATAACCCAATCGTGCGAGCCAATGACCCGGCCGCGATACCGCCAAGAGGTCGTACCACACCGTGTCGTCCGCCGGTTGCCACTCGACCAAGAACCGCTCTTCGCCACGTTCCGGATGATCGGGCAGCGTTCCGTAGGCAAAGCCGTAGCGACGCGGCTCATCCACGTGATAGACCACCCGCGCCGGAAACAGCATCCACAGGAAAAACGGCCGCGCTCGATAGAGCACCGCCACGACGTCACCCGGCTGCTGCGGTGAATTCGGCCAATACACCCGCGTCATCTCCGGCGGAAACATCTTCCAGCCCCGTATCGCCGCGCAAGCCGCAGCGAACACCGCAGGCCCATGCCCGAGCAGGACGCGGTGATGGTCGATCTGCCAGCCTGGCCTCGGCTGCGGCTTGTCAGCGCGTGTCACCTCCACGCACGGATACGACCACGGCTGCCCTGCCTGCCGGGCGAGCAGCTCACGTACGTCGGCGTCCGTCGGGCGGCGAAAGGCAAACATCACATTTTCACAGCTTGAACCGTACACCTCGCCGGCCTCGTAACTTTCCCCACGTAACTTCCCCAGAGCCGGCCCGTGAAATGGTCGCTCGCGTCGGTTATAACGGCAGGATGTTCGTCGTCGAAAATCCGGTCCTTCAGCGCGAGCTTCTGGTCAACTTGCGAATGGGCCGGGCCTTTGTGCTGCTCTTTTTGTATCTGGCCCTCCTCGGCGCCGTCGTCTATTTCGCCTGGCCGCAGGATTCGCGCCTGGACATGACCCAGAACAGCCGGAGCGTGGTCCAGACCCGCCGGCTGGTGGATCTGTTCTTCGTCGGGCAATACGTGCTGGCCTCGATGATGGCCCCTAGCTTCGCCGCCGGCTCGATCACGGGCGAAAAGGAGCGCAAGACCTACGAAATGCTGCTGGCCAGCCCGCTGCGCCCCGCGGCGATCGTCTTTGGCAAGCTCGTGGCGTCGCTCACGCATCTGGCCGTCCTGATCTTCGCCTCGCTGCCGATCGTAATGCTCTGCCTGCCGCTGGGCGGCGTCTCGATTTACGAGGTGCTGGCAGCCTATCTCGGGTTGATCCTTTCGGTGATGACCTTCGGCATGATTAGCGTCGCGTGCAGCGCGTACTTCCAACGCACAAGCGCCGCCCTGGTCGTGTCGTATCTGCTCATCCTGCCGCTGGCCCTGGTCGGCGTGATCCTCTGGATCAATCTGGCCGATCAAGGCTTCTTCCGGCTGATGTTGATCCTAACTGTCTTGCCCGCCGTGTCGTTGGCAGTGTGTCTGGCCCTGTTTTTCAACACGAGCGCCCTGCTGCTGCACCCGCCGGATGTCGGCAGCGAAGGGAAGGAAGTCGTCGATCTCGAGCAGGAAGCCCAGCAAGCGGTGGGCCTGGTGATTCAGCGCGACCAGTTTCCGGACCGCCTGTTTGCCCCGCCCAAGCGCGATGACCTGATGGAGGACGGCGACAACCCGGTCTATGACAAAGAAATCCGCAGCGAGATTTTCAGCCAGGGAACGCTGATGCTCCGCCTGGTGATCCAGGTCAGCATGCTCCTGGCGATTCCGTTCATGGCGGTCTGCCTCTACATCTGGCCGCAGTACGCTCCCTGGTATATCAGCTATGTCGTGATGTTCAACATGCTTGTGGGGCCGGTGTTTTCCGCGGGCAGCGTCACCAGCGAACGCGAGCGCGAAACGCTTGACCTCTTGCTGACGACGACCATCACGCCCTGGAGCATCCTGTGGGGCAAGCTGATCGCCGGCCTGCGCGTGTCGAGTGTGCTGACGCTGTTCCTCGTGTGGCCGGTGCTTTTGGCGTGCGTAATGGTGTCGCTTTACTGGACGAACCTGCTCTCCGTGCTGGCGTACCTCGCGATCGTGCTCTTGACCTGCCTGACGACTGCGATGCTGGCCCTGTTTTGCTCCGTGCTCTTCAAGAAGACGTCACACGCGATGATGACGACCTACCTCGTGGTCATGGTGCTGTTCTGCGCCCCGCTGGCTGCCAATTTCTTCGCCCAGACGTTCTTTCCCAACCATCCCAACGCCCCGCTGGTCGCCGCGTCGCAGTTCGTCAGTCCGTTCGGCGCGGCGTTCGAGGTGCCGCTTGATGTGGGCCAGACGGACGACTCGAATCGCAACGGATTCGTCGATCGCGGAGACTGGTGGATGTTCCTGGCCTACACCGGCTTTTGCCTGGTATTTAACGGCGGACTGATCGGCACGATGATGTGGCTCTTCAACACCCGCTGGCGCGTGGCGGGGTAATCGACTACCCCTCAAACCGATATTTCGTCTTCTGCTTGTCCTTGCCCGTGAACCGGCTGGGGCCGCCGAGGGGCATCGAGATCTGCTTCATGATGTCGTCCACGATCGTCGTGGGATCTTCGATGACAATTACGCGGTCGCCGGACTGGATCGTATAGTCGTACTCGGGATCGACCATCTTGGCCGCTCGGTCGTATTCGAGCACCATCGAATGGATACGGCCGTCGGGCAATGGGCGGTGCAACTGGAGATTGAACCGCTTGAATTTCTTGTTGGCCCGCGTGTGCTCCAGGGCTTCCTGCACCGTCAGTGGACCGGCCAGCGGCTGCTCCTTGGCAATCGGCTTTCCCTTCGCGGGACGCACTTCGACCGTGAATGTGCCCGGCGGCGCCTCGACTTTGCTGCCATCCGTCCCGTTAGGCTTCACCTCGGCAGTGAGCTCGGTCGTGGGCTTGGGCTGCAAGATTGCGCAGCCGGTGGAAACACAGGCGGCCAGCGCCATGACGCAGACCAGCGCAAAACGCGAATCCATTCGCTGAGGCATGGCGATGTTCCTTCAGGCTGCTAGCTGATCCAAGTAGTAGGCATACTCCGTGTGCCGTCACCCTGACAAATCGCGCTTCAAACGGCACACCGAGTGTGCTTACCACCAATTGGGCCGCAGAGTTTCCCCAGCTTGCCCGCTCGGCACAAGGCCGATTATCGGCACGGGATCGTTCAATCTTGAAGGATTCAGCCCTGCTAGCTAGAGCGGGCTGATCAGAACTGCACGCCTAGAACTGCACGCCTAGAACTGCACAGTGCAATCTGGCCGGGCGGCCGTAAATCGCTGATATCCCTCGGGCGTAACCAGCGTGCCGCGGATATCCAGTTGCTCCAAGCGTTCGAGCTCCGCAAGCGTAGCCAGCCCCTGGTCGTCAAGCTTCGTGCTGCGCAGATCGAGCACTCGCAGCGACTTGAGTCGCCTGATCGCCACCAGCGAAGCGTCGTCCACCCGGCTGCCTCGGAGATACAGTTCTTCCAGTGCAGCGAAATCGGCCAGGTCGCTTCCTTGCAATACGTTGCTCTCGCAAACCAGCCGCTTCAGCCGCGGCAGTTGCAGGTTGTAGTCGAGATCATAATGCGGTGGGTCGAGCCAACGGCCGCGATCTTTGCGCAGCTCGCAGACGGAAATGTCGAGTGTCTCCAGCTCACGCAACTGAGTGAGCATATTCAGCTCTGCGTCGCTCACTTGCTCGTGCAAGCGAATGACGCGGAGCCCGACGAATCCAACGAGCTGCCGGGTATGGGCACCGCTGGCCTCGATCGCCACGATATGCGACGTTTCTGGCGCCCACCGCTCGGCAAGGATCTGCCGCAGCCAATCGACCGCGCCGGGTTGCCAAACCACGGTTTGCAGGTCCGCCACAAGCATGCCTGTATTTCTGTTCCAAATCGTCACTGGCTCTTTGGGTCGAACCCGGAGTTTGGCAACCAACGCGGCCTCCTCCCGGTGCTTCTCTGCCGGCAAATAGAGGTAGCCAACCGTCAAAGCGGCCGCAGTCATCACAAGCGCCAGGTCGAGCAGGCCGAACTGCCAGAACTTTCTGCGGCTGGCAGATCGCTGGCCAAGCAGCCAACCGCCGATCAATGCCATGACGGCCGCTACGAGGACGTCGCCGAGCATCGCGGCGACCGAAGTCCAGTGCACTCCGTCCTGCAAATGCGCTAGCGGCCAGGCCCGGTCGCTGGCCAGGCGCATGAAAGGCCAGGGCCAGCCAATCTGCGACTGTCGCGATTGGACGAGCAGCGAGGAGCCGCTGCCTTTGCCCAAAGCAATGTCGGTCTCGATGACCGACCTGCCAAAAAGATTGAAAACGGCCAAGCCGGCCAGCAGCAACAGCCCGCCCACGACGGACACCTGCCGCGTGCGCGGCCGAGCTTTCTCCTCCGTGATCGCGGAAGGTGCAGTTGTCGTTGCAGTGTGGACGCTCATCGCCCGCCAGCTCCTGGATCGGTCCCCCCGCACGTCGCACGACTGTATCGCGCGCCGGAGCATCCAGGTCAAGTTTCGCCAGGTTGCAAACCTGTCGCACTACCCCAGCCCCGCCAGCTCGGTAGCCGCTTTGACGCGACGGATGGCGATCATATAGGCGGCCGTGCGCAGGCTGCACCGCTGGGTGTTGGCTTCCTGCCAGACAGAGTCGAAGGCGCGACTGAGCACTGAGTCGAGTTCCTGTCGTACGCGGTTGAGGCCCCACTTATAAAACTGCAGGTTCTGCACCCACTCGAAGTAGCTCACCGTCACACCCCCGGCGTTGGCCAGGATGTCGGGGAGCACTTTGATCCCCCGCTGGTCGAGAATCGCGTCGGCATCGGGATCGACCGGGGCATTGGCCGCTTCGATGATGATCGGGGCCTTGATGCGCTCGGCGTTCTTGGCGGTGATCACGCCGCCGAGGGCTGCGGGAATGAGCAAGTCGCACTCCATTTCCAAAAGTTGTTCGTTGGTGATCCGCTCGGCGTCGGCGTAGCCCTGAAGCATCCCTTTATTAGCAAGCGAGAATTTCAGCAGCTTGGGAATGTCGAGCCCTTCGCGGCGAAAATACGCCCCGGAGTGGTCGCCTACCGCAATGATCTTGTATTCCGATTCGTGCAGGAATTTGGCCGCGTGCGAGCCAACGTTGCCGAAGCCTTGAAGTGCAACGCGAGTCTCTTTCGGCTTGCGGCTAAGGTGGCCGAGCAGCTTATACGCGAGGATCCCCACGCCGCGGCCCGTCGCTTCTTCGCGCCCCTCAATGCCGTAATGCTCGACCGGCTTGCCGGTGATTACCGCCGGGCCGAAGCCGTGGTATTTCTCCCACTGGTTGCGAATCCAGGCCATTTCGCGGCTGGAGGTGCCCATGTCAGGAGCGGGGATGTCTTCGTGGGGGCCGATAAGGTCGTGAATCTGATCGGTGAACTTTCGCGTAATCCGTTCCAGCTCCTTAGTGCTCTGCTTCTTCGGGTCGATTGCGATACCTCCCTTGGCCCCGCCATAGGGCAAATCAACGACCGCCGTCTTCCAGGTCATCAGCGTGGCCAGAGCCCGGACCTCGTCTAGATCAACTTCATGGTGGTAGCGCAGCCCGCCTTTCATGGGCCCGCGCGAATCGTCGTGCTGCACGCGATAGCCGATGAACGTCTCCAGCCGGCCGTCATCCATTTCGACCGGAATCTGCACCTGCACTTCGCGCTTCGGAATGATAAGGAGGCGGCGGAGGGCAGGGGCGAGGTCCAGGCGGTCGGCGGCCCGGTCGAAATAGAGGCGGACGGCTGCGTGGGCTTTCATCGCGGTCTCCGAAGGGGGGATGGGTCGGGGGTAGCGGGGCCGGGACTTTCGTGCTCGTACTCCTCCTCGTCCTCGTCCTCGGTTTCGCCCACAGCCATTCGAGGACGAGGACGACGACGAGGACGATTACGAAGTGGTCAGGCACCCACGTAACCCCCCGGGAATTCTATCGCCCAGTTGGTGCGAATCACTTGCCGCCGCACGCGGCCGGGCCGGATTTGCTTTCCCCGGCCGCTGGGGCACGGTAGATTGAAGGGAGGCATTGCCTGGCAGGGGTGAGGGTTGCGCGCTATCGGCCGCTATCATCCGTACATTCGGTATTCCGCGAACCCTCAACAACAGCCTAACAACGGCCCCGGACAGAGGAGCAGGAAGCGCCCGTGAGCGTGACGATCCCCGTATTCTGGCAGCTCTTGCAAGACAGCCGCCTTTTGGGCCCCGAGCAGTGCCGGCAGTTGGCGGCCGATTTCGCCCAGGTGAAGGGGGCTGCCGACTCGAGTTCAGCAAAGACCCTGGCGGAATGGCTCGTTTCCCGCAATGTCCTGAGCAAGTATCAGACGACCATTCTGCTGGCAGGGCGAGCGGGCCCGTTTCTCTACGGTGAATACAAGGTCTATGACCGCGTGGAGAAGGGTCGTCTGGAGGGGCTGTTTCGTGCCGTGCACGGCCCCACTGGACATTCCGTGCTGCTCACGTTTCTCAGCGGGCCGGCGCTGACCGACCCGAACCAATGGGCGGCCGCCGCGGGCAGCACCTGGCACGCCGCGTCGATTGTCTCGCCACATGTCCAGCGGTGGTTCGAGCCGGTTGATTGCGTGGTGTATAAGTTCGCGGTGAGCGAGGATCTCCGCGGCACGACGGCCGAGGAGCGGATGACCGGCAGCCGCTTTCCGCCGGCCGAGGCCTGCCGGATTGCCCGGCTGGCCGCGCTGGGCCTGGCTCAGTTGCATCAGGCGGGGCGCGTGCACGGGGAGCTGCGGCCGGCAAATCTGCTGCTCGAGCCGATTCCCGGTCAGGCCGCCAACATCAAGCTACTCTGGAACGGGCACGAAGGAGCCGCGCCGTGGAACATGGCCGAAGAGCCGTCGGGCAAGAGGCTCGTGGCGATGGCCGACTTCCTCGCGCCGGAATTGGCAACGCCCGGCTATCCGCCCGACGCGCTGGCAGATATTTACGCGCTCGGATGCACGCTCTATATGATGCTTGCGGGTCGCCCGCCGTTTGCCGGCGGCACGATCGCCGAGAAAATGGCCTGGCATGCCACCGAGGCGACGGTCCCGCTCGATCAGTTTGGCGTGCCCCAGCCGCTGGCGCAGCTTGTGGCGTACTTGATGGCCAAGAATCCGGCGGTCCGCTATCAATCGGCGGCACTTGTGGCCGAGCAGCTTGCAGTGTTCGTCGAACCGGCCGT
>Ga0065705_10104915_pt1 | contig 10272 bp, 12 predicted proteins | sample SwibulcommuniRL2_FD_59092 | JGI IMG/M metagenome (GOLD analysis project Ga0065705, IMG submission 59092) | Bulk soil microbial communities from switchgrass field near Rose Lake, East Lansing, Michigan, USA - RL2 Bulk Soil v2 (version 2) | ecosystem: Environmental > Terrestrial > Soil >... | reverse complement strand
GGAGCACGCGATCGAGGTCGAGTTGCCGCTGCTGGCACGGCTGGCGCCGCAGGCCAAGGTCGTTGGGGTTGCTCTGGGCGGCGGTGATCTGCCCCGCTGTCGGCAGTTTGCCGCGGGGCTTGCTCAGGTCATGCGGTCGCTCCCCGAGCCGCCGCTGCTGGTGATCTCCAGCGACATGAACCACTTTGCCAGCGATGCCGAAAACCGCCGGCTCGACGAGATGGCCCTGGCCGCGATGGAATCGTGCGATCCCGAGCGCCTTTTCAGCACCGTCAAGCGACATCACATCAGCATGTGCGGCGTGGTGCCGGCGGTGATCGTAATGGAGACATTGCGGCTATTGGGGCGGCTTGAGCGCATCGAGCGCGTGGCCTACGCCACAAGCGCCGACACCAGCGGCGACACCAGCCGCGTGGTCGGCTATGCGGGGATGCTGCTGGGCGCGTAGTGGGGCAGGTTTTCTACCTGCCAGGCAACTGGTGGGGCAGGTTTTCAACCTGCCTTTGGGCGATTGGCAGCGATTCTGGCAGGTTACAAACCTGCCCCACTTACGCCGCGGCCCGAACGCTCACCACCGCGGTCCCCGGCTCGAGCACCTTCGCCAGCGTCCCGTCGGCCTGATAAACCTTGACCTGATTCTCTTCGACAAACCACACGGCCGTGGCCGCGTCGGTCTCGAACCGCCGGCCGCAATAGTAGCCGTCGCGAATCAGAATCGTCTCGCGCATTGGCTCCGATTCGGCCTGGCCGAGCTGGGCAAAAGCCTGCGAAACGAGCGCGCGAACTCTCTCGGTCACCGATGCGTCACGCATCTGGGAATCCCGCTGCTGGTGGACAGTTCCGCTGCAAAAAGTCGCCCGCTGGCAAGAGGCGTAAAGGGGCATCGGCAGGCAAGGTGGAGAATCATGCACCCACTCGTCCGACTCGCCACAGACCGCGCAGTTTGCCGCGTTTTGCCAGGCGTTACAGCTTGATTCCCGTGCTTGTTTGGGCCGTGGACTGCCGATGGCATGAACCGTCGCACTAATCTCCAGCGAGGATCTGTTCCATGGCCGAGGAAACGCAAGTCAACGCCCAAGACCTGGCAAGCGACGAAATCCGCGAGCTGCTTCTGGAAGCGGGGGCCGAGATCTCCCATGAACAGGCCGAACAGATTGCCGCGTTTATTTCCAGCGCCGGCGGTCTGAACGAAGCACTCGATGCGCTCGTGCAGTTGGCCGAGGAGCGCGATGTTGCGCAGCTGGATTAGGCGCCTTCCATGGCCGATGCTGCCAGCATCGGGCGGGACATCGGGAACCTTCCGGCTCGGCAGTAGCCTCGCCCACCCATTAAGATGTGGGTCAGGCTACGAGCCACCGGCCATGACCAAACCCACGCCTGAGCCAATCGATCCCGCCCGTGTCCGCGAACTGGCCCTCGCGGTCATCGCCGCCGATCGCTTTCCGCATCTGGCCACGATCGACGGCGACCAGCCGCGACTGCGCCCCGTTTCGCCCGTGAAGAGCGACGGCTTCACGATTTATGTCGCCAACCTGCGGATGTATCACAAGACGGGCGAGATCGCAGCCAACCCGCGGGTCGAATTGTGCTACATGGACGACGGCCACAACCAGGTCCGCCTGACTGGCGTGGCCGAGATCGTCACCGAGCGACCGCTGCTCGAAGAAATCTGGGCCGCTAACCCGCTCATGCGTCAATACCTCGGCAGCCTCGACAACCCCGCGCTCATCGTCTATCGCATCCGGCCGACTCAGGTGCGTTATATGCAGGAGTGGGCGCTGGAGTATTACAACGTTGCAGTTGCCTTGGGGGAAAGTCCCCATGCGTGACGGCGATATTGTCGGAGGTTGGATCGAGGGCCAGTATTGTCCATCAAAGGTGCTACGGATTACAGCATGTGCGGATGGAAGCTCGACAGCGCACGTTTTGTCGTACGAGTCTTTCCCTCATCGGCCGGATTTGAGTGAGGTTGTGCGGGCCCGAATCGTTTCCTGGCATGCGCCGATTGATCTTGCTGCTCTCGAACGCGACACACAGATTTTGGGCCATGTTCCAGTGGAGCGCACCGAGCTTGTCGGCTACTTGCATTATCTGAAGTTGACCGACTTCAATGGGTATCTGAAAGAAACTGGACATTCAGCGCAAGACGTCATTCAAATTGCCCAGGAAGCATACGAATTAGGCAATCGACTTTCGGAGGAGAAGCGATTTGATGAGGCCATTGCAGCGTATGAGCGTGCGATCGACGCCTTCCCGCTGTTTTATGAAGCGCATGATAACCGCGCAATGGCACTCATGGATCTTGGTCGCGACCGTGAGGCGGCCGCGGGATTTGAAGAGTCGCTTCGAGTTCAGCCCGATAACCCAGTAGCATGTTTTTCGCGTGGTGAGTGTTTTCTGAAGCTTGGCGAGCACGACAGTGCGATTGCTGTCTTTCGAGAGTGCGTAAGACGGTGGCCCGATCGACCGCATCACCACGAATTCTTGAAGCGCGCGTTGACAGCGGTGGAACGTTCACGAAGTGCCCCCACGCCCCGGTGGCAATTCTGGTAGCACCCAATCGATGCTGGTCAGGTCGCCGACTCGGTTCTACCCGTGCCGCCGCACGACGTACTTCGCGGCGGCCTTCTGCGCCAACTCCGCGCGGCGGCTCGCTTTATAGCCGTGCTCCACCGCGAACCACTCGGCGTAACGCTCGCGGTCGAGGTAGCGGCTGTTGCGGCTGTCGAGAATGTGCCCCAGCTCGTGGATCAGCACGTTGTTGAGATAGAAGTCGCGGAGGGCTGCTTCCGTCCAGGTCAGCCGCCACTGGCCGCGGGAGTGTTCCCAGCGGGCGCCGTACATGGCCGCTTCGATCTTCTGCTGCGGGCGCGGCGGCTTGCCGAACGACTCGACGAGTGATTCCTCGATCGGATAGAGATAGATCGTGCTCCCCCACTGCATGCCATAGCAGGCGGCTCGCCGCTTCTTGCGGGTCATGGTGCTGAGCTGCACGACATCGAGCCCGGCGAGCATCCACTCCGGCAGTTGAGCCAGCCGCCCGCGAATATCAGCTTCCGTGATGACGTGGCGATACCCCTGACCGGCAGGGCGGACGATCACCGCATAGTCGCCGGTGCGACGCGAGTCACCCGGCTCGTACCACTCTTCGGGCGGCAGGAATGGGCCGCGGAGCGCCGCACTGCCGATTCGCATCCGCTTGCCCATGGTCACCAATCGGCGCGCAGAGCGAACGGCGGCGTTCTTCGCCGGCGCTTGACCTTTGAGCGGCAGATTGAGACGACGCGACATCGGACGGATAGTAGCCACGAAGGGCGGTTTTCAGGACCGGTCCAGGTTCAGCCGCGAGGCTGCGCCCCGGCCCCACACCTATCCTACGAAGGCCGCGCCACCGAATTCAAGCTGTACGCGCAAGACAATGGCAGACAATGACTTACAACGATTTCGCCGCTTGGACGTGGAGTGCCGGTGGGGGCATTTCCAGCAAACTATAGCCGTCAAAATCGGAACCCCGCCGAAGCCTCAGACGACCAGGAAATCGACAGAATGATGTCGGCCCGTTGATCGATCGCCGGTCTCAGCAAAGTCGCGATTGCCGGCAAGCATTTTGCTGCCATTGGCTCGTGTCGCGCACTCCCGATTCACTGCGGGGCGGCGGTGAATTTGGCGTGTCTCCCTTCGCGCCTCCACCAAGCGACATCAGCACGATCACAACCACGGTGACGATCACAAACACGGCGGCAACGATCCCGCCGCCAATCAGGATGGCCGGCGAAAGGCTCTTTGTCTGCTTCGCGTCGTCAGCCGCGGGTGAGACCGCCGCATGCGTCCCCGAAGGCGACTTTTTGGCAGCCACATTGACTTTGGTTGCCGCGCTAGCGCTGGCCGCGGTCGGCATTGCCGTGCTATTGGTCGTGGCGGGATTGGCGCCGGATTTTGACACGACCGTGACCTGGCCCGACCTGGTGACGGCTGGGATCGCGCCTGATTGCGCGGCGGCCGGCCTGGTGACTTTGGAGCTGCCCCCCGTGTTGATGACGATGTTGGCGCCCGAGCCGCTCTTCTTGTCCGAATCCGACGGCAGATTGAGCGATTTGGCCACGGGCAGCGACTTCACCCGCTTGCTGTCGTCGGTTGACTTGCCGCCGGCGGTTGAATCCATCCCCTTTTTGGTCTCAGCACGGGCCTTGTCATAAACCGTATCTTCGCTCCGGTTGGGCAAGAGCTTTTTGCCACTCCCCTTCTTGCGATCGGAGTCGCCTCCCACTCGCCGCGAGCCGCCCGCGGACGACGGCCCGCCGCGCCCGCCGACAGTCGCACCGGCCGTCAGTGCCGCAGCCTTGAGTGCCGCCTCGCTGCCTCCCGGTTCGTAGCGGTAACCGTGCGTGGTGAGCCAGCTTTCTAGCGCACTTGCCACGTCGAGCATATTCGCGTATCGCTTTTCGGGCCGCTTTTGCATCATCTTCACGCAGATGTCGGCCAGGTCGCGCGGGCACTCCGGCCGGTCCTTGCGAATGTCCTCCGGCATCTGCGTTTGATGCTTCGCGATCCGCTGGGCGAGGGTGCCGTCATTGAATGGCGGATGGCCGGTAAGCAGAAAATAGAGGGTGCAACCCAGCCCGTAGATATCTGCCCGGTAATCGACACGGTGGCTGTTCACGGCCTGCTCGGGCGCCAGATAATCAGCCGTTCCCAGCACGTTTTCGTTATGGGCAACGGTGAGCGAGGCCTCTTCGCTATCGGAAAACAGGGCCAGTCCCAGGTCGAGGATCTTGACGATCCCTTTCGGATCGACGAGCAAGTTCGCGGGCTTCACATCGCGGTGGATCAGGCTGGCGCCATGGGCGTGACTCAACCCCTCGGCCGCCTGGGCGATGTAATTACAGGCGAGTTCCAGCGGGAGCGGCCCCTCCTGCTTGACGATCGAGTTAAGGTCCTTCCCCTCGATATACTCCATCACGATATAGTGCTGGTCGCCGTCGTTATCGAGGTCGTACGCCCGTACGATGTTCGGATGGTCGAGTGCCGCCGTCGCCTGCGCCTCGCGGTGGAACCGTTCGAGGTAGCTCGTGTCCTTCACCTTCGTTTTGGGCAGCACTTTGATTGCCCGCTGCCGGCGCATCAGCGTATGTTCCGCCAGATAGACGCTGCTCATGCCGCCGCTGCCGATGTGCTTAAGGAGCTTATACCTCCCGAGGAAGTAGCCCCTGTGCTTGCGGTCCATCAGCTTTTCGACGTGCCAGGAAGTGAGCAGGCCGGAGCTAATCAGGTGGGAGGCGGTCGCCTCCGCATCGGGCAGCTCTCCACGATGCTTCTCGCGCAAGAGCGCGAGCTGTTTCGACAGCGCGTCCATCTCGACGAGCCCGCTGCGCTCGACGTAGTCCAGAAACATCTCGACGCTGAGTTGAGCCATGTCGCGCGGGCAGCGCGGGGCTGCCTCCGCTTCCATTCCGAACCTCAGCCGGCGACGGATTGCGCCGCCGGCAGGGATGGTTTCAGTTTCCTCCTCCGATGGCCAGACCAAACGGGTTTTGGGTCGCTACCCCCGCTGCGACCGGATATGAGGACGCATCGGCCGCAGACGAGCGGGCTGGGAAAAGGCTGGCGAACGAAAAAGATAACACCCCGCCCGACCGCCAGTAAAGCACTTCTTTCCCTATTCTACCAACCTTTGCGGCAATTCAAGCTCCACAACGCGTAAATCATTGCTTCCGGCGACTCGACCGCCGAAAATGGTTGCTATCATGACCCGCCATACGGCCATCATTTACACCCGCACCGGTTGCCACCTGTGCGATACAGCCGAGGAGATTCTGCTCCGCCACGGCCTAACGCCGCAGCGGATCAACATCGACGCCAATGCGGTTCTCCGCCAGCGCTATCATCAATGTGTCCCCGTCGTATGGATCGACGGAAAGGAGCGGTTTCGTGGCCGGGTAAACGAGGTCTTGCTGAGCCGGATTCTGGCGGAAAAAGGGCCCTGACTACGAATCGACATGGCTGGGGGTGCTTCTGATGACCGCTTCACCCCGTGAGCGAGCCAAGACTCTGCTGGGAGTCTTCGCCAAGCACTGGGAACCGGGAAAGGTCAAGTCGCGGCTGGCGCCGTCGATCGGCGAGTCCCACGCGGCGACGCTGCATGCCCTGTTTGTCGCAACGCTGATCGAACGCTTCTCGCAAGTCGGCGAGCGGCGGATGGTTGCTTTCTGGCCACCGGAAGCTCAGGGCTGCTTCGCCGGGGTTGTTCAGGATCGTTGGGAACTGGTGCCGCAAACCGGCGGCGATCTGGGACAGCGCATGCAGGCCTTTTTCGTCACCGCGCTCGGCCGGGCCGAGCGCATCGTGCTGATCGGCTCGGACAGCCCCGACTTGCCGATGGAGATGCTCACGCAGGCGTTTGATGCACTCGCCAGTCACGACGTGGTGCTGGGGCCGGCGGCTGATGGCGGATATTATCTTCTCGGCATCGCCCGCCGCATTCCGCCAATCTTTGAGGGCATCGCGTGGAGCAGTCGGGACGTCTGGTCACAAACGACTGCGCGCTTGAATGCTGCCGGGATTGCCTGGCACGCTTTGCCCGCATGGTACGATGTCGATGAACCGGCTGATCTGGCCGCCCTGAGGCAGCGGCTTCCCGCCGCGGCAACGAGCGATCCGCCTCTGGGCCGCCTGGCCGGCGATATTGAATCGCTCCTGCACAAGGCCGGGATCCCCAACACGCCACGAGCCGGGCAAGCTTGATGTACGACGTGCTGATTGTTGGCGGTGGTGTCATCGGCTTGTCGCTCGCCTGGGACCTAGCTCGTCACGGCCAAAGTGTCCACGTGATCGACCGCGGTTTGCCCGGCCGCGAGGCCAGTTGGGCCGGCGCCGGAATTCTGCCCCCCGCCAATCGCGCGACTGCAATCCACCCCTACGACCAGCTCTGCGGCCTGTCGTCCGAATTGCACCCAGAGTGGGCGCACGAATTGAAGTCGCTCACCGGCATCGACACAGGCTATCGATGCTGTGGCGGTCTCTATCTGGCCCGCACTTCCGGCGAGGCAGCTTCTTTGGCCGCTTGGGCCGCGAATCAAGCGGCGCTCGGAGTGGCCGTCGGAAAGCTAACAGGCGATGAGTTAGCGGAAATCGAACCGGGACTGGTGGCTGCTGCTGACAGAAACGCACGCTCAGAGCCCAGTTCTCAGAACTCAGTACTTAGTACTCAGTACTCAGCAAGTGGCGCTGAATTCGCCGCGCCTCGCCGCGCCCAAGCGGGCAATGCTTTCCTCCTTCCCGACGAAGCCCAGCTCCGCAACCCGCGGCATCTGCGGGCGTTGCTTGAGGCATGCCAGGTGGCCGGCGTAAACATTTCAGCCAACGTCGCCGCGGCCGAAGTGGCAGTCGAAGGGGGCGAGGTCCACGAAATCGCGACTTCGATCGGTCCGCTCCGCGCCCAGCGCTACTGCTTCACGGCCGGTGCCTGGACTGGGCAGTTGCTCGGCAACCTGGGCCTGCCAATTGCCGTACTTCCTCTCCGCGGACAAATGGTGATGTTTCGCTGTTCCCGGCCCCCCATTCGCCACATTGTCAACGAGGGATCGCGCTACCTCGTTCCGCGCGACGACGGTCGCGTGTTGGCTGGCTCGACCGAGGAGGAAGTCGGCTTCGACAAACGGACGACGGAGGGGGCAATTGCCGAACTGGCGGCATTTGCTCGCGCACTCGTCCCCGCCCTCAACGACATTTCGATCGAGCAATCCTGGGCTGGCCTCCGCCCGGCCTCGTTCGATGGCCTCCCTTATCTCGGCCAATTGCCCGGTCTTGCCAATGCGTACATCGCCGCCGGCCACTTTCGCAGCGGACTCTTTCTTTCACCAGCCACCGCCGTCGTCATGAGCCAGCTCCTTCGCGACGAGCCTCCGCAGATTGATCTCGCCCCCTTTCGGGTCGGACGATAATCCGGCAACCCGCTTTCCACAGGGTTGTTCCCACACCCGGCGAAGCCTATCGTGGCCAGGCAAATGTCTCTTCCCGCATTTAAAACTGGGTACGTTACCGCGCCAGACGGAGCGCGCAAGCCCTATGTGCTTTTGGGGTCCGGTCCAATATCGATTGTCGTCGTTCCGGGCGCGGCCGACGGCTTGCGGACGTGCGTCGATGTTGCCTTGTTCCTGGCATGGTTTTATCGCGAGCGGGCCGCGGGCCACCGCATCATGATCCTCAGCCGCCGCGAGCCGCTGCCCGAGCGGTTTGGCTTTGATCGGCACGCCGACGACATGATCCATAGCACCCTGCAGCTCGGCTTTGGGCCCGCGGCATGGGAGTGCCTCAGCGCCGCGGGTCCAATTGGCCAGTGGATCGCCGTCAAGCGGCCGGACCTGACTCGCGGCTTGATTCTCAGTTCGAGCTACGACTATGTGAGCGATCGGACGCGAAAAGTGCTGTCCCAGTGGCTCGAAATCGCCAGGCACCCGGAAAGCCTGGAACTCTTTTCGCACTCGCTCACGCAGAAATACAAGCCGCCGCCGGAAGTTGTCAGCGACGCGGAATCGTCCGGGTTCACAATTCCAACCCACCCGCCAGATCCCCTGCGGCTTACGCGGATTCTCGAAGAAATTCTTGCGCTCGATCAGCGCGACGTAACGCCCAAGATCAAGTGTCCCACGCTCGTCATTGCGGGCGACCGCGACCGCGTTGTCCCGAGCGAGGTGCAGCGCGAAATGGCGGCGCGAATTCCCAGTAGCACCCTGGAACTTTGTCCCGGTTACGGCCATTTCAACGACATGGAGAACCCGGCCTACCTGGCTCGCGTTGAGCAATTCGCCGCCCAGATCGCGACTGTGCCGCACGCCTCGCTCCCGGCGCAAAAATTGCACTGAGCCATTTGACTGTTACGCCTGACACGTTCCATTGTCATATCCCGGCTACTGGGACCCGTGTTCGGAGCCAGGGACGCCATGTAAACTACCCTCCGCTGGCATTTTCAACACCAAGCTGGGCATCTTGCTACAAGGAAGATGTGCGCACCGTGCTTTCGCTCGACAAGCAGCAACGCTATCGCGACCAGGGAATCCTCTTTCCGCTGCGTGTGCTCTCGGCTACCGAGGCGGCACACTACCGCAACAAGTGCGACGAACTCGAATCGCGACTGGGCGGACGCCCGCGCACGATCGAAGTCCGCCAGATGCATCTGCACTTCGGCTGGGCCTACCGCCTGGCGACCTTGCCGTCCGTGCTCGACGCCGTAGCCGATCTCTTAGGGCCGAATCTGCTGGTGACTGCAACCGAGTTGTTCTCGAAACATCCCCAGGAAACCGCCGTGTCGATCGGTTGGCACCGCGACGGGCCGTATATGGGCCTCGACCCCGAGCGAACGCTGACGGCCTGGATCGCACTCACCGACTGTACGCGTGAAAATGGCTGCATGCGCTTCGTTCCCGAAGCCGATCGCCGCGCTAAAGCAGGCTGGCAGACTGGCGCCAGCGCCAAGCACGGCGCCAGCGCGGAGCACGGCGCTGTTGAAAATCGCCGTCCGGCGGCCGCGGAAGAGCAATTCGGCGACGTGCTTCTCGCCGCGGGCGAGATGTCGCTGCACGATGTCCACGTGCTGCATGGTTCCGGGCCGAATTGCTCGCCCCACAAGCGCGTCGGTTTTGCTATTCGATTCACCACGCCCGAAGGCCGGCCCATGCACGGCCACCCTCCCGCGATCATGGCCCGCGGTGAAGACCGCTGCGGACACTTTGAACTGGCCCAGCCACCCGCCGATGACGACGATCCTAGCGCTCTCGATCGCATGCGCCTTTCGGCTCGACGTCATTTGGACGCGACCTTGCAGAATCTGAAACAACCGGCGCGCTCCTGACGCGCGCCGGCGCATGCCGCATCTGGACGCGGCTGTGCCACCGTGCATGGTTGCCAAAAGCATAGACCCACCCTGGGAGCACCGTTTGTGACGCGCATCGAAGCAACCATCCGCGACTACATCCAGCAGTCCTTTTTGGAAGACGGCAGCAAGGCCGCTGCCGAGCTGCGCGGCAATGAGGATCTGCTGACGCTGCTCGATTCGCTCCAGATTCTGCGGATGCTTATGGACCTCGAATCGCAATTCGAGATCAAGGTCGATAACAGCGAACTGACGCCCGAGAACCTGGGGACCATCGAGCGTTTGGCCGAATTCATCCACAAAAAGCAGCAGGTCTTGGCCTGCCAGGGCCCAAGCCGATGAGCCAGCGCCAGGCCGATCGCCGGGCAGTCGTGGTTTGCGGCGCGGGCGCAGCCGGTCTGGCG
>Ga0065705_10104914_pt1 | contig 10278 bp, 9 predicted proteins | sample SwibulcommuniRL2_FD_59092 | JGI IMG/M metagenome (GOLD analysis project Ga0065705, IMG submission 59092) | Bulk soil microbial communities from switchgrass field near Rose Lake, East Lansing, Michigan, USA - RL2 Bulk Soil v2 (version 2) | ecosystem: Environmental > Terrestrial > Soil >... | reverse complement strand
TATCTGCCCATATTTCATACCCATCGCGTGAAAAGTCGCAAGCATTTATTAACCATCCCCAAAGTAAACTTGTCGGATCGGGCCAGTGTCCTATTAAATCAGCATCTATATCATTTGCATCCATACCATAATCGCGCCCACCAAACGGAACACCACCTTTACAGTGCCAAAACGCGCCAGGCATATGATGTTTTGTTTCTGGTCCGGGTGTGCCATCCGGTTTGCCAGCAAGTTGATCGTAGCGCACTTGTCCTATTTCTGCATAGTAATCATTTGCGATACGAATCCACTTCAAAATATCATAATCGGCACTACGAAAAAATAGCATCCATAAGACACTATTAAAACCATAATGATTGTTTGAATAGCAGCGATGCAAACTAGGCCGACCTTTCGATATAAATTCATCGCTATGCAAATTCCCCCAATTAAAAACACCATAATCACCATATCGCGCAATTGAACCAAAATTTCCTTTCGCGGCGCGATTAACCCAACTGTCTACTTTAGCAATTTCTTCCGATTCATGGTCTAGATATGGCGCAATCGGACCAAATACATTTGTGCGCACCGCTTCACTTGGCTCAATAATACCAATTGGATTATCTTTGTATAGTTTCATAAACGGTGTTACCAAATTTGCCTTTGCTATAATAGCAAATTGCGCTCGCATTGTAGTACCTTGCATGTTAGCAGCGCGCGCATACTCTGCTTTAATTTCTGTAGTATCAGTTTGATTTTGCCACGCCTCAAAATATCTGTTTGGCATTCTTGGGTCTAATAGCGGACCATCATGCAACCACAAATTTTTGTATAAATTGTGTACTGATATCTCACTTTCATCATTTTTATCAACACGATTTGTACCGGGCCACTGCCAGAAAATTGCGTTAGTATTTGTTTGCGTGATGTAATATGGAAATTTTTCTGTACCGTATCTAGATACCATTTGTATACTGTACGGTCGTGTTAATCCAAAATCCATTCCCATTTGGCCGACACCATGCAAATTCATGTTTGCGCCAAATGTACTCGCAAGATCAATTTTGATTATTGGACTGTTAGCAAAAATATAAACGCGAGTAGTGCCAAGTACAAATGGTGGTACTCGTTTTTGTTGCGAATCATACCAGCCGTGAATTTTGATACATACCATTACTGGACCAACATGCTCAACTTCAACGGTAGTATACTGTGAATACTGCAAACTAAACGATATCATTCGCTCGTCAATCATAAAATGCTTACTTGACGAGAGTAGTTCATCGTCCATTTCACGAATTTGTATGAAACCAGCATTTGGTATTTTGTCTATTAATACTTTAAACAACCCATTGTCTACTTCTATACGCGCACTAGTTTCGATAACACTTAAATCGCTTGGAAAAGCAATTTGCTCGTTTGAAAAGTATTCATAAGTAACATTTGCAAGTAAATTAGCCCATACATGCTGTATTTTTGCCGAACCATCCGGCCAGTGCGCAACGGTATTTATCTGTGTTGATATTGGTATATCATCTGCCATTAGTCCACATAATAAATCATTAGTTACTTCACCTTGCGGTAATGGTACACAAATATGTGTAGGGTAATACTCGATAGGGTCTAGATCGCCAGCAATTATTACTCTGCGCGTCATTGCTTTTCCCTTTGTACAAACATTAATCCATGATCGCCAGGATACGGTTTTGTATGTTCAAACTCGTTTAATTGTATATCACTAGGTATCTCGATACCTTTACCAAACGCTTCACATTCAAACGGAAACACCGGCACGTTATCAGAATCGCGTGTCAATCGTGCGCACTCAAAACATTGTGGTCTAATTGTTGTCATGGTAAGTTAGTCCAATCTCGTCTCTTCAAAATGCGATACAATTCTTTAGTTGGTAATGACCACTCTAATTTATCTTGTAACATAATTTGTACCATTGATTCTGCTACTAATTCTGCCTTGAATGAAGAAAAACCACTATTGCGCAGCGCCCAAACAGGATATCTTGCAAGAGAGTCGCCTACATAATTTGTATTCTGCGCCCAATCGCGCGCCCAACTATTATAATCTTGTGCATCTTCTGTATCTAATCTGTATCCGATATGGTGTCCTAACTCATGTATTGGTATTGACCGCAAAACAGTAATTTTTGCATTGTCAATTCTTGGGTGCCATTTTGAATTTATATCATCTATACCTTCCTCTATCGCATCACTTGGATGCATATTTAACAATTCAATACGCTTTTCGTCGCGAAATGCGCGGCCGCGCGGTATGCTTCGCTCTGGTCTACCAAAAAATTCAGCGCGCGGTAATGCTCTTACTTCAACACCTTCCAAAATTTCTGGAAATGCATCGGTCATTGCTGCGCCTGAAAACATCCATTCTCGCAACAATTCAGGATCGGTATTAATAATTAAATCTGGTCGAATCTCCAAACCAGTTTGAGCACTCAATCTTTTTGCAAAAAGTGATATTTCTGCTAAGTCCTCTTCAGTTAATTCATAGCTATCACTTAGATCGGACCATTTTTGTTGTTGCTCTTTTGTTGGCAGATTAAAAGCATATTCAACAATATCAATTTCATGTTTCAAATCTTTTACTGGTACGCGAATCCGTTCCGGCATTTCTGGCAATGGCACTGGTGGCGGCACTTCAAACGGTGTTCCTGTCAAAACGTCTATTAAAGGTAATACATTCACTGCTGTTTCTGTTGTTGGCGGCGCGATTGGTATATCTGTTATACCACCTTTCAAATCGAAAATCATACCCGGATTATAACCAAAACCCGGATCGGCTATAGCATTTGGTTTTGGCTTGCGTATCGGATGTTTATTAAATAGTGGTATTACTTCGCAACGACAACTATAACCGTTTGGGGGCCACATTCGCGTCCAAAATTCATGTTCTTTTGGTAATATAGTACCTTCAGCAGCTTTGTGATTTTCGCGTACACGATCATCTTTAACGGTAGAGTAATTATACCCCCACAAAATATCCCAAATATCAGGGTCGTGATACGCTGCCCAACTACCAGCACCATATGCAACAGCGCTAGCAGTGCGAAATATATTTTCTAACTGAAAAGAATTTCGTGGTGTCAAACCATTTGCATCAAATCGTGCTTTCAATTCTTTCTTTGCTTCGCGCACGTGCGCGCCGCGTTGTATTAAATCGTATGCTGTTGACCGAATATCTTGCTCAATTCTATCTGATACATTTGTAAGTGTACGCAAGCCTACAATATTAAACTTATCTTCTATCTCGCGCAAGTTGATATCACCACCTAACGACTTGCGCATTAACTCAATCGTGCGCTCAAAAATTGGTGGTTCGGCCAGCGCTAAGCCAGGATCAATTTTAAGTGCATTTTTGCGCACGTCCAGCCGACCGCGCAGATAAGCAACTACCATTAACTCTGTAAGCAATGGAGTTTGCTTAGAAAGAAATTCTAATGATACTTTTGGTACAAGATTTTTATTTAGTTTTGTTAATGCATGCGCCTCTAATTGTCGGCCAAAAAATTGTGCCGAACGAATTGCGCGCTTTTCAAGTTTATCAAGTTGTTCTAATACCATACTTTGCGCTGTGGCAATGAAATTTGATACAAATCATAAGGGTATGGTAGTGGATATACAATTTCTTCGTCGATAGGAACGCCCGGTGTATTCGTGCGCATTTCTACACCAACTAGTGTTAGTTGATTCGCAAGAATGCGCGTAATAAAAGTTTGCACTTTTTTACGGTGTGCTTCTAATGCGTCATGCGCTTTACCATCAACCATATCAACTACGCCGCGCGAATCATACAAAGTACAACCAGCATATCGCGCATTTTCAACTCGCACTTGATTAGGGTATGGTGCAACAAAAGGTATCACCAATGGACCGCGATAAAGCGAATCATCAAAATACGCTTTAGCATTTTGCAGCGCCCAACAAATCCGCGTGCCAATATCATCTTGATTCTGGTTATTATCAACGTCGGCCCATTTTTCGACGTTTGTTTTTCCAAAAAGCAATTCGATATCGGCGCGATCGGCGTAATACGTCCCATCGCATGTACTCGATAGCGGCTCGATACCGCCGCCAGGAAATTGCTTGGCGTCAAACTGCGCCGGATCGTATTGTTTGTTTTCAAACTGTTCGCTCATCATAGCTATAAACCCCCAACTGTAACACTACGGTTGCCCGCCGTGTCAAAAACGCTGGTAAACGCCAAAAAGTTATCATGGCCGTAGTATTCTTCTTCGATTGTTCCTACACCAAGATTGTTAAACACTGTCGCCGCAAAAATGTTGTACAGCAACAAATCATTTGGTTGTTCATTATTGTTTCGATCAATGCGCATGCGCCCCTGCCCGATTGCCCCGCTAATCGCTACCGTCGCCGGATCGAAAACAAAAATGTTTACGTCGGCTGGCAAGATTGCCACATTTATCGCGGGTACTATGCCCGCGTGAATGCCATTACTATTTGGTACAAGTGTTAGCAAAGTTTTGTACAATGCTACGTTCAAAGCATTCCAAACTTCAAACAACCCGGTTGAGCTATTCAAATACTCATCCAAATCGTTTAGCACTTCAAAGTACAAACCAGTTACGTCTATTTTGCTTGCGAATTTTACTTTTGCGCTCATGTTGTGTACTCCGGCCAAGACGTTAAATCGACTACATCACAATGATAGTTGTTTGGATTATTGCCAAGTGTGTCAATTGCAGCATTTATCAAATCCACCATAGTTGATAACACTGGCCCCGATATCATCGACACCGCAATTAACTGATTGTTATAGATCAAATTTCGTGGCGAACCACTATCGCCCATTTCGGCCATAGCTGGATCGTCGCTATAAGCGCCTTTAAGCCTATACTCCAAGCGCGGAAATGTTTCTGGAAAGCGTACACCAGTATTCCATCCGTAACTTGGCGGTATGTTTGTTAAATTATTCCATTCTTGGCAATTGGCGTACTTTCTTTGGTCTTGCCACATAAACGGCAACCAATACTGCAATCCATACATTTGATCGTTTATGTTGTACCCGCTAATTCGTGTACTTGGTAATCGCGGAGATACTACAGACATAGGCGGCAAAATTTTTACATGCCCGATATACTCGTCAACATCGCTATCGAGCAAGAAAACTTGCAAGTCAGACATTCTCAAATCAGGGTATTGTATCCAAACGTCAGCCACTAAATTGCGTTGGCAAACTCTGTCGGTTCCATCACACGCGAGCCATTGCGCCCACCCGGATGCGTGCATACCATTGTGCTGCGTTAGTATACAATGCTTTGGAGTAATTAACGTCAACTGCCCTCTTGCTGCTTGTTGCGAATTGAGAATTCCTAACGGTGTCACATCAACACCGGCGCGAATCGCCCAATTATTCATGTTGCGCTTTAACGGTGTCCATCCCGCCAGCAATGAACCATGTACGTCGCGCGTTGTACCCGTAATCATGTTATCGTAATCGTGCGCAAGTTTGTATGCTAATGAACCCGGCACGTAATCAACAAATTGATAGCCCGCTGGCCCAACTAATTGATTAACATTACAAAAAACGCTTTTTGTACTTTGTGCTTCGTCCGCAAAAATATTAGCTAAACCGGGTGAAGCGTACCTTACCCTGCCTGAATTATCAACTGTTGCAATTTCTGGTTTCTCTGAACGAAAACCAACAACAGTTAGCGAAGTATTTAGTTGATAATCTATTGTTGTTGTGCCGCCGATCACTTGATCTACTACATGGTCTAGTTCATTTGGTGTTACTGGTACTGTTGCACCACCCGTTACTGTATTGAGTGTTACTTTTTCTATCGTAAAATCGGGCGGCACTGGCGCAACAAAAGTAATATCCGGCACTTCGCCCGGTACATAATCACCGTATTCAATTCGGATCGGAATTATACCTAAACCAGTACCAATACTGCCGCGATATTGGTACGTCCCTTTTGCCGCTGCTAATGTTTTATCAACAATAGTCGGCGTAATCTTTATTAGCGTTGCCGCGTATCCGGTATACGCATAGCTTCCACTATCCGCTATTAGTAGCAATTCGCCGCCAGATACGTCTAGCGTTGCGTCATAACCAGTGTACGCATACGCGCCGGCCCCGGCTGGCATAGCAATTGCGCGCGCAAAAGTAACACTATACCCATTATACGGGTACGGGGCTGTTACTTGCGCCGCGGGCATTACAATTGTTTGAGACAGCGCCGCGGCGTACCCGTTATACGGGTAACTAGTCGGCTGCGCGGCTGGCATAACTCGATCGCGCGACAACGTAGCAACATAACCAGTATACGGATATGTTGTGGCTTGCGCAGCGGGCATAACCCGCGCACGCGCGAGAGTTGCCGCATACCCATTATACGGATATGCACCAGCATCAACCGGCATAACAACGGTACGCGACAAAGTAACCGTTGCACCGTTATACGGGTATGCGCCTTGACTGGCTGGCATTTCCGTAGTGCCAGGCGCATACTCAACAGAAATTGTAACATAGTCAATAAAAGCATTGCGCTGACCCGAATACCAAAATCTAACACCAAAATTGATATTGTTTACAATTGCTGGCGTGATAGTTGCAAGCCACAAATACGAATTACTTCCCCAAGTATACACTCCTGCTGCGCCGACAGTTTGATTTAGTGTTACAGAAAAAACATTACCTAGATCATTCTGTAACGCTGCGCTTATCGAATTAGGCGTACCGCCAGTAATCTCAGCAAATGCTTTTACTGTAATACCTACTATTGTTGCGCTTGCGGGTATAGAAAACCCAAAATTCTTTGCGCGCAAATAGTTGCTCGTCTGCCCCGCCAACATAGAGCATGTGGCGTTAACAGAATCGCTAGAAATAATGTTACTAGGATTTACCCACGCAATCGTGCCGATACCCGTAACATTATCGCCAACTGTCGGAAATGTGTCGGGAGTTGCTGGCATTACGGGCCGATATCAAAGATTGCCGCGCCGAAGTCAACTTTGAACGATTCGCCAATTTGCAAATCGACCGCCGATCCATAGTCCCACCAGCAAATCAATGGATCGGCTGGCGAAACTGGCGTATCGTTATACAAAATTGCGTATCTGAATTGCGCAATGGGTCCACCTACGGCTGGCCCGAAAGTAACATCGCCGCCAGTTAGCGTACCTTTGTTCGCTACCAGCGTATAATCTTGCGTCGGAACCGCTATCGGCCCGGTGTAACCGTTGCCCGTCGCAATTTCGGCAATGTTTGCTTTGATCGTATTACCGGCTACCGGCGCGACGTTTGAAAGATAAATCTTCAAACTGTCACCACCAGCTTGCAAGTGGTGTATACCCTTGCCCAATTGCAAAAGAAAATCCGTAAACTTGTTATAAGCTGCCATGTTTCAAATCCTTTTAGTATGTTACGTCAGAAAGTACATTGTACGGTGTTGCCCCGGCTGTATTGTTAAGCGTTATTGCATCAATTCCGTATGCCGAAAGTATGCAATGCGCTACGAAAACGTCTTGAATCGCACTTGTCCCTTTGAGACTGTACACGCCCGCCGCTGGTTTGAATCGGCAGTACTCGATACGCGCGCCGGTATTACAGAAATTTAGCTCGCGCCCGAAATATGTATTATATAATCTTGCTGTTGATGCTAATTCGTATGCTGTCGTTGTTGTATTATTCCAAACACAATTGCGCATCGTACCGGCAAATGTTGGGCGACTGCCGCCGATACCGGAAATGTATTTAGCTCCCGCTTCGCAATCGTCAAAGATAAGATTTATTGTATGACTTGGTACGCCGGACGAAGCGCACAACAATTGCGAACACAATGTTTTTACATTTTTAACAGTGCCACTCCAACTTGATACTACTGCGCCGCCTTCGCGGGAAAGACTTTGTATTACGGTATCAGTAGCAATACCCTCAAACCGTAAATTCTCCCAATTCATTACAACGGGAACGTCCGTAAAGCGAAAAACTATGCCATGCCCTGTTCCATTCTTATAAAACGTAAGATTACGAAATCCGAAGTTATGATTTGTACTAGCGATATTCGCGCTGGTAAGGTTTATGCGGCAACCATGCATATCGAGTCCGACTAGCTCGATAAATGGCGTATCAAATTGCATCCCGCCAACAACAGCAGCATTTACATCGTGTACGCCGTTGCCTAATACAACATACATTTTGTTGGTAGCAGATTTTGCCATACCGTTAGGATTGGCATTTTTTGCAACACCATACGCATTAGATACGGATAAACCATTTTCAGCCGGCGTACCGTCACCGCCGCAATAAATCATACTCTTGGAATTCAACCCGGCGCGAAAACCGCCAATTTTCAGGCTATCACCGTAGCGTAATTCTTTTGTATCACTTGTTACAAGTAGTTCGCCTTCGCGCGGCACTAAACCGTCTGCAACCGCGCTAGTAACAGACAACACGCGCACGGCGGCATATACTAAACTTTGTTCGTCCAGCCCCGCGAAACCGTTCGGCGCGTTGCGTTGCGACTCTTGTATTGCATTTACAATCAACGCCAATACAGAATCGGTAATTGCAAACTGATTGCCAGGATGCAAATCAATGCCTTCACCAGCGTAATACGTTTGGCCGAATTGATTGATAAGCATATTTAGTATCCTAGAAAAAAACCCGCAACGTAAGGTTTTGGACACGCGCCGCTATGTCGCGAGTTTACAACACAGTACGTTGCGGGCGACGGCCCCGTACCTAAAATGTGTTTTGCTTTTACGACTCGTCAACTTGCCCGGTAGGAACAAAACCCGTCATGCCAGGTTGTGGCGGTTTCATAACGTCCGAAACAGTAAACGTTGCTTCAAACGGATCGGATTTATTACCAGCTTCGTCTTGATCTACAAGTACCGCTTTGCAATTCAAACCAACAGCAAGTTTTACTTCGCCGGATTTTAATGCATTACCCGGCAAAGTTTCTTGAAATAATACTTGGCTCGTATCAACATCGTTAACAACTAAATTTCGCTGAGTGACACCAGAATCTTCTTCTGGTTCTGATAATTGAAAATAACCGACCATCTTTAACATGGTAATGTCCTTTGCTTTTCTGAGTTTTCTTTTAGTAGTAACCGTTTCTTGATCTGTTGGAACGAAAAACATACTCGGCGTAGGGATAAAATTACCATCCCCACCCGAAAATTCTTTTTCTAACGCATTAGCGATTCGAGTTAATTGTAACTCGATATCTGGAAATTTGATTGTGATTTCCATTCCGGCCATTAGTATCTCCTACGATAGCCGGGCAACACTTGCACTTGTACTGTACCACCATGCCGGATAAAATATCTAGCATCATAATCATTTCTTGGCGGTACATATGGTAACGGTTGTGGCAATGGTACTGGTGACAATAACGGATCAACACCGAAACTTGGATCAACTGTTGGATACATCGGCGTAGGCGGTACGTATGGCATTTGTGTACCTACTGCCGGCGCAGAACAAAAACGCGAGCATACATATTCGCGCAATCTCGCGTTGTTTAACTCAATTCCTTGCGCTGCTGCCATTAAACGTGCTGCTTCCATTCTGCGCTGTAATGTGCGCGCAATTAGCAACTGTGCGAGTCTATAATCTTCGTCCAATCCACCGCGCGTTTGTACCGCTGGATCATAAACTAGCGCTGGATCAACTTCAAGCCCACCAGCAGCGCCAAGCGCACCACCTAATCCTGCGCCAAGCGCGCCAACACTAGATGGTACAGCCGGGGGCGGCACAATTATTGCCGCCGCTGCGCCATTGCCATACGGATTTATCTGCGCACACAACAAAATCAAAACTGGTAGCATGTTAATACCCTTTAGCGGTTGTAAAAAATGTTATTGTTATTTGTTAGTAACCCGCGCCAATACCAGCGCCCGCACCAACACCACCTATACCAACTTCTGCGCCAATACCCGCGCCACCACGAAAGAAAAACCCTCTACGTCTATGTGGTGGACAATACGGTGCGCGCGGAAATGGGTATGGATATGGATATGGGTACGGCGGCGCAAATTGTTGCGCAAATGGAAATGGTTGTTGTTGAAATGCGGAAAATGGTTGCTGAACTGGTTGATACGATTGTTGCAATTGATTTGCTGCTATTAAAATTCCTAGCTTGTCATTGCTACGATCATGCAAGCCACGTTGAATTTCAGTTTGTTGATTTAACAAACCTTGAATAGCTAACAATTGTATTAGCGAACCATCCCGGCCATGCCCACAATCACCACCAGAAAAATTTTGCGGATAAACTGGTGGTGGATACGGCGG
>Ga0065705_10104913_pt1 | contig 10279 bp, 6 predicted proteins | sample SwibulcommuniRL2_FD_59092 | JGI IMG/M metagenome (GOLD analysis project Ga0065705, IMG submission 59092) | Bulk soil microbial communities from switchgrass field near Rose Lake, East Lansing, Michigan, USA - RL2 Bulk Soil v2 (version 2) | ecosystem: Environmental > Terrestrial > Soil >... | reverse complement strand
CGCTCCCCCGAACTGCTTCGCCCGCGACCATCGCGGAGAAACCTTGTGTTCACGGGCGAGCGTAGGAGATCATCGCGCGGTCCGCAAGCGGCGCGATCGTGACGTCTCGTCGTCACCCTGCGCGGCTCGCGAAATCTTGACGTGTCCACCTCTGGCGGAGTACCAAGGCGATCCCCGTATGCAACGCCTTGCCCTTCGTGGAGGAGTTCGTGGACATCGCGATCTCCGCCCCACCTGAGATCATCGCAGCCTTCCGCGAAGGACGCCGTAGCGGCAGCTGGATCGAAGCTGTCTGCCCGCACTGCGGCAAGGGTCCGCGCGACCGGAAGCTACGAGCTGGGATCTACCGTGGCCGCCCTTGGTGGGGATGCATGCGTTGCCAGTGCCAGAAGGACTACCAGGCTTCGCAGCGGACGGCGAAATTGCACATGCAATACGACCGCGAGAAGGCCTCGGCTGAGGCCGACGCAATGCGGAAGTGGGCGCTCGACCTTGTGGAGAAGAGCTCGACGATCCGCTCGGGTGACATCGTCGACCGTTACCTTCGCGATCGTGGCTTGCGACCATCGGCGTCGTTCTGGCCGTCGACGCTACGACGAGCCCGGCTCTACTACAAGGCCAAGAAGAAGACGTACGACGCCATGCTGGCGATCGTTCAGAATGTCGCGGGCGACACAGTTGCGTGTCATCGCACGTTCTTGTTCGATCTCGGTGAGTGCGTAGTCAAGGCGTCGGACAAGCGTGTGCCATCGCAGTGGTGGCTCCGCGAGGCCAAACTCTCGGCTGCAGAAGTGACCGGTCACGCGATCCGGCTCGGTGTCGACGCGGAAGAGATCGGGGTCGCCGAGGGGATCGAGAGCGCGCTCGGCTTGGCAGTACACACGAGACTCGTATGCTGGTCGGCTATCTCAGCCAACGGCATGAAGGAGTTGGTGATCCCGAAGTCGATCAAGCGCGTCGTCATCGGTCCAGACTTGGGAGACAACAAGGACGAAGGGATCAACGCCGCGTACGCCTTGCGCAACCGACTTCGTCAGCGTGGTATCGATGTCTCGCTCTTGATCCCGCCAGGCCGTGACTGGGGCGAGGTCGGTTGAGGACAGCGCATGCCCACGTTCGAGCGCTTCCTCGACGATCTCGACTACCGCCTCGGCCAGAAGGACGGAGCGCGGGTTCTGTTCGACGACACGGCGCTCCGTCAGAAGTGCGTGGTGATCTGCGAAGAGGATGATGCCGACTGGGAAGAGCTCAAGGCGATCCTCCGCAAGCACAAGCAGTTCAAGACATGGGAGCGGAAGCTCCGTGCCGAGGCGAATACAAAACGGAAGATCGCAACGATCGGCGGAGACTCCGAGATCATCGTCAACGACGTGTGGCCTGGCGCTCCAGTTCACTCCGAAGCGGCGATCCCTCATGGATGGGGTGCAGGCGATCCGAAGGCCGAGATATACAAGCTCGTCGAGAAGGATGTCGACGGTCAGAGCGTGCAGCGACGATCGTTGGTCGCGCGCGCTCCGGTCGTGATCTCGAAGCGGATCCAAGACGAGGACAGGACGATCCGGATCGAGTTGTCGTGGCGCGTCGGAAAACACTGGGACCGCTTCGTGTACCCGAGAGAGGTGATCCTCGACTCCCGCTCGTTGGTGAAGACTGCCGCGCGCGGAATGCCCGTATCTTCGGTCAACTCTGCTGCCCTCGTCGACTACCTGCAAGCATACGAGTCACACAACCTTCTTCTGATCGGTCGAGGGTACTCGACTGGGTCGATGGGATGGAAGGGCTCGCGCGAGGATCCGACGCACGACGGCTTCATGTGTGGCAACCGACAACTCGGCGGCAATGGCAAGGCCTTCGAGTTGTGCGTCGACGGAGACGACGAAGACGCGACGTCGATCTCCGAGTCAGGAACACTCGAGGCGTGGAAGAACATCGTTGCCAAGGTTGTGGGATGGCCCGTCTTTCGGATCGCCCTCGCTGCGAGTCTCGCAGCTCCTCTGTTGCTACCTCTGCGAGCTCCGAACATGATCTTCGAACTCGTCGGACCTACGAGTCGCGGAAAGACGACCGCGATGAAGGTGATGCAGTCGGCTTGGCGCAGCGGTTCGTTTCCGATCCAGACGTGGAACAACACCGTCAACAGTTTCGAAGCCAAGGCGCACCTCAACAGCGATCTCCCACTCTTTCTCGACGACACGAAGACTGCCGTCGAACAAGGTAAGGGGATCCACGTCGCCAAGGTGATCTACCAGTTCGTGTCCGGTCGAGGTCGTGGACGTGCCGCACGCGACGGAGGCCAACGCGAGACACCATCGTGGCGATCGCTCATGATCTCGACGGGCGAAGTTCCCGCGAGTGCGATCGCCAAGGCTGAAGGCGCGGCGACTCGTGTACTGAGCTTGTGGTCGAACCCGACAGGCGTGACCAGTGAGGATACGGCGAGTCTAATCGACGAGATCGAGGAGGGGTTGTCTTCGGCATACGGCCAAGCTGGACCGCTCGTGATCCAGTGGCTCTGCGATCATCGAAAGGACTGGGACGAACTACGGCGTCGCTACGAGAAGGAAGCTAAGTCGATCCGGGAGAAGTTCTCGTCGCCAGCGGCATCTCGTCTCGCCAAGGTCGTCGCCCTGCTCGAGGTCGCCAACTACGTCGGATGTGAGGCTGGGGTTCTGCCGTGGAAGTACGATCACCTGCTCGACGACGCCGAGGTCCGCCGAGTTGTTGAGGATGCGATCCGCCACGCAGAGCAGGCCTCGAACCTCGCAAAGGAGGCCTGGTACGACGTCCTCTCGTACGCGAGCGCGCGGCACAACCAGTGGCTGCCATGGTTCGAACCCGAGGACCGTGGACGGGAACCGCCTGGCGGATGGCTCGGCTGGTCGGGCACGAACAAGGAGCGTAGGTGCGCCGAGTACGCGTGGGAGCCGTCGCAGCTCAAGCGAGCACTCAAGGACACAGGACACGGCGACCGTACCGAGGAGATCCTTCGGGTCTGGCGCGATGTCGGTGTCCTGGATGCCCCCGAGGGTCGTCTGAGCAAGGCGATCCGGTGCGGCAAGATCCTGGCCCCGGAGAACAAGCCGTTGGTCCAACGCGTGTCCCTCGTCGTCGGGGACGAGGCGGCGTGGAATCCCAAGTCGGGCGAGGACGTCCGAGAGAAACCTCAACCGTACGAGCCGGACGACGAGATTCCATTTTAGTTTCAACGGATCGAACTAACCTTCCACCATCCTAACAGAAAGACTTCCATGAAGAAGGTCTGCCACTGTAAGAGAACCAACTATCAAGTGATGGGTAACCGGTGTCACGATCGAGGTAACCGGCTAGGTAACCGGTGAATTCGAGGAGGTAACCGGCGGTAACCGGTGATCTGGGGGGGTGCCTGTTTTTCTAAGGGAAAATTCCCGCAGAGAATTTGCGAACCGGTTTTCGCCTTGAGGTCAGGAAATGGGCTGGTACAACCGGTTACCCAGCCGAAATTCGAAGAATCAGGAAAAGGACAAGAGCTATGCCAAAGCGCAAGTCACGCAAGCCGCAACCGACGCCACCGCGTCATCCTCCCAACGAAGAGCAAGCTACGATCCAGGATGCCTTCCTCGCCGGCGGCGACCTCCTCGTCGATGCCGGTGCCGGCACCGGCAAGACGAGCACGCTGCTGTACTGCGCGTGGTCGTCGGCGTTCACGAAGGGCCACTACGTCACGTTCGGTCGAGCGATGGCTGACGACGCCAGGGATAAGTTCCCGGGCAACGTCGAAGTCATGACGAGCCACGGCCTCGCGTGGCGCATGGGGATGTGCGAGCGCTATGCCGACCGCCTACACCGAAAAGGTCGTCCACGCTGGCGTTCCGATGAGGTCGCACAGCGACTCGAGATGAACCCGCTGCAGTTGAAACGCAAGGACGACCAGAAGGTCGTGATCACGCGCAAGCAACTCGGCGAGATCGTCCAGGTCGCGCTGCGACGCTTCAGCCACTCAGACCGGCCCACCTTCGAGCCGTGGATGATCGTAGCCCCCGACTCCTGCGACACGAAGGAATCACGCGTGACGCTTGCGGAGTACGTCATTCCGTTCTTGAGCAAGGCGTGGAAGGACGTTGTCGACCCCGACGGGATGCTTCCGTTCGAACAGGACTACTACGTGAAGATCTGGGCGCTGCTTGACCCACAGATCCGAACGGACTTCATCATGTTCGACGAGGCGCAGGATGCCAACCCGGCAATGGCGTCCGTGATCATGGCCCAGAAGAACGCGCAACTTCTTCTGGTCGGTGATCGGTGCCAGTCGATCTACCACTGGAGAGGAGCGGTGAACGCGATGGCCGAGTTCGAGGCCGACAAGCACCTGTTCCTTCGTCAGTCCTACCGATTTGGAGACAGCATTGCTCGCGAAGCGAACAAGTGGCTCGCGTATCTCTGCGCCGAGTTGCGGCTACGCGGAGACGACGAGAAACCCTCGCGTGTCGGGAAGATCTTGGCACCTGCAGCCGTGCTCTGTCGGACGAACATCGGCGCAATGGTCGAGATCGTCGACGCGAGAACGAAGGGGCGAAGCGTCTGCTTCCCCGGACGTGCAGACCCGCTCAAGAGATTTGCGAAGGCTGCACTCGAGTTGCAACTCGACGGATCGACATCGCATCCCGACCTTGCGGGCTTCGAGTCGTGGAAGGACCTGCGTCAGTACGTCAACGACGAGTTCGGCGGCAGAGACCTCAAGACCTACGTCGAGCTCGTGGACAAGTACACCGCTCCTGGCATCATCGAGATTCTCGACGACCTGATCCCGCAGGAGAAGGAGAAGGAGGCAGACGTGGTCGTGTCGACGGCCCATGCGGCGAAGGGTCGAGAGTGGGAAACCGTTCGCATCGCCGACGACTTCAAGGATTCCGCCGATGGATGCTCGGAGGCCGAAGCGATGCTCGCGTACGTCAGCGTGACACGAGCAATGCTCGCGCTAGACCGCGGGCCTCTCGAGTACATCGACGAGTACGAACGCGACAGGAAAACAATCATGGATCGCTCGGCGCCGCGGGCAAGTCGGTGAAGTTCCCGCCGCGACCCTACCAGTCCAATGGCCACGCGGAACTCCGCGAGAAGTTCCGCGCCGGCCTACGTCGTCTGCTTCTGGTGATGCCCACGGGCACCGGAAAAACTGGACTGGCGGCGATGATCATCGAAGCGACCCTGCAGAAGGGCAACGAAGTTCTATTTCTTGCTCACCGCAAGGAACTGATCGACCAGTGCAGTCGCACGCTCGACCTGTTCGGCGTCGAGCACGGCGTGATCAAGGCTGGCCACTGGCGCGACCGTCCCCACGCGCCCGTGCAAGTCGCGTCCGTCCAGACCTTGATCAAGCGTACCGATCGTCCGCGAGCTCGGGTCGTGATCCTCGACGAGGCTCATCGAAGTCTCAACGACACCAACCAGACGATCCTGGGCTGGTACCCCGACGCGTTGTCGCTCGGTCTGACGGCAACCCCAACGCGTCTCGATGGTCGAGGCCTCGGCGCCATGTACGAATCGATCATTGCTCCGATCACGATGCGTGAGGCGATCGAGCAGGGCTACCTGTTGCAGCCGCGGGTGTACGAGCCTGACCGCCCCGACCTCACCGGGATCCGTCGCAGTCGCGGCGACTACGACCAGGGTCAGCTGTCCGAGCGCCTTGCCACGCAACCCAAGCGCGTCGGTAACCTCGTCGAGAACTGGCTCGAGCTCGCCGAGGGGCAACGCACGGTCTGCTTTGCGATGAGCGTCGAGGACAGTCAGATGATCGTCGCTCGCTACAAGGAGGCTGGGGTAGCCGCCGAGCACCTCGACGGCAAGACGCCCGAGTCCGAGCGCGACGCGATCCTGGCCCGGCTCGCGAGCGGGCAGACGCTCGTGGTGAGCAACGTCGACGTCCTGGTCGAAGGCTATGACCTACCGAGTCTTGGGTGCATCCAACTAGCGCGACCGACCTTGTCGATCACTCGATTCCTACAGATGGTTGGCCGAGGTTCTCGCCCGTACGAGAACCAGAAGTACTTTGTCGTGCTCGACCATGCCGGATGTTGCCACAAACTCGGCGATCCCACGGCTGACCGGACGTGGTCGCTCGAGGACCGACCAAAGCGGGAGCGCGACGACGAGGGCATGATGCTCACGTGCGACACTTGCGCGCTCATGCGGCCCGCGAACATGCTGCGATGCCCTCGCTGCCACCCGAAGACGTCATGGCAGTCGTCCATGTTCACGGGGCTTCCGATTGAGATCGAAGGCAAGCTCGTCAAGCGCGAAGACTCCAACGTCATGAAGTGCGGAAAGTGCCGATCGGAGCGAGTCGACCTCGAGCGCTACAACGACCTGCAGATCGTCGTGACGTGCCGCGACTGCAGCGCTCGTACCTACCAGCCGGACCCCGTGTCGACGAGGCAGGCAAGCGAAGAACGCCGGCGAGCGGAGTACCAGCGGCTCGAGGGCGTGCGCATGAGCCGAGGCTTCAAGGAGGGCTGGACCGCCCACCAGTACCGCGAACTCTTCGGCGACTGGCCGCCCAAGCAGTGGCGGCCACAGCGGCCAGCGTCCGACGACGACTACGTTCCATTCGAGTAGCCTCACGTGCGGCTCGAGGGGGATTTCCCGCGGTCCGCATCTACGAGAGCGGTAGCTATAACGAAGTGCCCCAGGCAGGAGTCGAACCTGCGACGCCCCGCTCTTCAAGCGGGCGCTCTACCAACTGAGCTACCGGGGCATGGGTTCACTCGGCCGCTGGCGCCGCTGCGCTTGCCCGAGGCCTCGGCGGCGCTCGCCGAGGGCCTGCCTTCGCTTTGACGCCGTCGACCAGATCCATGAGCATCGGGATCTGCTCGGGCCGCAGGGCACCCATGATCCCGACCTGCACGGCCGCGTCGGCGTGGACCAGCGGACCCAGCTTCGCCAGCGCCCCGATCGCCTCGTGCTCGCTCTCGGTCGAGACCGCGACCTCGAACGCCTGCCAAGCCAACGGCGGCATGACCTTCTGCAGGGCCGCGACCTGTTCGTCCGAGAGCGACATCCGTAGCGCACGAGCTCGGTCGACCGTGGGTCGAGGCTCGTCGGGCGCCCGTCCGTTGGGCTTCTCCTCGTAGCTGGCGTCGACGACCTCTTCTTCGTCCTCCTCTTCTTCCTGCTGCTCGGCGCGTTGGTCCTCCGCTGCTTTCGCCTTGGCCGTGGCGATCACCATCGCGATCTTCTCGAGGAAATCGGCGGTCCCCGGGCTCTTGCCCTTCAGCGCCGCCGAGGCCAAGGCCAGGATCGCCGGCGACGCCTCCATGATCGAGGCGATCGTGCCCGGTCCGGAGTTGGCCGCGGCCTCGAGCGCCGACTCGTGACGCGCCGTTTCGATCGCTTGTCCCGAGATGATCCGCTCGTACGCGGAGCGCTCGGCATAGACCTCACCCTTCATCTGCATGCCGTCGATAAACGCCTGCCAGCCCTGCGCGGCGAGCCGCTGCAGGTTCTCGTAGTGAGCATTGTTGTACTTCGTCATCTCGACGATCTGAGCGCGCAGATCTCGAGCATCCTCGTTGGCCATCTTGCGCTGCTCGATTGCATCGTCGCAGACTGCCTTCATCGTCTTGCGCTGATCCTCGAGCATGGCGCTGCAACTCTTCGTCACCATCTCGAGGCACTTCTCGACCTTGTCGAAGAGCGGTCCGACCAGACGCAACGTCGTCTGCTGTCCGTGCTCGTGCAGGGCGATGATGAACCGTGGATCGACTTGGTACGCGACGGTCTGCGGCTGGAGGCCTTGTGCGAGCGCAGCCTTCGATGCGGGGTCGACGTCGAATAGGTTCGGCAAGTCGGGTACCGGCTGCGAGTACTTGTCGACGTGAGCTTGGCCCTGTTGTGCAGGCGAGAGTTGCGTCTGCGCGGACTCGACTCGAGGCGGAGCAGGACGAGGCGTTCCGTTGGGCTTCGGGTTGGACTGCTGCACGGGCTTCGTCTCTTCCTCTTCCACTTGCTCCTCCTCTTCTTCTTCGTCGTCGCTGGCTTCCTGCGAAGGCTTGTCCTCCTCCTCGTACTCGGACGGGTCGATCCAGAAACGATGGCGGACCTTCCAATCCTTGCCGTTGGCATGCTGGCCCGTGATCAGGATCCTGAACTCGGTCTTACGATCGACCGTCAGTGCGAACTCCTCAGACCGGCAGAACACGACCTGAGCCAGACGCTCAGCCGACACGAGCGGCTTACCCTCAGGATCGAGCGCGCACTTGATCCGCTGGAACACCCCAGTGTTCTGTCCCTCGGGCGGGTCGACGATCCTAGCGGCCTCGATCAGGATCGAGCGCAGGCCGTCGTTGACGTAGAACCGCTTCCAAGACGCGACGTCGTTCTCTTGCAAGCGCTCGTCATCTGGAAGATCCCAGTCAGGTTCGAAACTCAACGGGCTCGTCTTGCTCTTCGCCATCTGTCCCACTGTCCAACGGGTTGGGTGGTTGAAGGATCAAGGTCAAGGGAACCACGATCGATCGGCCGTCGTCGACCACAGATGCGTTACACGGCCTTGCAGCCACGAAAAACGAACGCTCTTGACCTTTTGCCCCCACTTTGGTCGGGTCCGCGGCGGCAAAGGTCCCGGCCCGACTCGAAGGCGGGCGCTCGCGGCGGCCAACCCTTTCACCCACAGCAGAAGAAACGACGAAATCATGTCAGGCAGAACCCTCCGGCAGAAGAACTTCGACGCGGGCGACTACCAGGAGAAGGTGTACGACCTGGCGCGTACCAATCCGGCGCTGCTCGCCAAGACGGTCACCCAGGTCGCGCGCAAGAAGAACGCGAGCGACGGAGACCTCGACAAGGCCGACTCCGCGACGATCATGCTCGGCGCCGCGATCGTCATGTTCGGATCGATCGCCGGCATGCTGTACTGGGACGGCCGCATGAAGGCGAAGCGCGATGCAATGATCGCGGCGTGGGAAGCCCAAGGCAACGCCGTCGAAGGCTGTCCGAAGCCGTGGGATGTCGCCGGCAAGACCGATCCGGAGATGTTGATCGGACCGATCCCGAAGACGGCGATCGTGCCCGCAGTCGCCAGCGTCGTCGCCGTCGCCACCGCGATCGGCCGCGGCAAGAACAAGATGCCCGGCTTCTGGGAGACCGCAGCGACGTGGACGGCCGTCGGCACGTTCTCGGTGCTGGTCGGACAACTGACGCAGAGCAAGGGCTTCTGCCAGGTCGAAGAAGGGATCCAGAGCGGACGGATTCCGCTGGCCGCCTGAATCCACTTGAGAGGGCAACTCCAACCGGAGGCGTTCCACAAGATCCCATCGACGTCATCCACGATTGACCGGCGCACCTCGAACACGAGGTTCTTGCTTCGACGATCACGGAGAGGCACGAACGGGGCGCCGACCAAGACGAACGAGATCGAACTTCATCCGAACGACGATCGAGGACGTCCCCGCACGAGGCCGATCACCTCTTGCAATCGCGCGGATGGCTTGCAGCAGAGAAGGAAAGAAGGAGATCGCGATCATGATGAATCTCTTCCGTCGCAACAACAACGGCCTCGCGCAGCGCCATCTGGCGCAGGCGATGGGTCGAATGGCCCCCCAGGGTCAGGGTCGGCAGCCGTACGCCGTGCCGCAGGGTGCTCCCTACGGTGCGATGGCCGGTTACCCGCAACAGTACGGCCACAACGTCCCGCAGCAGTTCGGCCGCGGCGTCCCCATGGGCGCGCCGCAGGGTGCGATGGGCGTGTGTGGACCCGGCAGTGACTGCCCCGGTCTGCTCCCGCCCATGTGGCAGTCGGGCGGCATGGGCATGCGCAGCCCGTGGGTGCAGGACTACGCGCTGCTCGGCGTGAACTTGGCGTTCGCCAACTTCTCTCCCGCGACGCTGTCGATCACGTGCGGCAACAGCTTCTTCCACGGGTGCGGCGGCAAGGTCGACCGCAACCAGCCGTGGGGGCAGATCCTGATCTCGAGCATCATCTCGGGATTCAACAAGTACGACCGCACCTGCGGTCCCGATGCCGCGTTCGACATCGGATGGTTCGCGACCGACGACTGCTGGTGCCCGTTCGACTTCGGGTGCTTCAGTAACCTCGCGCCGCTGCTCATCACGTTCGACCCGGTCGACACGCTGAGCGTGCTTCCCACGCTCAACATGATCATCGTCGGCCAGGATCTGAACTTCTTCGACGAGTGCTGGCCGTGGGGCTACCCGTGGGGTCCGGGCGTGCCTCCCGGAGGCGGCCTGCCTCCGGGGCCGGGCGGCTTCACGAGCTTGCCCGGTGGCCCGCCGCCTTCGGGCC
>Ga0065705_10002573_pt1 | contig 10289 bp, 10 predicted proteins | sample SwibulcommuniRL2_FD_59092 | JGI IMG/M metagenome (GOLD analysis project Ga0065705, IMG submission 59092) | Bulk soil microbial communities from switchgrass field near Rose Lake, East Lansing, Michigan, USA - RL2 Bulk Soil v2 (version 2) | ecosystem: Environmental > Terrestrial > Soil >... | reverse complement strand
TCGAGCAGTTCTCTGACGCTGCCGGTTGCCATCGCGACGCTGGTGTCCGCCGCCCCGTAGTACAGGTTGATCGCATCGCCATCCGGCCCCAGCGTATAGCCACAGGGAAATGTGACGTAGCCGACGTCGCCCTCGCGTTCGTACGGCGCCTCGGGCCCGAAGATCCAGGAGTCGCCGCGCAGGATGCAGTGGTCGGCGGTCTCGAGATCCAACAGCGCCAGGCCCAGTCGATACAGACACCCGGCACCCGTCCGCTTGACGCCGTGATACAGCATGAGCCACCCGCGTGGAGTCTCGATGAGCGGTGGCGACAACCCCACGCGATTGGCGTCCCACCACGCCCCGCGCCGGGCCGGGAGCACGAGCTTGTGGCCTCCCCAGTTGCGGAGATCCGGAGAAAAGGAGATCCAGACGTGCGCGCCCGAGTCCGCTATCGGGCGATGCAGCAGGGCAAAGCTGCCGTTGATGCGCCGGGGCAACAGCGCGGCGTCTTTGTCGTCTGGTTGCATGACGAGGCCAAGGCGCTCGAAGCTCCGGAAGTCGTCGGTGAGCGCGAGCGCCACACCGGGTCCTCCTCGACTGAACGCGGTGTAGGCCACGACGAACCGATCGAGCTCCTCGACGAAGGTGATGCGGGGGTCTTCGATACCCCACAGCTCCTCCGGATACCGCTCCGGATCGGGACGAAGGGTTGGCTCCGGGTCGATTGTCCAACCATCGACCCCGTTACGCGACCGGGCCGCACACAGATGCGAATGGCCGCGCCGGTCCTCAACCCGGCAGAGAAGCAGGGTCGTGCCATCCTGAAGTCGAGTCGCCCCGGCGTTGAACACGGTGTGGACCGGGTACGGCCAGTCAGCCGCCGTCAGAATGGGATTCGCATCGTGTCGATGGAACAGGGTTTCGTAATGGCGCGGCATGGTCATGTTAGAGACAGCTGTGCCAGCACGGGGAGGCCGGGCACGTCGAGTGCTGTACTCGCGCGCACCTCGTGCAGGGCGAGCAGGAACGAGAGGGTCGCCTCGGCACCCTGATTCTGGTTGGGCCGATCGACGTGCAGTCCATCGCGGCAACCACCCGTCGCAGAATCGAAGAGCCAGTGCTGCAGGTGGTTCTCGCCGAGGAACCAGTTGAACGCCCACCGTGCGCGGAACAGCCACCGTTTGTCGCCGTGCACGCGGTATGCGTCGAGGCACGCCGACACCATCGCGCACGCCTCGACCGGCTGCTGATCGAAGGCCGCCGGCACTGCCCCGCGCGAATAGAACCCGCTGGATCCAATCGCAGCAAACTGTCTGTCGGGAGACGATTGCACTGAGATCAGCCAATCGAGCGCGCGCATGCCGGCCTCGAGCATGTCCGGCCGATTCATGCGATCGCCGGAGACGATCAGCGCCTGCGCGAGACGGCCGTTGCAATAGGTGACGGAGTCCTCGAACCATGGCCAGTCTGGTCGGCTCGTCCGTTGAAACAAGCCGAGCAGACGATCGGCGAGCTCTTCACGTCGCGCCTGGGCCGTGCTGTCACCCTGGAAGGCTCTGAAGTACTCGTCGAGACCGAGGAGCGTAAAGGCCCAGGCTCGCGGGCTTGTGAAGGTCGTCACCGCGGGGATCGCGGCGTGGAACAGATCGCTCGCCAGATGCTGGCGGTCGGGATCGCCAGCCCGTCCGATGATGGCGCCAAGCGCCCACAAGGCCCGCCCATGGCTGTCCTCCGACCCGCGCGGTTCCAGCCAGTGCCGCCCGTACGACAGGAAATTCCTGAAGCGACCGGTCGCTCGATCGAAGGCGTAGCTGACAAAGGCGAGATATCGCGAGCTGAGTGTCCGGACGAGTGCCGGGTCGTCGGCGCCTGCGTCTTCGAGCAGGGCCATCAGCAGCAAGGCGCGCGCGTTGTCGTCCAGGCAGTAGCCATCATCGTAGCGCGGGACGCTGAACACGGCGTGTTGAAGCATGCCGGTGTCGTCGGTCATCGCCCGCACGTGCTTCAACGTCATGTCGGGCAAACCGGCGGGTCGGCCGGCGAGGGTTTGCGCGTGGAATGCGGTCCGCCGACGGTCTCTGTGCTCGGTTCGAGCGCGTGCGAAGCTCTCGGCGTAGCGCTCGCCAACCGCCGGCCAGGTCATCCCGACACCATACGCGGCCGCTCTCGCGCACATGGCGCGCCGTCGATCGGGGTCGCCGACCAGGGCGATGACTTCCCGCGCGATGGCAGACGAATCTCTCCATGGGATGAGCACGCCGCGCCCTTCAGCGAGAAGCTCACGCGCATAAATGTACGGCGTCGAGATCACCGACTTGCCGGCGCCAACGGCGTACGCCAGCGTGCCCGACGTGATTTGTTCGGGCTGAAGGTACGGCGTGATGTAGATGTCGGTGGCCGAGAGGAACTCCGTCAGCTCGTCCTGGCTGACGAACCGATTGTGGAAGATCATGCTCCCGGCCACGCCGAGCTGCTGACCTCGCGCTTCGAGCATCAGACGATACGCCTCTCCCTCGTGCTCGACGACGTGTGGATGTGTGGCACCCAGGATGATGTACACGATGTCGGGGTGAACGGCGAGGATGGCGGGCAGCGCATCGATGACATGCTCGATGCCTTTGTCGCGTGACAGCAGCCCGAACGTCAGAATCACGGTCTTGCCGTCGACGCCGAGCCGTTCCTTGCTCCCGACATCAACCGGCACGTGCGGAATCCCGTGAGGAACGAGATCGATCTGTTCGCTTGACACACCGTGGACCCGCCTGAGCAAGTCTGCGCCCGAGGCGCTCATGACAATGAGACGCGACGAGAGCCGCGCCAGCTCTTCGATCACCGCGCGCTGGGCTGGATTCGGCGCCGACAGCACGGTGTGAAGCGTCGTCACGATCGGCATCCGGAGCTCGCGCAGGAGGGTGAGGATATGAGCGCCCGCCTTGCCACCGAAGATTCCGTACTCGTGCTGCACGGACAACAGGTCGACCTGATTGACGTTCAGAAAATCGGCCGCGCGCCGATACGACTCGATGTCAGCCTCCTCAATCTCGAACCGCACTCGAGACGGATAGCTGTGCCGTCGGCCGGCATCGTTCATCGCCAGCACGAACGAGTCGACGCCCGGCAGCGCGGTCGATAGTGCCTCGGCGAGGTGGGTCGTGAACGTAGCGATGCCACAGTGACGCGGCAGGTGATTGCCGATGATGGCCAGTCTGTTCATTTGCAAGGGGTTGGCGGCAATCTCGGCTCCGAATCAGCGATTGTAGGCGACGCGACGGATGCCCGCTGTTCACTCTTGAACACCAGAGAGTCACGAAAGCTGCCAGCATGCCCTGTGTACAAAAACATTATGAGCAATTCAGATCTGACTGAGACCGTGACACGACCGACCGAGTGTCCATTCTGCAAGGGCAAGGCTATCGACACGCTCGCAAAGGTCCTGACCGTGAGAACGATGTGGCGCTGCCGCAAATGCGAGCAGACGTGGACAATCGCGACCCTCCCGCCGACGCGACTCAGGGGTCGGTGATGATTAAACGTCCGGACGGGATGAATGCGTTCGAGTTCGCGGTGTTGTCCGGCCTTCGTGCCGCACAGCTGGCCCGTGGATGCACGCCGCGTGTCCCGCAACACGCGAAGGTGACCATCACGGCGCAGCATGAAATCGCGGAAGGGAAAGTGTTGGCAGCAGCCCGCGAACCCGAGAAACCCGTCTTGTAACCGGCCAACGAGTAGACGGCCGCCCTCCACACCCTCCTCACTTGCCGGTGGGCGCGAAGAACCCGTAGTCGCGCTACTCTTTTTCACGTCCTCGAAATCAACATACAGGTCTTCAGGTCTGTAGGAAAATGGCGTCGATGGCCAGTTGGAGGGAGACGTACGAACGGCTGCGCGAGCTCGACAAGGCCTCGCCCCTTGAACCAACCCAGCTCCTCGAGCTCGCCACCTCCGCGTATCTCATCGGTAAAGACAGCGAAAGCCTCGCGGTGCTGATGCGGGCGCAGCAGGGATTCGCCCAGCAGCACGATCTCCGTCAGGCCGGCGGGATTGCCGCGCGGATCGCGTCGATCCTGATGAGCATCGGCGACGCGGCGCAGGCCGCCGGCTGGATGGCGCGGGCGACGCGGTTGCTCGACGAATGCGGCGAACCGGGAGTGGAGCGTGGATACCTGCTCGTCCCGGCGGCGCGCCAATCGATCCTCGGCGGCAATATCGCGGACGGCGAATCGAAGTTTGCCGAAGCCGCGGAAATCGGCGAACGATTCGGCGATGCCGATCTGACCACCATCGCGCGGCAGGGTCGCGGCCGCGCGCTCATCGAGCTGGGCGACGTCGAACGCGGCGTCGCGCTGCTGGACGAAGCGATGGTCGCGGTGACGGCCGGCGAAGTCTCGACCATCATGGCCGGCATCGTCTACTGCAGCGTCCTGTCGGCGTGCGCCGACCTGTTCGACATCGGACGCGCCCGCGAGTGGACGCAGGCGCTGACCCGGTGGTGCGACGCGCAGCCCGACCTGGTGCCGTATCGAGGTGAGTGCCTCGTGCATCGCGCGGAAATCATTTCACTCCAGGGCATCTGGCCTGACGCGCTGAACGAAGCGCAACTGGCGTGCGACCGGCTCTCCCATCCGCCCGGTCTCCCGGCGTTCGGCGCCGCGCTTTATCAAGTTGCAGAGATTCACCGGTTGCGCGGTGAGCTCGACAAGGCCGAAGCGGCCTATCGCAAAGCGGCCGAATCGGGGCGATCGCCGTTCCCCGGCCTGGCGCTGCTGCGGCTGACTCAGGGCCGGCGCGAAGACGCGATGGCCGCGATTTGCCGGGTGCTGCAGGAGGCACGGCAGCGTCGGGTGCGATCGAGGGTGCTGAGCGCCGCCGTAGAAATCATGCTGGCCTGCGACGACGTCGACGCGGCGCGCCGCGCGGCCAACGAGCTCGGCGAGCTCGCGCACATCCTCGCGACTCCATTCGCACGCGCGATCGCCGCCAGGGCGCTGGGCGCCGTCCTGCTCGCTGAGGGCGATCCCGCTTCGGCGCTCACGGCCTGCCGGACCGCCTGGACGCTCTGGTGCGAGCTGAACGTGCCGTATGAAGCCGCGCGCACGCAGGTATCGATCGCGCAGGCGTGCCGAGCGCTCGGCGACAGGGACAGCGCCGAGATCGAGCTCGCCGCCGCGCGCCGGACGTTCCAGCAGCTCGGGGCTCGACCTGACCTCGAGCGTTTGCAACCAGGAGGCGCGGTGCCGGACGCCCTCGCAGGCATGACCGCCCGCGAGCTCGAAGTCCTTCGCCTGGTCGCGACCGGCCGGACGAACCGGGCCATCGCCGATGACCTGAAGCTCAGCGAGAAGACGGTCGCGCGGCACATCAGCAACATCTTTAATAAGATCGACGTGCCGAGCCGCGCCGCAGCCACGGCGTACGCCTTCGAACACCGTCTCGTTGAGCCGTCTACATGAAAATACCCATGCCCGTTTTCTGCTGCGCTACGCAATTCAGTCGATGCGGCCGCATCGAGCCGCTGACTACGATTGCCGCGTGAGGTGACCATGACGCAAGAACAATCTCGTGAAACCTTTCACACGATCGTCATCGGCGGCGGACAGGCAGGGCTCTCGGTGGGCTACTACCTCGCCCGGCAGGGACGCCCGTTTGTGATTCTCGATGCCAGCCAGCGTGTCGGCGACGTGTGGCGCCAGCGCTGGGAGTCGCTGCACCTGTTTACGCCGGCCGTCTTCGACGGCCTCGCCGGGATGAAGTTTCCAGCCCCCGCGTTTTCGTTTCCGACCAAAGACGAGATGGGCGACTATCTCGAATCGTACGCGCGCCACTTTCAGCTGCCGGTTCGAAGCGGCATGCGCGTCGATCGCCTGAGGCGCGCCGGAAGCCGGTATCTGGTTGAGGCCGGTCCGCATCGCTTCGAAGCAGAGCATGTGGTGGTGGCCATGTCGAGCTATCAGGTGCCACGCGTGCCCGCGTTCGCGAAAGAGCTCCGATCGGACATCGTGCAGTTGCACTCAATCGAGTATCGCAGTCCACGGCAGCTGAAACCCGGCGGTGTGCTGCTCGTCGGCGCCGGCAACTCGGGCGCAGAGATCGCCGTCGAGGTGGCGCGCGAACATCCGACGTGGGTATCGGGCCGGGACACCGGCCACGTGCCGTTCCGGATCGATGGGCTGGCCTCCCGCCTCTTCCTGATGCGGCTCCTCTTTCGTGTGGTGTTCCATCGCGTCTTGACCGTCGACACGCCGATGGGGCGGCACCTTCGGCGCAAGGTCTTCGCCCAGGGTGGACCGCTCATCCGCGTGAAGCCGAAACATCTGGCCGCCGCGGGGGTCAGGCGGGTCTCGAAGACGGTTCGCGTGCTGAAGGGATTGCCGGTGCTCGAGGATGGACAAATCCTCGATGTTTCGAACGTGATCTGGTGCACGGGGTTCGGGAACGGCCTGTCGTGGATCGATCTTCCGATCTTCGATCCCAGGGGCGAACCCCGGCACACGAGCGGCATCAGCAGCGACGAGCCTGGTCTGTATTTCGTCGGCCTGCACTTCCTGCATTCGTTCTCGTCGACGATGATCCACGGCATCGCGCGAGACGCGAAGCGGATTGCCGACGCGATCGAGCGGCGGACGCAGGAGGCCACGGCGAACAGCGACGCCAGGGGGGCGGCCCCACGACTGTCCGCTGCCGGCTCGTCACCGAGGTCGTGACCATCCTTCCCGGTCGAGCAGGACTTCGACGCGGCGCCGGATGTCGTCGCGAATCGCGCGCACGCGCGCGATCGGCTGGCCTTTCGGATCGTCGAGCGGCCAGTCGTCGCGCCTCAGGCCGGGCACGACGGGACACTGGTCGCCACAGCCCATCGTGACGAGCATCCGGGCTTGTTGGGCAAGCTCTGGCGTCAGCCTGGTCGTTCCCGCTGCCGAAAGGTCGACCCCCACTTCGTTCATGACGGTGACGACCTCGGGGTGAACGCGCAACCCGGGATCGGTCCCCGCGGAAATCGCCCGCGCCTTCGCAGGATCCACCAGCAGGTTGAACCAGGCGGCCGCCATCTGCGACCGGCCGGCGTTGTGCACGCACGCAAACAGGACGGTGTTCATGATCGCGAGGCAGGAGCGAGCCACCGGAACAGCACGGTTGCCACGGCCGCGCCGGCGAGCTGGGCCACGATGAAGCCGGGCACGTCGAGCGGACGAATGCCGGCGAAGGTATCCGTCAGACCGCGTGCGATGGTCACGGCGGGATTCGCAAACGACGTCGACGCCGTAAACCAGTATGCCGCCGTGATGTAGGCCGCGACGGCAAATGGCACGGCTTCCACGCGGCGGCGGGAACATCCCCAAATCACGGCGACGAGACCGAAGGTCGCCACAAATTCGCTGAACGCCTGCGAGGCGCCACTCCGCTCGTGAAGCGACAGCATGAAGATCCGCTCTCCAAACATCGCATGCGCGGCCCAGACGCCAAGCACGGCGCCGCCAACCTGCGCGCCGACATAACCTGGAACCTCGCGCCAGTCGAGACCGCGCTGCGAGGCGTCGGCAATCGTGACCGCGGGGTTGAAGTGCGCGCCCGAGATCGGGCCGAAGGTGAGAATCAGCGCGACGAGCGCGGCGCCCGTCGCCATGCTGTTGGCAAGCAGCGCAATGGCGTCGTTGCCGCCCGACAGACGAGCTGCCATGATGCCGGATCCGACGATGGCCGACAGCAGCATGGCGGTGCCCACAGCCTCCGCGACGATCCGACGGCCGCTCTCTGCGTTCATGGCCGGTGCACCAGCCTCCTCCGCATGACGATGGCGGATGCGGGACACGCGGACTGGAACTCGATGGACGTCTGCACCGACGCGGGCACGGCGTCGCGCGCGATCGTCTCGAATCCCAGTCTCCGGAAGAACGCCTCGGCCGTCGTCGTGAGCAGGAATACCTGCTCGGCCCCGTGCGTCCGGGCGAGCCGCAGCGCCGCCTCCGTCAACTGATGGCCGAGGCCATGGCCCTGCCGTCTCGAATCGACCGCGACAGACCGAAGGAGTGCGCCATCGGCATAGAGCTCGAGGGCGGCCGTTCCGACGATCTGAGATTCGTCCCTCGCCACGAGCATGGTCTGCACGCGATCGTCCACGCCGGCGAGCGGAAGAGCGTGACGCTCGAGCAGCGCGCGGACGTCCGGCAGATCGCGAGACCGCGCGGCCTCAACGATCACGATCGTCCTCCGACACGCGCGGCGCACAGCAGATCCCGCCGGCCGAACTATCGAGCACGTACAGCTGTCCGAACGAGCGCGTGAACTGCTTGCGGTCCTGCGTGGTGGCCGGCGCATGGCTCATCGCCTCGACGGCGGCGTTCACGACGCCCTGGACGGCGGGATCGAGCGACCTCGAGATCTGATAGTGCATCCAGACACCATCGCGGCGGGCCTCGACCAGACCGCTGCGGCGCAGGTACGCAAGGTGGCGCGACACCGTCGGCTGCGGCAGGCCCAGGCTGTCGTGAAGGTGACAGACGCAGACTTCGTTGTTGCCCAGCAACGACAGAATTCGCAGGCGCGTCTTGTCAGCCAGCGCCTTGCAGGCGTCTTCCAACCGATCGATTGCCGCGTGATTGCCCGCCTTCGGGGTGCGTCCCATATATTTGTATTGACGAATATATCACGCTACCATATATTCGCTAAAGCGAATATTAAAGGAGTGTGACATGGATGCGATCAGGGAAGCGATTCAGCAGAAATACGGCGAGGCGGCGCGCCGGGCTCGCAGCGGCGCACAGGCCGACTGCGGCTGCCAGACATCAGGGTGCTGTCACTCAATGACCACGAATCTCTACGATGCCTCCCAGGCCGCGGCCGTCCCGCCGGAGGCGATGCTCGCGTCGCTCGGGTGTGGAAACCCGACCGCGCTCGCGGAACTGAAGCCGGGCGAAGTCGTCCTCGATCTCGGGTCCGGCGGCGGCATCGACGTCCTGCTCTCGGCAAAGCGGGTCGGGCCGGCCGGCAAGGCGTACGGGCTGGACATGACCGACGACATGCTCGCGCTGGCCCGCGAGAATCAGGCGGCGTCAGGGCTGACCAACGTGGAGTTCCTCAAAGGCGAGATCGAGCGCATTCCTCTCCCCGACAATTCGGTGGACGTCATCATCTCCAACTGCGTGATCAATCTATCCGCCGACAAGGATCGCGTGCTCGCCGAGGCATTTCGTGTGCTGAAGCCAGGCGGGCGGTTTGCCGTCTCGGATGTGGTCGTCCGGGACCTCGATGTGCCCGCGGACGTCCGGCAGAACATGGACTTGTGGGTCGGGTGTCTGGCCGGCGCGCTCGAGGAACGCCGCTACCGCGAGAAGTTGAGCCGCGCGGGATTCGAGCACGTCGACGTCGAGCCGACACGCACCTACGATGAACACTTCATGAGCGCGTTCGTCCGGGCGCAGAAGCCGGCCGCGGCGACGAAGGCGTGCTGCGGGCCCGCCTGCTGCGCCTGATCGTCACTCGCGCTTTTCGGGGTCTTCGCGATCTCGTGCGCGCGACTCCCGCCTGGCAGCATCGAGCCACGCCACGCCCGGCTCGAGCGCCCAGACGGCGAGCGAGGCGACCTCTTCGACGGCCAGCAACAGGATGCTGGCCGTCGCGAAGAGCGGCAGCACGCGCACATGATACCGCCAGTGCCTCTGCACGTCGGTCACCTCGTCGCAGCGCCGCGTGCGGTGGATTCGCGGATTCGCCGCGTCCTCACGATCCGCCTTTCCAAGTGACCGCGAACCTAACACCTGCGGCAAGGACGAAGCCCAGCACAATGTCGCGGACAGGAGCGTGCGGCGCGAGCGCAGCGGCCACCAGAAGACATGACGCAAGGAAAGCCGGCAGATGGAACTTCATCTTTTCTGAAATCCGGCCGCTCGCGGACAGGGTCCGGTCCTGTCGCGATGCATGGCACGCATGAGGCCGAGCAGCGCTCGCCCCGCGTGAATCACTGGTGGCCCGGGCTAGCCGAGGGTGGGTTTACAAACGAAGAACGGTACGGAGGGGTGAGCGGCCGACTTCCAGAGGGACGGATGATGCGTCAGGCAGCCAGTGAGTTTCGGCGGGCCTGACCAGGACGACGATCGAGACGAGAACAGGAAGCGCCGACATCGACTTCGCAGCCGGATCGGAGGTTTCCTGGATGGGTGAGGTTTCAGCCGTGAGGTCGTAGGTCGAGAAAGGCGCCGTGCACGGGCACAGCGTCAACAGTACGAGAAAAATAGCGGCGAATCGCGAGAGAGAGCCGAACGTCACCGCGGGCGCTCATTTCAAGATTCACGCCATTGGCGTGTCGACGGTCC